>Ga0302325_10018844_pt1 | contig 14531 bp, 9 predicted proteins | sample Palsa_T0_2_FD_201948 | JGI IMG/M metagenome (GOLD analysis project Ga0302325, IMG submission 201948) | Peat permafrost microbial communities from Stordalen Mire near Abisko, Sweden - Palsa_T0_2 | ecosystem: Environmental > Terrestrial > Soil > Palsa > Peat permafrost | place: Sweden: Abisko... | reverse complement strand
GCTTTGCAATGTCAGCCCGGCCGGGACGGTTTTATTCAAGGTTACGATACCGCTGGTTGCGCCGGCGCCGGCGGCATTGCCGACCATTACCGAATAAGTCGCCCCGGCCTGTCCCAATGTGAAATTGCCGGCATGCGTCTCGGCCAGGCTGAGCACGGGACGGATGCCCTCGGGCGCCAGCAATCGAATCCTGTAATTGGCGCTGTCCGCTATGTACACGTTGCCGGGGCCATCCACTGTCACACCATATGGGTACGAGATTTGGGCGTTAGTGGCTTGGCCTCCGTCGCCTGAATAACCGGCGACGCCATTGCCGGCCACCGTGGTGATGATGCCAGTGGCCGACGCCACTTTCCGGATCGAGCAGTTATACTGGTCCGCGATGTAGAGGTTGCCGGAGCCATCCACAGCCACGCCCGCAGGGCTCTTGAGCTCGGCCTTGGGGGCCGGGCCACCATCGCCCGAATAACCAGCGCTGCCGTTGCCAGCCACCGTGGTGATGATGCCAGTGGCCGCCACCACTTTCCGAATCACATTAGTATTGAGGTCGGCAATGTAAAGGTTGCCGGAGTGATCCACCGCCACGCCCGTAGGTCCACCGAGTTCGGCGTTGACGGCCAAGCCACCATCCCCGGCATAGCCTTCGGCGCCATTGCCGGCCACGATGGTGATGATACCGGTCGCCGCCGATACCTTGCGGATCACGTCGTTATTGGTGTCCGCGATGTAGACGTTGCCGGAGCCGTCCACCGCCACACCTTGCGGGCCGTTGAGCCTAAGGCTAAGCCCTGGATTGCCAGCCACGGTGGTGATGATGCCGGTGGCAGTCGTCACCTTGCGGATCGCGCTATTCCCCGAGTCCGCGATATACAGGTTGCCGGAGCCATCCACCGACACACTTGTAGGGCCGTTGAGTCCGGCTTTGGTAGCCGGGCCGGCGTCGCCCGCATAACCGCCGGTACCATTGCCGGCCACCGTGGTGACGATGCCGGTCGCCGCCGCTACCTTGTCGATCACATTGTTAATGGTGTCTGCAATGAAGAGGTCTCCGGCGCCATCCAGCGCCACGCCAGATGGATACACGAGTGGGGCGTTGGTGGCCTGGACTCCGTTATCCAAGTAATAGGCACTGCCATTCCCGGCGACCGTGATAATGATGCCGGTCGCGGCGGCTACCTTGCGAATCACGAAGTTATAGAAGTCCGCTAGGTAAAGGTTGCCGGCGCCATCTACTGCGACAGCGGAAACACTGTTCAATCGCGCACTGGTGGCCGGGCCGCCATCGCCTGTGTAGCCCGTCGCGCCGCTCCCGGCTACCGTGGTAATGATGCCGGTTGCCGCCGTCACCTTGCGAACCACGTCGCCAGCCACGTCGGCAATGTAGATATCGCCGGAACCATCCACTGCCAGGTTCCCAGCCTCGAACTGCGCTTTGGTAGCTGGCCCACCGTCGCCCGAGTAGCCGGGGATGCCGGTACCAGCCACGGTGGTAATGATGCCGGTGGCTGCCGTTACCTTCCGAACCACGCCGAGGCTGATGACGTAGAGATTGCCGGAACCATCCACCGCCACGCAGAACGGAACAAGCCAGGCGCTGGTGGCTGGGCCTCCCTCGCCCGAGTATGGGTCATTGTCATAGTGGCCTCCCCCAGCCACGGTGGTGATGATGCCCGTCGCCGCGGCAACTTTCCGGACGCGACCAGTGTCCGCAATGTAAAGGTTGCCAAAACCATCCAGCGCCACCCCATCAGGCCGGTCGAGTTCGGCGCTCGCAGCCGGACCGCCGTCGCCGGAAAAGCCCGGAGTACCGGTCCCGGCAAAGGTACTGATGATTCCGGTTGCCGGCGCCACTTTTCGGATTACGTTATTGTTTGTGTCCGCGAGATACACATTCCCCGAGCCATCCACAGCCACGCAGTATGGGTTGATTTGAGCGTTGGCGGCGAAACCGCCATCGCCAGAATAGCCCGCAGACGATGTCCCCGCAATGCGGGTAAGGATTCCCTCGGAATTCATCTGGAACACATAGCCGGAGGCTATGAAATAGACATCGCCATGGGCGCCGGCGGCAACCGAGACCACTGAGCAGAGCGGCACGCTCCGGGCCGGAACGGGCGTCAACGGCACACCGCCTCCCGCCACCGTCGTAATCAAGTATCCCTGCGCCTCGCATAAGGAAGGCAGAGCCACGAGCGCGGCCCCCAAGAGAACAGAATAAATCAGCCGATTCATCATTTGTTCCTTCCTCTGCACTCATTTTAGTCCTATACGCAAATCAACGCCGCTTCAAAGCTTCCAACTCCTCCAGCGTGCGCGGCCAATCCTTGCCCAGCAGGCGCGAAAGGCCCCGGTCGGCCAGCACCCTTCCGCCCGTCTGGCAATTCGCGCAGTAGTTGGTTTCATTATCCGCGTAGCGAATGCGCAGCACTCTCTCGCCGCAGCGCGGACACGGCAGCCCGTAGCGCCCATGCACAGCCATCCCGTCGCGGAACGCGGTCACTTTCTCCGGAAATTTCCGGCGGGCTTCGGCGCGCAGCCGGTCGAGCCACAGCGTCAGCGTGTTCCGCATCGCGACATACAGCCGCGCGGTTTCCGCCTCCGTCAACTTGCGCGTCTGCGCGATGGGCGACAGCCGCGCGGCATGCAGGATCTCGTCCGAGTAAGCGTTGCCGATCCCGCTGAACGTGCGTGGATCGGTGAGCGCCCGCTTCAATGTATGATTCTCGAAAGTCAGCGCCTCGCGGAATGCCGCCAGGTCCGCCGCGAAAACGTCGATGCCGCCGGGGTCGAGCCCACGCAGCCCTTCCTCGCCTCGCACCACGTGCAGCGAGGCCCGACGCTTCGTGCCGGCCTCCGTAAGCGTCAGCGATCCGTGCGCGAAATCGAACGCCGCCAAATTCTGGCGGCCGCCCAATTTCGGCCGCGGGGGACGCCAGTGCAGCCGTCCGGCGATCATCAAATGCAGAACCAGCCAGATATCGCCTTCCACGCCGATCGCGATGCGCTTGCCGATGCGCCGCAGCCCGCACACCACGCGGCCCTCGGCGCTATCGAGCGGCGGTTCCAGCGTCCGCAACAGAAAAGGGTTGCCCAACCGGACGCGCTCCAAGATCCGGCCCATCGCCAGCGGCTCCAGCGCTTCCACGTAAGCCGCGATATCCGGCAGCTCCGGCACTTACTCCTTCCCCAGCCACCGGAGCCGCGCCTCATAATGCCGCCCTTCGCTGGCATAGAAAGTAAGGAAATTCGGCGACTCCAGGATGTTGTTCACCTCCGTCGGATTCCGATGGTTTGTCAGATTATCGACGCCTCCCCGGATGGCAAAGCGGTACTTGCGCAGATGGAAACGCCACTCTAAGTCCAGGTTCAGGTTGAAATAGTCCGGATACCGGTAAGTGTCGGGCGCTCCGATAAGCTGGCCGTTGTCGTGCTGGATGGAAAATGGAAAGCCGGTACGTTCTTCGAGTAAATAAGCCACCGCCCAGTTCTTCCACCAGGTCGGAAGATATCCCCAACTTAGGAATCGATTCGGCGCGTCCCACGGCAGCGGCCCCGAGTTATTCGGCCCCAACAGGATCGTCTGTTCGAGCGACGGGTCCAGCACCTCGTTCGAGTGCGTCCGCGAACGCGTGTAGCTGGCCATCCATTCGTAACGGCCAGCAAGGGCCTGGTGTACGATCGCCTGCGCCGCTTCGTACTGATCGTGCCGCGCATTCGTGAGGGTGAATTGCTGCTCCACATACGATGCGTGGTATGCCGCGGCGATCTCCGGCGGAGCCACGATTGGCGCCGGCAGCGTGTTCAGGTACGCGAATCCGTCGCCGCCGCGCTTCCTGTGCAAGCTCAGTCCGGCGCGCATGTGCCACGGAAACTGATGGTCCAGACCGGCGCTCAGGTTCTGGTAAAGCGGGGCTTTCAAACGATCGGTCGGAAGCGTGTAGTACGACAGCGCATTGGGCAGCAGGAGCCTCCCGTTTGCGTTATATTCGTCCGTGAGCGTGTATTGGTCGAACGGACGGGTGAACAACTGGAGGATGGTCGGATCGTATAGCACCGCATACCCGCCCGATATGCGCGTGTTGGCCGAACCGAACGGCGCATAGGAAAACGCGGCGCGCGGCGAAAACGACCAGCGCCGCAGGATTTCATCCCAATCTTCCCGCACGCCTAGTTCAAAGAACAGGTTCCGCCGCGCCTGCCAGCGGTCCGTCACATAAGAAGACGCAGTCAGCGTGGGACGGCTCAGAAATCCGTCTCCTTCGAACGTCACCGAACGGAGCAGGTCCGAGTGCACGCCGTAAAGATCGTAACCGGTACGCGTGATGCCTTGCGCGTAGTCCACGCGGTCCACATCGGCGCCGATTTTCAGATTGTGCGTGCCCGCGAAATGCCAGGCGGGCAGGAACAGATTCGTCAGGAACTGCCCGCGCCGCGAATGTTCGGTGGAGTCGATGAAGTTGTAACCGGAGTTTCCGACCGGGGTGATAATATATATGCCCGTGCCGAACGGCACCAGCCGCGCCAGCGTGAACGTCTCCGCAAAGCCCACTTCCAGCAGCGTTCCCCGCGCCAGATAGATCTGGTCCTTCAGGGCCAGGAACCAGGTGCGGCCACGTTCGTCGAGCGTGGTGGAAGGCGGCGTGAGCGCGCCCAGGCCGAACTCGCTGGCGCGCTGATAGTTGAATAGGAAGTCGGTGTAAAGAATGTTCGACGGCGTAAGATTCACTTGCGTGTGCAGCATGTTGCTGGCCTGCAAGGTGCTGGTGCTGTTTTCATCCCTGGGCAGGCCTGGAATCACGTTGATGTTGTAGTCCGCATCCAGGTTGTCGGAGAACCAGGCGCGCCCCTTGACCAGCGGTCCCGAGAAATTGAAGCGCGGCGTCCAGTCGCCCAGGTGCAGGCCGTCCTCGGTGTTCACCCCGGGAAAGAAGTTCGTCGCGGAATAGCGGAATTGGTCGTCGCCGGTTTGCGTTTTGATCTGCAGCGTGCCCGCCGATCCCTGACCGTACTCCGGCGAGTAGCGGCCACTCAGATAGTCGAGCGAGCTCACCGCTTCCACGCTGACCGTGGCCGCCAGATTGCCGGTCAACGGATCGCCGATATTGAAACCATCCAGCAGGTAATTCGTCTGGTTCTCGCGTCCGCCGTCGAAGTGCAGCCCGCCTGTGACGTCCTCCACCGTGCCTGGTATCAGCGTCATGGCCTCGCGCAGGCTGTGCGTCGAAGGATAAGGGATGTCCATGATCTGGATGCCGCTGAGCACGCGCTCCGACTGGGTTTGCTCCACGTCCACCGCCTGCGGCGAAGACCTCACGTCCACCGACTGCAGAACCTCCTTGGCATGGTTCAGGATCAGATCGACCTCGCCCATGCCGGCGCGCACGTCCACGGCCAGATTCTTCACCGGCAGATATCCGGCCTGTGCGGCGTCGAAGAAATACGGCCCTTCCGCGAGGAGGCTCAACTTGAACCCGCCAGTGGGGTCCGTAACCGCGTGCCGCTGTTCGCCAGCCTGGTTGCGGACCGTGACTTCGACTCCCGCAATGCCCGCCTCATTTTCGTCTATGGCGCGGCCGGCCACAACGATCTCGGCGGCCTGCAAGGGCAGCAGGGCGAAGCACGCAATCCACCCGAACCGGAAAGTCTTCACCACTGGTCCTCGGCGATAATGTTAGATGCAACCCCCATCTATCAAGGTTAGCCGAAATGGCGGACGCTGACGCAGCGGTCGCGATCGTGCATGCGCAAGGCGCGGCCGATTCGGTGCTACTCATCCGGCGCGCGGCAGCGAGAATTTCAACCGCTTCATCTCGTTGATGGGAAAGCTTCGCGCCCACTCGTTCCATTGAGGCGATTTGGCGAGCTCACGACGCCGCGCCTCGGCTTCGTCGAAATGAAGCTGCAGGTTCAGCCACAAGTGGGCAGGCCGCTGAAGCGCTCGCTCCAGAGCCAGGGCTGTTGGCGGAGTGATTGGCGCCTTCGCGTTGCAAATCTCGCTGATGGTCTTCGGAGTGAGGCCCGTACGGCGGGCAAGGTCTCTTTGCGACCACCCGTAGAAGTCGAGATACTCGATAACCGTTTCGCCGGGATGCGGAACGGTGTCCGGCTTGAAACTGTTTCCGTAAGCGCTATCCATGGGTGTCCTCGATTGCCAATATGCCGATAGACGTGACGGATCTCCACCGCTGTTGTTCATCAGAGCTTTCCAACGACGTAGACCCGCTCACCTTAAACAGCAGCCGATATGGCTGCTTCAAGTCGACTGAAAACGTGCCGGTGCGCTCGCCCTTTAGTCGGCGCCCAAAAATTAGTTCGCATTCTGAGCGGGCCGTACGGTATAGTTCCAGCGGCCAAGCAGTTCGTGGGGAACGAGGTTGAGTTGGCGCATTTCCGCGTCTGATATCTGGATTCCGGTGTCATAGTTCTCCGGGATGAGATAGGCATTGACGGTGAGGCCGGATTCCGTTTTGGTGGTACGGATGAACTTGAGGATCTTGTCGATGTCGGTGAGGGGTACGCCAGCCCAGTTTTTGCCGATTTGGCTGAACAGGCGGTGCTCAATGGGATTCCACTTGGAAGCTCCTGGTGGATAGTGGCTGACGGTAACGATGAGACCGAGAGGAGTGCAGATTGTGTCCTGAATGGCTTTCCTCCCGGCGCGGCATCGCGGGCCGTTACTTCCTCCTCCGTCAGCCAGGATGAATAGTTCGCGGGCTGCCGGGTATCGTTGGCATCCCTCCTTTAGCCACCATTGAGCGATGGCGTCGACGGCAAAGGCCGGCGTGTCGTGGCTGGTACCCACGAACACAGCGCCCCGATTGGCCTGTGTGTCGTAAATGCCGTAGGGGATCGCCATTCCGTCGGCATCCGAGCGAAAATCATGATCCTTGACCAAGACGGGTTCGCGATCCCATTTGGCGCCGGTATTTTTGAAGTTGCCAATTGGTTCCTTCTTCTTCGTGTCGACACCGATGATGGGCAGTCCTTGGCTGGCAAATCGTTCCCGTTGCCGCCCCATGTAAAGGAACTGTTGATTGCGATCGGGGTTCTTGGTGGAGGCGATCTGCTTGCGGTTCACGCGGAGCTTGCAGTCCATGTCTTTGAGCAAGCGGCCCACCGTGTTCTTGCTCACGGCGATGCCCCAAGCGGCGAGTTCTACGGCGATCTTGCGCGTCGTGCGCCGACTCCACTTCACCCCGGTAATGGGGTCACCGGCCGTGTCGTGCCGCATCAGTTCTTCGATGCGGGAGATGACTTCGGGCGTTTTTTTTCCGCCCGCTTGCGTCCGCCGCCAGCTTTGCGGATGCGGTCTACTGCCAGGTCCTGTTCGCGCAGTTCGCGCCGACCCTTGGCCACCGTGTGTGGGTCCAGGCCGATGAACTCGGCAATCCGCCGATCCCCGCCGTAGCCGAGTTTGAGCGACTCCAGACCAGCGTAGAGACGACGTTGCTTTTCATTCAGCATGCTGGAGAACAGAACAATCGCTGCCTTTAATTCGTCGGACACCACTTCCGCACTGGCCAAGCTGGTGGCCAGATTGGGCTCGGCTTGAAGCCCGTGCCGGGCCAGCAGTTGGCGCTCGCGGAGAACCGGATTCATCGAACAGTAAAGATACAGTCCCTCCACTGGTTGGCGAGCAACGCGCTCGTGTTGCACCAGCCTCAGCAACGGTTCCTTGGTCCCCACGTGGAGCACGCGATCCAACTCCTCCGCAAAATACCCGGCCGAGGAGTTTTCCACGAACGCCTGGGCCGTATCCAGCAGGGTGCCCTGGCGGGAAAACCAGACGGACTGGAAAGACCACAGGCCGTTGCGATCAAAGTGCGCGTTTTCATCCAACGCGTAGTAACTGCCGCGATGGGAATAGCTGGTCCGATAGGCGAGTTGCTTCAGCTTGCGGAAGACGGTGACGTCCACTTCCGTTCCCAACGCCCTCTTCAGCTCAGGCATGGTAGCGATCTTGCAGCGCCGGAGCGCTTTGGCCAGGTCATCAGCGTGGAAGGATTCAGTTCTCATAATGTTAGAAGTCCACCCGTTAAATTGCCCTTAGGTTGAACTCTAACAGAATAACCGCATATTGTCCACTGCGGCCAGACGGCCCAGACCACTGCCACTATTGATGTTGAACGATTACACCCGGTTGGATCGAAGAGTCTTAGCGGGAAGCCAAACTGCAAGATCTACGCTTTACCCTGTGATCTTGTTTTTGGGCCGTCCCTTAGCCACGCTCGCCCTGCCGTCGCTATGGTTGGACAAGGGTAAGGGCGATTCGGATTTGATTAACGGGGACGGTCGGCTGGGCGGTTGAGGCGGTGCCTAGCGTTTTGAAACCAACCGCACCCGCCGCGACTCGATGAGCGGCCGCTCCGACATCGCCTCATCCGTAATGGCCGCCTGCTCCTCCTGATGCCGCCGCCCCGACCCGGTCGCCGGGCTGGCGCTTTCCTGTCGGCCGACATACCGCAACACGCGGCTGGTGGGCGCGAGCAGCGGCTGTATCTGCTCCTGCATAAACCGCCACGGTCCCATGTTGCGCGGCTCTTCCTGCGCCCACACCACTTCCGCGGCCGGCGGATAACGCAACAGCGCGTCGTTGGCGTCGTTCTCGGCGAATGGATACAACTGCTCGATGCGCACCAGCGCCACGTGATTTGCCTGCCGCGCCTCGCGCGCGGCCAACAGATCGTAGTAGATTTTTCCGGAGCAAAACACCACGCGCGTCACCTGCTCGGGATCGATCCCCGCGCCATCCGGCAGCACCTCGCGGAAGCCGCCGCTGGTCAGCTCGGCAACCGTCGAAACCGCCTTGGCGTGGCGCAACAGGCTTTTCGGCGTGAAGATCACCAGCGGTTTGCGCATGCCGCGCCGGTCCGTGCCGCCATACATCTGGCGGCGCAGCAAATGGAAATACTGCGCCGGCGTGGTGCAGTTGGCGACCTGCATATTGTTGCCCGCGCACAGCACCAGGAACCGTTCGATGCGCGCGCTGGAGTGCTCCGGCCCCTGCCCTTCGAAGCCGTGCGGCAGCAGCAGCACCAGTCCGCTGGGCTGGCCCCATTTGGATTCCGCGCTGGAAATAAACTGGTCGATCAGAGTCTGCGCGCCGTTCGCGAAATCGCCGAACTGCGCTTCCCACAGCACCAGCGTCAGCGGATCGGCCACGCTGTAGCCGAATTCGAAACCCAGCACCGCGTATTCGCTCAGCGAGCTGTCGAAGACCTCGAAGCGCGCCTGATCCGGCGAGACGTGCTGCAGCGGCGTATATTTATGCGCGGTTTCGGAATCGACGAAAACCAGGTGCCGCTGGCTGAAAGTGCCGCGCCCGGAATCCTGGCCGCTGAGGCGCACGGGCGTGCCTTCGAGCGCGAGCGTGCCGAATGCCAGGGCTTCGCCAAACGCCCAATCGATAGGTCCGCCCTTCTCGATCGCCTCCCGCCGCCGCTCGATGAAGCCGCGCAGCTTGGGATGCAGATGGAAATTCTCGGGGAACTGCGTCAGCGCGCGGATCACGCGATCGACGGTCGCTTTGTTCACGGACGTGCGCGGGCAGAAGCTGGCGATTTCGTCGCTGGGGACCGCGGCCAATTCCTGCCCTTCAAACCGGTCGCTGGTTTTCTCGGCCGCGTCGTAGGCCGCCGCCAGGCTCTGCGCGAAGCCCTTGCGCATATCCGCCACTTCTTCGGCGGTCAGCACGCCTTCGCGCACCAGCCGCTCGCCGTAGAGCTTGCCCACCGACGGGTGCTCCTTGATCTTGCGGTAGAGGATCGGCTGCGTGTAGCTGGGGTCGTCGGCTTCGTTGTGCCCGTGCCGCCGGTAGCAGAACATGTCGATGACCACGTCCTTCTTGAATTGCTGCCGGTAATCGAACGCAATCTGCGCCACGCGGATGGCGGCCTCGGGATCGTCGCCGTTCACGTGGAAAATGGGCGCCTGCACGCCGCGCGCCACGTCGGTGGAATAAGGCGTGGAGCGCGCTTCGTCGGGCGTGGTAGTGAAACCGATCTGATTGTTGATGATCAGGTGTACGGTGCCGCCCGTGCAATAGCCATCGAGCTGCGAAAGGTTCAGCGTCTCGGCCACCACGCCCTGTCCCGCGAACGCCGCGTCGCCGTGGATCAGCAGCGGAATCACGCGCTCGCGATGCTTATCGCCGAGGCGGTCCTGCTTGGGGCGCACGATGCCTTCGACCACCGGATCGACGGCTTCCAGATGGCTCGGATTTGGCGACACCGAAACCAGCACCTCGCGGCCGGTTGCGGCGCGATAGACGCCGCGCGCGCCCAGGTGATATTTCACGTCGCCGGAGCCTTGCGTGCTGGCCGGATCGAGCTCGCCTTCGAACTGCGCGAAGATCTCGGCCACCGGCTTGCCGACCACCGTGGTCAGAATCGTCAAGCGCCCGCGATGCGCCATGCCCATCACCACTTCGTGTACGTTGCCGCCAGCCGCGCGCTCCAGTAACTCATCGAGGATGGCGATCACGGCTTCCGCGCCTTCCAAAGCGAAGCGTTTCTGCCCCACGAAGCGGGCATGCAGGAAGTGCTCGAACTCCTCGGCCTTCAGCAGACCTTGCAGAATCCGCAAGCGCGTTTCGCGGTCGAGGGGCCAGTTGTTGGCCTGCGGCTCCATGCGGTGCTGCAGCCAGCGCTTCTGCTCGGGATGCTGGATGTTCATGTACTCGCATCCGATTTTGCCGCAGTAGGTCTGGCGCAGGGTTTCCAGAATCTCGCGCAGCGTGGCGACGGGTTTGGGACCGTGATCTCCGATGGCTTCGCTCAAGCTACCGGTGAGAAATTCGCGGTCGAGATCCCAGATTGTCAGGCCATAGGTGACCGGATCGAGCTCCGGATGGTTGGTCGGCTCGCCGCCCAGCGGATCCAGATCGGCGATCAGATGGCCGCGCACGCGGTACGCGTTGATGAGTTGCAGCACGCCCGCTTCCTTGGCGATCTCGGCGGTGCGTCCGCTGGCGCCCGGCAGCATCACGTTGCGGTCCGGTTCCCACAACACCGGCTGATGCGGCATCTTCAGGTTCGCGAAGATCTCTTCATAGAAACCGTCCGCGCCATCCAGCAGCGATTGCGCCTTGCCCAGAAACATGCCGGATTCCGCGCCTTGAATGACGCGGTGGTCGTAGGTGCACGAAAGGGACATGACTTTGCTGATGCCCAGCATCGAGCGCGTTTCCGGCGCGGCGCCCCGATATTCGGCTGGATAGTCGATGGCGCCGGCCGCGATGATGGCGCCCTGGCCGGCCATCAGGCGCGGGCTGGAGGTCATGGTGCCCACGGTGCCCGGATTGGTCAGCGAAATGGTGGTGTCCTGGAAATCCGCGGGCGCCAGCTTGCCCTTGCGCGCGCGGTCCACCAGATCGTCGAAAGTGGTCACGTATTGCGCGAAATCCAGCGCGCCGGCGTTCTTGATGTTGGGGGCCAGCAGGTTGCGTCCGCCGTCTTTGCCCGCCACATCCACCGCGATGCCCAAGTTGATGCGCGGATGCACGATGCGCGCGGGCTGGCCGTTCGATTCGCCGTAGGCATGGTTCAGGCCGGGAAAATCTTCCAGTGCCTTCAAAATGGCCCAGCCAATCAGGTGCGTGTAGGAGACTTTGCTCTTGCCCACCAGCGTGCGGTGCTGGTTGATGATGCGGCGGTTTTCGTCCATCACCTTGACGGGGATGACGCGCTGCGAAGTGGCCAGCGGAATCGTCACGCTGGCGTTCATGTTCTCGGCGATCTTGGCGGCGATGCCGCGTAGCGGCTGGACGTTGTCGGAGGCCGCGGGTGGTGTTGCTGAGCGGGCGAGGGGGGGAGCGGGCGAGGGGGCGACTTCGGCGTGCCCGTTGGGCGCGTCCTCGAATAGGTGCTTCCAGCTTTCGTCCACCGTGGTGCGGTCGTTCAGATATTGTTGGTATAGCTCGTCTTCGAGCCAGCTATTGATTCCCAGGTCCGGATCGGTTTTCAGGGGCATAGTGCGGGGATGCCTTCTTATTTATTGTACCTGTCGAAGGGCCGCCCGCGCCGCGGTCCGCGCCCTCGTTTCACGTACAATCGTATTCAGGCCATGAAGTGCATGTACTGCCAGGGGAAGATGAGGAAAACTCAGGCGCCGTTTCATATCGACCGGAAGGGTTGTCATTTGTCCTTGGAAGCGGTTCCCGCCTGGGTATGCGGCCAATGCGGTGAACCCTATTTCGAAGAGCACGAAGTGAAGACAATTCAGCGCTTGCTCCGCCAGTTGGACAAGCAAACCGCGAATCTGGCTTCGGTTGCATAGCCCGTCGGCGGCTACGAAAACTCCTTCAAAGTGCGTGCGGCCGCCCCGACGATCTGTCGATTGACGACTTTCAAAACGTCAGCCGGCAAGAGGCTCTGATGTTCGAGCTTCCGCCAAGCCGCGGCCGTCGCCTCCGCTGTTTCGTGCACAATCCGCAGCACGGGCGTCGTGGGCAGGCCCGCGGTGTCGGTGAAGCGCCGGATCTGATCGACGGTGACCCCTTCCATGCTGCGGCTCACGCCGAAGGTCAGCGCCAGCTTATCGTTGCGTATGTAAGGCAACGTCGCCACGAAGTCGTAAGCCGGGGAGAGCACAGGCGCGTTGGTCTCCGGATATAACAGCGACCAGTTCTTAAGGTGCATGTCGGCATTGCCGATGAGCACCGAGAACACCAGCCGCTTGACGAATTCAAAGGTCCCCTGCTGGCCTGTTTCGGCCCAGAGGACCCGCGTGATATTAGCGTAACTGACGGATTTGTACTTGCCTTCGGGAAAAACCCCGAAGACCTGCGCGAAATCCTCCATGTGGATGCGTTGTCCGCCGGGGCCGCGGTCAAAGCGCTCCACCGTGAGCGCGTTGCCGCTCAGACTTGCCGCATCCTCGGGCAGGCCCTGAATGGAGCTTACCGGAACTAGCCGTATGCGCGGGACTGCAATGCCGATGGCGCGGGCCAACTCCAGCATGACGAACTCGTTCTCGGAGACCGCGGCGAAGCGCGTCGACGGGAGCTTGACAATCCATGAACCGCCAATGCCTTGGGCCGGAATCGTAAGGCCGCCCGAGGATTCCATTACGGCGGAGAATTTTAGTTGAACGCCGGCGAGGGAAAAGCGCAGAGCGGCGCGGCTGCGATCCCGGCTGCCTCGGCCGCCAGCATCGGATGGTTCGCCTTCGTCGCCACCGCCGGCAAGCGGGGCGACGGTCACCGCTCCGGGGAGATCCGCGCCCAACGCCGCCAGCAGGAAGAATTCGCGCTCGGGATTCACGCCCGCCTGTTCGGCTAAATACGTGCGCAGATGTCCCTCCGGCAACAGGTTCGAGAAGAAGGGCGGTACGCGCCGGTGGACCTGCTTGACGGATGTCACCAGTCCGCCCGTGCGGCTCTTATAGGACAGGCTGAGAGTGGGCCTGGCCGGATCGTCGATATACTCCTGTCCAAAAGCGAAGAACTGCTTGTCCCCCGGCAGGCGGTTCATCACGCCGATGCGGCGGCCGTTGAGGTCCACGGCCAAGGCGGTCAATCGCTTGGGATCGATGGTCACGATGGCCGCTCCTTCTCGTCGTCTGGCTCTTCATCGGGCGCATAAAGAGGGCGCTCGTCCTCGTCGTCGGCGGGATGCGCGCCTCGGGTGCAGTGGTCCCGCGTGAGCGACTGGACGATCGGAACCAGGTCGCGCGGAACCAGCAGCAAATCGTGATCGAGGACCCGGACGATCTCGAGCAGCGTGTCGAAGCGTGGAACCACCTTGCCGGTCTCGATGCCCGAGATGTGCGTCTGGGGCAACCCGGCTCGCCGGCCCAACTCGGCTTGGCTCCATCTCCGCTGGTGACGGGCGTCAATGAGGGCCTGCCGGAGCGAAACGGGCAAATCCTTCGCGCGTGCGATATGCGATTGCATATGGAGTTCCCAATTCCATATGTTATCACAGATTGCATAAACCCAACAGACCTAGCTGTATAAGCATATCAAATGAACTAATTGATATGCTTATACAGCTTGGCCTTCTTCCGGTCGAATGCCCGCTCCTGCGCCCGGAAGGCCACCTGGATGGTGATCGCGACCCACTTCTCGCGCGTCTCCAGCCGGACGGCTTCTTCGATCCACAAAATGATGTGATTCTGCTTTCCGACCGGAAGCCCCGAGAACGTTTCTTCCAAATCGGCCTCCCGCAGGGCCAAGGCAAGTTCGGAGGGCAGCGGCATTACCGGCGGTTTCTGCGGCACCGACAGCGCCACGCGCACCCGGTCGCCAGGCTCGATCTCCAACTCGCCGCGCGTGCGCGCGTTCAACTGCAGCCGGTGTCTGCCGCCGCCCATTGGAACTAGGCTGGCCTGAATCTCGACGGTCCCGCCCAGCGTGGCCACGATCGGCACCGGACCGCGGCGGCCGATGGCCGAGCTGACCCGCTCCGGAATCTCCAGGGCGTACACAAACGCGCGAAGCTTGCCGAGCTTCACCAGAGGAACAGTGAAAACGAAGCGGCGAGGGTGTTCAGCTTTCCGATCAGGCATGTCGCAACGCCACATGGGATCCA
>Ga0302325_10018841_pt1 | contig 14534 bp, 21 predicted proteins | sample Palsa_T0_2_FD_201948 | JGI IMG/M metagenome (GOLD analysis project Ga0302325, IMG submission 201948) | Peat permafrost microbial communities from Stordalen Mire near Abisko, Sweden - Palsa_T0_2 | ecosystem: Environmental > Terrestrial > Soil > Palsa > Peat permafrost | place: Sweden: Abisko... | reverse complement strand
CATGAATGCGGACATGGTTCTCTTAGCAAGAGCAAGGCGTTCAATCATACTACTGGACTCATCATCCACTCCTTCCTTCTGGTGCCTTTCCATTCCTGGCGCATTACGCATTCTCAGCATCACAAATCGACAAACAACCTTGATAGAGACATTGCCTTTGTCCCTACGTTGAAAGAGGATTTCGATAATGAGAGGGCAACACATAGCAAGGCGTGGGAATTGGTTGAAGATACCCCAATCGTTGCGCTCATCACGCTCTTCTTCCATCAACTCATAGCCTGGCCAATTTACATGGCCATCAACAACTTCGCAATTGAGCGAATGGCAGCAGCACCATGGTGGAAGAGGAGTCATTTCTATCTTGGAGGTGACGGACCCAACTTCAAACCCGAAAATACTAAGGACGTCTTGATTTCAGACATTGGGATTGCGCTTGCTGCCACGGGGCTCTGGCTGGCGGCCAGGTGGTTTGGAGCATGGAATGTTATGCTGTTTTATGGATTTCCGTATCTATGGACGAACCACTGGATTCGTATGCTGTCCTTCCTTTCTTGCGCGACTTGATGCTGATGAAGTGCAGTTACAATAACGTTCCTTCAACATACGGATGTCTCAATCCCGTACTACCCTACCAAAACTTGGTCTTTCTTGAGGGGTGCAGCAAGCACTGTTGACCGGGATTTCGGATTCATCGGTCGTCACATCTTCCATGGTGCCATCGAGACCCACGTGATGCATCATCATAGCTCGAGGATTCCCTTCTACTATGCAGCAGAAGCTTCAGATGCGGTGAAGCGGGTAATGGGGAAGCATTATCAGAGTGATATGAAGACGCCGTACTTGTGGGCGTTCTGGAAGAACTATACGCAATGCAAATTCGTGGTTGAGACCAATGAAAGCAGTAATATTTATTTCTTTTCAAAGAACGAATAGGCATTGAGTGGAAGTGTGAGTTTGTAAACAGACATAGATATTGAGTATGGCGGTGTTTTGTAAGAGAGAATAGATTGGACACAACCAAAATTTTAGACTGGCATGCAAATATCATAGACGAAGGCAATACTTTCTTCGCTCATGGTCAAATATGCCGGCTATTGATTAAAGATGTAGTCTGGAGAACATTGCATCTGTTACCTATCGGGTTGCACCCATCCAATTCAGGTGTTCTATATTTCCTTAGAGCAGCATTTGGTTGGAAATCTGGTTTCGTGCGGAGGCCACTTAACTTAGGGAAGTGTGGACAGATCACCAATTATCGGATTTCGTCTGAGCATTTGTCAAGTAAACTTTGCCTTACTGCACTTTAAGGTGCAACCAAGCTCGTTTCTGTGACTTCTCGATGCTGAGAGTTCCTGAATTGCGCCTTTCTCTGAATCTTGCAAGCCCGCCCTGTTATCAAAGTAATGGATAGAAGATGGAAGACAAGAACAATGATACTCTCGCAATATTGATCTCATGTGGGGGATAGAAGGATGTTCTGCTTTCTATGACTGCGGGCCCGGAGTTTCTTGGATGCGATCTTGGAGTCACGTGCGCACATTCAGCTCGACCCAAAAGTGCTAGGAGACTTCTTGCTGAAGACGATCGACATTTCCTACAGATAGAAACATATCAGTTAGTTATAAGATGTCACTAGCATCCATATCCAGGCTCCAATTTGAAAATAGTCAGAATTTGCCAAAATTGATCTCATGCTCGACCACATCGTGCGAGCACGCAGGCTGAGTCGTATTACCAGAGTTGTGCTTTCATCACGTAAAAGGAGAATGTACATGATAGAAATTCCACATACTATGAGAGTTCCAATATCAATGGGTAGTACCTCCACCTGTGTCATGTTCCCATCATTAGGTCATCATCCGGTCATGGCAGCACTCCGCGTGAACAGGGCCCTCGAGACGATGGTTTTAAAGTGGTATATAATCTTGACCACTCATCGGAATCGGCAGCTGAGTGTGAATGGTTCAAGCTGTCGAAGATTTGAGTTGGAGGTCTTGCTGTTGAAGAGAAAAGAAAAGAATTTCGAGAAGCGGCCTTGACATGGAAAATATTCAAGCCAAGGGTGCTAAGCCTGATTGGGTCGGGTTTTTAAGCCCCGCTGCTTTACGCCGAATCTTCTCCTGCATACCTACAAACACCACTTCAAACTCCAGAACAATTGATCAGAAATCACATCTAAACGACCGAATACACCACTGCACAACACGCATAACACCTTTAACCTCCTAGTCAAGAAAGCAACAGTGGTACCCCAGCTTCTTTAGAAACAGCTCACTCCGTCCTCTGGCCAGACACAGCTCTGGAAGTCACCCACCGTCATAGAGCTCTGGATCACGAAAGCTAAGGACGTCTACGAACCTCCATAGACTCGTATTCTTCAAATTCTTTTTACCCTTCCCTCATGGACAACTTGTGGACCCGGCGCTCGAAGTAAGATTTTTTGACCGCCGCTTTCTACAGGCGCATAACTAACAGCAATACTTATAGCTCCAGCAAGCTGTCTTTGTCCACAGGAAATCCTACCACGAATGGCGCCCTCCCTTCGAACGATCACCCTACTCGAAACTATACTCTGGGCAGAAGACATGGAGATTCATCCTCACACAGTAACAAAAATCCCTTCAACGCGATGTCTCCTTCGGCCACCTCCCTCGCCTCCCCAACCGCTGGTGCAGCAAGCGCATTTGGTCTAGGATCTGGCGCATTTGCCTCTTTCGGATCTTCTAAGACCCCGAAAACTCCAGGCGGTGCGCTGGACTTCAGCAGCGTAGTGGGATCAGCGGCGAAGACTCCAACGGCGGAGAAGCAGATCAAGGACCTGGGCACTAGACTCTCCAAAGCGTCTCTCACAGATTCGAAGGCTGCAACCCCTCCACCGACACATTCACTAAGGCATAGTTGGGTATTCTGGTTCCGTCCGCCAATCTCAAAGTCCAATGGCTTTGTGGAATATGAGAAGACCTTACATCCTATGGCCAGCTTTGGAACCGTCGAGGATTTCTTTGGCATATACCGACACTTGAAGCGCCCATCTACTCTACCCCTCGTTTCCGACTACCACATATTCAAGAAAGGCATTCGACCAGTCTGGGAGGATGACGAAAATAAGAGGGGCGGCAAATGGATTGTGAGACTGAAGAAAGGGGTCGCGGATAGATACTGGGAGGATCTTCTCATTGCTATTGTCGGCGACCAGTTCGCAGAGGCTAGTGAGGAGGTGTGTGGGGCTGTGCTCAGTGTCCGAAATGGAGAGGACATTTTGAGCATCTGGACCCGCAACAATGGCGGGAGGGTCCTCAAGATCAGGTGGGGTTTGAAATCCAAGAATCTAATGAGTAGTACTGACAATATTCCTACAGGGAGACGATGAAGCGCATTCTAAGCTTCCCTCCAGAAACGAAGGTCGAATGGAAGTCTCACGATTCCAGTATCCAACAACGAACAGCGATAGACGATGCGCGAAAGGAGAAATCCGGCCAGCATAATCACCATTCAGCGCACCCACGCAATGGAAGCAAGGATATCGAGCAGGCGGCTCCCGAGAGGAAGCAGACTTCATGATTGTGTGCTCGGCCATTCAAGATCTCTTTTTGAGATTTAAGAATGACGGATCCCCTTATAACGATGTTTGTACAATATTGGGCTGCATTGATTGGTAAAAGCGGTATGACTTGGCTATGGCGGGCAGTTTTACTTCTTGATTCTGGATTAAGCAACGCGTAGGTAACGTGCTGTAACATAGCGTGGAAGAGCCTGCAGGCACTCTTCCACAACTCAATTGCATTAGCGGTCTCTGACGTTGAAGCAAAAAAAATCTATAACATCTTTGAGCGTCTCTCGAAATGGTTAATGAAATCAGCCCATTGTAAAAGGTAGTACCGTGATATGCGGTAATATGCGTATAATTGAGCACTACCAATCTAATACCAGAAGATGGCTGTATGGTTACTGAGCAGAGCACGATACCCCACTCTGTCATGTGCACAAAACATGCAAAAGGTTCTCGACCCCAGCCATAGGATCGAGCATCAATTCATCTTCTGCTCTTTGAGCAAATATGAAGCCCCAGTGATGGACCGGACTGTACCAAGTTGTATTCATGGATCCCTTAAGCTTGACAGGCACCCTCATCGCAGTCGTCCAGATCACCACTTCGGTGATCTCAATCTGCTATGATTACCGCTCCGCGGTCAACTCATCATCTCGCGAAGTCCTCCAGATCACCGAGTCCCTCAATTCTCTGAAAGACGTCCTGGAATCCATACTCCGTCTCATCGAGACAACGAAAGATGGGGAGCTGTCGGCGATTGAATTACTCGCGAAAGATGGAGGCACTTTGCAGAGTTGTTTAACGGAACTGGAAAGATTGAGAGTGAAGCTGGAACCCGAGACGGGATGGAGGAAGTTGAGAAATAGTTTGATCTGGCCTCTTAAGGAGGGAGAAATGAGCAGGGCGTTGGATAGTCTGGAACGATGGAAGAGCACGATGCAGCTGGCTTTGAGTGCAGATCAAGCGTGAGTCAATCACACGTGATGAGAATCGAAAATGAACGTGCTAATGGGTTGCAGTGCATTGAGTTTGTCGATTAAAGATGGCGTGGACGATTTGACGCAGATGTTCCAGAGACATAGCGCTGGTGAGGCTGGCGATGCTCTGAGAAGTGTGTTGGTGTGCTGATTCAATTTCCAGATCAGAAACGACAAGAAATCTATAGGTGGCTGGCGGCTCCTGATCCGTTTACGAGCCATGTTACGAATCGAAAGAAACGGCAGGCTCAGACTGGTATCTGGCTATTGGGTAGCAAGCAGTACGAGAACTGGTTGCAGAGTGAGAAGTCTTTTCTCTGGATTTATGGGATTCGTAAGTCTGCATCAACAACTAGCGGAGCGTTTCTGATGGAATGAGGCAGCTGGAAGCGGCAAGACCATCCTTTGGTACGCTATTGATGTCTTCATTTAAGTCTATCAGAGGCTAATGCTCGAGGCAGCTCTACAATTATCGAACAGCTCATCCGTTACTGTCATCACGCACCACAAACTGCTTTGACATACTTTTATTTTGACTTCAATGACACTGGAAAAAGAGATACGAACTCACTCATACGGTCTCTGATCACACAGTTGTCAGCACAATGCGATACCATACCCCTGCCCTTATTGGACCTGTACCTAAACCAGCCCGAGGGCACGAAAGTTATTGACGAGGAAAATCTCCTCGGGACGCTTCGAAATTTGATCCTGATCTTCCACAATGTTTACGTTATCTTAGATGCTCTCGATGAAAGTGTGGACTGCGAAGAGATCCTGCTTTTTATCAACTCGGTGCATGGCTGGGACCTATCACGCCTCCATCTTCTGGTCACTAGTAGACAGTTGCCAGATATAGAAGAGTCGCTCACGGATTTGGCGACAGAGAAAATGTGTCTTCAGGATTCCAAAATGAAAGAAGATATCATTCTTTATATTGCCGACAAACTTGAAAACGACAAGTCATTGTCCAAATTTCCTCCGGAGATTCGTCTTCAGATCCAGAAAAAGTTGCTGCAAGGGGGAGATGGCATGTGAGTATTGTGCTTCAAGTGGAATCTTGAACTGACAGATAGTTCAGGTTCCAATGGGTTGTTTGCCAATTCGATATGCTACGACGTTGCATGTCCGTCTCTGCTGTCCGTAAAGCGCTTTCAGCAGGGTTGCCCAAGAATCTAAACCAGACATACGATCAGATACTATCACAAATCGACGAGTCCCACCAGCGAGATGTTCTGAAGACTCTTCAATCATTGACAGCAACACATGAATCTTTGACTATAGAAGAAATTGTGGAGATACTCGCTGTGGACCTCGACTCGGACCCTCCACATTTTGATCCCGACTCGAGACTCCTCGATCCTCGAAGTATTCTATCGATGTGCTCTTCTTTAGTGACGACTATTCAGACAAGTCGATGGAGCTCGTATCCTGAACGAGAAAATGTTACATTCCTCAAACTTGCACATGCTTCAGTTGCCGACTATTTAACTCAGCCTAAAGCTGGACCGTCACAATTTCATTTTTCAACAACACCTTCCAGGCAATTTCTGGCGCAGTGCTGCTTAACATATCTAATGAATCCTGAATTTGCTGGCGGCCACAAAAGTCGCGAGAGAATGGAAACGGCGGCGATGAGAGTGTCGTACCCATTTCTCCTCCATGCGGTCAACAACTGGCCAAAGTACCTCACCAAAATGCCAGATGATCCAGAGGACTATATCGAACCACGGACGATCGAGATACTACAAGCCTTTTTCGACACCTCGAAAATGCCATCAGGAGGCAATTTCACATTTTGGGTGGGGATGCTTATCCCTGACGTAGCGTATGAGCGTATACGAAAGACACAGCCGCTTTATTACGCTGCCTCATTTGGGCTCACGGATTATGTTCGGATGATTCTGGAGTCCCAGAAGGATATTGATCTCAACGCCATGGGCGGACGTGCACATTCGACCGCACTGCACGTTGCGACTTACCGAAACCATATCGAGGTCGTGAAGCTTTTGTTGGAGAAAGGAGCCGATCCAAATCTATGTAATGAAAGTAACGAAGCGCCGCTATATTGGGCAGCTATCAACGGCAATCAAGAGGTGCAAGAATTGTTGCTTAAGAATGGAGCAACTGATTTGAAGGGAACTATGACAAAGAAGTTCACACTCCAGGATCGGTTGGATGAAATGCTCATGATCAGAGATTTCAAGCTTGATGAATAGAAAATTTCCTAGCTTCAAACAGAGATCCATTTCGGTCGCTGACCCTCAACATGTGCCTCGACACAAATTAAAGACTCAGCGAAAAGGTGTTTGAAGATCCCAGGGCTGTAGTCGGAAGCATTAGAACAGTTGTTCTTTGTGTTGCTTATTACAGGGCTACCAACACTCGGAATAGCTCAGAACAGTTACGTTACGATGTCAATTTGCTTGAACAGTAGTCTTACTATGAAAGTTCGTGTAGAACAACGCAAGTTGATATTCGGAACAGCTCAGAACTCTTGATCAACAAAGAACATTTGCCTGGACAGTGCTTTTGCTATAAAAGGCATCGCTGAGGAATTTTGAATGAGAGACGGAACAGCTCAGAACAGGTAATTGATGGCAATCACTTGATTGAACAGTAGACTTGCCGTCAAAAACAATGATCATGTCAGAGATATAAACTCAATAAACTTCTTCTACCATCCTTAACTTCTTCCTCCCCACCATACACGCAATCAATCTCACAACTCACTTTTACAGAATAACAGTCCGGAATACACAACGCACCAGCGCATCCATCATGGATCCTTCAGAGTACAAATGGCAGGTTAGCACATTACTCGCATTCATGGCGGATTCGTCAAATTACATCTTAGGGACGGAGTACTCTCTGGTCCTAGGCAAAGAGAATGTTCTGGAAGAACGCTGTGATCAACGCTTCTGGGGTGATCTTAGCTTGTACACGACTAAGCTTATGGCGACATCGACCACGAACACCAAGCTAGTGCTAAACATAGTCCTTCTTGAACAGCTGAGCGAGGTCATGAGAAGTGGGCATGGGTGGCCCTTGCAATTCGAGGGAGTCCAGTACGAGTTCATTGTGGAGAAGAAAACACCAACCAGCTTTTCGACTAGATCTTTCAAAGGCGATCTATCTGAGCCTCAATCTTTTGCCCCAGTAAACCCTACCTCCAGGCTCCGACCTGAAGTCAGAATATACGGTCCCACCTCACCAAGCTACCATTCTACCTCACCAGACTACAGTCCCACCTCACCAAGCTACAATTCTACCTCACCAACCTACCGTTCTACATCACCAAACTATGGTCCCACCTCATCAACCTACCATGTTGGTTACTCTGCTCATGGTCTGTCTCCTCCCGATCTTGCTGCTCCTCCTAGTCCCCTTTTTTGTACAAATAGTCTGAACTACACTCCGATAAGCCCTCTACTGTTAGGAGCTACTAGTTCTCTTAATAGCTCTACGAGACGTGCATCTGTCACCCTAGATGGTTCAGAATCTGGTGATGAGAACGTGAAGCTCAAGACAGAGCCGGGAAAGAGTCAAGGTAAAGCCAGATAGCAAGCCGAGTAAGGAAGGTTCCCTATGAGAATTGAGAGTCGATGAGATACAGTTCCGTGGCAGTGCTGGATCACTATCATAATTTTACTTGGATGACTCGTACTCTGCTTTGCCTGCGCTGTTTTTGTTTTCCTTGCACGCTAGTGCTCATTACACTCCTTACAGAAGCTGCCCTTATGCGAACTTCCTGGACGCTTTTTTTGGGCAATATTCAGTGCCCATTACCCTCTTTGAAGAAGCTCTGCTTCTACCCCACTTAGCATTTGTCACATCAGTAATTCTGATTTGACACATAGAGAATGGAAATATATCTATTAAAATCAAAACTGTGCTAAGTGGTGGGTGACACAGAGATTCTAGCCACCTTTTTGTGAATGTAGTAGAATTATATTTTTAAAAAAATTCTATTTATGCAGAGCCTTACAAACATTGCCATAAATGTGATTAGATAATTTAGGACTCCATCAATGCCTAGTCCGGTGTGTCCGAATAATCTATGACTTTGAGTAGAGGTATTTGAAATATTCACATCCTTGAAATTCGTTGAACAAAGGAATAAAGTCCAAATTGACGTAGGTTATGAACGTTATTGTGTTCCCTGAAAAAGAAAACATTCACAGTACAGGTAATGTGTTTCAATACCCAAAATGCGTGAATGATATTGTTCTACTTTTGGAAGAAGACAATTACCAATGAATGAAATTTATGAATAATCTTGCAGAATATCAGATCAAGTCCTATTATTTAAGGGTCCAGATCTCACAGCAAATGCGTTTTTTTCTTCTTCTTAACTAAGCTGTACACAAATCACAAATAAATTACACTGTCTCCATCGTTACCAAGTCTTAAGAGGCACTCGAGACTTCCTTCTTCAACTCGAAGAGAAGATTATCTCTGTCCATCAACCACAACAGAATAACACACTTCTACAACTCCCAATCCAATTCCCGGTTCTCGAAAGTACAGGAATTACTTCCAGCAAGCCAATTATCCATACTTCCACAATTTTAAGAGGCCCTATCAACACGAGCAAGCAATCAAGCCATGGACCTCGATGTCTACGAACGTGCGATCAATAAAGTGCTCGAATCAGAATTGTTCGCACAGGGAAGAGAGATCATTTTGAACAGCGATGGAAGTACTACGGAGCTTGCAATATCTGCCCGCAAGGCATGCGACTCCAACCGCCTACTCACGACTATCCTCATGGCAAAACCCTTGGTTGCCTCCTCCGCCAAGAAGCGAAGAACGGTCACCCACGCACTCTGGGCCGACCTTCACACAATGGGAGAATCCAGGAACAAACAATTTACAATCCATGATGGGGTCAAATACGTCTTGTGGATTGTACAGGAGCCACCACCTTCCAGGCACCCCCATGCCCCATCCTTATCCACGGACCTTCATCACCTATAATGAGGGAGCGATCATGATTGGAAAGAATGTCGAATATTTGTACGAAGAAATCTCTAAAATGCTTTTACTAGGTTTGGGGTTTGGAAGGCGTTGGTGATATGGTTGGACATTGGATGGAGTTTGCGCGGGATTGTATGACTGGATTCGTTCGCGAGACTTTTGCCTTTTGGCAGCACATGACGTTTGTATTACTAGAATAAATCAAAAGCGAGACTTTACTACTTCTTTTCATATTCGAAAGCTTCTGTGAGGTCGTATGACTGTAAGGACTTGAGATGCGGAGTCAGCAGGGAAACATAGGGGTTAGCAGTGATAAGCGAGATATTCGAGATTTTGGCAACTGCGTCAACAGTTCACTGCTATTTAAGAAGTTGAAGATGATGAATCAAAAAACGCATTGTTTGTTCTGCATCTCAACGCCTGGTGCGATTTATGAAAATAATATCCCAGCTGGAATAAGATACATTTGAAATCGTGAAGGACAAAGTTTCCAAGATTCTCTTGCTCATTTCGTATCCTCACCCCCCTCTGAAACTGCACAACGGCAACTCATCAAAATGTCCAGAGGAGAAGCGAGTTTCCATTAAATCAAATACGCAGCGTAGACTTCCCGATCGTAAAACAAGCCATCAACAGCTACTCTTCAATAATCTCCCGTGCAGGGTGCTCCACGTAAGTAACTCCAACTCCCTTTTCTCTCCCAGACATATCGAGCTCCCTGACATGCGCGTGGTGAGGGTCTTCAACGTTAAGTAAGTCACCACCTTTTTCAATATGGTTTTGGCCGCCAAAGAGAACATCAATCTCCTCCAACGAAACCCTCTTGGTTTCAGGAACCATGAACCAGACGAAGATGACAAGAACAATATTAGCGCTCATGAAGAAAAAGAAGGATTTCTTAAAGCGAATCAGCTCTGGCTCTCGTTCGTGGAAATACGGCTCAACTTACAAGACCACAGTTGTTGTAAAATGTGGGGAAGAATTGGTTGAAAATGACTTGCGCAACATTTTGCATCTGAGAGCACATCCCAACGGCCTGGGATCGAACGTTCATGGAGAAGACTTCGGCAGTCCAAATCCAAGTCGTAGCTCCCCATGAAGGTTTGTAGAAAAAGATGAACAAGAACAGCCCAAAGACGATGGAAATGCCAACAGGCTCGGATTTGCCGCCTCCTTTGGCGTTTGGTGTCTCTAGACCAATGAGGGCAACCATCAGCATGCAACATGCCATACCGATACCACCGACTATGAACAGGAATCGTCGTCCAAATCTATCGACAGTCCAAACCGCGTTGAGGGTGAAAACAATGCCGAATGTAGCATTTAATGCGTTAATCAGGTTGATTGTGTTGACATTTGTCCAGACTTTCTTGTAGATAGTTGACGAATATGAGTTCAAAGTGCCTTGTCCAGTAAGTTGTTGACCCATGTTGAGCACGAACGCGATCAACAATCGCTTTCGGATAGATTTATCCTTCCACAACGCCCAATAGCTGCCAGAAATAACTTCTTTCTCGAATACGATGGCTTCCCGAATAGCTAGAAGTTCGTCCTGGACCTCCTGCTCGTCGTCTCGGACGCGGCGAAGGACAGCCGTGGCTTCTTCAACTCTGTTTCCGTTTTGAACGTACCAACGCGGGGTCTCGGGTAGGAAGGGCAGCTGGAGAATAATGAGGATGGGCACTAAGATCTGAAAAAGGACAACCATTTTCCAGGACCATTCGCCAAGTGTTTTGGTGTGCTTGCCGCAAGCGAAGTTTACCCAGTACGCAATAAAAGAGCCCACAGAGTAGAAGAGTTGCCAAAATGCCATCACAGTCCCACGAATCTAGAAACTTGGAGGTTAGTTGATACTGAGGAGGTTTCTGCCAAAGAAGAAAGGGAGTTAGGCAGGAGGTTTGAGCAGTTTTGCATACCTCAGATGGTGTAATTTCTCCAATGTAGACTGGGCCAGCGGCTGAACTCCCGTCAACAAAAGTACGTGATGATAATTATGGGAGCTTTGAAACTCACTCAGCGCAATGCCTTGGCCAATACCGATCAATACACGTCCAAAAATAAAAACTCCGACTTTGTGGATTGGAGCAAAGGCTTGTACGAATGAAGCGATGATGGTAATAAAACATCCAATCCCCATGGCCCATCTCCTTCCGAGGTAATCGGCCTGTTAACGCAATTAGATCTCGTCGTATTTTGACAAATGGGTCGCTACGTACTGTAGGTCCAGCTATGAACCAACCAGAAATAATAGCTCCGATGGAGTAAGTTGTATTGATCAAACCAAATAGTTCTCCGGACTATCGTACTGGTTAGTCTCATTTGCGTTTCCCACGAGTTTGCAGGAGACGTACTGGGTGGTCGAACCACGCAAGCCATTGCTTGTTAGCTTGGACAGTGTTGAAAACCGCTGCATCGAAACCGTATAGCACCATACAACCCGCCGCGACCATAGCAGCATACCAATTGTATGCCAATCTCTGTTTGACCATCTTGACGTTTCTAGGTCAATGTAACTCGCAGGTGATGCGGATGAAATAATTCGAGAAAAAAGGAGATAGTTCGAAAAGAGCAAAATAAGAAGTCTGGGCCCTGCGATGAAGCGTGAAGAAAATGAAGTTACGATCGGCTCCATATATTAAGGAGCATGTGAAGGAGTCGTATGCGCGCAAGCTCTAGATCCCAGATCCTAGACCACAAACCCCAGACTACAGGTCCCAGATTCTAGACTCTAGGCCCAAACCCCAGATCCGTAGTAAACCGCGCTCTGTATGTGGTCAAAATTCCGCAGTGGCTCTCTTTCCCCGCATTGGCCGTTGAAGGCGCGGAGAAACATTGATTCCACGTATAGAAGGGGCAAGGAACCATGTCGGAATGGGAATGCAGACGGGCGACCAACCAATCAGGTTCCAAACAACGTAAAGGAGAGGAATAAACCTTCTTTTCTAACTTCGAGGTCCAAGAACACAACGGGAAATCTAATCAGACTTGCTGAAGATTTCAATACTTCAAAAGCCACCCACTTGTTGCTGTAAGGAGAATCTTGAGTGAGACGAAAGACATCTTGACGTGGTTGGTGGGTTTCAATTTTCCCATCTTGGCTCTCGACCAACCCTTGTTTCTCTGCCACATGCGCATGTCACCAACTAGATACATGCAAGTTGTGTAACTTGCGTACGAAGTACATGCATGTCGTTTGGAAGAGAGGTCGTTGAAAATAGATTAAATGATTCGTACGCGTCTAGCGCTCCCGGCTGTAGACCCCGCGTTCGTGCAGCTTGGGTTACAAGCTTGAGGATAGTTCGATCTCGAAGATCTATCCGTTCCGCTCCAGCGTCTGCGCTTCATGACCCATTCTACGCACAGAATTACAGCAACTCAGAACGCTAAACCCGTGGCCTTAGCCCTCTGATTTGGTCGCTTAAAATGCACGGTCCAGTGCAAAACTAGGGGGCAGCGGAACGGACTGAAGTCTGGCACCGAGCTGCAATGAGCGCTTCTCTTACTAAGACAAACTATGTGTATTATCAAGCTTGGAAACAGCCTCTACGTCTCCCTCAGCGATACCTGTCTGGACTTCATCGTACCTCTCCAAATGTCAAGTTACAAAATGATCATGATTTTGTGCAAAAATTACGCAATGTTTCATGCATTTAATTTCTGATTTACTCAATTGCTTTTAAACAGAATAAGACCCTTGTTTAATAACTCTTCAGTATTCTAAGTGACTTCAAGAGAAGTGAACTCGAGAGCTGGAACAATTATGGAGGTGGGATTTGCCTGAGGACGAAACTTTCTTTCTTTGCCTCGTTCAGACGATCATCATCATCGATGGCAGTCCTAACCCTCAGATTCATTTGAGAATCCAATGATTCATGCAAGACCTTTACGGCTGAAAAAGAAGGAAAGTTTATGTCGACACTCCACTTCTTTTGAACCAAGCATTCCTCTAGACACAGTTGATGGCAAGAGTTGACTTATCCACGTTCGTGCATTTCCATTCAGCTTTTTTCCCACTTGGATTTGTGACATTAATGTTGGTAGCTACAATATTCTGGCATGCCTGTTATGCCATTGTTAGCTTGTACCTCCTGCCAAAATAAAGGGGATATCGTACGGTCGAGCTACTACACACAAGAGTCCCAACAATAGGGTCATATTTCTTAGACGTACCAGTAAAATCATTGAAAACAATGTCTTCGATCAGCATGCGTGACTGCAAGTTTTCTCATCAGTATCAAGTTTTCTGAGAGAAAAGTACGCCTTTTCTGAGAGCCCAACTTACGGGGTATTTATTGCAGAGTGCTGCATTGCTTTGGCCATAACATTGAGTCAATTCAATTGCATCTAGCTATTGCGTCAATAACTCAGTTGTGCAAGAGAATAGGGCGGGCTTACAGTCAACGCGAGTGTCGTGCATTCCGTTGTAGGTGACATTTCGCACGATTCCGACCCCGCCCCCGGAACTGGTAGAGTCGCTCCCAGGTACGGCTCCCGGCCAGACCTTTATACGAGCACCATCTGAAGCATTGCTCATCGAAGTGTTATAGATATAAAGATTTTCTTTGGTACTGTCAGTTTATTGTTTCTCCCACGAGCGATGAAAAGGTGATGCTTGCCTGCAATATCGGTCTCTCCAAGATATTGGCCAAGAGAACCCACAGATATTCCATGGGATCCTGTACAGACGAGATTTTGTACAACAACGTTAGTGCTGTTGGGTTTGAAAGAAACACAATCATCATTGTTTGAGATGTAACTGTTTTGGATGACAATAGCATCCGATCTGTAAAGATCCCAGCCATCTGCAAGATCGTCAATAAGTGTTCTCTTCATACAGGATCTTCAAGTGAACTCACCTGAATTTTTAGCAGCATTGGTGTCATTCGACAAAGCAATCATGCTCATCTTGTCGAAAATAAGATCCGAGCTGTTAGCAACAAAGTGAAACCAATTTGGAGGATTAGAAAGCTTCAGATTGCTGATCGTTCCACCTTGTAGGCCAATGATTCCAACTAATATTGGTCTAG
>Ga0302325_10018840_pt1 | contig 14534 bp, 16 predicted proteins | sample Palsa_T0_2_FD_201948 | JGI IMG/M metagenome (GOLD analysis project Ga0302325, IMG submission 201948) | Peat permafrost microbial communities from Stordalen Mire near Abisko, Sweden - Palsa_T0_2 | ecosystem: Environmental > Terrestrial > Soil > Palsa > Peat permafrost | place: Sweden: Abisko... | reverse complement strand
CTGTGGGGCAGGGGTGTGCACGCGGCATCGCCGCGCATAATCCGGCGCAAGTTTCGCGACAGTCTGCCGGTGGAGTTCTGAACGTGGCGCTGCGCAATGCAGCATCTATCCGTCTGCTTGGCGTGGCCGTTGTTTTGGCCGCGGCGGCGCTCGCCTGCGTTGCGGATGCAGCGCCCGCGGGGACCATCGAATACGAAATCAAGGCGACCTATCTCTATAAATTCGCGCCCTTCGTCGAATGGCCCCAATCGATGGCCGCAACGCCGGCCTTCAATCTCTGCATTGTCGGCGACGATCCGGTCGTGGCGGCGCTCGATCAGGCGGCAAAGGGCCAGAGCGTCGGGGGCCGGGCGCTGGTCGTAAAGCATGTGCCGATCGCCGCACCCGATGCGGGCTGCCAGGTCATGTATATTGCCGGGTCGGACGCGCAATCCGTGACCCAGGCGCTCGTCGCGATGCGGGGTGCCCCCGTGCTCACCGTCACCGATGAGGCGTCGCATCCCAACGATCGCGGAATCATCAGCTTTGTCATCGACGCCAATCATGTGCGCTTCGACATCGACGATGTGGCGGCCGCGCAGAGCGGTCTCGTCATCAGTTCGAAACTTCTGGGTCTCGCCCACTCCGTCAAAACCGCCGGTACGGAGGGTCACGGCGGATGAGCGCGATGGCAATCGTCGATCGTCGCAAAGCGACGCCGTATGCGGCACTGGCTATCGCTGCGATCCTCCTGCTGGCGGGAGTCGGCGTGGCGATCTACGAAGACAATCTCTACCGCTCGCAGCAAATCGAGCAGGCGGCAGTGCAGGCGCATATTCTTGCGGCGAGTGTGACGGCCGCGCTCGTGTTCAACGACGATCGTGCGGCACAGGAATATGTCAACGCACTCGAAGCGAGCCCCGCGCTGGATGCTGCTGCAGTCTATGGAACAAAGGGTGCGTTGGTCGCGAGTTATGCGCGGCGGGGCGCGGCGCCCGTGCCCAAAGCGGTGAAGCCCGGTTCGCCGCATTTCGTGGACAATATGGTCGTCATCGCCGTACCGGTCACGCAGGGTCTCACGGTCGTGGGCACCGTCTATCTGCGCGCGATCACCGAGTCCGAACAGCGGCGTGTGGCGCGCTATGGCGGCATCCTGCTTCTGGCAACGATGGCGGCACTCGTTCTCGCCGTGTTTGCAGGGTCGCAACAGGAGCTTGCGCGCGCAAACCGCCAGCTCGAAAGCCGCGCGACCGATCTGGCGGACGCCAATCAGCGGCTCTACGCCGAGATGGAAGAACGCGCCAAGGCCGAGGAAGCGCTTCGCCAAAGCCAGAAAATGGAAGCGGTCGGACAGCTCTCCGGCGGTATCGCCCACGACTTCAACAATCTCCTGACCATCATGCGCGGCAATCTGCAATTGCTCGAGAAGCGGCTCGCCCAGGGTCGCACGGATGTTCAACGCTATCTCGACGGCGCAAATGAAGGCTTCCGGCGCGCGGCCTATCTCACCCAGCGCATTCTCGCATTTTCGCGCCGGCAGCCTTTGTCGCCGCAACCGGTGAATCTGAGCAGCCTCGTAACCGGAATGATGGAGCTCCTGCGTCATTCGGTCGGCGAGCGCGTACAGATCGAGACCCGGCTGAAGGCAACCTGGTGGACGCTCTGCGACGCCAACCAGATGGAGAATGTCATCATCAATCTCGCGATCAATGCGCGCGACGCGATGCCGGACGGCGGACGCCTGACCATCGAAACCGAGGATATGCGGGTGGACGTGCCGCTTGCCGATGTCGAGGGGATGTCGAGCGGCGAATATGTGCGGTTGCGCGTGAGCGATACGGGCGAGGGCATGACCGAAGAAGTGCGGCAAAAAGCGATCGACCCGTTCTTCACGACCAAGCCGCAAGGGCAGGGAACGGGGTTGGGACTCAGCATGACGTTTGGATATATCAGGCAATCGAACGGCTTCATGAAGGTCGATAGTGAATTGGGCAAGGGCGCCACGCTGACCATCTTCATGCCGCGATTCGAGACGCCGGCCTCCGATGGGTGAGAACATGGCAAGCGCGCCTGACGAGAATCCCGCTCCGACCGTCCTCCTCGCCGAGGACGAAGCGATGTTGCGTTTCGTGGCGGTGGAGACACTGAGCGACGCCGGATTCCAGGTGTTCGACGCGGTCGACGGCACTGCCGGATTGAAGATCCTCCAGTCGGACATCCGGATAGATCTTCTGATCAGCGACATCAAGATGCCGGGGCTGAACGGTTATCAGCTCGCCGAAGCGGGCCTCGATCTGCGACCCGGCCTGAAGGTGCTGCTGATGACCGGCTATGCGCAGGAGCCGATTCCCGAAAGGATCAAGCGGGCTGGAGCCAGGGTGATTTACAAGCCGTTCGATTTCGACGCGTTGTCCGCGCTCGCGCAGGAACTGCTGGCCGAAAGGCATTGATGCCTGCGTCACCGATCGGACAGATACGATTTCGTTTCGGCCGACACGATATCGATCAGGTTTCCCATCGCGAGATTGGCGTCGATGAGATGCAATCCCCAGTCGGGTTGCACTTTGCCGTCCAGAACGACATCGCCGCCGATATCGTCGACGCGGGGACTGTTCGCATCGCCATGCACGGTGATCGCGAGATATGAGCCGTCGCTGGTAGACATGCATTCGGCTGTCAACATTCCCGGGACGGAGACGAACGGCGTGTCGATCGTTTTGCCCTTCGCCCAGGGCCGCGACACGATACTTCCGAGGAAAGAACCGCGCGTCGCCAGATAGGCGTGCAGTTCGCCCGAACCGCCCGCAAGCGATGCAGGGTTGACGCAGCCTGCAACCATTCCCGCGCCGGGAACCTTGCCGAAGCGCGTATTCGCCGGCGGCGGAACATTGGCGCGGAACGACGCATAGGGAATTGCGCATTGCGTCTGGCCGGGAGATTGGCAAAGCGGGATCGACTTGAAATCGCCTCCTACCACGCCGCCCGCCGGCACGGCGAGCCGCGAACCCATCAGGATCGCAGAGATCAATCTGCGCTGCACCGGCTTGCCGTCGATCTCGTTTTTGATCAGCGCGATCAAAACGCCGGAGCCCTGGCTGTGGCCGGTCAGAACGACTCCGCGGCCGTGATTGTCATGCGCGAGGTAATAATTCCATGCATCGAGGACATCGCTGTAGGCCAGCTCGCGATTGACCGGAATCGGCTTCCCGGCCATCGTCGCGCGAAGCGCCGTGAGCGTGACCTGCCGATACAGCGGCGCATAGGTGCGGCACACCGCGCCGAAGCGCGCAAATTGCTGGGCGACGGTGGATTTCTCCATCGGGCCGGCCGTCATGTCCGCGTTGCCTGTCGGCTCCAGAGAGACAGTGGGATAAACATAGAAGCAGTCGATCTTGGCACGGGCATCGCGCAAGAACGCTTCGTGCGTCGTCGTCCCGTCCGCCGCGACGACCGTGGTGCTTTCATCGGCGGAACAGGCGTCGTCGGTGCGCCCCGGCAAGCAGAGCCAGTTTTTGGCATCGGCGTAATCGTTCCTAGGCAGCGGCGATTGCGCCATCGCACCGGAAGTAAATCCGAGGTTCGCGCCAAGCACGGCGATTGCGAGGCCGGTACAGATGTTGCGGTAGCAGTTCGAATTCATAACTCCCCCCTGGCGGCGCGAGGACTCGTTCCCGAATCCGGCTGCAATTGCTTGACGGCGGGGGCTGCCGATCTATTCCAGAATCTGCGTTTCCCAGCCGTCATATTCGCCACCGACGTCCTGCGCGAACGCGATCAGCCGGGCTGTGAGATCGTCCATGAGCCGCGTATTCGGCGCGTCGACATGGAAGAACATCACGCCGAACTGGGCGCTGTGTTCGTCCGGTTCCATGGTGCGCGCGATCGTCATGCCGAGCGCTTTGCAATTGACGACGAATGTCGTGCGCGCCTCGTCGCTGGGGAAATAAGCCCAATGATCGATTTCGCGTACGCGCGAAAGATCGTCGCCGTGATCGTGAAGGATGTCAGCGATCTTGCGATTGGATTCGGGCTTTCCCGGGCTGCTGTCCATTACCGGCTTCTGCTCCCAAATGTTTTCGGCCTGCCGGGGCGTTTTCCCGTGCGCCGCTTGACGTACCCTGTCGACGCCCCCCGGTCGTCGCTCTCGGCTGTTGGCGACTTTGTAGCTGCTTCGGCGGCAGGACGTGAAGCGGAATTCTTGCGTCGTCCACCGGATTCGCCGCGAAGAGCTGCGTCCTGTGCTTCTTCGACCGCACTTTGCCGCGCGAACGGATCGTCGGCGATGGCAAGCTCGGTTACCGTTAACCGCTTAACCTCGTCGCGTAACCTTGCCGCCTCTTCGAATTCGAGATCGGCCGCCGCTTCTCGCATGCGCTTCTCGAGTTCGGCGATGTGGGCGCGGATATTGTGGCCGATGAATTCCTTGCCGTCTTCGGCCATCCCCGCGTCGACCATGACGTGATCGCGCTCATACATCGAGCCCATGATGTCGCCGATGTTCTTCTTGATGCTGGCCGGGGTGATGCCGTGGGCCGTATTGTAAGCCTCCTGCTTCTCGCGCCGGCGCGAGGTTTCGGCCATCGCGCGTTCCATCGAGCCCGTGATGCGGTCGGCATAGAGGATCACGCGGCCGTCGACATTGCGGGCGGCGCGGCCGATGGTCTGGATGAGCGAGGTTTCGCTGCGCAGGAACCCTTCCTTGTCGGCGTCGAGAATCGCGACCAGGGCGCATTCGGGAATGTCGAGGCCTTCACGCAACAGGTTGATGCCGATCAACACGTCGAAGGCGCCGAGCCTCAGATCGCGAATGATCTCGATGCGTTCCAGCGTCTCCACATCCGAGTGCATGTAGCGCACGCGGATACCTTGCTCGTGCATATATTCGGTGAGATCTTCCGCCATCTTCTTGGTGAGCGTGGTGACGAGCGCGCGATAGCCCTGCTTGGCGATGTCGCGGCATTCCGCGATGAGATCGTCCACCTGATGCTCGACGGGGCGGATCTCCACCGGCGGATCGATGAGGCCGGTCGGGCGGATCACCTGCTCGGCGAACACGCCCCCCACGCGCTCCATTTCCCAGGGGCCTGGTGTTGCCGACACATAGGTCGTCTGCGGCCGCATCGCGTCCCATTCCTCGAATTTGAGCGGACGGTTGTCGATGCAGGAGGGCAGGCGGAAGCCGTATTCCGCCAAGGTCGCCTTGCGGCGATAGTCTCCGCGATACATCCCACCGATCTGCGGCACGGTGACGTGGCTTTCGTCCACGAATACGAGCGCCTCGTCCGGCAGATATTCGAACAGGGTCGGCGGCGGTTCGCCCGGTTTGCGGCCCGTCAGCCAGCGCGAATAATTCTCGATGCCGGCGCAGGAGCCCGTCGCCTCGATCATTTCGAGATCGAACAGGGTGCGCTGCTCCAGCCGTTGGGCTTCGAGCAGCTTGCCGTTCTGGCGATACCATTCGAGACGTTCGCCCAATTCCCACCGAATGCCCTTGGTGGCCTGCGCCAGCGTCGGCCGCGGCGTCACATAATGCGAATTGGCGTAGACCTTCACCGATTCAAGGGCCGCGGATTTCTTGCCCGTCAGCGGGTCAAACTCGACAATCGACTCCACGTCGTCGCCGAACAATTCGATGCGCCAGGCGCGATCTTCATAGTGCGCGGGAAACAGATCGATCGTGTCGCCCCGCACGCGAAACGAACCGCGGGTGAAATTGTCGTCGTTGCGGCGATATTGCAGGGCCGCGAGCTGGCGCATCAGATCCATGCGGTCGAACTTGACGCCGCGTTTCAAAGTGACGGCCGTGCCCGAATAGGTCTCCACCGCGCCGATGCCGTAGATGCAGGAGACTGAGGCGACGATGATCACGTCGTCGCGCTCGAGGATCGCGCGCGTCGCCGAATGGCGCATGCGGTCGATCTCCTCGTTGATGGAGGAATCCTTCTCGATGTAGGTATCGGTACGCGGGATATACGCTTCCGGCTGGTAGTAGTCGTAATAGGAGACGAAATACTCGACCGCGTTCTCCGGAAAGAAGCTTTTCATCTCCGCATAGAGTTGGGCCGCGAGCGTCTTGTTCGGCGCGAGGATGAGGGCCGGGCGCTGCAGGATCTGGATCACCTTCGCCATGGTGAAGGTCTTGCCGGAACCCGTGACTCCCAACAGTACCTGGTCGCGCTCGCCCGAATTCGGAGTCGAGCCGATGCTCGAAATCAGTTCCTTGATCGCAGTGGGCTGATCGCCGGCCGGTTCGTACTCCGACACGAGCCTGAAGGTCTTGCCGCCTTCGGATTTCTCCGGCCGCGCGGGACGATGCGGCACGAAGGCCGTCATCTCCGCGCCGGTCAAAGCCGCAGCCGGCGCCACGGCCGCCGTCACGCCCGCGCCGCGGAACTGCGCGGACGCCTCTGCCAGACCCGATCGAACGGGGCGAAATCCGGAACCGTTATTGTGCGCCATGATTGCAATATAATGCGTGTGCCACGGGATTGCAGTCTCTCTTCTGCCATTCTGCTGACAGGATTTGGCAGCAGCGTTTGCTTCCCCAGGGCGTCGTGCCGACAATTACGCCGCATGTGATTTGACAGGTTCGTCGGTGTGTGCCAAAAATTTGGCATGCTCGAACGCTCCAAGCGCATGCGAAAAGCCGGGGATAAGACAGGCACGACGGACAGCTTCAGCCGCCGGGAGCGCGAGATCATGGATGCGCTCTACAAGCTCGGCCGGGCCTCGGCCGCGCAGATCCTCGAACAGATTCCCGACCCGCCGAGCAACACCGCCATCCGCACGCTTCTCACCATCCTGGAGAAAAAGGGGCATGTGCGGCATCTGAGCGACGGCACGCGCTATATCTACGAGCCGCTGGTCGCGCGCGAGCAGATGGGCCGCCGCGCCATCGATTCGCTCCTGAAGACATTCTTCGACGATTCGATCGAACGCGCGGTCACGGCACTGCTGACACGTAAAGACGCCGAAATTTCTCCCGACGAGTTGGAGCGGCTGTCCCAATTGATCGAAAAAGCCAGGCGGGAGGGACGATGAGCTCGTTCATCGCAATGCGCGCATTGCTGTTCGCTGGTGAGATGCTTGGTGCTTCCGCGCTCATCATGGTGCTGGCGTCGCTCTCCATGTTCCGCAAAACGGCGAGCGGCCGCCATCTGGTTTGGTTTGCCGCGTTCGGCATTCTACTCGTCTTGCCGGCGCTCATTGCGATCCTGCCGTCTCTTGTTCAGTTCGTCGTGCCGGCCCCCGTCGTCCCCATCACGCCTGTCCCGGATACGCTGTCGGCGGTTCTGCCTCCGGCCGATCCCGGTCCGGATTTCTTCAGCGTTGAAAATCTGGTCCCTGCGGCATTGGCGTTCTGGTTAGCGGGTGTTTGCTTGATCGCGTTGCGCGGCCTGATGGCCGTATTCGGCCTGCACGCATTGCGCAGGGAGAGTGTGGCGCACGATCTCGCCGGTTTGCCGCAGATCGAGCCGCGGTGCGAGCTGCGCATTTCCACGGCAGACGAATCCTGTGGGCCGGTCACCTGGGGATTTCTGCGGCCCGTCGTACTGCTTCCAAGGAATTCCGTGTTCTGGCCGCGTGCACGCCTCGAAGCCGTCCTGCTGCACGAGCACGCGCATATCCGCCGGCATGACAGTCTCGCGCAGATGCTGTCGCTTTTCGTGTGCGCGCTTTATTGGCCCAACCCGCTTGTCTGGATGGGTGCCCGCGCCATGCGCCGCGAAGCGGAAATGGCCGCCGACGATGCCGTGATCGTGGCGGGAATCAAACCTTCCGCCTATGCGGGAGAATTGCTGCAGCTCGCATCGGAGTTTCTCGCGCAAGGCCCGTCGACTGCGACAGCCCTTTTCATGGCCGCGCCGTCTGCCCTGGAAGCGCGCGTGCAATCTGTTCTGGCTCCAACCCAACAGCGATCGGGAGTGACGAAGATGGATGTGTTGAAAATCGCCTGCGCCGGAATTCTGGCAACCTCCGCATTGGTATTGGCGCGCCCCTCGCTTGCACAGGATGCATCGCAAGCCGCCGCTGCGCCGTCTGTCGAAGCGGCGCCGTCTGCGCCGGCTGTCGCCGTGACGCCGTTGGCGCCTGCCGCGCCGGCCACAATGGCTGCACCCCCGACACCAGCCGCACCGGCCACCGAAGCGGACGTTCCGCCGACTCCGGCCGATATGGCTGCGCCCGAGATTCCGTCCGATAGCGATGTCCAGGTCCGGAAAGAGCTACGCACGGTCAATGGCGAGCAGGTGAGACGTGTGCGCATGATCGTGACCAGAGCGAGGCTCCAGGCTCGCGAAGCGTTGGCCAAAGTCAGGCCCCAGATCGAAAAAGCGCTCGCAGAGGCGCGGGTCAGCGAAACTGCAGCCCGGGCCATCGAAGAGGCCCAGCCGCAGATCGACGAAGCAATGAAGCAGATCGGGCCGGAGGTCGACAAGGCTTTGGCCGATGCGCGCGCGGAACTCGCGAGAGAGAATTTCGACGTGAAGATTCGCGGGCGGGTCGACGAGGCATTGGCGCGCGCGGAAGCCAGGCTTCGGGCCCGGGAAGCGAGCCGGAAAGAAGCCGACCAGAAAGATCGCAGCGAAGAATCCGATTCGCAGGACGACAACAAGTGATCGGGTGCGGATGTTACGCGGCCAGGTCCGCGCCGTTCGAATAATATTGCCGCATCATGCGGTCGCAATAGGCGACGAGATTGGCGTGGCTCTCCGCGCGGTTGCGCAAAGGTGCTTCGAAAAAGGGCGCGAGGATCGATGCCGCCATGCCGAAGGCCGTCGCATCCGCGCCGCAGGGCGCATCGCCGAAGAGATAGGATTTATCGCCGAGCGACACGGACAGGGCAGCCAACGAGCGCGCGCCGAGCTCCACGATCTCGTCGTCGCGATGCCGGCCAAGTCCATGCCCGATCAAGTTCTGGCGCACACGTTCGCGGGCCTGGGTTCGCACGGCCTCGCGTGCATCTTCCGGCACGGCATCGAAGAAATGCGCTGGCCCTTTGGCGAAATTCTCGTCGTCCATCCAGCGGGCGTGGATCAGCGCGAAATAGAGATGATCCTCCAGCATGCGCTCGATCGCCCAGGCCTGCGCGCGTTGCTCGGTAGAGAGACCGAGGTCGAAGTCGAAGGCGTATTCTTTTTCGATATGGGCGCGGATGAACGTCGAATCGCCAATGCGTTCGGGGCCATCCTGGATATAGGGAACCTTGCCTTTTGGCGCGGTGGGGGGCGCGCCGCGCTCGAAGCGATACGGCACGCCGGCCATTTTAAGCTGCACTTGGCTTTTCATCACGAACGGGCTGGGATCTGGAAGGCCGAATGCCGGGCCGAAGGCGTAGAGGATGATCATGGTCGATTCCTTTTGAGAGGTTCAGGGTTTCGGCAAGCGGTCAATTCAGAGAAATTGTCCGCGTCGCCTGGAATTCGTGGTCGATCAGAGCCTGCATCCGTTCGATGAAACGATCTGTGCTTGGTAGCCGGGCGTGCACCTCGAACGCGTCCTCGTCGATCCAGCGGGAGTGGATGTGGAAAAGGCGTGGGTCACGCCTCGAACGATAGGCGTCCATTTCGACGCAGCCGGGCTCTCTGCGCACCGGTTCGATCTGAGCACGGAGGAGGGCCGCAACCGCGTCCTCCTGGCCCTCCCTTGCGTGGAAGCGGGCGAAAATGAACAGTTTCATGGGGCCTTCCGCTCTCCGACATCGAAAATTCCGCTGGGCCTTTCCCTACCGCCATCCTGCTGACAACATGCTGTCAGCAGCGTTTGATCAGAGTGGACCGGAAGTCCGCCGGAGTATCCGAAATGTCGAGCGACGCAACCGTATTCGATCGCTTCCCGAAGCCGCCCTGTGCAGCCCTTCTGGGGTGGACATTGCTCGATCACGATGCCGCGAAAGGCTGGGTGAAGATCGCATTCGAAGGGCGGTCCGAATTCCTCAATCCTGCGGGCTTCGTTCAGGGCGGCATGCTCGCAGCAATGCTGGACGACACGATGGGGCCGGCTGTCCACCTCATGACCGAGGGGCGGTTCTATACCGTGACGATCGGCCTGACGGTGAGTTTTCTCGCCCCGGCCAAACCCGGACGATTGATCGGCGAGGGTCAGGTCGTGCAGCTGGGGAAAAGTATCGGGTTTGTCGACGCGAATCTTTTCGATTGCGACGGCCTGCTCGTCGCCCGCGCAAGTGCGCAGGCGCGGCTGGTTCCCATGGAGCGATTGGCGGCAGCATGAGACGTGCGGACAGGCTATTCAGGATCATCCAGGTTCTGCGCCGCAAGCGGCGTCCCGTCACGGCGCACGAGATCGCGCAGGAACTGGAAACGTCTTTGCGCACGATCTATCGCGATGTCGCTCAATTGATGGCCGATCGCGTGCCCATTCGCGGCGAGGCGGGCATCGGCTATGTGCTGGAGGGCGGGTTCGACATGCCGCCTCTGATGCTCACGCCCGACGAGATTGAGGCCGCGATGCTGGGCGCGCAGTGGGTGATGAGCCGCGGCGACGCGACGCTCACGCGCGCCGCCGCCGACCTGATCGCCAAGATCGGCGTGGTCGTGCCCGAGCATCTGCGTCCGCTGCTGATGGAGCCTATGTTGGCCGCGCCCAAGCGCTATCCGAATGTGCTGGACACGATCGACATGGCGCGCGTGCGTGGGGCGATCCGCACCCAGGGCAAGATTGCGCTCGTCTATGCCGACGAGAGCGGCAGCGAAACGCGCCGCACGATCTGGCCCATCGCGGTCAGCTATTGGGAGACCGTGCGGGTCATCATCGCGTGGTGCGAATTGCGCAAGGGTTTTCGTCATTTCCGCACGGACCGCGTGCTGGGCGCCGAATTCGTCGATGCGCGCTATCCGACGTCGCGCGCCCGCCTGCGTGTGGCGTGGAAAAAGGAAATGGATGCGAGTTGCGCGGGCGAGGACAATCAGGGGCCGCGGACGCTCGCCGCCCGCGACAGGGCTGCGGATGCGATGGTCGAGTAAGGGAGTGCCGGTTGGAAAACAAGATCACTCCGCCGTGTGCAATGTCGGTATGCGGCTTGTATCGACGCGGCGTTCGGCTTGCCAAAGGTCGTAAGCCGTTTGCAGATTTAACCGCAGGCGCTGACCGTTGCCGCACAGCTTGCCCAGGCGGACGGCCATCTCCGGCGTCACGGGCCGCGGATTGGTTCGTGCCATGATGCGATGAAGAGTCTGGCGTGTGACCGCAAGATTCGCGGCAGCCTCCACAATCGAGATGTCCAACGCTGGCAGCTCGTCCTCTCGCAGGATTTCGCCGGGATGCGTCGGTGGAGGCTTTCGCTTGAGAGCCCAGGAAGGTCGCAACGCCTAGCCTGCCTCGCGCTTCGGAAACGTCACCGCTTCCAGCTTGTTGCCGTCCGGATCGAGAATGAACGCGCCGAAATAGGTTGTGAACGCCCCCTGCCGCGGTCCGGGCGGGCCGTCATCGGTACCGCCATTCGCCAGCGCCGCCGCATGAAACGCGCACACGGCGTCTTCGCTCGGCGCGCGCAGGCAGATGTGACCGCCGGGATTGGACGTCTGCGGGACCCAGTCTCTCAAGTTGAGCCAGAACTCGGGATAGGTTTTGCCGAATCCGATCGTCGCGTCGCGCACCACCAGCTTGCTCAATCCCAAAGGTGCGAGCACGGATTCGTAGAACGCGCCCGCCTTTGCCAGATCGCGCACCGGCACGGAAACATGATCGATCATAAAACCCCTCGCCGATTACCGCCGCGGGAAGGATTGCAAATTCGCGGTTGCGCGTCATGCCCAAATGACAAAGGCGAAGGGCGTTGCCGCCCTTCACCTTTGCAGTATCTGAACCGGTTCGAATTTACAGCGCGCTGGAGAGCTCGCTGCGGAGTGCGCCGGTGGCCGGATTGTGCACGCGGTTGTTGACGATGTCCGAAACGCTCGCCGGGCGGCCATAGAACGCGCTGTCCCAGTCGCTCTTGTCGTCGACGACGGAGCCGTTGAAGGTGAGGCCGCCATAGGCGCCCGTGGCGGATGTCCAGGCGACGATATCGCCGGAGAGATTGCCGCTGGTCGCGCCTTCGGCGCCGCCGCTCAAGTTCACGACGGTGATGTCTGCGGCCGCGCCGATCTTGAACTTGCTCTGCTCGATGCCGCGCAGCGCCCGGTCGCTCATGATCAGGAGTACGATCTGCGCCTGCTCGAGGCCGGCCTGCAGACCAAACGATGCGGATCCCAGCGTGTAGAAAGCCGGCTGGCTCCAGTGCCCGCCACGCCGTTCCAGCAGCACACCGTCCCCGCCCTCGGCGCCGAAGATAAAGCCGCCTTTGACGAGCTTGGGGACGATCAGCACGGCGCGCGCATGCCGGAGCATCTCATGTGCCTGGGCGAAGGAGGGATCGTGTTTGAGATTCACGACGGTCCGCGTGGCTTGGGCCAGGACTTCTGTCTGATCGGAGGCCATGGCGGAAGACGATGCGCCTGCCAAAGTAAGGGCAAACGCCGCTGCGGCGGCGGAGAGAATCGAAAGCCTGTTCATCTGTAAGTCCCCATAATGTGGCTCAAAGCGAGCCGCGCGGCTCAACAACGTGCCAAATGTACTGAAGTTCCCGTCAGGCGTGTCACGCTCGCCGCGGTGCAGCATCCGGAGACGTATCGGCTCGATACATTGACTTGATAGTGGACGCTCCCCAAATTCCGGCAACGGCCGGGGAGCAACGAATCATGGCGGATATCAATGCGTCGCGTGCGCCTGCCGGCGAAGCGGCAGCACCCGAAAATCTCAGGCTGTTTACGATTGTCGTCTACGCGCTCTATATCGCGGCGTTTTGCAACGGGCTGACGGCCATCATTGGCGTCATCATCGCCTATGTGAAGCGCGGCGACGCCCGCGGCACGATCTACGAGAGCCACTTCACCAACGCAATCGAAGTGTTCTGGATCAGTCTTGTGATCGGGTTGATTGCGATTCCGCTGTGGTTTCTGTTTTTTCTCGGTGCATTAATCCATCTGGGCCTGATCGTCTGGTATCTCTACCGCTCGATCAAAGGTCTCGTGCGCGCGCTGGATGGCCGGGCTTACGCCTGAAGGAATCTTACGCGTAGCCGGCTATTGAAAGCCGATTCCGTTCGGGTTCGGGCGGAAAAACAGAAAGCCGATGAATCCCACCATCAGCGCGAGGGCGAAGCTGTACGGCACGACGTCGTATAGCGTGGCGGAAGCCAGGGCGGCATGGTGGAAGGTCATGCCCATATGCACGCCCCACAGCGCACAATCGCCAATGCCGTCCTCGTTGACCTGGCAGCCCGAATAAGTCGTCGCAAAGACGGCGAGGGCGGGAAATGCCAGCGCCGCGAGCGGAAGAACAAGGGGGCTGAGCGCGGCCAGCAGCGGACGACGCAACGTCAAGGCAAGAACGGCCGCGGCGAAGGAGATGGCGAGTGCGAAGAGTGCGTTTTCGCCGATGAACCAGGCGAGGTCGAGCGTATCGCGAAAGCCTCCGCCCAATTCCATGCCGCGGCACAAGGCCGGACCTGGCGCGCAGCCCATCGCCAGTGCGGTGCCCCGCACGAACCACACAAGAACGGATGGACCCAAAAGCACGGCCGCGCACAGACCCCAAACGCACAGCACAAGACTGTGTTTTGGAGGCGGTAATTCCGCCTCGTCCGTGTCGTCGTACATTTCCATAAACGAATGTTAGGCATGCCCCGCCGGAATGCCGTATCTTTATCTTACGATGATTAATGGGCGCGCGTGTTAACTTGTGTTGGCGAGGCGCGCCGTTTGCCGCATTTGTCACGGACGCGACAGGAAGCCGCCACCGTGAAATCGGCTGGAGTTCTGCCGAGTTCACGGTTCTGCGGATATTCCCGACGCGCGTCGACGATCAACGGACCGTTGCGGGTGCCACGGCTTCGATCATGCCGATCCGGACGGCCGCGCCTTGACGCGCGCAAACCAGGCCGCGACGTGCTTGTTTTCCGTGTCGAGCGGCTGGCCGACCGTCGCGCCGAAATCGAGGAAACAGAAGAGCAGGATGTCGCCGAGCGTGAAACGCTTGCCGCAGAGATATTCGCGGGTCGCCAGCTGGCCGTCGAGCCATTTGAGGCGGTCCTGCGCGATCTTTTTCAGCCCATCCGCCGCTTCGGGCAGGGTCACCATGCGAGACTTGAACAGTGGCAGGCCCTGGCTGTAGCGAAAACCGTTCGCGAGCGGCTCGCAGATGTTGAGATCCACCCGCCGCGTCCACATCCGGCATTCCGCCTTCTCGGCTGGGGTCGAGCCGATCAGTGCGGGCTTCGGGTGCGTATCTTCGAGAAATTCGCAGATGGCGGTGATTTCGCACACCGTCGAGCCGTCATCGAGCTCCAGCGCGGGCATCTGGCCGTGGGCGTTTTTCGAGAGATAAGGCTCTTTGCGGTTGTCGCCCTTCATCAGATCGACGTCGACGGACGGGATTTTAATCCCCTTTTCCGCCATAAACATCCGGACGACGCGCGGGTTCGGGCCGATGGAGTTGTAGAATTTCATGGTTTGGCGTCCCTTCCTGTTCATTGGCCTGTCAGGTGGCCTGCATCG
>Ga0302325_10018839_pt1 | contig 14535 bp, 16 predicted proteins | sample Palsa_T0_2_FD_201948 | JGI IMG/M metagenome (GOLD analysis project Ga0302325, IMG submission 201948) | Peat permafrost microbial communities from Stordalen Mire near Abisko, Sweden - Palsa_T0_2 | ecosystem: Environmental > Terrestrial > Soil > Palsa > Peat permafrost | place: Sweden: Abisko... | reverse complement strand
TCCAGCCAGACATTCTCCGGACGGAAGGCGCCTGCATTCACATAGATGATGTCGGAGGGTTCGAACGTCATCGCGGAACCGTCGCCGTGAATGACTCGGACGCTTGCGTAAGGGGATAGATTGGCGGCCGCGCGGATCGCCAGCTCCTGTTCGTACTCGACGGCGATGACCTGTCCAGCGCGGCCAACCATTTCGGCAATGATCGCCGTATAGTAGCCCGGGCCGGCGCCGATGTGGATGACGCGGTCGCCTTCACGCGGCCGACCGAGCGAGATCAGCAAGGCCAGAAATGAGGGCTGACCGTTGTTCAGGCCCTTCTCGGGGATGATGCCGACAAGCACATCCTGATAGAGGCGGACCGGATCAGCGTCGGGTGTGGTTTCATATCCATCCGGCGGACGGATGATCGCCCACGGGCCTGGGCCAAGGAACGCCTCCCTGGGCACCTTCGCGAAGGCCTGCTCGAGTCGCTGATCGTCGATGCGCGCCGCAAGCATCAGCTGCCTGGCATAGGCCCGACGAACCGTCGCTGCGGGAGCTGGCTGCGTCACCATTCGGCACCGCGGACACAACTCGGCTCGCTCCGCCCCCGAGTCTTGGCACAGATTAGCAAATGGCGCTCAAACGAGCGTTTCTGTGCTTGGCGTTTTGTGGAGCGATGCTCGAAGCTGCTCAGCCAGCGGCGGCCTCCGCCGACTTCTCCTCCGACTCCTCCACGGGTAGCTCGGGTGCCGAGCCGGAAACTGTTGCCTTAATCTCAAGTCCATTTTTGTTCATGTCGAACCGCTGCTTCCGGTCCAAGCCTTTGACAAACTGGCGCGTCGCTTTGGCGACAGCTCCTGGAAGGCTCGACGCATCCGACAAGACCGTGGATTCCACCGCTTTTTCGCTACGATCCTGAAAACGAAATTGCACCTCAAACGTTTTCATGCCCAGCCTCCTTTTTTCGACCTTCCATGAAGATGCAAGAAACCGATTTGCGCACTCTAAACCACGGACAACTTAAGATTGCTGAGACTTTTGACCCCGGCGATGCTTTCGAGCGGAAGCTTTTGTCGGGGAGCGCTTCTTTTTCTGTGCGTTTACTTCTGCTTGAAGCACCGTGTTCTCTTTTGTCAGAGCATCACGTGCGGCGGTCGCCGTTTCGACATCGTTCCCCAATTGGCCATTTTCCTTCTGAAGTTGCGCCACCTGAGCCTTCAGTTGCTGGTTTTCTTGCAGAGTTTTTGTGTCCTGGCAGGCGGTCAACATTAGACTGAGCACTATGGCCGCGACAAATACCCCGAAAGTATTCTTGCTCATTATTTTCCCTTCGCTTCCTTTTTTTGGTCGCAAGCGCTCGCGCTGGAACGGGAACGCCGATTAGCGGAGGAGGGGGGAGGACGCCGCTGACAGCGCCCAGAGTAATGGAAGTTGCTGGATGGCGCAAGTCCGATCAGCGAGAGCGTTGAAAAGTGGAGTATGCTTGCTTGCACGTCCGCGAGACAAGTTATGACGCGAGCCGCCCAGCGGACCCGTCTGGAGGTCAGCGGACTCGAGACCGCACAGGAGGAAGCAATGGGTAAACGAGGGAACCGCGACAACCGCGGCCGGGAACCAAAGAAACCGAAGAAGGCAAAGGAAGCCGTCGCGCCGCCAGGAAGAAGGAATGCGGTGTGGACTCCAGCGAAACAAGCTACCCCGGGCACGCCGACCGGGTCCGCATAACGAAGAAATATTCACACAACCAGGAAGGAATAGACAGTGGTCAAGCACACGCGCGTTTATTCGTCATTTGTCCCTCGTATACCCTCCATCATTGGTGCGTCGTTCATCGGCGGAGCCATTGTTTTTTTGGTACTGGGTCTCGGAACTCCTACGGTCGCGAAACCGCAGTCCTCTGCCCCGGCGGGAGCCGGACCGGCGCCGACGATTGAGACCCTACATTCGCCCGCAGGCGCCAACAGTTCCGAGCCCCAGCTGACCGTTCAAGGCGATCGGGTGATTCTGAGCTGGCTCGAAGTGGCAGGAGAGCGAGCGACCCTAAAATTTGCCGAGCGCACGCCGACGGGGTGGTCCGATCCGAAGACGGTGTACTCGAGCGAAGATTTTTTTGTGAACTCCTTCGACGTTCCGTCGGTGCGAGCGCTGGCGGACGGATCGCTCGCGGCAAACTGGCTGGAGAAAAACGGACCCGACCCGGATTCTTCTCAGGTACGGCTATCGTGGTCGAAAGACCAGGGACGCACGTGGACGCGGCCGACGAGTCCGCATCACGACGGGACCATGACCGAACATGGGTTCGTCTCGCTATTCCAGGCGCCGGGCCAGGGTCTGGGCGTGGTGTGGATAGACGGGCGCGCCACCAACCCGGAGACGGAATCTGGCGACATGAGCTTGCGGGCCTCGGTATATGACGCGAACGGGAAGCAGTTGGGTGAAACGGTTGTGAATCCTCGTGTGTGCGAATGCTGCTCGACGGCAGCCGCGCCAACTCCCGAGGGCGTGATTGTCGCCTACCGAAACCGCACCGCAGATGAAGTGCGGGACATTTACGTCAGCCGTTTTGTTGGCGGCCACTGGGCCGCGCCGACCGATGTGCATCGGGATGGATGGCGACTGGACGCGTGCCCGATCAATGGACCGGCGATCAGCGCCCAAGGCGCCAACGTGGCCGTAGCCTGGTTCGTGGCTAAGAACGATCAAGGACGCGCGTTTATCGCATTTTCGCACGATGCCGGGCACTCGTTCGACGCGCCGATCCGGGTAGACGACGGCGGCTCTCTCGGACGGCTGGGCGTGGCCGTGCTCGAAGACGGCTCGGCGGCGGTGAGCTGGATCGAGTCCGCCAGGCCGCGCTCGCAATTGCGGATGCGAATGATGAAACCCAGCGGGGAACACTCAGCCCCCGTGACGATCGCCTCTACTTCGGGCGATCGTTATCCGCGGATCACGCGCGACCGAGACGAGCTGCTGATTTCGTGGACCGACAGCGATGGAAAGACGTCGCAGGTTCAGACGGCGCGGGCGAAGGTCCTCGCAAAATAGCTGCGGCTATTCGCGGAGCGCAGCTTCGGAATTCGCGGCGGCGCGCGGGATGGCCGCGTCTCGAGGACGCGGCGTTAGCGTAGCGGAGCGAGGCGCGAGCGGATCGAGCGGCTCATCTCAAGCACGTCGGCGGGCCATTGTTGGAGCACTTCGAGTAGTCCAAGAGCGGCAGCTAGACGCTGCGCTTCCCCGTCCTCGAGTTCAAGCACGAGGGGCGCTGGCTGGATCGGCGGTTGCTCGGTCGTCGGTTGCCCGGGAGGGGCCTCCATCAGGGCGCGCATCTTCAGCAGCAGGCGCTCGTCGGGAGTGAGCTTTTTTTTCGCTGCCAGGGGTTCGAAATCGACGGTGAACCCGTCGCCATCGGAGCGCAGCATGCGCGGATGCGTGGCGCGAACCAGGCTGATCAGCACCAGGATCAATTCGTCGTTTGTGAACGTCGCCGAAGACAATCTTTTCCGCCCTTCCCGCCTTCTCGTCTTCCGAGGCGCAAACAATATATACCGTCTTTACGGAATGCGGTCGCCAGGGATTTTGCGATCAAATCGTAAACGGAGCAGCGGATCCATTGTCCGTGCGGCCACCGACGCGCGCATCGGGAAGATCCGAGCTCTAGCAACACAGCGGACGCTGCGGCGAAAGGCGGCTTGCGCAATGAAAAAGTTCCGGCCGCCCGGACGGAAAGCAAATCAGCTTTCGACTAGCGTTGGCGCCGCGGCGGTCAGGTGACGGGCAGAAGAAGTCCGGAAACTTCGGCGGAAAAACGACCGAGTTCGGCCAGCAACTCGGGCGTTGCCTCGACTTCCCTGCTCTTCCATATAAATATGGCTCGCCCCTTGCGAGTGACGCGCACACTCAAGTTGCCGTCAATCAGATAGCACGCGTCGCCGAGAAGGCGCAGCGAGCCTCCTTCGATGGGCACAAGCAAGGCGGCGAAGGAGCCGCGCCGGACTCCGATGGCACTGGCGTAGAGGGGAAACGCCACGATCGAGAAACCGTGCGCTGCCAGGCGTTGCAAGACGGAGATTTGAGCTGCGGTTAATTCGGGCATGACCAGCGAAGTGTTCTGGCAGCTTTCTCGGGTTTTCTAAAGGAGCTGGAGCCCTTGCAAGCTTCGCGTTGTCGGAACTGAAGCTCCGACGCCCGAAGCAATGGAGTTTGGCAAAAAAACTCTGAAGTTCCGACCGCCCGAGCCATTCAAGAGGCGCTAGCGGGCCCGCAAGATTGGGGCGCTACGCGACGGCTGGGTCGACATCGCCGCTGGATTCTTCCTCGCGTTGGCCCTGCTCGTCTTGCTGATCATGCCGACCATGCTCGTCCCGCTTATCCTGGTCGTCATGGTGTTCGAGCGAGGCCAAGATACCCCGAAGCGTGGTGATCAGTTCCTCGCGCGAGACGCTGCTCTTGCGAAATTGAATGCGCAGGCGAAAGGCCTCGCTTTCGGGCTGAAAATTGAAGATGAAAGGTTGGGGCCGAGGGCCGGCGACCGCTTCTTCGCGGCGTTCCCGGCGGGCTTCGTCGCGGGTCAATCCGCCCTGCAAGATGCGCTGCAGGGTTTCGGCCATTTTCTTTTCGGTGGGCTGGCGGGCGATCTGCAGGAGCAGGGACTTTGAGGTGACGCCATGCTCGACACAGCTCCGTCGAACAGCTTCGGGGATATTGCGCAGGGAGAGTGTCTCGGTGACCGACGAACGGGCGCGAGCGATCTTGCGGGCGATGTCTTCATGGGTATAGGCAAACTGCTCGGCCAACCGGTAGAGGCCCTCAGCCTCCTCGAACGCGGTGAGATCCTTGCGCTGGAGGTTTTCGATCAGAGCGAGTTCGAGGGTTTCGGCATCGTCAGCAATTTTCTCGATGCAGGGCACTTCGCGAAGACCGGCGGCCCGAGAGGCGTGGTAACGGCGCTCACCGGAGATGATGTGATAGACATCTTCGCGCGGCATATAGCGGACCAGCAAGGGTTCGAGGACACCTTTTTCCTTGACGGAATCGGTGAGCTCGCTCAGATCGCCCAACGCTTTGCGGGGCTGGTCCGGGTTCGGACGGACCTTGTCCACCGGAATCATGCGACCCACGGCCGCGCCGCTGAAGCTGGTCAGCGATTCGACATAGTGCGCGTCATGCCGCATCTTCAGTGTGACTGGCAACCCGATCCTCTTCGACACGTTGAATGACCTCCAGGGCAAGCTTGCGGTAGTCCTGCGCGCCGGGCGATTTCGGCGCGAATGTGAGAACGGTCTCCTTGTAGGCTGGGCTCTCTTCGAGACGTACGTTTTTGCCGATGCGCGTCTTGAACAGCGCCGGACCAAACACGGAGCGGATCTGCTCGTGCGTATCGCGGGAGATGTTGGTGCGCTTATCGAACAGCGTAATCACCACGCCGAGCATCTTGAGCAGCGGATTGGGCCGTGCACGGATGCGCTCGTAGGTTTCGAGCAAGTCGTCGGTACCCTCGATGGCGAAGTAGGCGGCCTGGATCGGCACGAGGAGGTGCGTGGAAGCCACGAGAGCATTGACGGTCAAAATGCCAAGCGCCGGGGGCGTGTCCACGACAATGTAATCGTAATCCTTGTGCACCGGGGCGAGCGCGTCCTTGAGCTTAAACGGGGCGTCAAACTGACCGGATAGCTGCTGCTCGATCTTGGCTAGCGCCAGGCGCGCAGGCGCGACAAACAGCATGGGATCCTTCGTGGGTTTGACGACCGAGGCCATTTCGGCGCGATGATCGCCGAGCACGTCAAACATCGATAGCTGCACCTCGGCGGGGTCAAAGAAGGCGATGGTGGAGTTGGACTGTGGGTCGAGATCAATCAGGAGAGTCTTTTTTTCGCGCTGGGCGATCGCGGCGGCGAGATTGATGGCTGTGGTCGTCTTACCCACGCCGCCTTTCTGATTGGCAATTGTCAGGATGGCCGTCATAGAATGCCCGCTCGCTCGCGCGGCGGAACCCAACCCTCCCGGGTCGAGAAACCCACCCATGCCACCCGGGTGGCCAGTGTGCCCAAACCGTACTGGTGCGCTCAATCTACCCGGCGAGCACGAGCTAGCGCAAGGGGAAAAATGCCGCGGCAGTTGAAAACGGGAGAGTAAGCACCCGGCAGCGGTGGACGGAGGCGCCCGGGCTAGCGAGACCGGAGCAATTACATCTTGTAGCGGCCGAGGTCCTCGTCCGAAAGGCCCTCGAGCCATTTGCGTAGCTCTTCGCTAGTGGACTTTTCGCTGATGGCGCTATTGATCTTGGAGCTCTGGAGCACCGCTTCGTCGACGAAGATCGGGCAATCCACCCGCAGGGCCAGGGCCAAGGCATCGCTTGGCCGCGAGTCGATGGACATGCGCTCGCCATCGCGCTCGACCCAGATCAAAGCGTAAAAGGTATCCTCGCGCAGGTCGTTCACCACGACTTTCTGTACTTGAACGTTTAGGCCGAACAACACGTTCTTGAGCAGGTCGTGGGTCATCGGCCGCGGGATCTGCACCTTCTCGATCTCGAGAGCGATGGCATTGGCCTCGTAGACGCCCACCCAGATCGGAAGCACGGCGCTTCCCCGGACGTCCTTGAGAACGACAATCGGCATGTTCGTGACTGGGTCCATCATCAGGCCGCGGATTTTCATTTCAACTTCCATCGCTGCCTCCCGTCACGCGGAGATCAGATGCTCACCCACTAAGCTATTGGGACCAGCCCCGGTAACGCGAGCACTCACGTATTCTCCCAAAAGGGAGAGGCACGGCGAAGTTATATTTACCGTGCGGTTGCTGGAAGTGCGACCAATCCATTGGTTCTCGCGGCGGGCGGAGCCTTCCACGAACAACTCGAGCACGGTTCCAAGCAGCGCCTGATTGCGCGAATACTGAATTTCGCGCTGGCGCTCTTGCAAAATGCGCAGGCGCCGACTCTTTTCCTCCTCCGGGACCGCATCGGGCATGGTGCGTGCCGGGGTATTCGGCCGGGGTGAGTACAGAAAGGAAAAGATGCTGTCGAACTGGGCCAGATCAAGCATGCTCAGCGTTTCCTCGAAATCCTGTTCGGTCTCGCCGGGGAAGCCCACGATCACATCGGTGGTGATGCTGATGGGGCGGCGCGCGCTGCGAACCAGCGCCAGTTTTTCGAGATAGTCCTCTCGCGTGTAACCGCGCTGCATGGCCTGCAAAATGCGCGTCGAACCCGACTGCACCGGCAGGTGCAGGTGTTCGCAGATGGCTGGCACCGAATCCATGGCGGCGACGATGTCGGCGCCCAGGTCTTTCGGATGCGAGGTCATGAAACGCACGCGACGGATGCCAGGCACTTCCGACACGGCAATCAAAAGTTCGGCGAAGCTCATGCACTTCGGCGACGGATCGCTGTAGGAATTGACGGTCTGCCCGAGCAACTGGACTTCCGTGTAGCCGACCTCGGCCAGTTGACGCGCCTCTTGAAGGACGGCGGCGCTGGCGCGGCTGCGCTCTGGGCCGCGCGTGTACGGGACCACGCAGTACGTGCAAGCCTTATCGCAACCCTCGATGATGGTGATGTAGGCGCGCAGCGGATTGTCGCGCCGCGTCAACTCGGTCTCGAAGGTCTCATCGGTATCGGTCTCCAATCCGGAGACGCGCCGCTCGCCGGCTTCCAGTTGCGCGAGCATCAACGGCAATTTGCGATAACTGGCGGAGCCGCACACGAGACTCACCCAAGGCGCGCGCTCGAAGATCGCCTCGCCTTCCTGCTGCGCGACGCAGCCGAGGACGCCGATGATCTTGTCTGGCGCGCCAAGCAAGGCGTTTTCCGGGTTGAACAGGCCCAGCCTGGAAAAGAGCTTATGGGCGGCCTTCTCGCGGATGCTGCACGTGTTATAGAAGACCAGCCGGGCGAGTTCGGGAGAGTTGACCTGGCGATAGCCGCGCCGCAGGAGCACGCCCGCGACCTTTTCGGAGTCGTGATCGTTCATCTGGCAGCCAAAGGTCTCGATGTAAAAGGTCCAGGCCGATGAGGCGCCGGCAAGCGGCGCGGGAGCCGCAGCGGACGCGGCCAAAGTCTCGAGCGGAACGTGAAATGCGTCACTCATGTCTGCCCGTTAGCGATGGTACCACGTTTTGCGTCCCCCGCTTTTCCGGGTTGCCGGGTCGGTCGTAGAACCCTCTTCCCAAACGTCGATGGCAGCGCGTATACTCGCATTGTATCGTGCCACGATGTGTCGCAAACGACAGCACGAAAATAGCACACGGCAAGCGATATGTTTGACCCCCTCTGGGGCGTGTGTTACGGTAATTTTCCGGAAGCGGTTTCAGTCGCTCTGGGGGGAGACCAACGATTCCGCCGCTGGCACTGTACATTTACATCGGACAACTCAGCACTCTCATCGAGCAAACCGGCTGGGTCGCCCGCGGCGTCCTTATCCTTCTGGCTTGCTTTTCCCTATTTTCCTGGGCCTTGATTTTTCAAAAGCTGCGCCTCTTCTCCCGCCTGGATCGGCAGACGACGTTATTCCTGCGCGTCTTTCGCGCCGGACGCGGTCTGCCGGAGCCAAAAGCGGTCGGTTCACTGGGCTCGCCGCTCGAAGCCGTCTATACCGCCGGATATCAGGAATTGGCCAGCCAGCTGAACGGGAGCAATCCCCACGGCGGCCGCGTGAAGAGCCTGAATGCGGTGACCGCGGATATGCAGGTGGCCGCGGCGGAGGAGATTCGCAAGGTGGAACGATATATGCCTTGGTTGGCGACCACCGGCTCAGTGACTCCGTTTATCGGCCTTTTCGGAACCGTGTGGGGCGTGATGGACGCATTTTCCGGTCTGGGCACGGCCGGCGCGGCCAGCTTGCGCGTGGTGGCGCCGGGCATCGCGGAAGCGCTCATCACCACAGCGATGGGGCTGTTTACGGCCATTCCGGCCGTCATCGCGTACAACCATTTCCTGCACAACATCAAGGAACTGGGAGCGCGCATGGACAATTTCGCAATGGAAGTCGCTGCGATGATCGAAAAGCAGTATCTCTAGGGTCGCGGGCCTGGCCCGCAACCGCGCGCCGGACGGAGCGCGCTTGAGCGGATAAACCCCGATGCCGCAACTCAGTCGACAGACAGGCACTTCGCTTTCCGACATCAACATCGTTCCCTTCGTGGACGTCATGCTGGTGCTACTGATCATTTTCATGATTACTGCGCCGATCCTGCAGTCCGGGATTGACGTGGACCTACCCAAGACGCAAACGGTCAAGGAGATTTCCGAGGCGCGCCTGGTGGTCACCATTGACCGATCCCAATTGGTGTACCTCGGCAATGACGCGGTCAACATTCACGACCTGGGCGGCAAGGTGCGCGCCCAGATGCAGAACTCCCAGTCCGAGCCGGTGTTCCTGCGATGTGACGAGACCGTGCCGTTCGGAACGTTTGCTACGGTTGTAGACACTTTGCGCCAGTCCGGCATCGAAAATGTGAGCATTGTTACCGAGCCGCTGAGCGCGCGCCCGCAAGCCCCATGACGCCATGACCACCGCCCCCATTCAGGTCGCCGACGAAAGCCTCACGGGGCCGCTGGTCTGGTCTTTGGCACTGCACTCGGTGCTGATTGCTTCGCTCGCCGTCTCGACGTTCATCTCCCATCAGGGCGACAGCTGGGCAGGTAGTCCGGGTGGCGGGGCCGTTTCGGTCAAACTCGTGAGTGGGTTGGCCAGCCCACCGGCCGGAGTGCCGCTTCCCCGCCCTGAGGTGGTCACGCCGAACCGAGTCGTAGACATCAGCAAGGGCCTCTACAAAGCCGAGCCGCAGCCTAGACCAAAGGCGCCGCCGGTCGATGCCAAGCAAATTCCGGAATTCACCAAAGAGAAGAAGCCGCACTACGTTACGCCACCCTCAAAGGTGCTGGAAGACAAAACGCCACCGCCGCAAAACGCGGTTCCCTATGGTCAGGGAGGCTCACCTTCGGTTCCTTATTCGCAATCCCAGGCCCCCTCTCAATCGCAGGCCCAATCTCAGTTCAATGTCGGCTCCGGAGCGACTACCGGAGGATTGGGTTTCACGGGGCCCGGCGGGGGCGGCGACTTTGGCAGCCGCTTCGGGTATTACGTCGATGCGGTGCGCAGGCGCGTGAGCCTCAACTGGCTGCAAAGCACCGTGGATCCCAGCGTGCGATTCGCGCCGCGAGCGGTTGTGACGTTCGATATCTTGCGCAATGGAAGCGTGGCCAACGTGCAGATTTTGCAGTCGAGCGGCAACGCTTCGGTCGACAACTCGGCGGTGCGGGCCATCCTGGGTTCAAATCCGCTCGATGCATTACCACCGGAATACAGCGGCTCCAAAGTGTCGGTGGAATTTTGGTTTGACTTCAAACGGTGATCGGAAAAGGAAGCCATGAGTAAGATTCAGAGTTGAATACGGACGCCAAAATGAGAAACGATCGATCCCTTTTCCTTATCGAAGATGAACGGAGCGCGCTCGCGGCGCCGCTCCGCATCGCATTCTTGTTCGCCGCTCTGGCGCTTCTTGCGGCATTGCCGAGTTCGCTTGCTGCACAAGACTGGTTCCGGACGGGCACAGGCCTGGGCGTTTCAAAGCCGCGCGTGGCGGTTGCGGATTTCGCCCCACGCAACACATCCTCGAGCCCATTGGCGACATTGTTCGGCGATGTCGTGCGTAGTGACCTGGACTACAGCGGAATTGTCGAAATCGCCAGCAAGAGCTTCTATCCGACTCAGGTGCCGAGCATTCCGAGCGAGCTGAACGGCACGGTGTGGAGCAGCGCTCCGGTCTCGGCGCAATTCCTGGCCTTCGGTAACCTCACCGTGACCGGAAACCTGCAGGAAATCCAGGCGTGGTTTTACGACGTGCAAAATACATCCGCGCCTGCCGTGATCGGTCGCGTGTATCACGGCGACGCGAACGACGAGGCTACCAGGCAGTTCGCGCACCAATTCGCGGACGAGATTATCGCGCGGCTTTCGGGCGGCGTCGCGGGCATCGCGAGCACGCAGATCGCCTACGTCAGCAGCCGCAGCGGCAACAAAGAGATCTGGGCCATGGACTACGACGGAGCCAATCAGCATGAGCTGACTTCGCTGCGGTCGATTTCGCTCACGCCACGTTGGTCGCCTGACGCCGGCCGGATCGCCTTTACTTGCTACCCGACAGCGGGCTCTATTTTGAGCGCGCAGATCTGCATGTACTCGATGCTTACCGGAAAGATGATCTCCTGGCCCCATTATCGCGGGACCAACAGCGCGCCAGCGTGGTCTCCGGACGGCTCCAAGATCATGTTCATGTCCAGCATGTACGGCAATCCGGAACTGTTTGTCGCCGATGCGGACGGCGGGCACGTGAAGCGCCTGACGTACGCGGTGGGCGCCAGCACCTCGGCTGCGTGGAACCCGAAGACCGGCCAGCAGGTTGCGTTCGTGAGCGACCGGGGAGGCACGCCGCAGATTTACACCATGGACGCCGACGGCGGAGACGTGCAGAAAGTTCCGCTGCCGGATAAGGGATACGTGATAGATCCGGCCTGGTCGCCGAACGGTCAGCTCATGGCGTTCAGTTGGCGCCGCCCGGACGGCAATTACGATCTTTACGTGATGGACGTTGCGTCGCACGATCTGGTCGAACTCACACGCGACGAGGCACGCAACGAGCGCCCGAGTTGGGCTCCCGACGGCCGTCATCTCGTGTTTGAGTCCACGCGCACGGGTACGCGCCAGATCTGGTCGATGCTGGCGGATGGCACGAACGCGCGCCAGTTGACCACGCAAGGACAGAGCGAATCGCCGAATTGGTCGCCGAAGTAGGTTCGCGGCGGCGAGGATTGCGTAGACATTCTAGCCGCAAGGATTCGCAAGGTTTTGTTGGCGTTGAAATGAGAACTGGCAACTCGGGCCCGCTCGGAACCGATTGCAGTCGGCCAATTCGACGTGGAATCGTGGCCCTGCGATCCGTAAGCAACACGCTTTCAATCGTCTAAAGTGGACTTGCAATTGTTTCGCGCTACAAGCGGTAGTTTCAAATCTATCGGTGCAGGAAAACGAACGTTCAACGATTCTCAAGGAGGATTGCGAAATGCGGACTCGTTCCCTCGGAAGCGTCATCCTACTCAGCCTGCTGGCGCTTGTGACGGTCGTTGCCGGGTGTAAGCATCAGGCGGCGGCGGTACCCGCGCCACCTGCCCCGCCACCCTCGGCACCACCGCCACCAGCACAACCCACGGTGACTTTGCAAGCGGCACCGCTCAGCGTGCAGCGAGGTCAGTCCACGACTTTGACCTGGTCTTCCACGAATGCAACCTCGCTGAATCTCACGCCAGGCCTCGGGAGCGTTGCCCCTCAAGGCTCGATGCCAGCGACGCCGACGAACTCAATCACCTACTCCATTACTGCAACTGGCCCGGGCGGCTCAGCCGACGCCAGCGTGCACGTCACGGTTACGGCGCCGCCCCCACCCCCAGCCGCTGCGGAACCGTCGATGGATGAACTGTTCACCCGCGAAGTGCAAGACGCTTTCTTCGACCTGGACAAAGCCGACATCCGCGGCGACGCGCGCGACGCGCTTTCGAAGACAGCGCAGTTCCTGCGCTCGTATCCGCAGATAAAGGTTAACATCGAAGGGCACTGCGATGAGCGCGGTTCCACCGAGTACAATCTAGCGCTCGGCGACCGTCGCGCTCAAGCCGCCAAGGATTTCCTGGTCTCACTGGGCGTGCCCGCCGACCGCATGCAGACGGTCAGCTACGGCAAGGAACGGCCCTTTTGCATGGACCACAACGAAGCGTGCTGGCAGCAGAACCGCCGAGCGCATTTCGTGATGGCAAAGTAATTCGTATCGCTACGCTACAGGCTGGCTAGCAGCAACACGCGGTTGAGGCAAAGGATGGCGCCGACGCGGCTCCTCCTTTGCCTCCATCGGCGATTTTTGGGCATACTATAAGGGGGCCGAATGGCATCCAATCAGGAAGGAGGGACCAGCATGCAGAAACGATGGATTATTTATTTCGGAGTGGCGATGCTGGGAGGCGCAGTAGGCGGCGCGCTACTGGGACCTGCGCCGGTCGGCGCGGTGGCTCGCGAAATCGTCGAATTGCAGCAGAGCGTGAACCAAGTGATTCAGAGCCAGCAAACCTTGCAGACGGCGATCACTCAAAACGAGGCGGTCGAAAAGACCCTGATTGAGCAGTCCCTCGATTCTGTGAATAAGTTGAGTGGAACCATGGGCAGCTTGCAGAAGACCGTGCAGGACATGCAGGCCACCTCAGGCGCGCGTTTGGATTCGATGTCCACGCAGGTGCAGGGTGTCTCTGACAACCTGCAGGAACTGCTGGCACGAATGGGCAAGCTGAACCAGCAGCTTACCGACGCCCAGAACGCCATTCAGAGCATTGACGCCAAACTCGCCAGCGCCGCTCCGCCCGCTAATTCCGCGCCGACTGCCCCGACTGGCGCACCCGGCGGTACGCTGGCGCCTCCTGGCGCTGCCCTTGCGGTGCCAACGGCACCGGGATCCATGCCTCCGAGCGCCCCTGCTGCGTCCACGCCGCCTCCCTCCTCCGACCTGCTGTACTCGAACGGTCTGCGTGACTTAAACGGCCATAAATACGACTTGGCCGGCCAGGAGTTTCAGGACTACCTCAAGTATTTTTCTGACACCGACCTGGCTTCGAACGCACAGTTTTATATCGGCGAGATCGCCTTCGCTCAGGAACAATATCAGAAGGCCGTGGACGCCTACGGCAAGGTGATCGACAACTATCCGAAGAGTTTTAAACTAGCCCCGGCTCATCTCAAAAGGGGCCTGGCGCTGATTCAGCTAGGTGAGAAAGCGACGGGCGTGCGCGAACTGCGTCTGGTCGTCAAGCAATACCCCGGCACGGACGAGGAGCGCCGGGCCCGAGCCAAGCTCAAAGATCTCGGCGAAACAGCCTGAGTCGTTCTGATCCCCGTCCTACGATTGCCGGTGGCGAAAGAAACGAACGCGCGCTAGAAGGTTTTTATGCTGAAGTTTTGACCTGCCGATTTGCACCCTGTCCCAGTGACATGCTATCTTCCCCGCCGCGAGGTTACACATGTCAGTGAATAAAGCAATTCTCGTCGGCCGGCTAGGGCGCGATCCTGAGACGCGTTACACCTCAGGCGGGCAGGCCGTCTGCAATTTTACGATGGCCACGGACGAGACGTACAAAGATCGCGCGGGCGAACGACAAAAGCGCACGGAATGGCACCGCATCGTCGTTTGGGGCAAGCAGGCGGAGATTGCCCAACAGTATCTTCGCAAGGGATCGCTAATCTTCCTCGAGGGACGCATTCAGACCCGCCAGTGGGACGACCGAGAAGGCCAGAAGCGCACGACGGTTGAGATCGTCGCCAACAATTTTCGCATGCTGGGAGGCCGCGGCGACTCGGCCGCTCCCGTCGCTGCGGGTGGCGGTGAGGTCGACCTTCATCCGGCACCCGCCGGTCCCGAAGAACCGCCCTCTCCAGAAGTATCCGACGAGGATATTCCCTTCTAAGGCCTCACCACGCCTCAGGCCAGCTCTATGAATTTTTTGGGCGCCGCTCTGAG
>Ga0302325_10018838_pt1 | contig 14535 bp, 13 predicted proteins | sample Palsa_T0_2_FD_201948 | JGI IMG/M metagenome (GOLD analysis project Ga0302325, IMG submission 201948) | Peat permafrost microbial communities from Stordalen Mire near Abisko, Sweden - Palsa_T0_2 | ecosystem: Environmental > Terrestrial > Soil > Palsa > Peat permafrost | place: Sweden: Abisko... | reverse complement strand
CGCTGCTGCCGTTCTATGGGCCGCCATCCTTCGACGAGACCCAGATGAAATCCCTGGGGCAGCTTACGCGCTGCCCGCTCGCACATTAGGGCCACCGTCTCCCGTACGTAAGGAATTACTTGCGGGCGTGCCATCTTCAGGCTTGGTGCAACGATCCGAATGTCCACCAGAGGCTCGCCGTTTTCGCGCTCGGCGATCTGATTCAGCAGGCGTATCGGCTCTGGGCGTCCTTCGCTCCGATCCCACCGCGCCCGCCGATCCACTCCCATACGTTCGCTTATTGTGAAGGCAAAAGCTGATTAACCGCGAACGTCAACCACTTCGCCGGGAGTGAGCACCGGATCCGGAATTCGGCCAGAAGCGATGAACTTGAGGCTTAGCCGAATCGGCTTGAAGTTCGGATCCAACACGGTTCTGACGGTGACCGTGCCGTCTGTACCTCCGTGCTTCATTCCTCCCGCGAGCTTGATGGCTTCCGTGACCGTCATTCCGTCCCCAAAGTCCACGAGTCCCGGATGGACGACGTCACCTTGCACCGCCACAAAGCGGGCTTCCGCGGTGACCCCAACCGACACCGTATCCCCTGCATGCAGGACCGTTTTGGCATCAAATGAGAACGAAGCAGGGATCGGCTCGTCGCTTCGAGTAATTACGATCTTGTTCTTTTCACCCCGAGCCGAAAACCCGCCCGCCGCACCGATCGCATCGTCCAAAGTAAGACCCCGATGGAACGTAACGGAACTTGGCGTCTGCACCCCGCCAATCACCTGAACCGTGACCGGCCCAGACAAGAACGGAACCACCAGGCGGTCCCCGTCCTCAAGTCGCAGAAAGGGCCCGTCAAGAGAGCAGGGGGTTTCGGAGCCGTCGGCGTGAGAGACGACGAGGTGATCCAGATCGGCTGTTGGCAAGGGCTGCGCGAGTGACACCATCGCCTTCACGTCGGGTGGGTTGACGTACCGAAGCGTCATCGAATGTGAAACCGCCCCGGTCACTTCGATCGGGGCGCCGGGAGTGAAGATCGGGCGCACCGTAACCCGGCCGCTAGCCGCCAAGTCGGTTCGATCCAAGAGCGCTTGAATGTGCTCTGCCGCACCGGCAGCGGTTCGCGTGGCGACGCCGACCGAGCCGACAACCGGAAGATCGACCGTCCCGTCCTCCGAAATCTGCCTGACGACGCTCAAGGACTGGTCTTGATCACACCGGATTTCGATTCGATCCCCCGGCATCAGCACCCGGGCGCCAGAGTCGGCGACGGAGGGGCCAAGGATCCCAAACAAAAGCCAAACGATTGCAGCCGCTCTCCAATTCGCCACACCGCAATTATTGGGGGAAAACTAAAGGTTGCTAAGATCTTTTTCGTTCAAGGCCATCGTGGCAAGGTAGTTCTCGAAAAACGGCAACTCCGTTTCCACCATCGGCTTCGCCTTGTCCATCCCAAAGAGGCTTATGAGAATGGTAGTGTTGCCCTTGACCGTGTAGGCCGTAACGACAGTTCGATCGGCGGTCCCGCGGCGAATAAGCTCGAAGACCTGTCCGTTCTGTGCAACAACCTTACCGAGCTTCTCGGCTCCCCAGCCGGGCATCGATTCGTGAGTTCGGTCGATATAAAAATCGGCTATGTTCTCGGTATCAAGATCGGGAGATGGGTTGACCTCGGAAACCATTTGGTTGGCCGCGCCACGAATGCTGACCGCGGTTTTTGGGTCAACCCACTTGAAAAGTGTCTGGGGGCCGTGGGGAGCAGACTTCCAGCCAATCGGCTGGCTGTATTTCAGGAGGTAGTTTTTGGACTCCAATATTTGTTTGTCCTTGTACATCTTGGTCCAGCCAAGCGCTCCACCAACCAAGGCCACGCAGGGTACGAGAATCGGAAGTCTGACACCCAAAAACTTAGCCTTGCCTGGAAAACCCATAACGTATTGTAGTGGCAATCGGACCGCTATGTTCCCTTAAATTGCATTTTGCGCCCGCAGCAAATCGTCCAGTTGCGGGTCGGTGGCCGCCTCATACTGCTCCACCAGACTGGCCCGGAGCACCGTTGCATCGGACCCATGGGCTCGCCGAGCCAGACCTAACAAAAATCGAATTTTGTCTTCACGCGCCTCGAAAATTAGCCGGGGAACTCGAACTGGCTTCTGATCGCGAATCGCAACCATCGTCACCCGCGCGGTGTTCGTGTGTCTCTTGATGCCCTTAAACACGTTTTCCGCGTAAACCTCTATCGTGACCTCGACGCTCGTTCGTCCGACATAGGTGACCATTCCGATCAGGCTGACCACTTCGCCAACTTCGATCGGCTCGTGAAAATCGACTTTGTCGAAGCTTGCGGTCACGCATACTTCCCCACTGAACCGGGCTGCCGTGACGTAGGCGCACAGGTCGACCAACGACAGGACTCTGCCACCAAACACCTTGCCCAGAAAGTTGGCGTCGTTAGGAGTCATCACCTCGGACATCGTTGTCCGAGTGGAGGAAGGTGTCTTCTCGGTCTCGCTCACTTCGCGCTCATCACAATGCGGCAGAACTCCTCTGGGTCCAGAGACGCTCCGCCGACCAACCCGCCATCGATATCCGGCTGCTTGAACAGCTCGGTTGAATTGGAGGATTTGACGCTGCCACCGTAGAGCACCCGGACCTCCTCCGCCACATCTGCGCCAATGCACGCAGCCACTGTTTTCCGGATGAATCCGCAAACTCGCGAGGCCTCGGTCGAGTCGCAGGACTTCCCGGTCCCAATCGCCCAGACCGGCTCGTACGCGACCACACCTTCCCAGTACTCGGAGCCGTCGACTCCAGCAAACCCTTCGGTGAGTTGCATGCGAATAACCTCGTCGGTCAATCCCTTCTCGCGCTCGATGAGGGTCTCACCCACGCATAGGATTGGAACGATGTTTCGGTAAAGCAGCGATTTCAGCTTGAGGTTGACGGTTTGGTTGGTCTCCGCAAAGTGAGAGACGGTCTCCTCCGCAATGTCGAGCTTTCCAAACCTGCCCCGCGTCTCGCTGTGGCCCACGATGCAGAGTTGCACTCCTGCGTCTACCAACATGTGGGCGCTCACCTTGCCCGTAAAAGCCCCGCTATCGACCCAAAAAACGTCCTGCGCGCCGACCTTGAGGTTGGTCTTGCGAGCAATGTCCCGGACTCGGCAAATGCTCAAGTAAGAGGGGCAGACCGCGACTTCCACCTCGTCTTGGCTTGTAACGTTGTGGATCAACGATTCGACAACCGATGCCGCCTCGGCCTGGGTGAGGTTCATCTTCCAGTTCCCGACGACGAGCTTCTTGCGCATGACTCCGTTTTACCAGGGTCTCTTCAACCGCGCTGAACGGTCGGCTCGACGGTGACCGCAACCTTGCCCCGGACGGCGTTTGTGATGATGCAGTATCCGTCCGCCTTGTGCGCAACCTCCTCCGCAACTTTCACTTGCTCGTCCGTCGCATCGGCGGTAAGGCGGATCGTTGGCCGAAGAGTGACCCGAATGTAGTTGAACATCGCCCCGTTCTGGTCGACCTCACCGGTGACCTCCGTGGTGAGCCCCTCCAGAGGCACTTTCCGATTGGCCGCGATGATCCCGTAGGTCATCGAATAACAAGCGCCGATTGCGCTCGTCAGCAGCTCCTCCGGGTTGGTTGCGCCCCCGGCGCCGCCAAACTCGGGCGGCACCGCAAGCTCAAACCGGCTCCCGCTCACTTCGGGTGCTGCGGCGCCGTGGCCGTCCCTGCCTCCGGTCCACTCCACCGCGACTTTATACTCGTGAGTGGCCATGCTTAGTCCATGTGCGCCACGATGGCGTGGCCGAACTCGGAGCATTTGACCTCGTTCGCACCCTCCATCAGCCGCGCAAAGTCGTAAGTTACGGTTTTCGCGCCGATCGCCCCCTCCACGCCCTTGAGGATCAGGTCCGCGACCTCGTTCCAGCCCAGATAGCGGAACATCATCTCACCACTTAGTATCACCGAGGCAGGGTTCACCTTGTCCAGTCCCGCGTACTTGGGAGCGGTTCCATGGGTTGCCTCAAAGATCGCGTGCCCGGTGTGGTAGTTCAGATTGCCACCCGGCGCGATCCCGATACCGCCTACCTGGGCCGCCAGCGCGTCCGAAATGTAGTCGCCGTTCAGGTTCATGGTAGCGACAACGTCGTACTCCTTCGGCCTGGTCAGGATCTGCTGAAGGAACGCGTCGGCGATCACATCCTTGATGATGATGTTCTTGTCTTTGATAATCTGCCACGGGCCGCCATCATAATCCACTGCTCCAAACTTGTCTCTTGCGGTTGCGTAGCCCCAGTCCCGGAACGCCCCTTCCGTGAACTTCATGATGTTGCCCTTGTGAACCAGGGTGACGCTCTTCCGGCCGAACTCGATCGCGTATTCGATCGCCGCCGTCACCAACCGCTCGGTGCCTTCCTGAGAGGTCGGCTTGATGCCATAGCCGGCTGTATCCGGGAACCGGACCTTTTTGAAACGGTCCGGGAAGTTCTCCTTGAGAAGGGCCGCGAATTTGGCGGTGTCGGGCTCGCCCGCCTGGAACTCGATTCCTGCATAGATGTCCTCCGTGTTCTCTCGGAAGATCACCATGTCGATTGCACCGGGATCCTTCACGGGGCTGGGAACACCGGTGAACCATCGTACCGGGCGGAGGCAGACATAGAGGTCGAGAATTTGCCGCAGGGCGACGTTCAGCGAGCGGATTCCGCCTCCCACTGGGGTCGTGAGGGGACCCTTAATGCCCACCAGATATTTCTTGAAATCCTCGAGCGTTTGATCCGGAAGCCAACTGCCGGTTTGGGTAAACGCCTTCTCCCCGGCAAGCACTTCGAGCCACTCAACCCGCTTGGAGCCGCCGTAGGCTTTCTGGACGGCAGCATCGAAAACGAGAACGCTCGCGTTCCAGATATCGGGTCCGGTGCCGTCCCCCTCGATGAACGGAATGATTGGATCGTTGGGAACGTTGAGTCCCTTGTCGGTCATTTGAATGGCAGTGCCCATGCTAGGCGCGAGCATACCGAGTAGCGAGTTGAACCTGGTTTCTGTATAATATCGCCACTCAACTCGGCGCGGCGTTTGATGATTTGACAGGTGGTGTCTTCAGTGGCTTTTAACAATATATCTTGGACTTCTCGACTTGCCATCGCAAGTCTGGCTTTGGTAATTCTCGCCGGATGCGACACGACCCCGCCGGCAACGAACAGCACGACAACTACAACGACGGCCCCGTCGGGGGATTCCGGCGACAAGAAACTTGGCCGGCCCGCAACAACAGGGGCCGGCAACACGGTGACGGGCGACACGATCCCGATCGGGGTCGTCGCCAGCAGCACCGGCGATCAAGCGCCGTGGGGGTTGGACTGCGTGAAGGGCGCCCAACTGGCTGTCGACGCGGCTAACGCGGCGGGTGGTGTTAACGGAAAACAAATCAAATTGATTCCGGCGGACGACGCTTCCAAGGAAGAGCAGGGAAAAAGCGCGACTGAGAAGCTGGTCGACGAGGACAAGGTCGTTGCGATCCTCGGTGAAGTGGCCAGCGGAATCACCCTCCAAATGGGTCCGGTCTGCCAAGACAAGGGCGTTCCGGACGTCGCGGTTGGCGCGACCAAGACCACCCTCACCGACCTCGGCAACGTGATGTTCCGCGTTTGCTACACAGACGACCTGCAAGGTCCGGTCATGGCCAATTTCGCCTACAAGGAGCTCAAGCTGAAGAACGTCGGCGTTATTACCGACAAGAAGCTTCCCTACTCGACTGGGCTTAGCGACGCCTTCAAGGCCACGTTCCAGCACCTAGGTGGAACGATCGTGGGAGAGGAGTTCTATGAGAAGGGTCAAACGAACTTCTCTGGCATCCTCACCGACCTGAAGTCAAAGAACCCGCAGGGGGTGTTCGCGAGCGGCTACTTCACGGAGGTTGGACCGCTGGTTCGACAGGCCGCCGAAGCCGGACTCAAGATTCCGTTCTTCGGCGGCGACGGATGGGACAGCAAGGAGATTCTGAAGACCGGCGGAGACGCGATCCTCGGGGACTTCTTCTGCAACCACTATAACAATAACGACCCACGGCCGGAGGTTCAGGAGTTCCTCAAGGCCTGGAAGGCCAAGAACGGGGACGTTCCTGGAACAACCATGGGCGCGCTCGGCTACGATGCAGCGGCGATCGTAATCGACGCACTCAAAAAGTCGAAGACCCTAAGCTCGCTTGACCTGCGAGACGCGCTTGACAATGAGGAGAACTTCCACGGGGTTTCCGGAGATATCACCCTCAAGGGCAACAACGGCAATCCTCCCAAGCGAGCGGTCGTGGTCAAACTCACGCCGCAGGGGCAGGTTTTCGCCAAAGGGTACGAGGCAAGCGAAGTCACCAAGTAATTGTTGATCGACGCCTTCCCGCACCTGCTGGCAGGTCTGGACTTCCGGATCCTGCCTGAGCAAATCATGAATGGCCTCTTTGTAGGGGCCATTTATGCTTTGATCGCGCTCGGTTACACGATGGTGTACGGGGTGCTCCGGCTGATCAACTTCGCCCACGGCGAGGTTTATATGCTCGGTGCGTACGTTGCGCTGTTCGTTTCTTACAACCTCGGATTCGGGCCGAACGGGCACGCGACCACCTCCAGCGTTGCGAACCTCTTTCTAATGCTCGTCATCTGCATGGTGGTTTGCGCACTTATCGGCGTGATCATCGAACGGTTTGCCTATCGGCCGATGCGGAACGCATCCCGGACCTCGGCCCTCATCACCGCTATAGGAGTCTCGCTCTTCCTCCAGTATTGCGGGATGCTGTTCCTACCGATCAGTCCTCCGCCGAGCATCGACGAGAAGGTCAACCCGTTCAGAGGAACCAAGGTAGTTACCCTGATCCCTGCTCCAGCGGCCTTTAACGAGAAGATCGGCCAGATGCAGCCGCTGGCAGACAAAGCGGACAAGGCCTATGCCGACTATATGACGGCGCACACCGGCGCGGACGAGTTCAATCTCCCGCCAGAGGGTCAGGCATTGAAGGATGCAAAGCAAACCGCCGACGGCGGCGTCCTGGACGCCCAGAACGCAGCGAACTCAAAGTCGGTGAGCGTGAACATCAGGTACGGCGACCTGATCATCCTCTGCACCTCGATCGTCCTGATGCTCTTGCTGACTTACCTCGTCATGTTCACAAAACGAGGCAGGGCAATGCGTGCGGTGTCCCATGACTTTGATTCGGCCGCCCTCATGGGAATTAACGTGAACCACATCATCACCTTCACGTTTGTGCTCGGCTCATCGCTTGCCGGGGCGGGCGCGATGATGCAGGCGACCTTCAAGGGAACCGCAATCACCACGTTATTCGGCGTGCTGCCCGGCGTCAAGGCGTTCGTAGCGGCCGTTCTCGGCGGCATCGGCAACATTCCCGGGGCCGTGCTTGGCGGACTGCTCATGGGCGTTGCCGAAACGATGGTTACCTGGGCCGGCTATAGCCGGTGGTCGGACGCGGTCGCCTTCGTAATCCTGATCGGCGTGCTGCTCCTCCGTCCCGGCGGGCTGCTTGGTTCTGACAAGGTGGAAAAGGTTTGAAGTTCTGGGGAGTCCGACTGGCGTCGGCAGCAGTTGCGATCGGCATCTGCTTTCTGATCGATGCCGGCGCCCGCCACTCGATGAACGACTACCAGCAGCGGCTCGTCATCCTTGCCGCGCTTTACGTGACGCTGGCGGTCAGCTTGAACCTGATCAACGGGATTACCGGCCAGTTCTCGATCGGTCATGCCGCGTTCTACCAAATCGGAGCCTATTCGGCGGGCTACATTTCCCACCGCTGGATCACCGAACTCGGTCATAGCCCCCCTCGTATCTTGTGGCTCTTCGGCATGCTGCTCGCTGGAGCAGCCTTCGCAGCGGTTGCCGGTTTAATCGTGGGGCTGCCCTCCTTGCGCCTTAAGGGCGACTATCTCGCGATCGTGACGCTCGGGTTCGGTGAAATCATCCGAATTGCGGTGCAGAACACTGACGCGCTTGGAGGCGCCTACGCGCTCCAACAGATCCCCAAGATCTATCCAATCTGGCTCTTCTGGATTCTTGCCATCACCTGCATCGCGGTGACACGCAACCTGATCAAGACCGCCCGAGGACTTACCTTCCTCGCCGTCCGCGAGGACGAGATCGCGAGTCAGGCGATGGGGGTGAACGTCACCAAAGTCAAGGTGACTGCGTTCGTTCTCGGGTCCGCCTTTGCGGGCGCGGCCGGCGCCCTGCTAGCCCACTACGAGGGGGACATCACCCCCGGAATGTTTGCGATGGACACCTCGTTCATCATCCTGACGATGGTGGTTCTGGGTGGCACCGGTTCCATCACCGGGTCGATTTTCGCTGCCCTGTTTCTTTTCTATCTTCCGGAATATCTTCGCGGCATGAAGACGGCCGATGGCAGCGCGCTGGCCGTGTCTGGGGCGACCGTGGTGGCGAGCCTGTTGATGGTGCTGATCGCAGTTGTCTGCCTGAAGAAAATTCTCGACTCTCACTGGGGCGACCCCAGGCGACGCGGGGCGGCATACGCTGCGGTCGTCGTGGCATCGCTCGTCTTGGTGCGGGTGCTGGTCCCGATCGTGGGTCTGTTCAAGCCACTTAGCGTCATGCAGGTGCCGACCGATCAACTGCGGATGGTGATCTTCGCAGTGAGCTTGATCGTCATCATGCTGCTGCGACCCCAGGGCATCTTCGCCCATCACGAGTTCAGTTGGACCTGGTTGAAGCGCGTCTTTCACAGAGGTGACGGACCTCGCACGGAGATCGCCTCTTGAGCCTCCTAGAACTACGGCAAGCCACGATCCGTTTCGGGGGCCTTGTTGCCGTGAATGAGGTCAGCTTCCAACTAGAGAAAGGGGATCTATTTGGGCTGATCGGGCCGAACGGGGCCGGTAAGACAACCTGCTTCAACATGATTACGGGCGTCTACCGGCCGACCAGCGGAGGCATCTGGTTCAACGGGAAGGAAATCACGGGAACGCCGTCCAACAGAGTCGCAAGTCTCGGGATCGCCCGAACCTTCCAAAACATCCGTCTTTACAAGGCGCTCTCCGTCCTTGAGAACGTGATCGTCGGCGGGTTCCTACGCCATAAAACCAGCCTTTTCAGCTCTCTCGCCTACCTGCCGGGAGCGATTCGGGAGACCGAGGAGATGCGGCAGGAGGCGTTGCGCCTACTCGACGTGGTCAATCTTCGGCCGGTGGCCGACGTCCGTAGCGCAGACCTTGCCTACGGCATGCAGCGCCGCCTGGAGATCGCCCGTGCGATGGCGACCAAGCCGCAACTGCTCCTCCTCGACGAGCCGGCGGCTGGCATGAACCCCCAGGAGAAGGATGACTTGAACGGAATGGTCAAGAAAATCCGCGACGAGCACGGGCTCACGGTGCTTCTGATTGAGCACGATATGAGGTTCGTGATGAGCCTTTGCGAGCGCATCGTGGTGCTGGACCACGGCGAGGAAATCGCTCAAGGCCCGCCCCAAGCCATCCGCAACGACCCAAAGGTGATTGCCGCCTATTTGGGCGAAGCGGTTTAGCAAGGAGCGGTTTAGTCCGCAAGAACTCCTCTTTAGACTGTCAATTTTGCGAGCAGTCTGGGTACCTACTCTGACCTATGGGGAGAACATGGGCGGCCCTCCTGTTATGGGGCGCCGCAATTCCAGCGCTCGCGTCCCACGGACAGATCTTCGCAATCCCTGCCACAACGTTGCGGATCTCTGGTCCCAACTTGGTCGCAGGCATGCCGGACGGAGGCGTGTGCCTCATCGAGGCATCCGACGGGGTTCGACTGCTCAACATCCCGGGAGACGGTAACGGGGCGACCAATGACGCCCGCTGGATCGACTCCCATATCTGGTGGACTTGCGCGGGAAGCGACACCCTCCACGTCCTGAAGAACGATCTCCGCACGTCGGACGATGTCGACTTGGGGATCGGGCCGCTGGAGCGAGTCTCGGAGTGGGGCGACTACGTGGTCGGCTACAGCCACCGCGATTTTCGATTCGTCGACAAGTGGTCGCACCGCGTCTTCACTCCGGCACGAGTGCTTGGAACAGCTTTGGCCGAAGAATGCTCGCAAGGTCAGGTCACCACGAGTTGGGCAAACGGAAAAGGGATTCTTTTCCTGGTTCGTCGCTACGGAAAGCACGAGCAGGCAGCCGCCGGTTCCGTCGCCGATATCGCCCTGGTCAACGCCTGGGACAAAGACTTGAAACTGCTCGGAGGCCACACTTGCAGCCTCTTCTCGTTCCAAGACGAGTCCGGTCCTGACGTCACAGTGGACATGGGGCCGGATACCCATCACTCTCCCTACGGTTGGACCGCCCTGGGCAACCTCTCGGTCAGCGATATTGGCATGGTCGCGCTCGGACAATCGGAAGCGGAGGCAGTGCCTTTTGGAAAGACCAATTGGGAAAGCCAGCACCTCAAGCTGCCGGTCGACCCCGGCTACAACCAAACGCTCTGCGAGGTCGACTCAACCGCGTGGTGGACCGACGGGATCAAGCTGTTCCGGGCCAGCCTGGAAGACGGGCAGACCGACGTTTTTCTTCCCCGCCAGAAGCTTGGGAAGGTTCAGATGATCGCGGCAGGGACAGACACCGCCTATGCCTTGACCGAGTCCGGCATCGAGCGAATCGATCCTTCCTTGTTCGTCGAGTATTCGATGGGAGAACAGGACACCGCTTCCGACGTACGCCTGACAAAGCTCTCCCAGGTTATGGCGAGGCTGGATCGCAAAAAGGTCGACTCGGAAACTTACGTGACAACCGCCCTGCAGGCGGTCGGAGTGTCAGCTAAAGAGATCAGCAAGCTGCCGACAGTCGATGGCGAGTCGCTGCGATACGGTGACCTGGTCACCGAGTCGGGGCTTATGGGAATCTACATCGGTAAGGGGCTCGTCAAGTACGGCCCTGACTACGTTTCGCCCATCGCCCTGACTGACCAGACCCGAATCGTCCGCCTGTTTTCGGACAATGTGGCGGATGCGAGCCATAGCCTGATCCACGCGGTGGGGCTCGGTCATCCGTACTTTCAACTTGGGCACTCCGACTTCGTCCAGATCACCCACGACACCCAATACGATCAGCCCTACCTCCCGGAACATCAGCGGATGGCCGACACGATTGAGTCGTTCCTCGGGACGCCGTACCGGTGGGGCGGCAACGGGTACGGCGGGATCGACTGTTCTGGGTTCGTATGCGCGGTATTTCGGTCGATTGGTGTTTCGTTGCCGCGCTACTCGCAGAGTATCGGGAAGGCCAAGATCGGTTTTGTCGTCAAGGATCAGCTCAAGTACGGTGACGTGCTCGTCTACTCCTGGCCCCACAAACACTGCGCGATCTACGTCGGGAACGGCAATGTGGTCGAAGCGATTAGCTGCGGCGTCACCATGCACCAACTAACCGGCCACCCTTTCGGCATCGTCCGAAGGTTTATCTCAGACGTCGCGGCGAACTAGGCACTCTGAAAAGCGGGCGGCACTGGACAGGCCCTGCCACCCGGTCGGGCCTATCCAGTGAGCGACAGCCCTTCGACGACATAGGCCCTTCTCCAGGCCTTGCCCACAGAGATTCTCAAATCGACTCAAATAGTCCAAAAACTTTATTTGAATCTTCCTAGATCGTTGTAAAGTATGTATGAGACGTTTTAGGAATGCAAGATGAACGAAGAACAGTCTGAAGCTGAGGTCCTGCTTTCATTCGATGAGGCAGTGAAATTCCTCGATACGAGCAAATCGACCCTCTACCGGCTTCTAAGCCAGGAGGAGATTCAAGGCGTAAAGGTGGGCAAGCAGTGGAGGTTCCGAAAGGCAGACCTCACCGCCTACATTCAGCGCAGCCCCGTTGCGGTCGCAGTGGATGAAAACTCGCGAGCCGCACTTGACACCGAGCTAGCGTTCCTGTCGGAGGCATGGGCTGCCGCTGGGCGAACCCACTCCCGGTCCCCAGAGGGCATGGAACCCGCGACCCTCGAGCTAAAGGTTGTCGCTCTCGTGGACCGCATTCTTCTGCTTGCAGTTAGTTATCGCGCTAGCGACGTTCACCTGGAATCGGGCTCGTCCACGCTTCGCCTTAGGTTCCGAATCGACGGTGTGATGCAAGATATCCGAAGGATTCCCATGGGGCTCCACGAGCCCCTTGTCCTCCGCTTTAAGGAGATGTTCATGATGAACCTGATCGAGCGCCGAATTCCTCAGGACGGCAGGGCCCTTGTACGTGACGAGGCGCGCGAATACGACATGCGTATGAGCTCCCTGCCCACCATTTACGGAGAGAACCTAGTGACTCGGATCCTTGACAAATCTTCTGTTCCCCTCGGACTCGATCAACTAGGCACGTTCCCAAACGAACTCGATCCGCTGCTTCAGCGCCTGCATCGATCCAGCGGGATGATCATTGCGACTGGCCCAGCCGGTTCCGGAAAGACGACCCTCCTGTATTCCTGCCTAGCAGAAATCTCAACCGACGACAAGAAGGCGCTCGCAGTGGAGGACCCGGTCGAACTGACCCTGGAAGGAGTCACCGCCACCCAGGTGAGAACCGCGGTAGGGTTGACCTTTCCTGTCGCGATGCGCTCCATCTTGCGCCAAGATCCAGACATCATCTACTGCAGCGAGTTGCGTGACCTCGAGACGGCTCAACTGGCCCTCCAGTCGTCGGCCGTTGGTTGCCTGACTCTCTCTGCCCTCCACGCATCGAGCGCACTGGCTGCGATCAGCCGCCTTGTCGGTATCGGAGTCGAACCGTCCCTCATCGTTGCCGGACTCAGCATGGTAGTGGCCACCCGCCTGGCCCGGCGTCTTTGTCCCCATTGCAAGTTACTGGTCGATTCCGGTGAAGTCCTTTCCTTCAAGATGAAGCTAAGAGAGTCCGCCGGCCGGGAGGGACACCTCATTCCCGAGAAGGCAGTCTTCTACTCGGGGGTCGGGTGCGATAAGTGCCGAGGCTCCGGATACATCGGGCGTTTGCCACTTTACGAACTGCTCGCCTGCAACCAGATGCTCGTCGGGCGGCTTCTCCAGTGCCAGTCTGAACAGGAGATGACGGAACTGGCGGTCAGCTCCGGAATGCATACATTGCTCGCAGACGGGATCCGGAAAGCGGCCGCAGGCGAAACTTCGCTTGAGGAAGTGATGAGGGCTACTGGCGCCTGGCTTTAGGCCCGGCTTACAGCGAAACCCACGAACCAGAGTCACTCGATCTTTCGACCGCGTCGAGCACCCGCTGATTCTCGTACCCGTCTACGAAGTCCGGGCTTATCGGTTTGCCTTCCGCCATGTTGGTGAAAGCGTCTGCTAGCAAATTGATAAACGTCTCGCCGTACCCGATAATGTGCGCCACCGGCCAGTAGTGGCCGGCGTAGGGATGGACACCTTCCGTCGCCTGGATCGTTGTGAAGCCGTGTGTCTCTGCGGGCACCGAGTTGTCGAAGAACTCTAGCTCGTTCATCCGCTCCAGGTTGAACACCACCGAACCGCCAGAGCCGTTGATCTCAAACCGGTTGTAGTTCTTGCGGCCGACCGCGAATCGAGACGCCTCGAAGGTTCCGAGGGCGCCGTTTTTGAACTTGGCCAGGAACATCGCCGCGTCATCCACCGTGACGTCGCCCATCTTCTCGGTCGCCTTGGCGCCGAGGTTGGCGTCGATCTCCCCCGCGATGGGGCGCTGCTTTACAAAGGTGTGGAGCAAACCGGTCACCGAGTCGAACTCCCCGAGCAAGTAGCGGCCGAGGTCGATGATGTGGGCGTTGATGTCGCCGTGGGTGCCGGAACCGGCGATCTCCTTCTGAAGCCGCCACACGAGGGGGAAGCTCGGATCGGCGATCCAGTCTTGGAGATAGGTCGCCCGCATGTGATAGATGCGACCCAGCCGTCCGTCGGAGATCAGCTTCTTGGCCAACCCCACCGCGGGCGCCTTGCGGTAGTTGTGGAACACCGCATGGGGGACGCCGGCTTCCTGGACCGCATCCAGCATCGCCTTCGCCTCTGCGAGGTTGTTGCCGATTGGCTTCTCGCAGAAGACTGCCTTCCCCGCTTTGGCAGCCGCAATCGTGATCTCGGCGTGGAGGTTGCCCGGAGTCGAAACGTCGATGACGTCGATCTCCGGATTCTCCACGACCTTGCGCCAGTCGAGCTCATACCGGTCCCAGCCGAAGGTGCTCGCCGCCTTGGCGACGGCGGCCTCGTGCCGGCCGCAGATCGTGTGCATTTTCACATCGACGGGCAAGTCGAAAAAGTGGCCTACCTGGCGGTATGCGTTGCTATGGGCCTTGCCCATGAACTGATATCCGATGAGACCGACGTTAACCTGCTTCTTTGCCATGCGAATTACGGAGTTTAGGCGGGCTGGCCTAGCTGTGTCAACCGACCCTCTTGATGAAACGTCTCTTCTTTGGTGCTGAAGCGTCTCCGCCGAAACTACTACCGACGCCTGCTGGGCCGCGAGGCTGGCGACGCGTTCACCGACTTGGAGTGCCTTCTATTACCACCGCCGCATGGCCCATCGGAAGTTGCGAAGACGCTTGATTGGATACACCCGATGACA
>Ga0302325_10018837_pt1 | contig 14535 bp, 14 predicted proteins | sample Palsa_T0_2_FD_201948 | JGI IMG/M metagenome (GOLD analysis project Ga0302325, IMG submission 201948) | Peat permafrost microbial communities from Stordalen Mire near Abisko, Sweden - Palsa_T0_2 | ecosystem: Environmental > Terrestrial > Soil > Palsa > Peat permafrost | place: Sweden: Abisko... | reverse complement strand
GGAAATCCTGAGCCAGCGGATCACGAATTTATGAGACGTTTATTCAGACGGTGGGACATTGATATGAACTCTGCCCTAACGTTACAAAATGTCGTTACAGGGATAGCTCATATCAAAGGCAAAGGTAATATTATGGGAAGCATCACATACTTTTTTGAGCTTTACGATGATGATGGCGACGGAAAGGTGGACCGGGAAGGGATCTTGCGAATATCTGAAGCATTGCTTTTCCTTTCACGCCGAGGTCTAGATGGATCATTAACTCCTTCAACTTCAATGACAGGACTCAGCGAATATGAAGCCGGAAATGGTGGTGCGATGGATGGGCCTCATGGAAGCACACAAGAACGATTCTTGAGCTCTGTGAGTGCCTTCATCAGAAGATGCTTCGAATATGCCGATCCAGATCATCCGCAGAACCAAAGCAGCGAAGACTCAAAGATGAATGGGAGCGCAGATAATAATGCTTTTGACATTGGCGAAGATAGCGACGATGATCAAGAGGAAGACCTTCTAGATCTCGGCACTGACGCGAGCCCGAAACGGGGCAACAAGTCCACCGGCTTACCATCAGGGCACCCTCCATCAGAGAGCCCAAATGCAAATAGCAAACAGCGCAACGTATCCAAAGCTATGTCAGAGCGTGCGAACGCCGCTCTCGATCCTTCAAAACCTCTTCATATAACTCTACCTACTTTTCGTATGGTTGTTCTAGCAGACGAGCTCCTGGAGCAATTTTTTGAATCGTCTTTCCCAGCATCCTTTCGGATCTCCGAAAAGCTTGCTACTGGACCTGCGTCTTCCTCATCTAGTCTCACTACCTTCTCTAGCATTGGGTTTGGACGATCAACACCCGCATCACAACCCGGCGTTGGTGGTACAGGGTCAACTGGTCTCGTACCTCCTGGCAAAGGACTCCGCGGTGTTCTTGACAACATTGTCACGGACGGCATGCGAGTTGCAGCCGAAGTTCGGCGAAGAATGGATGAAGCGCAGAAGGAGTTGGAGAAGAACGCGGTACAGAGACCAGAAGAAGACGATGATGAAGACGAAGGTTATGATGGCAAAGGACCTTCTGGTGGATACGGTGGCGATGCAGAGCGCAGGAGCGTGCGCTCTGAGGATAGAGATTTGCTGGAGGGAGCAGATGCCGAAGCTGGGAGCATTAGAGGTCAAGAGGGAGTTAGCGAGGTGAAGCAGAGCGCTTTAAGTCCCAAGGTTAATGATCCGCATCGAGCGAGAAGCATCAGTCAAGCAAGCACCGCGACTGAGAAGGTAGTAGAGTTTGAGCGTTGATCTTACTTGTTTGTAGTATTTGGGAATGGTGGGAACGACTGGGTTTGGTTGGAGCGTGGGAGAGGTTTTGGAGTTTTGGGAAAGGATGGTGAATTATATACTGGAGGCGAGGCACTCATCTATCATATCATGCATACAGGAAGATGTATGATTCACACATTCACACATTTCGCAAATTCAATTCTGTTCTAAAAATCATGGACTGAAGAAGTGATGTGATGCAACCTGGAAGTCGTGTTATTGAACAAAACAATACTGGTCCAAAATTACATACACATGCAACCTGACATAACCCCTATTACCCTCGCGAAACATTCTCGCTAAACAATTCCTCCGCATTAAACAAACAGAAACCATCTAGGAATTTGACTATTTATGAGACTACGCGTGTTCGCGGATTATGCTCGCGCCTCAGTGAGCATAACCTCCCCAATCTCGAGCCTTTTTGGAATTTAAAGACCACTAGGTAATGGTATACAATCAGGGTACCATGACAAAGTCGTGGCTACGCATACTGCACCCGTTTGCGACTTTGTAAATTGGTACGCCGAGGGGACCGTCGGGCATGTGTGGGAGGCAGTGACAGTGGCGCGTACCTCGATAGGGCATTCTGATGCTAATAGGGTATTAGTAAGAGATATTGCGAACCGCGGTGGAAGAAGGTAACATACGACTGAGAGCTGATAGCGTCACGGGCTCACAAGCTCCAGGTAAATCTGGATAAGTCCAATCCGCAGGATACACTGGCCCATCTAGTAAAGCATAAATCTCTCCAGCCAAGGTCTGGCAGAAGATGGCTCGTCCTCCAGTGAAGGATGAGTGACTCCAGTACAGTGCGCCGTTGGGAAGCAGGCCGAAGGTGGTAGTGATGGAGTCCGTTGTGGGATGGGTTTGGAAAGTCTCCCACGTCATGATACTGTTGGTAGAAATGTAGTCACCCTTCGGCCCTCTGAGTTGGCCATTGGAGAGCGTAAAAGGCAGAGCCAGAGAACAATTGGAAGTGGTATATGCTGAACTTGCGCCGAGGAACCTAGTGCGGTGATGATGATGCCAGCGCTTCCTGACAGAGCCGGTGGCAACTGCATCGACCACCTGGAATACTATGTTGGTTGAGGTACTTGTACTGCTGCTGCTTGGAGCTGTACTTATTGGCGTTGTTGCTAATTGTGAACTCGAACTCGAAGTCAAATCACTCAATGGCATTACACTAGATGTTCCTGCCAAGCCGGTTGAGCTTGCCAGTGTGGATTGAATGTGGACATATGAGCTAATTGCAGTGGAGAAACTTGCACTAGAAGTGCTGAATACAGCTGAAGAAGTTGCACCTGGTAAATTGGTGGAAGGCTGAGAAGAATTTGGAGCAAACAGGTTCCCAGAGCCGGTAGGGGAACTTGATGTCGATAGAGGAGATGACATCTGACCGAAAGATGTTGACGAGCTCGAGATAGCAGCAACGTTGGCAGAACTAGTTATTGAACCCGATAATACTAGATTTTGTGACGACGTTGCAATCGAATGCCCAGAAGAAACCAAAGACGAGGAGCTCGCTGCAGCTGAAGGGCTTGAAGAAGGCGCGAGTTGAGTTAAGGATATGGTGTTCGCTGCATTGAATGATGCTAGAATGTCGCCGGAGCTCTGGCTTGGTAACCCGGTTGTGGAAGAGACTGAGTTTGGTTGACTAGATGGTCCTGAAGGCAGGTTTGAGCTCTCTGCTTGGCTAGATGACACGACAATCAACGAGGTTGTGGTGGCTTGGCCTGACAAGGCTGCGTGACTGTTGGAACTCTCAATCTGGCGGGGAGATCCAACAGTCGAAGAGACTGGCACTGCGTGGCTGAGTGACCCTATATTTGAGGATGTAATACCTGCTTGGTCGGAAGATGCTGAGAGCGTGCCAGAGCCTTGGCTGGGCAAAATTGCAGTTGACGAAGCAGCACCTGCTTGACCAGATGATACAGTATTGGTAGAGCTCTGTGCTTGGCTTTTTGACATTTGAGACGAGGAAAGTGCATTAACAACTTGACTAGATGACGCAGCAACATTGCTGGAGCCTCCTACTTGGCTAGAGAATGCAAATACACTGCTTGCAATATCCGTTGTACTGGATGATTGTGCAACGATCACCTGGCCAGAAGAAGTTGCGATGTGATTCGAGCTACTCGGTTGACTTGATGTCTGCGCAGAGACGCTACCGCTGAAAGATGTGACTGCAGTGGTCGAGAGTTCCGGTAAACTGGATGATTGTGCTACACTACTTGGGCTGGATGATGTCGCCGCATTGCTTGTTGTCTCTGCTTGACTGAACAACTGTCCAGTGCCAGAGTAACTGGAAGAAGATAAATAGCTCGTGCCACCAACTGAGGTGCTGATGAAAATAGATAGACCTGACGATTCCGCAGTCGATAGTAAAGCTGATGAGTCCATGGCACTGACTACAGTACTGGAGCTTTCAACTTGAGATATCGACATGGAGATAGACGATGGCGCAGTGCCGATGTCGCTTGAAGTGGCGAGCTGGCTAGTTGTTAACTGGCCCGAAGAGCCCGAGAGCGTTGCAATACTGCTCGAGCTCCCGATGGTATTCGAGGAGGAGATACCTCTCGCTTGGGCCGCAGAGCTTGATGATGCGGCCATATTGTTGGAGGAGGTTGCGCCGAGACTGCTGTACTGATTCAAAGAATTTGTTGATCCCGCCATATTACTGAAAGAGGTTGGTGGGACTTTGGTATTGCTTGAGCTGCCAATTTGAGGTGGTGAAGAAGGGCTCCATGACTGCTCAGAAGAGCTTGCCGCCGCTGCCATCGTTGAGAAGCTTGAAGGGTTTGCTGAACTGAAGAATTGACTGGGAATTTGAGTTGATGATATCGGCGTAAACGAACCACTAGAACCAAAATTCGAGCCGGTGATACTTCCGGGTCCTTGTGAGACAATTGTGCTGCTAGTCAAAACATCTGAAGTTGACGAAGTTGAGACCCCTGGAACTGCAACACTCAAAGAATGTGTACCAAGTGTTCGGGTGTGCGTATGAGACAAGCTCGTAAAGTAAATGGGTACAATAAGACTGTACACGTCTGCAAAGTTTGGACCTTCAGTCATCGAATTATCGGGGTTATATCCTCCACAGAATTCGGAGCTGTTACCAACACAAGGCTGATTGCAATTAGATACGTCCACAGCAACACCACCGATGTACTCTGGGAAGTAATTTGTACATAGACACCAGTCTGCATTAACGTCGCCATGGAACTCGAGAATCGCATATGTATATGAGATATTAAGATGCGCATATGGAGCCGCATGGCGTGGAGCTCCTGCTTCACAGTATACCAGACATGTCTCGACGTCGATTTGATTACCACCATCCCAATACTCTGTCAGTCTGTGATAAGCTTTAGAATCGGCACCGGAGTCGTAGCAACCCTTAAACTGGTAATACGTGTCACCTGGAGCTGTTGAGGCTGTTGCACTAGCCACGGAGGAACTAGTAAGTGTTGGAATTGATGGTACATTGCTGGATGAGATTGAAGTTTCCGCTACACTGGACTGATCAGGACTTAGCGAGCTGGTCGCTGATGAAAGACTATAGGGCGTGGAGTCTATTACCGTAGCGAGGCCGGACGATTGGATGGGTGAGGAATACAAGGTTGAGCTTTCTGCCACAGTGCCAATACTTGAACCAAGGCTACTCGAAGTAGTAGCTGCTGATAACTGAGAGAAAGCATAGCTTGAGCTTTGCCCAGCAACACTGGAGCCCTGACTGCCCGAGCTGACAACCCCTGGGAACTGAGATGAGGATGAGCTTCCAGCAGCTGTCTCGATACTGGAATCAAAATTGCTCGAGCGGGCAGCTCCTAATGGATGGGAAGAAGAGTAGCTTAAGCTTGACAGAGCAACAAGTGTGGAAGAGGTGCCACTAAAGTTGGGAGCAGCTGTTGGCTGAGATGTGAAATAGCTAGAGCTTTGCGCCAGGCGTGTAGTGGATGATATAACACCCGAGCTTGGAAAATTTGAAGCTTGGGATGGTGAGCTCGATATTGCCGCGGCATTGCTTGACATGTAGCTATTTGATAGAACTTCTGAGCTACTCGATTCTGGTTCTGCACTTGTGTAAGTTGTACTTGAAATGGGTAACGAGGAGCTGCCCAGATCAGAGGTAGGTGACGCATTAGAAGATGATCCAGCGGCACCGATGTTTGAGGACTGGCCAGTTAATGACAAACTCATGGCGCTCGAATATGAATTGAGCCTCGAGTAAACTGAACTTGATACAGCGGCCAAAGAGCTAGCTGAGCTAGGAATGGTCGGTGATTGAGACGATGATACTGCCACGGCATTGCTCAAGCTTTGACCAGTTGACGACGCACCTGCGCTGCCTACACCTGAGCTTGCGGTTGAGTAATTAACTGTAATTGATCCAGTAGAGCCCACCATGGAACCAGACAGTATTTGGGTGGTGGTCGTGGCAGCTGCTGAAGCGCCAGGGGAGTCTGAATAGGACAATAGTTGAGACATCGAGTTAGTATCTAAAGAAGAGCCGGCAATCTGGACTGATGAGCCGGTAGATATTGCGCTGGTGACCGCACCGCTACCTAAAAGCTTCGATGATGAATAAGTTCTGAATGCTTCAGCTGCTGAGGAGCTAGCTGCATCCGAGTTAGAGGGTTGTTGAGACACCGAAGCAAGACCGGATGAAGCGCTGACTGTATTTGTAGTCGACAGATGAGAAGAGAGCGTTGAACTTAGCACGCCAAAATTAGTAACTTCACTCGAAGATAAGGATAGTGTTGATTCAATTGCTCCCGATGAACTAGCCATATCCAAATCTGATGAGAGCTGAGATGTCGAGCTTGGACGCAGCGAAGAGCTGGCAGCATCTGCATTTGTCAGACTCGAAGAAATTGCCAAGCTTGATAATTCCGAGTTACTGGGTTCGCTGGATGAAGTGGATATGGTTGGGGTGACAGCTTTTGATGAACTGGCTGCATTTGAGGGAGGGAATAGTTGAGAGGATGATGAAGTAGCCGCGTTAGAATTGCTGAAAGTAATCCCTGTTGAATCCAATGCAGACGACACACTGACTAGTATTGAGCTCGATATGGAAGAAGATGTTTGGCCAGAAGTAGTGCCCGTTAAGTCTGTTTGCAAGCTGGAAGTCCTTGCAGATTTCAAGTAAGAACTGCTAGAAGCGATTTCTGCGGACCCTGGTGGAGAAGACGCAATTACTGCTTGCGAGCTCGAAATCGTGGAAAAAACCAAGTTTAATATGCTTGAAGCAACTCCTGTGGAGGCGATCGAAGACAAGATAGCGCCTGTCTGGGAAGCGGGCATTGCCGAATATGTTGAGTTAGACCTGCTGGAGACTATGCTCGATGAGTCGAACGAAACTGACACACTGCCTACTTGCGAATCCGAGATGAGGTTAGAAATGCTTGAGGCAACTCCTGTCGAGCTTGGGGTTGATGAAACTGATGCGCTGCCTGATTGGGGGTTCGATCCGGACAATGCGATTACATTGAAGCTGGATGCCACTCCAGTTGAGCTGAAATGGGCAGAGAACGATCCGCTAGCTGCTTCGGAAGTGAATGTGGATGAAGATAGTGCAACGACGCGGGAGACAACTTTAGGTGAGCTGATGTAGGTAGAGAATGAGCTGCTGGGAGATTGCGGGTTCAGAAACGATGAGGATACCGCGTCAGAAGTAGAGACGAATCCTGCTGTTATAAAGCTCGAAGCTATTTTAGTTAGGCTCGAATAAGTCGAGAATGGCCCGCTCGGTGCTTTCGTGTTCAATGGTGACGATGATACTGTGTTTGAGCTAGATGCGACTTCTGTTGAGCCCAGGGACGAAACGGTACTAGAGACAGGGGCAATTCCTATTGAACTCAAAAAGGATAAAGTAGTAGCGGCTTCTGAGTTCGATGGCGACGAAGCTTCCGCAGTGAAACTAGAGGGGGCTTCTACTGCACCCAAAGACAAGGCTTGTGAATTGCTGGCAGACTGTGAGTTCGATAATGCCGGTGAGAAGTAGGAACTAGTGGTAGATCCTGCAGAGCCGAAGGAGGACGAGACCGAGGTTTTTGCAGCCTGTGCGGTTGATATCGACGAAGATGGGTAAGAAGTAGACGCTAACTCGGTATAGCCCAAAGAAGAGTAGAGATTACTCGACGTAGCTGCTGTGGAGCTCAACGTAGAAGAGACCGGTGCGCTGGCTGACATTGATGTTTCCAGGTAAGAGCTGCCAGATGCAGCACCAGTTGAGGATAAAGAAGACGAGATGCCGCTGGAAGCATTCCCTGTGGAGCCTAGACTGGAGGATACGGATGTGCCGTCGGATTGTGAGCTGATAATCGAGGAAGAAGAGTTGGGACTGCTCGACATAGCTCCAATTGAGCTTGAAATAGATGAAGAGGATGCGCTATTTGCCTGTGTCAAACTCGACGAAGTCACATAATCAATACCAGACTCGACTTCTGTTGAGCTCAATGATGATGTAAATGCTGTAGCTGAGCTTGTTAGCTGTGGTTTCTGTATTGACGAAGATGAGTGAGCCTTACTAGAATTAACTCCAGTCGAGCTCAAGAGAGAGGAGAATGATGTCACTGAGCTAGGTTGCAAGCTTGGTCTTGGTGAAGATGAAAAAGAATTGCTAGAAGCAAGTCCTCCTGAACTCAGCGCCGATGATATAGACGAAGAACTTGGTAGGGATGGAGGTAAGAAGCTCCTGGTGCTAGAGCTAAATCCTGTCTGGCTTGTCGACGAAGAAGGTACAGAGCTGCCTACTTGTGAGCCTGATGTCGATGAAGATAAGAGGCTCGTCATAGTGCTGGGGGCACCACCTCTTGATATTGAGGAAGATGCTGAAGCGCTGCTTTCTTGTGAACTCAATCCTGATGAAGTCGAAAATTTTGAACTGCTAGAGACAGATTCTACAGAGCTCAACGAAGAGGAAACCGAAGCAATAGAGCTGAAGGCTTGAACAGTAGATAGGGACGAAGATCCCAAGTTAAAACTGCTAGAAGGAGATTGGGTTGACACCAGAGACGAGCTTGCTTCGCCTGGACCGAATTCGTACAGGCTCAAGCGGTAAGATCCTCCGCAAATTTCGTTGCTATTGCCTACACAAGTCGAAATACATCCCGAAGCAGGAATACCGCTAGAAGCTACAGTATTTCCACAATAGCATTGATCTCTATATTCAACTCCAAAATATTGAAAATGCAAGTTCCCACAATAGTCAGCACAATATTCAACGGTCATACTAGTAGTTGATCGAGTAGAGGCTGAATGGAGGATTCGGCCAGAGCCCTCGGAGTCAGTGTAGCAGCCTACATAGTGATATGGAGTTCCGCTCGCAGTTGCCGAACTCAATGTGGATGAGGAAGTGCTAGAAGAGATATCGGATGTAAAAGAAGACGATAGTGATAAGCTGATCTCTGGCGTATTTGGTAAGGATGAAGACGCCGAGCTCAAAGTACTGGAAACGACTCCTGTGAAATCCAATGTCGACGAAGGCTGGAGAGTCGAACCGCTGGCTTGCGGACTGGATGCGGATCCTGATCCGAGTGTACGAAAAGTATATCCGTTGGAACGCATTGACGACGAGGGCACAACAGTTGAGCTGCTGACTTGTGAGCTTGAAGCAGGTGGTGCTGCCGAGCCGAAGGAGCTGGAAACAACATGGTTGGAACTCGGTAGGGCGGAAGCCGAAACAGTTGAGCTGCCAACTTGTAAAGTTGAGGTAATCCTGGTTGAAGCTAATGAACTTGAAATCGATCCAGTCTCCTGTGATCTTGAAGCCGCCCTTGCAGTTGAGTTCAAAGAGCTTGAATCTGACTCAATTCCTTGCGAAGTCGAAGCTGCACCTATGATGCTGGCCAGGCTCGAGCTTGAGCCGGCTGCCTGCGAGCTCGAAACTATTGCGCTCGAGACCAGGGAGGTCGACCTGGAGACAGCAACCTGTATAGATGAAGCTGCCCCAATTGAGCTTGCGCTAGAACCAGCCGCTTGCGAACTTGATACTGATTCTGTCGAGATTAGGAAAGTTGAGCTTGGGAAACCGGCCGGGGAGGATGAAGTACCGCTTGAGCTAAGAGAGTTCGGAGTAGAGCTGCTAGCAACCTGAGACGTCCGAATGACTCTTGTTCCAAGGAAGCTTGAACTCGAGCTAGGTGCTTGTGAAAATGATGCGGTCCCAACTGAGCCCAGACAACTCGAGCTCGAGCCGGCCGCTTGCGAGGATGAAGCGACACCTTGAGAGTTGAACGAGCTCGAACTGAGACTGGTAGCAACATGAGACGTCGAAACGACTGCTATTGAGGCAAGGGAACTCGAGGTCGATCCTGCTGCTTGTGATGATGAAGCTAGGCTCGTTGAGCCTAGAGAGCTCGGACTGTTACTGCTAGTATCCCCAGAGCCCGAATCGACTGCTGTTGAGCTGAATGAACTTGAACTCGAGCGGGGTCCTTGGGAAGACGACGTTACGCTCGTTGAGCCTAGCAAGCTCGGGCTTGAGCTGCCAAACAGAGAAGATGAAATCGTTCCCGTTGAAGTTAGGAAGAAGCTGGAGCTTGAAAAGGTATTGAATTGCGAAGAGCCCACGCCTTTCGAGCTCGGGGAGCTAGAGCTGCCAATTTGGTAAGTCGACGTCGCCGCCGATGTGCTGCTAGCAACTAGTGATATGCCGAGTGAGCTCGAGGCTGAGCTGCCAAGTTGAGAGGTTGAAGGTACGACCGTGGATGTGAGCCAAATTGTGCTTGAACTCGTGATGACGGGGACCCAGAAAATAGATGTCGAGTAATTCCCAGTATCACCCTGCGAGGTTGAGGCTGAGAGTCCATAGCTGACGGTAGATGAAGTGCTTAAACGCGGGAGGGCTGTGGATGAACCAAATGAGCTAGAAGTAAGTGAGAATGACTGCGAGGTACTTGATGGTGCGAATAAGGAAGATTGAGAGCTGGAGTCTAATTGGCAGTGTGCAAGCGTGGTGAAACTCCACAGGGCAAGCACACAGGATCGAAGCCCCGCTCCCAAAATCTTCATCGTGGTGGAATGGCCCCTGCCCGCGGACTGTTTGGCGGAATTAATTCGAATGATAGTCAAAATAGCGATTGTGTAGGTTTCGATTAGCGTTCAACGATTGTGTTGAATGGTATGAGGTATTCCCAGCGAGTGTAGTGAATCACCTCAATATCGACAGGGAAAGAACTGAAGGAGAAAAGAGCTCGCGAATACGAATACTACTAAGAAATGCACAGCTCTACGTAATACTTGTTCGGCTGCCAAATATCCCAGTAAAACAGTGTGCGCAACTGGGAATGTGAAATGTCGGACTGAGGAATGGAGGTGGCTCACCAGTTTTCGTTGCCGAGGAAGCACTGACTCCTTTGCAAGATAGATACTAGATTGCAGACCCAAATTCAAATCGAGTTCTTAAAACATTGTGTCCATTTTTCTTCGGGATTCGTGGTTCAACAAACCTTCGAAATGCTTAGATGACCCCAACCAACAGTGCCACCACTGGGTGGTAGGACGTTCCAGAACCATCAAAACGCAAAGTAACTACGGCTAGTGAGAGATTTGGTGTAGCCCACGGAATGTGAGTCGGCATATCTCGAAACAACGATATATCCGGCCGGAAATCTTCACAGAACTTCCTCGTTCAGCTCTGCTGACTGTTTGTTTGACTTTTGCTTTTTCTTCACAACTCGCCTCCTTGGCGGGGCAGTCGAAGTTACCAGCCTGCTATGTTAAAAGGGCAAAAATGAGGGTCTTGCAATAGGCACATAATGGGCCTGGTTGCCTCTTCTTACAGCACCAGTGGGTGTCAGAATTCGTGACGCAATACTGGGTTTCAAATGTACTATAACTCATGGAATATTCGTAAAGCGACGAGCCACTGCTTTTTAGATTGTTCCTCAGATCAGGGAACAATTATAAAAACCAAATGGTAGTTGAGCTCTAAATGTCCCTCGAGCTATAGTACATTGGAAATCCAGTAATGCGTCACGAATTCTGACAACCACTGGAGCAGGAGCGAAAATCAGACTTTTATCCCTGCGCTTTAGTGCACAAATCACGTGGGTAACCGTCAATTTTAACATGCCATTTGTAGGAGGGGAGAGGTGCGAGTGTGACTATGAGATTTGCAAAGCAGGAGAGTATTATAGGAAAGTTTTTTAGAGAATGAAGCGCATCGTGTCGCGTCCACAATTCATTCAGACTATACAGTCACGTGTCAGAAGGCGCAGGAGTCCAGTCCTCTCTTCAGAGACCTACAAAAAGGATGTGGCTGAGGAAAGGCACATGGTCAGGAAATTATACTCCAGGATTTGGCAAGCAACTTCATGTTCTCTTTAGTCAGTAAATGAGGACGAACTTCTTCCAGTGGCCTGCTCACAGCAACATCAGAACGTCAATATCAGTTTTTCAGTTCAGTTCATCAATTCCTATCAAACTTATGCAATCTCCGCAACCACAAATGCCCACCAGCAATGCTTTTCGCCGTTTTATTTTTCAGCTCCTTATCAATTGGATTTTCATGCCACGCAATGCAGAGTAATGCAAACCCAGTTCATGATGCATCCATTCGCCCACCCCAGCGTAAATGTTTTCAAGAAACCACATAACGACTAAAGGAAAAAGTGCGCTCGAACGCATGTAATGAGTGAAAGACGAGTTTGAAGGCAGAACGAGATCAGAATGAACTGAAATATCTCTGCGATCAAATGCAAGCCTCTAGTCATCTGTCAAATCACCATACTCCCACAGACCTCTGCGTCCATTCTTGGCCTCTTCTTCTTTCTCCCTCAGGACCTTCAAGACATCACCGAAGCCACGCTCCCAAGCCTTCAGCTTTCGCGGTACCATGGCATGCCCCTCGGCGATGATCTCCGTATTGATACTGTCTGTGAGTTTCTCACTAACGGAAGGGTCGTAGAGGGTGATGTAGAGTGTGCCTTCTGGAGCAGTATAGTCAACATTGGCGACCAATTCCTTGCCTTCGGTTGCCTCGCCAAGGAAGCGTACTGCATCTTGCAGATAATCCGTATTGGTTGGAAATTGGAGAAGAGACAGAACAGCATCGACGGCTTGTGGCTTAAGTGTCTGGGTTGAGAATTGCGGTTGCGATAAGGGTCGAAGGCGGGACCAAGGCATCTTCTCGCTGTTGCCATAGTCGATATAGACGATCTCAGCTTGCTTGGCAGCGCGATCGTTTGAGCGAATGCGCGCGCGATACCATTGGTTGTCCTCTGTGAACTTTACTGCAACCAAGTCACCTGCTTTGGGGTCCTTCTCAAGTCCCTTGCTGTTGGCAGCATTCATGTGGAAGGACTTGAATTGGCTCATCATGGTTTCGAGTTTTGCAGTGCCTTGGCCTATCGTTTGAAGTTTCATTTTGCCATTCTCGTCGATGTGGGTAACAACTACATCTCTGTAGTCCTTCTCTCGAGGAGCGATGGTTTCGGGGCCGCTGGTACCATTCGCAGGGGCTTCTTCTTCATCAGGAACGTCCATTGACTCATCCCAGTCAATCCAAATACCCTTTCGGGCTTTCTTAGCTTTCTGCTCAGCGGCAAGTAACTCGGTGGCGTTTCCTGACTGCTCGGCCGAGTAGGCATGGACAGTGGCATATCCTTCCTCAACCAAAATTTTGGCAAACGACTCCTTATTGATGTAAAGCTCACCAATGAAGCCACCAACCTTATCGACATTGTGAACATCAATCTCAACGTCGCGCTGAGTCAAGCGTTTGGTGGCAAGGTCGTGCGCCTCTTGACCAAAAGGTTCGCCCTTGTCCTTTTCGCCTCTGGCAGATTTTGGGGCTCGGATGCCGCCAAGAACAAATGTCAACTTGACATTCTCGCGAGGAATGAGAAGCGTAAATCTTGAGCCTCCCTTGACGTAATCGACAATGGCTGGGATCTTCTTCTGACGTTGCAAGGTAGAAAGCTGGATCTTGGCCTTTTGAAGTGATTCGGAAGCATCCACGTACTGCTTCGCTTTGGCAGGCTTGCCGGACCACATTCCCTTCTTCTCTTCCTTCGCTGTCTCTTGCGCAGCCAATAATTCATCATAATTAGGGGCACGGTCCGTGTCGTCTCGACGGTGTCGGACGACAGAACACCATCCTTCCTGCACCAGAAGTAGGCCGATGTTCTTGTCATTGTATGTGACGGTGGCAACCTCCTTCGCATCATACTCTCCCGCCGCAGGTCGTGAACCATCGATGCTTAGTCTTACGTGCTTTCCGATGATCTTCTTCCTCAAAAATTCCTTGGCTTCATCTCGGAAAGGTGCCTCAGCTGCTTCATTTTGTCGAGGGCCTCGAACACTGCTGATATTGATTCGCTTCTCAACTCCAGCTCGATTTCGGACAAAAATAACGTCAGCGCTGAAAATTCTTGTCACTTGAGCCTCCAAATTTCCTCCTGGACCCGCTGCTTTTGCGACATGGTCCTTGAAAATCCCGCGCTTTGCTGACTGGGCTACCTTCTCAGCGTCCCGTAGGGGCGCCATGTCTGATCCAAGAAGAGTGGAGTGAAAATCGGTACATCTAGCAAGACCGGCTTCCAAAAGGTGCTTTGCAATCGAACCGTGTGTAAGATGTTTGACGGACGCAATAAGCTGGCCCTGCGGACTAAGGCCTAGAACATCAATCTTCACTTTTCGATGCAATAGTCTGGTTTCAACAAATTGTCGTGATGTATTTCCGTGCTCCTCAGCAGGCTGAGTTTGATTGTTCGATGGATTGACTCGTTCAGTGGTAGGAGCTCGAATGCCGGCCACCAACGTCATGACTAGTACATGTCAACATAAATATTGTGAGGCAACGAGGATATCTACTTGCCTAGAATGTGCTTGGTTGGAGAGATCAGCAAGCGCACAAGCATGCGGTCACCGCTCAGTACGCGTTCAACTAAACCATCGAGTGTCTTCCCTTTGTACGTCTCCAAAAAGGCCTGCGAGTCGCCCATGTCATGTTGAACGTCGATGCGACTGAGATCAGGTGACCAGAGACCTTTGTCATCATTGCGAGCCTTTGCTTCAAGAAGCCGAAGGTGATCCAATTGCTTGAGAGCTTCTTCCGAGTCTTCCTTCCGGCCAGCATCTTCCCTCAGCTTGAGCCAACCCTCCTTAACCATCTCCTCGGGCAATCGGCGTCCATCATTCAAGACAACAATGCCGTATTCGCGCTTTGTATTCGGAATGGTGTAGAGTACCTGAAACTGTACGTTTTTC
>Ga0302325_10018836_pt1 | contig 14535 bp, 11 predicted proteins | sample Palsa_T0_2_FD_201948 | JGI IMG/M metagenome (GOLD analysis project Ga0302325, IMG submission 201948) | Peat permafrost microbial communities from Stordalen Mire near Abisko, Sweden - Palsa_T0_2 | ecosystem: Environmental > Terrestrial > Soil > Palsa > Peat permafrost | place: Sweden: Abisko... | reverse complement strand
CTCTTGGATGCCTCGACCTGCTCCATCAGCTTGGATTCGCGTTCGTACATTCCCTGCAAATACGCATTGCGGCCTTTGAACAGCCCGGACAGCTCCTGAACGTCGCTATTCTTAAGGGTGTAGCCTGCCTTGAATTGTTTCGGCGGGCCGGCTTGAACGTAAATTGTCCCGTGCTTCGGCGCGATTTCTTCCCTGGGCCGCTCTTTTGTATACATGTAGATGGTGAACGACTTGCGGGACAGTTCCTTACCGTCCGGCTTCTGGACCCGCTGGAATCCGTGCCAGGAATATTCGTTCGTTTCGAACAGAACGCAGTGATTGAAAAAAGGAGGGTAGGAGGCTGTCGTGTCGCTTTCGAAATCCCATGGGTTTTTGTGAACCTCCAGGCATCCGCCCCACTTTTCGTCCCATTCCTTGTTCAAATAGATGATCGCATTGAATCGGCGATGATATCCCGTTGTGCGATGCAGGTTGAAGTCGACATGCGCATCCATCCCCTGACCGGAAAAATTGTCGTGGGTTCCGGCGCCGTGATATTCCGGATCGTAAAGCAGACCCTCGATCCCGGTCAGGCGCTGCATTTCCTGGGCAAATTTTGGAGAGGAAATATAGTCATCTATGAGGCGGTAAGTGGGGCCGATCGAGCGAACGTCGTGGCAGGCATATTTGCGGCTCTTTCTTCCGAACTCGTTCTTCATTTCGGCTTCGACCGGCACCGGAAACTCTTCAAGCATCGCTTCGGCAATGTCGGGATTGAAGAACGGCGCTATCAGCACATGGCGGAACGGCTGCGCGTGCTCGAACTGCTCGTGATAGCGGTCGATATTCTCGATCAACTCCTTGCTCAGAATGCCGATATTCGCCGCCATGTTCATGTGCCTGACCTCACACCGAGCCGTCCATTCACGTCTGTCTCGGCAGGCCCGCTCGCACCCCGCAAGCAACCACCCGCGTCTGCCATCGACGGCTGTAAATCATGCAATATCATATGGCTTGGCCCAGGCCCGGACAAGCCGACGTAAAAGCGACGGCTTGGACGCCCATTGCCGTCAGTGGGAAAAAACTTGGTTCGGGCTGTCCGTACGAATGCCCTTGCGCCAAGCCTCGAGCAGGCTGCTGGACCGAAGTTCAGCAGGCAACGATTGTTGAAGAAATTCGCAATCTTCGGCGGAAAGCATTGTGTTCGCCAGGGAAACCGCTTCGTAGGCCTCCGGCTCGGGTTCGGTCGCATTTGCGACCAATTCCTTCAGAAACGGCAAGGTGCACTTCCGCGCTACCAGCTGAATGCGATTGGCCTCGGTGAGTGAAATTACGCGATATCTGTAGACTTCTTCTGGAAACTCCCTCGATCTGACGACACCCGCCCTCAACGCCGCGACCTCCGCTTCCGATCCCCGGTCGGCTGCGTTGGCCAACGACTGCAATTGATAGATCAGCGCGGCCTTTTTCAGACCCAAGCGCTCATTGTGCCGCGGGACGTTCGTACCGATCATCATATCGGCCAAACCAATCCGCGCGAGCAGGGCGCTTACCGCATCGCCGCCGCCTTCGTTGATATCGATGATGATTATGCACTCGCGGCCCATCGAGTCTTTCAAGGCCTTGAGGCTCCGGAAAAAATTAATGATCCAGCGTCGACTCTCATGAACGTATGCGCGCATGTCTATCGACACAGTGCCGCTCTTCAGGCGCTGGATGTACCAGGAGTCGAAATATTGGGAGAACGGACGTATTCGGAAGACGATGGAGACGCTGTCGTTCAGTTTCCTCGTGGATCGCAGGAATCCGATAAACCGGCCTCGCGTCCTCCTGTTGTACAAGCAGGTCGCGAAGCCTTCGCTCGAGAGGATTACGGTTGGCCGCCGGTCGGGCGCCCGCAGGTAGTTCAGGAATTCGCCGACCGCTCCCGCGTCGCTATTGAACTCTGCTCTGCTGTTGAGCTGCTCTGCGATATAGTGATGCGCAATTCTCGAATAATTGAGGCCGATCTCCGGATACTCGATTCCAAGCGTCCGGAGTCTTTCGCGCTCCGACGAAAGAAACCTTTGTATCGATGTGGTACCGGTCTTTGCTAAGCCACAATGGATATACAGCCTCCGCATTCGACTCAGGCTTCTTCGGCTTCTTTCTCCTTGAACGGCCTGAACAGTATTCTCGATTGACCCGGCTCCTTACCCTCTCTTCGGACGAACGAACCGAGACCGGGGACCACGACCCGTTCTTCTTTCTCGATAAGTTCCCTTAAGTGCGTAATCGTCGCCTTCAGCGTCTTGCGAACCGCTGTTTCTTCAACCTTGGCCTGCTTACTGATGATTTCCGACAGTTCATTGAGCTTCATGCGAATCTCCCGACAGAAATATGCCCTTATTCCAGTGCGGCCGGCGCGCAACTTCACGACTTCGCAAGCGCGACACCGCCCCATACGCGCGTATTAGCAGGCCTCCACCGCGCTGTAAACTTGAAGGAAACCGGATCGGTCATCGTTCGAAGCTACCGGACACCACAAGCGCATCGACTGCCTAATTCGGACGCAGGCATAGCGTGCCATTCGACGGATATGGCTGCAGTCCCATGGCGGCGCGCACGGCGGCGATATTGTAGGGCGCCTGGACATCGATCTGGCACTTTGAAGCAGCACGCCGCGGAAATACGAGCACATTTCGAAGGGAGGCCAGTTTGCCGTTCGAAAGCAGCGCATGTATCGTCCCGAACAGGTAAGGGTGGTCGATGTTTGTTTCACCTATCTCCATCGGGACGCCCAGCCTTTTCGCCGCGGCGTCGGCAGCTTCGAGCATCTGCGCGATGTCTTGCTGATTTTTGTCATAGACGTGCAAGTCCACGGCCGCCGGACGTGTGTGCAGTGTCATGTATAGTTGCTCCATACCCTGCAAGCCGCGAATGGATCTCTCGGAGCGTCCGCCACCGCAGCTTGTTATGAACTGACGATCGCCGAACTCATCCCTGTAATGCGAGATCATCTGGCTCGCATGGTCCTTAAGATTTCTGTCGAGCAGCGTCCGCAAGGAGGGGTCAAAGCAGCCCTCTGGAGCGATATCGATCAAAACATCGATGCCGGAAAGACGGGGCGACTTCAGCGCTTTTGCAACTTGCTCCGTCACGGTCCAGGAGTATTTGAAGAGCGACGGATCGTAGCAATTACCCCACTCCGCCTGGTCTCCTCCCGCGCGACACTTGGGATTTTGCGTGCCCTGCGAGCCCATCGAAACGATATACCGGCTGATACCAGCACTTTTTGCATCGGAAATCAGCTGAACAAGGTTGGACACGATTGCATCCGGAAGCTTGCCGGCAGTCGCCTCGACCATTCCAGCCGAATTGGGGTTATTGCGTTCTTTTTGCGCTACCTTTTCGTCTTCGGCCAAATAAAACCAAAGGATCGTGCGCATCGCCGTCGCGCCTTGCACAACCATTTGAGCAATATCCGATTTCACCGCGGCGCGCATATTTGGGTCGGCGTAGGATTGAACGATATTGTCGGCCGCGTGCAGGGTCGAAACGCGGGTCTCGGCTGTCCCAGCCCCCAATTCGAGACACTCTGCCTCCTTGCTCGTATCGACATGCAGATGTGTCAATGTGAATCCGACGGTCGGCCCGCATTTGCCCTGAGCGGCTGCAGCGGCCACGCTTCCCAACCAGCACGCCGCCATGAACGGGACCAGAATTCCGCATCGCAAATGGGACGTTTTTCGTGCCTTCACTTTGCGATCCTGACCGCCGATTTGCTGGCTCATCGCGTCATTCCCATCCTTTCCACAACCGGACCAAAGCCGTGTCGCCTCTCATTTCAGGCGACAATTTCTCGCGACCGGCCTCGCCGAGCCAAATTTTGGGGGATAATCATGGCCCATCGCGTACAGCAAATCGCGCCGCTGCGTGACGTCGCGCCGCGCCGATCTCGTTCCCGTCTTGGCTCGTCCGCCGTGCACATAAAACAGCGCATCGCCCGCACCGCCTGTTCAAGACCCCAAGACGGCTTCGGTATCTATTTCGGTCGCGCCGCCGTTTTTATTCTGGTGCGACAAATACAGGTAAAGTGGAAGAGCCCGAGCCATCGCGGAGATTTCGCTCGTCGTCAGCGTCACGTCCGACAAATGGACTGATGTGTAAGGGGCAAGTTCCGACGTCGCGAGGCTCGCAAGCGCCGCCGTAAACGCCGCTGGCATTTCAAGCCGCGCGACTTCCTGGATCGCATTCGCATCCTCGAATGGAATAATACGATAGTCAAAAATCTCGCCGGGCAGATCGGGTAACCCGGTGAGCGCTTTGGCTGCCCGCAGGACATCTTTGGCCGAACGCTGGTTTCGAACCCCTTCAGAGACGTACTGAAAACGATACAGGAATGAGGCCTTCTTGAGTCCCAATTTTTCATTGAGTCGAGCTTTGGGAAGCTCAAAAGCGGATTGGGATATGCCCACAGCGGACAGGAAAATCGGCAATGCGTCCCCGCCGGAGCGCTGAAGGTCGATGAGGACAATGTTCTCGGGGCCGAATTCGGCGTTCAAGATCGACAAAGACCGGAACAACGATTTCAGCCATTGCTTACATTCGGCCGTATAGTCCTCGATCTTGCTGTTGGGCCGTCCTGATTTCAGCTTCTGCAGATACATGGATTCGAGAAACGTGGAAAATCTCCGGAACATGAAAATGAGGCAGACACGATCGTTGCGAGCCCTTGTCGCGCGCACGAATTCTATGAATCGTTCGTCTCCTTGAGAGAGGCGGGTCAGACAAGTTATGAAGTTTTCGCTGGAAATGATGGCGTTCGCGGGACGGCTAGGGCGTTCGAGGTGGCGAAGAAAGCTTTCGACGCCACCCCGCTCCGGAGCGAAAGCCGGACTTTTCAGGATATCCAATGTGAGATTGTGGTGGGCGTTGCCGATGGGGTTGAGGCCGACAGACGGATAGTCATAGCCGATGCTCTCCAGTCCTTCGCGCGTGCGCGCCAAAAAAGTCTGGATCGAAGTCGTTCCAGTTTTTGGGAGGCCGCAATGGATATAGAGCGTGCGCATCATCGTTGCGGCTAGCGCCCTACTCAAGTCCCTTGGGCTTTTTCTTTCGCAGGCTTGAACACTGTTCTGCTCGAACCGGGTTCCTTGCCGTCCTTCCGAATAAACAAACCGAGTCCTGGAACCAGAACCTTCTCTTCCTTCGCCATTTCTTCCCTGATGACGGTAATTGCCACCTTCAAAGTCTTGCGCACGGTCATTTCGTCCACTTTGACCAGTTTGCTGACGACCTCCGTCAATTCGGCAAATTTCATTCGGGCCTCCCGATCGATAGCTCCTGCACTTCCGGCCAACGGCTGCGCGGCGTCGCAAGTGCACAACATCCGACAAAGCAACCTAATAGCAGGCCTTTACCGCGCAGTAAACTTCGAGATCGTCGGCATTCGCGACACAGATCGCCTCGAAAAGTTCGGCCCCGATTTCGCGCTCCACCGCGGCCAGCCGCTCTTCAAGCGAGCTGTCGTCCGGTCGCGTGATGTTCTTGTGCACCATCACGGCATGGAAGCGCGGGAATCGAGGTCTCAACAAAGCCTCCAGCCGCTCGATAGACCGATCATAAGCCTCTACGAGGCCTATAAAGGGTAACGTCTTGAGGGCGCGCAACGCGCGTTCAAGCTCCGAACCTGCTGAGGCGGGCTCGTTGCGCGCGAGGCGGCCCGTCTGGAAATTTCGAACGGAACGGTTAAGCGGCAGTTTCAAATGTTCGCGCAGATAGCCTGCGAAATCGTGCTGCTTGGCAAGCTGCGCGCCCAGAGTGTCGGCAGTCTGGACTCGCTCGAAGCTGTATGCCGATCGCAGCCGATCGATCGGATGACGTATGAAGAGAATCGGAAATACGGACACGCCTTCCAGCTGGGGTGTGGGAAGTTGCGCGGTGTGCGACGAAAACGCGAGCAAATTCGGCTTTTCGCCGAGATAGCTCGCCAGCTGCACGGCCTTTTTCTCGCGCCCGGGGCCGCCTTCGAATTCCTTCTGCGCCCATCGGGCGCCGAAATTGCGCTTTAGAAGTTCGTCGACCGATGTTCCCGCATTCTTGAACAAGTGATAGTGGAGCACGAGAGTGCGCGCCGGACTTCCGGCCACCTTCGAATGACGCTCGCTATTCTCGACGAGAGAATGCAGTTTCTCCTTGGTTACCACGGTTGGAGATCCGGCCAGAACGACTGCGCTGTCGAGGGTTTCCCGCATCTCGAGCAGCGATACGGACTGTTCCGCCGGCGAGCACTGGTTCCACCTCTGCAGCAGCGACCACGTATCCCTGACGAGATTGGCAACGAACGGAGTCTCCGCCAGGCTCTCCGACGCCGCAATGTGGTGCCTGTCCGCGCCGGAGACGAATTCCCGCAACCCGGTAGCAGCGTCGGAGCCCAGCGCCGGCGCCGGCGCATCCAACCGATTCAGCGCATCGACCAGCGTGGTTTGTGGATCCGCCAAGAGCTCGTCGAAACCGAAGACCGCAACCGGGATATTGCTGCGGCACAACTCCATCGCGGCCAGATTGTACTGCACCCACAGCAGCAGAGATGGCCGCAACCCGAGGCGGTTTCTTTCGCGCAGCGAGGCCGCGACTTCCAACGGGTTGCGATAGATCAGAACGTATTTTGGCGAGTAACCCGCAGCGTCGAGCGCGCGCTGCCAGAACGGCAGGAACAAGCTGATGCGCGGGTCCTTGAGCACGATCGGGCCTGCTCCGCGATAGACGCTCTCCAGCGTTGCTTTCGCTTCGCCGCCAAATCGACTCCAAACGATTTCGTCCAGCATTTCGCGGCTTTCCCGTGCCCCTTTTCGCTCCAGAAAGAAGGGGCCCGGCTTGCTCCACGTACCGCCCAAAGCGTCGAGGATGCTCCTGTTGAGCCGCACGATGGCACGCGACTCCCAGAAGCCACTGGGATTGTCGGACTGCGAAAGCACCAAATCGGAAGGTTGCGCATAACCGAAAAACGACAACCCCCGCGAAACGGCCGATGTGCCCGAGCGGTGCATTCCCAGCACCACCAATGCCATGCGCTTTTCCGGGAAATCGGCGACCATTGGGAACTCTTATCCGGAGGCCTCTAGTCCTTGGCAGACATTATTCGCAAAGCCGCCCCTTCGCGTGCCAGCCGGGCCGGGCCAGCACACACCAGTGGCTTTTTTTGATTCCTGCTGCAAGCCTTCCGGGCCGGGCTGCGCTCCCATGTCATCCGGCAATGGCACCCCCGGGTTACCCCCTCCGTCTACAAAAGAGACTGAGAGTGCGTTGACCGCCCCACAAGCCGCAATGAATTTTTGTTCACAGTTCCAGCGGTGGCAGCACATGGGGTTCTCAAGTCTGGACCATTTCCGGCATGGTCTCGCTCCTGTGCGCCGGTCACAATATCTGGCGCGACCAGACCGAAATATGCGACACTGACGGGTGGGGCTTTAGCGGCATCTGTTGACGATCTCCTCTCTCGGCTGCAAAGCGGTACACATGATCTCGACGGCCGGGCGCTAGACCGATGGCGATTCCTGGAGGGATGAATTGAACGAAGCCACCATACCGGAGGCAAAGCCGCCCGGCGTTCGCCCGTCTCACTTGCGGGCCGCGGCATTTACCCTGCTCGAGGAAGGCGAGTTGACGAGCGTCGTCGGACGCATCGCCCAGGCGTTGCTGATCACGCTCATCATCGCCAACGTCGTGGCGGTTGCGCTTGAGACCATACCTTCGATCTATGCGCACTGGCATGTGTTCTTCAGGGACTTCGAGAGGTTCTCGGTCGGCGCTTACACGGTCGAATACATCGTGCGCATGTGGTCTTCGGTGGAGGATCCGCGCATAGCGGCACGCGGGCCGATCAACGGCCGCATCTCGTTCGCACTCAGGCCGCTGATGCTTGTGGACCTTCTCGCGTTTGCGCCGAGTTATCTGAGCTTTATCTTTCCGATCGATTTGCGCGTGCTGCGCATCTTCCGGCTGTTCCGGCTGGTCAAGCTGGCGCGCTATTCGCACGCCTTGCCGGCTTTGCTTGGCGTGCTCTATGCCGAGCGCTCCGCGCTTTTCGCCTCCGGCATCCTTCTCGTCTCCACCATGTGCGTGACCGGCGAGGTGATGCATCTGGCCGAAGGCGACGCCCAGCCGAAGGTGCTGGGCACTTTGCCTGATGCGATGTATTGGGCGATCACGACGCTGACCACTGTCGGTTACGGCGACGTCGTGCCCATCACGCCTCTGGGCAAATTCGTCGCGGGCATAACCGAGGTCCTCGGGCTGCTGTTGTTCGCACTGCCGATCGGCATCATCGCCAACGGCTTCGTGAGCGGGCTCAATCGCCGCCGTTTCGCCATCACCTGGAGCACGCTCAAGCAGCAGCCCCTGTTCGACGGTTTCGACGTAACCGCGATGGGCGACCTCATGGAATCCGTAAAGGCAGACATCGTGCCCGAACACGGTCAGATCACATTGGCCGGCGAGCCAGCGAGCGCGATGTTCCTCATGGTATCCGGAACCGCGCGCGCCGACGGCGACGACGCGAAAGATGTGCTGCAGGCCGGCGCGGTGATTGGACCGGAAGCGCTGCACCATCAGGCGACCTACATGCAAACGATCACGGCGCGCACGACCGTTCGCGTGATGGTGCTGTCGCATGAAGATTTGCGGCGGCTGGCGCGCAAGAATCCGCTTCTGCGGCAACGAGTGGAAGCGGCGATCAGGTTGCAGGAAGACGGCGCCGGCGCTTCTGCACCCGATCCCGAACGCCGCCTGTCGGAACTTGAAGCCGAGAACCTGCGCTTGCGAAACGCAATTGCCGACCTGATGCTCGATAAGCTTGTGCTGCAAAGGACAAACAACGGCGGCACGGTCTGTTGAATTTAACCCAGAGGCGACAAGCCTTCAGCTCGAAGCGAGTTGCCATGTTATGCCCATGCAACCACAGCCCGGTTTTCAGGTGGCCCACCCTCAAGAGCGGAGGCCCCTTGACAACAGTCCGCCTTGCGCGAGTCTTCTCCTACGCCGCGTGTCAAGCACCGCATGATTTAGGGAACCCATCACCATGAACACAGACACTGCAGACCAAACGGAGGAGTCGCCTGCCCCTCCCGATGCACTGAAGGAAACTCGAGTCGAACATATCGCTGTTCTCATTGCGGACATGAACCGCTTTCTTTCGAACTTCGGGCAAAACCCGGCCTTCAAGGATGCAAAGATCAGCCTGGCGGAATGGCTGGTCCTTACGATGGTTGCCCAGAAGGTTGCCGACAATCCCAAGGACCTCACCAAGACACTCGGCCTGGCTCCGCCGCGTCTCAAACAGATTTTGGAGCTGCTGACGGGTGCGGGCCTTGTCGAGATTTCCGGCGACTCGTTACAGGGCACCGTAGCAATCTCCGAGCAGGGCCAAAGGACAATCGAAACGATGAGCGCAGCGCTTCAGCCGCGCATTGATGAATCGTTCAGAGGCAGGGAGCGTTCGATCATCGCATTCGAAAGGGGGCTGAAGGTGCTATTGCGGGTCGCTGCTTCCGCGCCCATGCGGTGATGCTGGAAGCTTGTGGACGCTGGCGTTCTTCTTTATGCTCGCAGCACCGCGCCCCGAAATGAGCAAATGGGCCAGCTCGTAAAGTTAACGCTTCCGGCCGGCACAAATCGCTGAAACAACCGATGAACGATGAAGTGTCAGCACCGCGACGCCTAAACTATCTTTTTATATGCGGTGCGCCGCGCTCTGGTACGACGGCTATTGCCCAACTTCTCAACCACCATCCAAAGATCTCTGTGGGGATAGAGCGTTACAAAAATGTCAAGCCCGCCGATCTTGGCGAGCATCTCTTCGTCAGGGAGCGCTTCTTCGATTTTCGGCCGACAGATACCAATATCCGGGCGCGAAAGACTTATGTGCAACTGGAGACGAAATATCAGAATGCCAGGTGGCTCGGCGATAAAGTCCCGCGCTACTACACGAGGTACGACGCCCTCTTCGAACACTTCAGAAAATCCGTCGTCATCTTCATGCTTAGGGATATCCATGCAGTAGCTTCATCGTGGAACAAGAGAGCTCAAGACCCCGAAGACAAATGGCCCGAAAATAATAACTACATCGAAGCCGTGCGGGAGTGGAATGAGGCGCTGGCATTGACATTGAAAATAGGTGAAAAATACCGGAACCGGCTTTTGGTGGTGGAGTATGAACAGTTGTTTTGCGGCAACGTCGCAGTTCTTACGAACATACTCGCCCGCCTGAATCTTGTGGCGCCGAATAACGTGCTGCGGCTATTCCAAAACATGACGCGCGACTGGGAAAAGAGATACCAAAAGTCGCTCATTGAATGCGAGGGGCAGGCGGACTTTATCAATGCAAACGCCGACATGGAAAGTTACGCCAAACTCCGGGACGCTGCCGTTCAAAATGTTGCGCAGGAGGGCGATCGCCGCGCAGCAAAAATGAAATCGTCAAAACGGAATGCCGAAACCGATTTCATAGGAATATAAGACCGGCCGCGCGGCGCCAGCGCTCACGCAAGCTCGGCACATTGCGCCAGTACCCGCGCAACATGCTGGGGGTTGATAGTGAAATTTTCATCTCTCGGGGAGCGCCTTACTTCGATTTCCTCCGCAAACAGATAGTGGCAACGAATGGAATTCATGGCCCCGATGATGGCATCGTCCGCAAAACAAAAGCGATGCGATGCCACGATATAGTTTGCTATCCCCTGCATTTGAAAAAGCGACAAATACAATTGACTTCCAATCGGCCCCGCCAAGTGCTTGGCTCCCGCGCCGAGACAGATTTGCTCGGCAACACTCAACGTCTCCGGATATATCAATTCAAATCCATATTTGCGGAATTCATCGAACACTTTCCGTTCATTGATAAGCCGCTCACGAAGCTTGAGGGTTCCTCGTCCGAGGAACACTCTGGGAAATTCTTTTTGACCGACGGCTCTTGCGCTCGCACGTTCGATCATCGCGGCACAATATTTCCGAAATTCGGGGTGGAAACACGTGTGCAACCGATACAAAGGATCCGCGAAATATACCTCCGTCATTTTGGCCGGTGTCGCAACCCAGTTGACGTAATCCAGGTTGACTCCCGCTAGTTCAAACAGATCTCTTTGCCATGTCGTAAGTTCCCCGGAATGCAGCGCATAGATTGGAATTCCGCGCCGCAGCGCCCACTCGACTCCCCACACGCGTGGAATCACCTCCAGCAAAAAATGCCCAAACTGGTTCGGAATCGATCCAAGACAAAAGCACGGGCCGCAAATCTCTCGCTCGGCCCGTATCGTTTGGCTCAAGTATCTGACGTTGTCCATTATGGACGTCGTCAAACCGCGATTGGGCTTATTATTTCTCGGAAACGTCGCGTCGAATATCCCGAAATCGCGGTAGGCGACTGTGCCATAGCCGATATATGTGACCCAATCGCAATATGTGATGCCTTTTTCGCAGACCGGCATCTCCTTTGAAAACCAGGACGCGAAATGCGTCGGCCGCAGTTTCTCCGACGGTTCTAATTCCTTTATCGCCATTTCGCCTGAAAATTCGGCGTCCAGGCGTATCGGCTCGGCTTTTCGTTCTTCCATTACAAACCGCTGATAGCCCGCCTCGCCGCAGGGCGCCACAGCCTCAAGATCACTTGTCCGGTGGTTGAACGGACTTACCTTGCGCAGCGTTGCAATCTCAGTGCCGAACGTCACAATTCACCTCTTGGAGCAGCTGTTCGCCACCGGACTACCATCATTGCAAGGCCATCAGGACAGCTGCTGTGAGAAATTTAGCTTGGACAATTAGCAGAGCGCCTTCAATTTGCATAGAATCGCACTTGGGTCCAACATCCCAAATTGTCTTTCAACAATGTGACCGGCAAGGCATTCAAATGGCAAAGCTCAACATCCTCGCTTGCGCCGACCGCAAATACGAGGATTTTGCGCCGATATTCATCGCCGCATGCCTCTGGTCGAATCCCGACGCCACCGTGGAAATCGGCGTCGAGAATAGCGATCAGTTCAATCGCGCCAATCTCCAAGCGGTATCCGTTCTGTCCTCGGCTTATGGTCGCGACGCGTTTCTGGTGCGCGATGCAATTTGGCATCACAAAAACGGCCGCAAAATCCTACCGAATTCCGTAAGATTCCTTACCGAGCCGATGATGCCCTCCGAGTACGTCTATATCAGCGATATCGATATCGTCACTTTGCAGTCGGACATAGCGAATCGACACGTCGCCTTCATGGCGCGCACCGGACTGCCTTACAGCAATTGGCTCCGGACGGGACACGAGCGACTCACGGGCCTGCACTTCTGCCGCCGTGACTGGCAGTACCCTCTGCCGCCATATGAAGACCTAATTGCGACAAGAATCAACGACGAACAGCTGCTTTACATGTTGGTGCGTCGGAAGCTGGGATTCGATCCGCCGATCATAGAAAAATTTAGGCCGCTTCACGGCATACATATGAGCCCCAGTCGCACGCCGAATGGTTCAGTTCGGAACGGACGCGCCAGGCCGGGATGGTATATCAAACCCCATCGAGAAGGCTGGAACCGGTTCCGTAACACGGGGAGTTTTCGCGATCTCGAACCGCATCTGAGCGAGCGAATTCGGACTTTCGTTGCTCAGATCGACGACGAGACAGCCGGCGCGGGGAATGGGGCGAACGAATCCGGCTTGGGCAGCCACCCATAGCTTTCGGCGGCCGGGCAGTTCTTTTGCATGCTGCCGCTGGATCGATATCGCGCGCCGGAAACGGACTCTGCCCGGTTGTCGCTTGGCGCGTGACCCTGATCAGAATCTCAAGTTTTGCGTTCGCCCGGATTTGCTGATGACAACCTCGCCGCTGTCGGCAGCCTGATGCATGAAGGGGCTTTGGAATTGCGGACTCGACCCGATATCAACCAGCGCTCCATTGATTTGCCCTAGTGAAGCCGAGGACTCGTCCCAGGTAAGGATCCCCGCGCTGCCCAGGCCATGAAACGTCACGATGGAGCCGTTTTGCCCGAGCGTCGCTGCGAGAACCGCCGACTGGAACGCGCCAAAACCGGCAAAATCGCTCTTGCGAGCCGCTTGGATAATGATCGGTGAGGAATTGTCGTTAAGCACGAGCCACCTCGAGTCGATCGCATCCCAGTGGTAGCCGCCATTCACCGGATGCACGGCGACGTAAGCGGAACCCGATACAAACACCCAGCCGTTGCGCTCGAGCTTCTGCAGCGGACTGCCGAACCACACACGCATGTCCGACGCGTTGTTGCTGTAGCCCGCCGGCGCCTTTTGCACGATCTGGGTCGCCTTGCTCTGCATTGTCCAGAGCGCATTGTAATAGTTGGTGCCCTTGATCGATTGCGAATACGCGACGACGCGCGCCGACGGATCGCCGGCCAGAAGCACGCCGGCGCTGTGATTTTGGGAACTCGCGGGATTCCACATCGCCGTGGGAACCTTGGCCACGACAGCCGATCCCATGACGAAATCCGGAGTCACATAGGTGACAAGGAGCACCGCCGGAATGTTTGGATTGGTTGAGCCCAGGCGCTCGCGTCCTCGGCGAGTGGAGTTGGGAACGATGCCCGGAGCACGCGCCGTCACCTCGTAAGCGCCCCGCCCCTCTACATCCAGCGCAAGGTCCACGATCTCAGGACTGGGCACATAGGAGCTGAGCGTCGACGACGCCAGTCCCGGCGCGCGCCCGTCCTGCTTTTCACCCTGGCCGAAATACATCCATGACGTGCCATCCATTGGCGACCGTGCTCCAACCTGCTGCGGATAGACGCGTGCCTTCGCACCGCCGTAGACGCCGCCAATCTGCCCCTGCGCCCATTCCGCCCACCACATGTCGAGGAAGTCGTGCGCCAGTCGCTTCAGTTCCGGGTCTTGAGCGTAATCGGCGTAGCCGTAAAGATTCCCGAGCGTGCCGCGGGAATAACCTGGAGCGAAAAACTCGACCAGGCCCCAGCGCGCGCGCGCGCTGATATATGTCTTGGCAAAGCCGGTCCAGGCTGCGTATTGCGCTGCTGCCGTCGAGCCATCCTGGTAACTTCTCGCCGCAAAACGCGCGTCGGATCGCAGAAGGTCGGCTGCCTGCCAGCACGTGGCATCGATTTGCGCCGAGATATTCTCGCTTCCCCAGGGCCACAGATGATCCGGTCCTGCGTCGCTCAATCGGCAGTCGACATTGGCCCAACTCCAGAACAGAGCTGCTATGGACGCTTCGTTCGCAGCGGTAAGGCGTTGCGTGGCCTTCGTGCCGGATCTGCCAAAGAGCCGCACAGCGCGATAGAGAAAACCCGCCCGCATGAAATCGAACGGTCGCAGCGCCACGCCCCCAGGCCCTTCCTCTCCCCGCTCGGCCGTGAGGTTCGGAACATTCGACAGCGCCGCGACTGCGTCCGTGATTTCTGTGTTTGCCGCAGCGATCGCTCTTACATCTGCTCCCAGATAGAGAATTGCCAAGGCCTGATTGAGCTTGCCGAGAGCGCATTGCTCGCCGCCGGACTGGTTGCAGTCGGGACTGGGGGACGGGCTCTCGGTCTCCCAACGCAGCAAATCGA
>Ga0302325_10018835_pt1 | contig 14536 bp, 11 predicted proteins | sample Palsa_T0_2_FD_201948 | JGI IMG/M metagenome (GOLD analysis project Ga0302325, IMG submission 201948) | Peat permafrost microbial communities from Stordalen Mire near Abisko, Sweden - Palsa_T0_2 | ecosystem: Environmental > Terrestrial > Soil > Palsa > Peat permafrost | place: Sweden: Abisko... | reverse complement strand
CGCCCGGCCCTGTCTTACGCGCTTCCCATCGCCTACTTCGACTCGCTTGGTCTCCCTCGCCTGTTCGATGGCGTTGCGTAACCCTCTGAACCGCCGGATGCGGACCCGCACGTCCTGGGGATGTGGCAGGGGAGAGTGGGCGACCACTCCCCCTATGCCGATTATGCCGTTCATGGCCGGCAGCTCGGCGATAAAGCGCCAGCCTTCTCCCGTCCCGACGGATGGGCACAGTTTTCACCGGCTCCAAAACGCCCGTGATCTTAGCGGTTTTGCCACCTGGGATCCGGCGCGCCAAGCTCACCAGATCCCCCGGCGGAAGCTTCATCCTCCGCGCCACGGCGGTCTCCCTGATGCCGCTATTGGCGAAACAACTTGACAAAAAATGGAGCCTACACTATAAGGTTTTCAAAGTTGATAAGCGGTTAGACGTATTCGAAATTATCGCTCACGCTTTTCCAAGGATGTAAACGCATAGCGACGCGCGGAGACCTTCCGCTGTGCGGAACCGTCGGGCGCTCTTTAATTCGGAGGGGGAAAATGCGATTCACAAGATTTGGCCGGTTCTCGAGCCTAATGGTTTTCGCGTTTGCTTTGTTTGCCTGCGGCCGCCTCTTTGCCGGCGTCACCGCCAGCATTTCCGGCACCGTCACGGATTCCTCCGGCGCGGTAGTCGCCGGCGCCACGGTCACCGCCACCAACGTGGACACTGCTGTGGCCACCACGCTCATCACCAACGCGCAAGGCTTTTACTCCTTCCAGGAGCTTCCCCTGGGTAAGTACACGGTGGACGTTTCGAAATCAGGATTCAAGGCCTACCGCGAAACCGGCTTGGTGCTGGATGTGAACTCAGCGCTCTCCGTGAACGTCGCCTTGCTGGTCGGACAAACGACCGAGAAAGTCGAAGTCACCAGCTCGGCTCTACACGTAGACACCGAGAACACCCAAATGGGCGAGGTGATCACCGGCAAGACCATGACCGACGTTCCGCTGGCAAGCCGCAGCTATACCGACCTGCTAACCCTGCAGCCGGGCGTCGCGCCGGTCTCATCCGGCATGAACGGAGCCTCCGCCGGCGCTTTCATCTCCGCCGGATTCGCGATGCCTCTGGTTTCCGGGAGCCTGGACGCCGGAGCATTCTCGGTGAACGGAATGCGTGAAGCGGCCAACGGATACATCTTGAACGGAGTGAGCGTGCAGGAAACGGGATACTCCGGCGCCGGAGCCGTCCCCAATCTGGATTCGATTTCGGAATTCCGAATCATTACCAACAATTTCGATGCCGAGTACGGCAACTACAGCGGCGGACAGATCAACGTGGTTACCAAGTCTGGCACCAACGGACTGCATGGCAGCGGATTTGAATTTCTGCGCAACACGGTTCTCGATGCGGCGGACTATTTTGTAAAAGCCGACGGACAAAACAGAGGCGCCTACAATCAAAACCAATTTGGAGGCACCCTCGGCGGCCCCATCAAGCGCGACAAGATATTCTTCTTCGGCGACTATCAAGGCAATCGTTTGAGGCAGGCCATACCGCAAACAATTCCAGGAGCCCCCAGCGCCGCGACGGAATCGGGCAACTTCACAGCCATCGCCAGCGATTTCGTAGCGAATGGCGCTCCTACCACCGTGAATGGAACCGCGTGGGCCTCGCAATTGAGCACCCAACTGGGACAAACCGTTACCGCTGGCGAGCCTTACTACGTGCCCGGCTGCACCACCACCGCAGCGTGCGTTTTCCCCAATGCGCAATTGCCGACCAGCGGATTTAATCCGATATCCGCGAAGATACTTCCGTATATTCAGCCCGCCAATGAAGGCGCAGACTTTGCCACCGACTCCGGAAAGGTTAATCTGAATGACAACAAATTCAGTGGCCGCGTGGACGCCAATTCACGATTCGGGCTGCTCACTGCGTACTACTTTTGGGACAAATACAACCGAATCGATCCCTACTGGGCGTCCAACGCCCCGCTGTATCCTGGCTTCAGCGTGGACGGTAACGGACTCACCCAGAATATCAACCTTGGTGACACCAAGACCTTTAGTTCCGCAGCCGTAAATGAATTTCGGCTCGGGTATTTCCGCTTAAACACGAAATTCAACCAGCCGGAGGGAGGAAAAGAAGCCAATGCTCTGGCCAATCTGGGATTTGCTTCCGGCACCGGCGGCGCCCCGGGCATTTACCCGGGCACGCCGAGCGTCGAAGGTATTCCCGAAATTGACTTCAATAGCTTCGTGATTGGAGTGCCGAGCCGGCCGAACCATATTCCGGAAAATATCTACCAGGTGGTGGACAACTTCAGCAAGATCGTCGGCACCCACAGCCTGAAGTTTGGCGGCCAGTATCATTACAACCAGATGGAGGAGAATCTTTCGAACGTTGCGAATGGTAACTTTTTCTTCGGGACCAATTTCAACGGCGGGACCAGCGAAACCGGAAGCGACTTTGTGGACTTCCTGCTCGGCGCGCCCAGTTCCTTTGTGCAAGGTCAATCTTATCCATCCTACGGGCGAAATTTTTACATGGGCCTGTATGCCCAGGATAGCTGGCGCGTGAAGTCCAATCTCACCATTAACTACGGCATCACCTACGACGTCAGCGCTCCGTTCAAAGAAAAATTCAACGAAATTCAAACCATGATCCCCGGTGAACAGTCGGTGGTGTTCCCAGGCTCGCCAACCGGCTGGCTCTTCCCGGGCGATCCCGGCGTGCCAAGTACGCTTGCACCCACCCGCTGGAACAATTTTGGTCCCAGGGTGGGCCTCGCCTATTCCTTCGGAGACCACGACGGTGCTCTGGGCAAAATCCTGGGTAAGCCCGGCACCACCAGCATTCGTGCCGGGTGGGGCATGTTTTACACCGCGTTGGAAGGCGCCACGGACTTCAACGAAATCGGAGATGCTCCGTTCGGCAACTACACCGGCCAGTTTGGCTCTACATTCGCGGCGCCTTTCACTAACCGCGCCACCGGCGTTTCCATTACCAACTTGTTTCCTGCACCCTTGCCGCCGAGGAACTTCTCGGCTTCGAATCCGGCCAACCAGCCCCCGTACGACACGCTGGCTGATTTCTATAGCGCCTTTGGCACCATCGGAAGTTCACCGGCGTTCTACAACAAGAACAGATTGCCGTATGCGGAGGACTACGAACTTTCCTTCGAGCGGCAAATCACCGGCTCCGATTTGTTGACGGTCAGCTACGTCGGGACGCAAGGTCATCGCCTGCTTTCCGCCGAGTCCGCGAATCCCGGTAATCCGGCTTTGTGTTTGTCGCTGGCAGCCGAGGGCTGCGGACCTGGTGGCGAGAACAACATCTACATTCGTCCCGACGGTAGCTACGCGCTGGGCACGCGAACGCCGTTCAGCGGAGTAGCGCTGCCGGCGGGCACGACCCAAAGCAGCGGGCTGCCGGTTAGCGGCGGAACTGTACTTCCGGACGGCAAGATCGGCATCATCCCGTTCGGAAACGATTCATACTTCATCACCGCGGGTACTTCCGCTTACAACTCGGCGCAGATCGAGTGGCGTCACACCAGCGGCCGGTCGCAGTCACTGTTTGGATATACCTATAGCAAGTCCATGGACGATTCCTCTGGGTACGGCGAACAGATTAATCCAATCAACAATCGCTGGAGCCGCGGCCTCTCGGCGTTTGATTCCACCCACAACTTCGTCGCCAGCTATAGCTACCAGTTGCCGTTCGACAAGCTGGGAGGACCGAAGCGCCTCACCAATGGATGGGTGGTAAGCGGTATCACTAAGTTTGCCACCGGGCTGCCGGTTACCATGGTCGAAACCACCGACTATTCATTGCTGGGAACGTCGTTCGGTGGACCGATCACCTTACCAGTGGACACCCCGGAAATCGTCGGGCCACTCAGCATCACCAACCCGCGCGATACCGCCAACAACCAGTTCTTCAGCCCTGCCGCCTTCGGACCGCAAGCTCTCGGTACGGAAGGAGATTCTCCCCGGCGGTGGTTCCATGGACCCGGTCTGAACAACTGGGATTTCGCTTTGCTGAAAAACACGGCGCTCACCGAGCGGGTGAACCTGGAATTCCGCGCCGAGCTCTTTAATGTATTTAATCACACCCAATTCAACACCCCGCTCGGGCTAACCGGCTCAGCGTCGTTTGGTGAGGTCACCTCGGACACCGGACCGCGCATCGGGCAACTTTCGCTGAAGCTGAGCTTCTAGGCGCAGCCGCCACGGGTGCAGGACGCAATCGTTCATTCACGTGTCACAGCGGGGGACGGGGCCAGCAACGGTCCCCTGCGATCTTCTTCAGAGAATCCGGTCGACCCTGCAGGGAGCGCAGGAGCGGCGCAGAGCACATATCCATGACCGTCCAAGGCGTACTCGCGGCGACACTCGTTAAGCCCGGGCATTACGAAATTCGAGAATATCCGTTGCCCGATCCGGCGCCGGGTTGCGTCCTCGTAAAAATGGAGATGTCTGGAATCTGCGGGACGGACAAGCACACCTTTCAGGGTTACATCACCCAATACGGCGATCGAAAACTGGAATTTCCGATCATTCAGGGCCACGAAAATGTTGGCACGATTGCGGCGATTGGCGGGAACGGAGAGTACAAGGACTTCGAAGGGATCCCGCTGCATGTAGGAGATCGCGTGGTGGTTGGCGCCAACGTCTGTTGCGGCGAATGCTACTACTGCCGTCACGATTTTCCCTATTATTGCTGCGAAAACACCACCGACTACGGCAACAATCTGAGCGCCAAGAATCCGCCGCATCTTTTCGGCGGATGGTCGCAGTACATGTACATTGTTCCCGGAAGCTTTTTGGTGAAAGTACCGGACGAGTTGCCGTCGGAAGTCGCGGTGCTGACCGAGATTTTCGCCGTTTCCGTCGGACTCGATCGGGCCAAACAGATGTCGTCGTTCCCCAGCGAGTCATTTCGCTTCGACGACACCGTGGTGATCCTCGGCGTGGGTCCACTGGGCATGTGTTTCCTGATGAAAGCGCGCATGCTGGGCGCGGGCACCATCATCGCCGCCGATTTGTCGGATTACCGCCTGAATTTTGCGAAACGGCTGGGCGCCGATCAGGTGGCGAATGTGGGAAAGACTTCCAAAGCCGAGCGCCTGCAGATGGTCAGGGAACTCACCGGCGGGCGAGGCGCCGACGTGGTGATCGAGTGCGCGGGAGTGCCCCAGGCCGTTCCAGAAGCGCTCGAGATGCTGCGCGTCGGCGGACTACTGGTGGAAGCCGGCAACTTTTCGGATTTGGGCGAGGTGCCGATCAGCCCGCACCGCCATCTTTGCGCCAAGAATGTGCGTATCCTTGGCGTGGGCGGCGAAGAACCAGCCGCATACGGCCCGAGCATGAGGCAAATGGCTCGCTACATGACGCACTATCCATTGCGGGAATTCGTCACCCACCGTTTTGGTCTGCGCGACGTGGAAGCCGCCATGCACAAATCGGTGCAAGCGGAATCGATGAAAGTAGTGCTGGAGCCCTGGAAGTAGAAATCCAGAAAGTTCCACACGGATTCTAATTCGCATGGAAAACGGAAAGAGGACAGAGCATGAGCGAAAGCAGCGAGCGATTTCTATTTGGTTCGGCCCCCGATAGCTGGGGCGTTCTCGATTATCCCGGACCTTCCTGGGAGCAATCCTACGAAAAGATGCTCGACGAAATGGTGGAAGCCGGATACACCGGGGCAGAGTTAGGGCCTTACGGTTTTTTTCCTACCGATCCCAAAATTCTTCAGCCGCAACTCGAGAGGCGCAAGCTAAAGCTGCTAGGGTCCTTCGTGCCGGTGAAAATGACCGATGCGGGCGCAAGCAAGGCGGTGATCGAGCGCATTCGCAAGGTCGGCAATCTGCTGGCCACGCTGAAAGCGCCGTTTCTGGTGATGGCCGACGATCAATCGGTTGAGCGCAACGCGTTTTCCGGACGCGCCTACGACAAAGACTGCCCCAAGCTCAGCGCGGAACAGTGGAAGCACATCGGAAGAATTGTTGCCGACGCCGAAAAAGTGGCCAATGAATTCGGATTGGATCTGGTATTCCACCCGCACGTAGCCAGCTACGTCGAAACCCCCGAAGAATGCGAACTTTTTTACGACGCAACTTCTCACACCAACGTCGGTTTGTGTCTGGATACTGGCCATTGCGTATACGGCCACGGCGACTCGGTGAAAGAGGCGGAGAAGTATAAGAGCAAGCTGCGGTTCGTCCACATCAAGGACTGCGACACCAAGGTCCTCGAAGAAGCTCGCCGGAACAAATGGACGTTTGAAGAAGCCATCGAACACAAGGTATTCACGATCATCGGAAAAGGCGACATCGATTTCCGGGCGTTCTTCCGCACCTTGGTAAAGAACGGTTATTCGGGATGGTCGGTGGTCGAGCAGGACGTTAAGTTCGGTGCCACCGCAATTCCACCCGCCCAGAGCGTCGCCGCCAGCCTAAAATATCTAAAGGGCGTGGTGAAGGATTTGGCGGTTACCACCGGGCGCTGACGTCGTTAATCAGTTGGCGAAAGTTTTTGGCAGTCGGCCAGGATCGTTTGGGAGAAGCGCGGATGCGCAAGCTTGGAGTCGGTGTTCTAGGTGTTGGAGAGATGGGTAAGCGGCACGCGGAGAATTTACGCCGTCTCGTTCCGGAAGCTCGGCTGATCGCGGTGGCCGATGTTTCCGAAGCGCGGGCGCGCCAGGTTGCCGAGGAGTACGAAATCGAGCGCTCCTACGGCAGTTTGGACGCGATGCTCGAGGACAAGGAGATTCAAGCGGTTGTGATCGCCACTCCGGACAAGTTTCACGCCCAGGCGGTGGTGAGTGCGGCGCTTGCCGGGAAAGACGTTCTGTGCGAGAAGCCGCTGGCATTGACGCTGGCCGACGCGCGCACCGCCATCGACGCCGTGGCGAACGCCAGCCGGCGCATGCAGGTTGGTTTCATGCGGCGCTACGATCCCGCTTACGCCGCGGCGATGCAGCGAATCCAGGCGGGTGAAATTGGCACGCCGGTAATCTTCAAGTCCGTGGGACGCGACAAGGACCAGCCGCCGATCGCGGCTTATGAACCGATGCTGAATGGAATGCTGTTCTACACCAACACCATCCACGATTTTGATCTGGCGCGGTGGCTGATGAGTGACGAGGTAGCCGCCGTCCACGCCTTCACCACGGTGGCGGTTCGTCCGGAAGTGGCCAAGTACGGAGACGTAGTGGCCAGCGTGGTGAACCTGCGATACCACCACGGCGCGATTGGAAATATTGAATCGTACGCCCAGGCCGTTTACGCTTATGACGTTCGAACCGAGATCGTTGGTTCCAAGGGCTCGATCTTGGTGGGCAGCCTCGACCGCGTCCCCGCTCTTTTCCTCACCGCCCGCGGCGGCGAGCAACTAACCGCTGAACATTTTCTCACCCGCTTCGCCGACGCATATATCGCCGAGCTTCGCGATTTCGTGCAGACCATGTTGAGCGATCGCCCGCCCCGGGTTACCGGCGAAGACGGTCTGAAAGCGCTGGCCATTGCTGTAGCTGCGGAAAAATCACATAAACAATCGAACCCTGTCGCGGTCCAGCTCGATTAGGCGGAAAGGCCGCCCGTGAAGCCCGGCCAAGGGAGGAGAGTATGACGGACGCCGCAGCGACTACTTACAAAAGCCCGCTGTATCAAATGACCCAGACCACCCCTACCTGCCTGTGGAACGATTCGGCTTCGGTGGCCGAACTGAAATATTCCATCGAACACGGCGCCGTCGGAGCGACCTGCAATCCGGTGATCGTGCTGGGAGTTCTCAAGCAGGAGCTTGCCGCTTGGAAGGGCCGCATTAGCGCGCTAATCAACGAGCTTCCGACCGCCACCGAAGATCAGATTGGATGGCAACTGGTCCGCGAGATTTCCATCCAAGCAGCCAGGGTTCTCGAACCGGTTTTCCACGCGCATCACGGTAAGAACGGAAGGCTTTCCATCCAAACTGACCCGCGATTGTTTCGCGATACCCAAGCCATTCTCGAGCAGGCTATCGAATTTAGCAAGCTTGCTCCCAACATGATCGTAAAGATTCCCGCCACCTCCGCAGGGATTCCCGCCATCGAGGAAGCCACCTACCGGGGCATCAGCATCAATGCGACCGTCAGCTTTACTCTGCCCCAGGCGGTCGCCGTGGCCGAAGCCGTCGAGCGCGGCCTGCATCGCCGGGAGCGGGAAGGCAAGGAAATCGCCAGCATCGGCCCGGTGTGCACCATCATGGTTGGCCGGCTCGACGATTGGTTGAAGGTGTTGGCCGAGAAACAAGGCATTTCGATGGATCCAGGTTACCTCGAGTGGGCCGGCGTTGCCGTGATGAAGAAAACGTATCGCCTGTTTCGCGAAAGAGGCTACCGAATCCGGTTGCTTTCGGCTGCTTTTCGCAACCACATGCATTGGAGCGAATTCATCGGCGGGGACGTGGTGATTTCACCCCCCTACGCCTGGCAAGTGCGATTCAATGCCAGCGATATCCAAATACGTTCCCGTATCGATGAGCCGGTGCGAGAGGAAATAGAAAGGGAACTTACCAGAAAGTTCGCCGACTTCCGGCGGGCGAGCACCGAGCGGGGACTCTCGCTGGAAGAATTCGATTCCTTTGGGCCCACGCGCCGGACGCTTCGGCAGTTTATTTCCGCGTGCCACGATCTGGACGGTGTCGTGCGCGACGTTCTGATTCCGAGTCCGGACCTGGGTTGAGTCGCTATGATAACGGAAGCGGCGGACACGCCAGAGGAACCACCCATCGATGATCGCGCGAAACAGGGTTGGCTTCGCGGTGGTGGGTCTCGGGGGTATCGCGAAAGTAGCGGTGCTGCCGAGTTTTGCTGCATGCAAAAACGCAAAGCTGGTGGCAGTGGTCAGCCGTGACCGGAAGAAGGCCCGCCGAATGGCGCGGGAGTTCGACGCGAGTAGCTCCTACACGAATGACGAATACGCCGCGTGCCTGGCGAACCCGGAAGTGTCCGCGGTGTACATCGCCACTCCGTCGGGCGAGCACGTCGAATTCACGGTGCGAGCTGCCCAGGCCGGCAAACACGTATTGTGCGAAAAGCCGTTGGCTGCTTCGGTCCAGCAGTCTTTTCAGATGGTCGAGGCGTGCCGCCGAAGCGGCGTGCTGTTGATGACCGCGTATCGAAAGTACTACGAGCCGAGCACTCTGTATTTGAAACAGCTCGTGCAAAATGGAGATCTCGGCCGGATCGATCTGATCCACACGGTGTTCAGCGAGCTCTACAATCCCGGCGTCTCGCCCGCTTGGCTTCTCGATCCCAAGCTGGCGGGGGGCGGTCCGCTGACCGACCTGGGCGTGTATTGCGTAAACACTGGCCGGTGGCTCGCTGGCGAGGACCCTATGGAAGTGAGGGCGCAGGCCTGGAGTCATGACCAGCGGCGATTCCGGGAAGTGGAGGAAGGAATTGCCTTTCAGATGCGATTTCCCAGCGGGCTGATGCTCCAGGGGAGCTCCACCTACGGTGCGGCGATGACTTCGTTCATATATATTCAGGGCGCCAAGGGCTGGGTGATGTTGAACCCTGCATATCAATGTGAGGATGAACGACGACTCACAGGTAAGATAGCTGGCCGCCCAGTGGCCCGCAACTTCAAGGTCCTCGACGAGTTCGCTCTGGAAATTGACGCCTTTGCTTCCGCCATTCAGCAACACCGCGCCATCGAACCGGATGGAATACAGGGCCATCGCGATATGATTATCCTGGACGCAATCTATCAAGCAGCGAAAACCCAGGGAGCAGTTGTCGTACACTACTGACTGGCGCTTTTGGCAAAGCGTTTTCCGTTCAAGTGCGGCTGACGAATTATGCCCTCTTCGAAAAAAGGCAAAAGCAAGAATCCCGCGAAATCCGCGAGCATCTACGATGTCGCTCGAGAGTCCGGCGTATCGGTCTTTACGGTTTCCGCCGTGGTCAACGAGAAGAGCCACGTCGGCAAGCAGCTTCGCAAGCGCGTCGAAGCGGCAATCCGCAAACTCAATTACCGCCCCAATCTCATCGCTCGCAGCCTGGCCAAACAGAAAACCCATACCATCGGAATGATCGTGCCGGACATCGCCAATCCGTTTTTCCCCATGGTGGTTCGCGGCGCCGAGGATGCCGCACAGAAGCACGGGTACAACTTGCTGCTCTGCAACAGTGACGACATTCTCAGCAAGGAAGAAAGTTCGGTCGAGTTACTTCTCTCCAAACGCGTCGACGGCATCCTGCTCACCAAAGCCGCCGAAGACTTCCGGCCCGCGATTCGCCAGATGATCAAGCAGATGAATATCCCCTTCGTCCTGGTGATGCGCACCTATCCCAAGCTGACCAAAGACGCGGTGATCACCGACGATTATCAAGGGGCATACGATGCCGTGTGCCACCTGGCGCGTTCAGGGCGCCGCCGTATCGGGTTAGTCAGTGGACCTTTGAAAGTGAGCAATGCCAAGGCCCGCTGGGAGGGTTTTCACGATGCGCTCAAAGCGAAAAACCTCCCGTATGAACCGGAACTGATCGTCGAAGGCGATTATCGTATCGATTCCGGCTTCCGCGCGGGTCACGCGCTGCTCTCCCACCGTCCGGATGGCGTGTATGTAGCGAATCACTTGATGACCATAGGATTGCTGCAGGCCGCCGAAGAAATGGGCTTGATGTGCCCGGAAGATTTCGGGCTGGTGAGCTTTGACGACTATCCTTGGCTCGGCGTTTTCCGCCCGCGATTGACGACGGTCGAACTGCCTAAGCACCAATTGGGAAGCGAGGCGGCGGAACTGTTGATCCGTCGCATTGCCGGCGATCGCAGCAAGGCGGTGTTGAGAAAGCTGCCGCCGGAACTTCGCATTCGCGAGTCGTGCGGCTTTTCGCTGCAAGTTTCGCGAGGACAATCGCCTCAAGCTGAAATCTCTGAGTAGGGTGTTTCGTCGGTTCGCGACAAGCCCTGAGGCCCAACTCGCGGGCGATCGCTTACGATTAGCTGAAGTCGATGAGCTTGGGCCGGATCGTAAACCCGCGGGTATTGTATGCCGCGTAGATAATTCCCACCGCCAGCCACACCAGCCCGGCGTATTTCGTCCACGCCTGCAGGCTGAATAGCAGGCCAAAACAGAAAACAAAACCGAATCCGGGAACAAACGCATCGAAGAAGAAGTTGCGATTTCCCACCGCCTCCTCGGAAAACCAGAAGTGCTTCAACGCCGCCAGATTCACGCCCATGAACGCCAACAGCGCTCCGAACGTCACGATTTCCGCGGCGTGCTCCCAGGGGATCGTGATCACCCCGATGTAGGCGAGCACCCCGATAATCCACACGTTGTAGATGGGATTGCTCTTCTTCGGGCTTAGATACCCGAATATTTTTTTGGGAAGCACGTCGTCGCGGCCCATGCTGTAAAGCAATCGTGACGCGCCCACGTGTCCGGCCAGGCCGCAGGCGATGCTCGAAACCAGCAACATCACTCCGTACGCCGTGAATAGCAGGGGTCCGCTGGCCAGCCGCGCCACATCCATGAATGCGGTCTCCGGATTCTGCAGCGTGGTGTAGTCCGGCCATACCCGCTGCGCCAGGTACACTTGCAGCCCGCTGAATAAGCCGGTGAACAACACCACCAGCACCGCAGCAAGCATCACATTGCGTTTTGGATTCTTTACCTCTTCCGCAAGAACCGACACGCCATCGAAGCCGATAAACACCAGCGCCGCCAGCGAAGTGCCCGCAGCCAATGCCCGCAGATTGAACGTCGCGGGGTTGTAGATCGGCTGCATGGAAAATAGCCCGGTGAAATGCTCGTGCAGCACGATATACCGGAAGGATTCGATCAGGAAGATGGTGGTGACCAAAACCATGAAGCCGAGCAACACTTCGTTGGTCCGCGCCGTGAATCGGATTCCCTGGACGGTCATCACCGTGATTAATCCAACGGCCAGCGCCGCCAAAATGGCGAACGGAATCCGCGGCAGCATGCGTTGAATCGCCAGCACCGAGTACAACGCGTTCTGGATGGGTTGGAAAAGATACTCGAGGAACATCGCCCAACCGACCACGAACCCGAAGTGCGGGTTCAATTCTCGGCTGATGTAGGTGTAAACCGAGCCCGACGACGGATAAACATGCGCCATGCGGCCGAAGCTGATCGCGGTAACCGACATCGCCACCATGGCGATCAGCAGCGTCGAAGCGGTATGACCATGGGAGAGGACTTGGCCCTCACCATACAGCGGAACAGCGGCGATCGGAGAAGTGAGGATGACGCCGTAATAAATTAGGTCCCAAAGACCCAGCACGCGCTTGAGATGAGGCTGCGCGGCTGTTCCGGTTTGAACCGCCGCTGTGGTGTCTGCCACCCGCACCTCGATCTTGCTGGGAGATCGAAAATAGAACTCTTGAAATAAATCTACAGCCCGCAGAGCTCGCCGATGAGCTATGCGACGTTCTCAGTCACCGAAAGGGAGGAGCGAGAAGAGCAGCTTCTAAGCGATTATAATAAGCTGAGAGGGAGTGCAGGGAAAGGCAAAAGTGACGTCAAGATCAAAGCCAAAAGGGGACGCAGGCGTGCTGCCCGCGGCGCGCGCATAATCCAAAGCAACGGGACTGTGTTTGCCGCGTGATCGAACATTTACCGTTCCACGTCGCCGTTCCGAATCCTGGTGAACTGACGGATCTGCACTCTTCCGTTGGGCATGTTAGCGATAATCTGGAGTTCTCCGCCCATCGCTTTGATGATTTTGCTTAGCGTGCTGATGTACATGTCCGAACGGCGCTCCATCTTGGAAATGGAAGCTTGCTTCACATGGAGCGTGTCTGCGAGCGATTCCTGTGTCAGGTGCATCGCCTCGCGGAGCTCCGCGAGGCCCATTTCTGAGATCATCTTCTTGGCTGCTTCTTCGCTGCGAACGCGGGCGGCGGGAGGCATTTTTGCCTGAAGCTCTTTGAAGTTCCTGGCCATGTTATTTTTCCTCATTTTTTAGAGATTCAAGGTGCTCGTCAAAGAGCTCGTCGGCGATCGGAACAAATTCCTCGTACCAGCGGTCATTCCCGGTTTTGTCGCCACCGATCAGAAGGATCGCACAACGGCGCGGGTCAAATGCGAACAGCACTCGATACGGTCGGCCTGAATGCCGTATTCGAAGTTCTTTCATATTCCGATGACGGGAAGACTGGACGAGGTCAGCGTGCGGGCGGGGAAGGCTGGGCCAATCTTTTGAAGCAAGACGACCTTGGCGTTTAGCCCTGCCTGTTCAGTCTCGGTCAGACCTTCCCACCAGTTAAAAGAACTCGTCTGTAAACTCGACCTCCCATTCCATGGATGGAATATAGTCCAAAGACTATATTTTGTAAAGGCAGTGACCTCCGCGGCTTCATGGCGGCCTCGATATGCGGGCGGGGTCCGGCCCGTTCCGAGCTTGTGGCGCTGATACGCGCGGCCGCTGCGACTTTGTGGGGCCGTCAGACATCTCATCACTGTGGCTGATTCGGCAGGTTGGTTGCTCTGGTCCGCTCGGTAGAAATTGGAAAGGAATATGGATGGCTGATTTCTCGATCTTGGATCTGGCGTTTGTGATTCAGGGCGCTACCCCTGCGGATGCGCTGCACAATTCGCTCGATTTGGCGCAGCATGCGGAGCGGTGGGGCTACCGCCGATACTGGCTGGCGGAGCACCACAACATGGTCGGCATCGCCAGTGCCGCGACGGCCGTGGCGATTGGCTACGTTGCCGGAGGCACGCACACGATTCGCGTGGGCGCGGGCGGAATCATGCTGCCCAACCACTCGCCGCTGGTGATCGCCGAGCAGTTCGGCACGCTCGAATCGCTTTATCCCCGACGAATCGATCTCGGCCTCGGGCGAGCGCCGGGCACTGACCAGCGCACGCTTCTGGCGCTGCGCCGCAATCCGTCTACCGCGGATAATTTTCCGCAGGATGTCCTCGAACTGCAGGCGCTGCTCGGGCCGCTACAGCCGGGCCAACTGGTGAAAGCCATCCCGGGCACTGGGCTACGGGTTCCGATCTGGATTCTGGGTTCGAGTTTGTTCGGCGCCGAACTCGCTGCGGCGTTGGGGCTGCCGTACGCCTTCGCTTCGCACTTCGCGCCGGATGCGTTGATGCAGGCGCTGGAAGTCTACCGCGCGAAGTTCCAGCCGTCCGCGCAGCTGGCGCGGTCCTACGCGATGGTGGGCGCAAACGTGATCGCCGCGGAAACCGACGCCGAAGCGCGGCGCCTATTCACTACGCTGCAGCAGGTTTTCGTGGGTATGTACAGAAACCAGCGCGGGCAATTGCCGCCGCCAATCGACGACATCGAAACCTATTGGTCGCCGGTCGAGAGGGCCCACGCTTCGAACATGCTATCTTGCTCCTTCGTCGGATCCCCCGACACGGTTCGACAAGGCCTCCGGCGCTTCATCGAGAAAACGGGCGCCGACGAGGTGATGGTCGCCTCCGCCATCTACGATCACCCAGCGCGCCTCCGCTCCTATGAGATCCTCGCCGAAATCCGCCGCGAACTGTAGCCGTAGCGCCGAAACTCACGTCGATA
>Ga0302325_10018834_pt1 | contig 14536 bp, 14 predicted proteins | sample Palsa_T0_2_FD_201948 | JGI IMG/M metagenome (GOLD analysis project Ga0302325, IMG submission 201948) | Peat permafrost microbial communities from Stordalen Mire near Abisko, Sweden - Palsa_T0_2 | ecosystem: Environmental > Terrestrial > Soil > Palsa > Peat permafrost | place: Sweden: Abisko... | reverse complement strand
CGTAGAAGTGAAGCTGGCGCAGCCGCCGGGCGTCTCGCCGCTGAAAGCGCATTGGCGGCTCGGCTACTACGCTCCGAATGCTCCCATTCAGTGATTGGGGGGCAGCTGGTTAAGCTGGGGCCGGTCGGGGCGGCCTGGCCTGCCGGACCAGCCGGCCCCACATTCACCTGCCCTGCTATCCTCGAATCAGCGCCCCGTCCCGCGCGCTTCCCATGAAAAAGCTGCTGGCACTCAATCGTAGCGAGATCGCTATCCGCATACTGCGCGCGGCCAACGAACTCGGGCTGCGCACGGTGGCGATTTACTCGCAGGAAGACCGGTTGGCGCTCCATCGATTCAAGGCCGACGAGGCTTACCTGATCGGCGCCGGCAAGGGACCCGTCGAAGCCTATCTCGACGTGGAAGGCATCGTCGCGCTGGCCAAGGAAAAAGACGTCGACGCCATCCATCCGGGCTATGGGTTTCTGTCGGAAAATCCCGCGCTGCCGCTGGCCTGCGAGCGCGCGGGCATTACGTTCATCGGACCGGGCGCGCCGTTGCTCGAAATGCTTGGCGACAAAACCGCTGCGCGGCGGCTCGCGCAACTGGCAGGCGTGCCGGTGGTTCCGGGGACCGAAAAGGCGCTGAGCAGCCCCAAGCAGGCTGAAAAAATCGCCGCCGGCATTGGGTTTCCGCTCATCGTCAAAGCGGCGTTCGGCGGCGGCGGGCGCGGTATGCGCGTGGTGGAAAAGGCCGCGGATTTCGGCGGCAAGCTGGAAGAAGCGCGGCGCGAAGCCAAGGCGGCGTTCGGCAACGACGCGGTTTTCCTGGAGCGGTTTGTGCGGCGCGCGCGGCATGTGGAGGTGCAGATTCTGGGCGACCGCCACGGACACATATTGCACCTATACGAACGCGATTGTTCAGTGCAGCGGCGGCATCAAAAAGTGGTGGAGGTTGCGCCGGCAGTGGGGCTCGATGCGGGAATCCGCACCGCCCTGGCCGATGCGGCGGTGAAACTGGCGAAGGCCGCGGGCTATTACAACGCCGGCACGGTGGAGTTTCTGGTGGACGCGGATTCGGGCGCGTGGTTCTTCATCGAGGTGAACCCGCGGATTCAGGTAGAGCACACCGTCACCGAAATGGTCACCGGCATCGACCTGGTCCGCTGCCAGATTCAGGTGGCGCAAGGGCACGATTTGCACGGGCCGGAGATGAATCTGCCGCCGCAAGACCGCATGCCCTTATATGGATATGCCTTGCAGTGCCGCATCACCACGGAAGATCCGGCGAACGGGTTCGTGCCGGATTACGGAAAGCTCTCCACCTACCGCTCGCCGGCGGGGTTCGGCATTCGCCTGGACGGCGGTTCGGCTTACAGCGGCGCGGTGATCACGCCCTATTACGATTCGCTGCTGGTGAAGACCACCGCGTGGGGCCGCGAATTCCAGCACGCCTGCCAGCGCATGGACCGCAGTCTGCGCGAGTTCCGCGTGCGCGGCGTCAAGACCAATATCCCGTTCCTAGAGAACGTAGTCAACCATCCTGACTTTCAGGCAGGCCGCGTCACGACGCGCTGGCTGGAAGAAACGCCGGAGCTTTTCCAGTTCGTGGTGAAAAAGGACCGCGCCACGAAGCTGCTGACCTACCTGGGAGACGTCATCGCCAATGGCAATCCGGCGGTGGCTGGAAAGCCCGCGCCCTTGCGCATGCGGACGGCGCCCGTTCCTCCGCACGACCCCACGCCGCCGGCGGGAGGCACGAAGCAGATTCTGGAACGGGACGGCGCCGCGGGGTTGGTCGCTTGGGTCCTGGCGCAGAAGCGGTTGCTGTTAACCGACACCACCTTCCGCGATGCGCACCAATCGCTGCTGGCGACGCGCGTACGCACTTACGACATGATGGCGATTGCGAACTTCGTGTCACACCGGTTGTCTAACTTGTTCAGCCTGGAGATGTGGGGCGGCGCCACGTTCGACGTGACCATGCGCTTCCTCCACGAAGACCCGTTCTCGCGCTTGCGGCGTCTGCGGCAGGCGATTCCGAACATCTGTTTCCAGATGCTGCTGCGGGCTTCGAACGCGGTGGGCTACACGGCTTATCCCGATAACGCGGTGGCCGAGTTCATCTATGAAGCTTCCGCGCAGGGTATGGATATCTTCCGTATCTTCGACTCACTCAACTGGCTGCCGAACATGAAGGCCTCGATGGAAGCAGTGCGCAAGACTAAGTCGGTCTGCGAGGCGGCGGTCTGTTACACCGGCGATATCCTCAACCCGAAGCGCGATAAGTATCCTCTGGCTTACTATGTGCGGATGGCCAAGGAACTGGAAAAAATGGGCGCGCACATGCTGGCTATCAAAGACATGGCGGGCTTGTGCAAGCCGTATGCGGCCGAGAGACTGGTAAAGGCGCTGCGCGAAGAAATCGGCATTCCGATCCACTTCCACACCCACGATACCAGTGGCATCAATGCAGCCTCCGTGCTGAAAGCGGCGGAGGCCGGCGTTCACATAGCCGACGGCGCTGCGGCGTCAATGAGCGGGCAAACCAGCCAGCCGAATCTGAATTCGATGGTCGCGGCGCTCGATCATACCAGGCGCGCCACCGGTCTCCACTTAGAGGCATTGAATCAGTACGCCGATTACTGGGAGATAATCCGCGAGTATTACGCGCCGTTCGATTCCGGCCCCAAGGCAGGCACAGCCGAAGTCTACTTACATGAAATGCCGGGCGGCCAGTTCACGAATCTGAAGGAGCAGGCCGAATCGATGGGCCTGGGCGCGCGCTGGCGCCAGATCGCACGCACATACGCCGACGTTAACATGGCGTTCGGAGACATCGTGAAAGTGACTCCGTCGAGCAAAGTAGTGGGGGACATGGCTATCTTCCTGGTCAGCCACAACATGACCATGGAACAGTTTGAGCAGTTGACGCCGGATCAAGACTTGACTCTGCCCAGTTCGGTGATCGATATGTTCATGGGGTCGCTCGGCGAGCCGGATGGCGGATGGCCGAAGAAACTGCAGAAGATCATTCTACGGGGCCAGAAGCCGCGCCGCGGCCGCCCCGGCGCGCACCTGCCGAAGGTCAATTTCGGGGACACCGCGGCGGCCTTGGAAAAGAAGATCGGAAGGCGGCCGTCAAAGGACGAGACGCTGAGTTACCTGATGTATCCCGACGTGTTCGTGAAGTTTGCGCGCAACCGCCAGACATGGGGCGACGTGGACGTGCTGCCGACGCCGCAGTTCTACTACGGCATGGAGCGCGGCGCGGACATCACGGTCGAACTGGAGCCAGGCAAAACGCTGGCGATCAAGTTTTTGACGGTTGGCGATCCACACCCGGATGGTACGCGCACGGTATTCTTCGAGCTTAACGGACAGCCCCGCGAAGTCACCATCCGCGACCGCAAGCTGGAGGTGCAGGAGCTGGCGCGATTGAAGGCGGATGTGGCCAAATCGGGCGAGATCGGCGCGCCGATTCCGGGTGTGGTATCGAGCGTAGCGGTGGAACTGAATCAGAAGGTCAAGAAGGGCGACCCGCTGCTCGTCCTGGAAGCGATGAAGATGCAGAGCACGGTCTATTCGCCGCTGGCCGGCGTCGTGAAGCAGGTGCTGGCCCAGCCGGGCCAGCATGTCGAGTCCAAAGACCTCTTGATGGTGGTAACGCCGGCGGTCTAGCCGCCGGTTTAACTACTCCGTTGTTTTATATCCCTTTGACTTCGCGAGGTCTTTGGCGCCGTCTAAGTGCTTCTGCAGAGTAGGCAGCGTTTGGTTTGCATAATTCCTCAAGTCCGCGTTCTGCGTGTCCGCTGCTTCTCGTTTGAATTCGGCGATCGCCTTGGTGTGGCCAGCGATCATTTCATGAATGTAATGGTTATCGAAAGCGGCTCCGTGCAAGGCGTTGAAGGGCGCAAGCATCCTTTGATGCGCCGAATCGAGCCCCTTGGGGACATTGAGGCTGTCTTTTCCGGCGATGTCGTTTAGCTGGGAATAGTCGCTGGTATGATCGGTCACCAGCATTTGCGCGTAGTTTTTGACCTCTTGCCCGGCGGCTTGGTTCTGGGCCGCTTGTCCCAGATTGGCCTCCATCATATCGGTTTGGGCGGCAAAGTCCATAAACTGCTGATCAGTCATGCCCATACCGGCGGTCTTTTTTTGTGCGAGCGCAGGTACGCAACAAAGCGCAGTGCAGCAAATAGCGGAAACAATACTTCTCATGTGGGTTCTCCTACGGAAGTTATGTGCAAGCGAACCACCAGTGTGTCAATACACGCAGGCTATGGGCCCGCGCGCCGCTTAGTCGCCGAAGCTGCCGACTTCTTCGCGCTCTTCCACCGCGGGCTTAGCCTTGGGCTTCGGCGCGGGCGCAATAGCACCGAGCTGAATCAGTTCCGGGCCGGGCTGCTCCTTCAGAACGTGCTCGCGATAGAGCTTCGCCATGCGCGCATCTTCCTGCGACTGCTTCAGTTTGGCGTCGCGGGCGCGAACTTTTTCTTCCCCGGCATTCTTGGCGATGCCGAGCTTCTCCAGATCGTGTTGCACTTCGGTGGTGACAATGCCGTCGCGCAGCATCAGCGAGTGATCGCGGCTGGTGAGCGGCACGGCCTTGTTGCCCGCGAAGATTTCGTGGCGGCCCTTCTCTTCGTACCACTTGGTGAGGGTGGCCGTCATGTGCATCTTCTCGATGATGTTGCGCCAGCCGATGCCGGTATTGTAGGCGCAGAAAGAGATTTCGCCTTCCTGCGTGGCGTAAGGGATGATGCACTGCTCAGTGCGGCGGAAATCGTAATTGAACAAATCCTGGAACCACATGCCGGCAATGAAGAGGAAGTTCCAGCGGTCCCGGCGCCGCTTTTCGATGTCGTCCATCGTGCGGTCCTTGCCCACTTTGCCGTAGCTCTTGCCGGTGGCGCCGAAGGTCTTATCGAACTTCGCCATCAGGTCGGTGAAGCGGAAGTGCGTGGGCGATTTGAAGGGGTCGTAATTGCGGCCCAGCGCCAGCGCCATCCCCATGATGGACATCCACTTGCCGCGGGCGGCATCGTTCACATGGGCTACGTCTTTCGCCAGTTGATCGGCGTTGACGAACGCGGTGAACGGGACAGACTCTTTGGTCTCTTTGTCCACCATGACGGCCATGCCGACGCCGCAGTTGGGGTGGCAACCGCAGCTCAATTGTCCCCAGTTGGCGGTAGGGCCATGAACCAGATCGCTCCAATCGGAGAAGGTGGAGATGAAGGAAATCGGGAACCAATCGCGAACCGGCTCGCCGAGCCCGGTCTGACTCTTCACGTCGTGCGCCAGATGCGAGAGCGTGTAGCGCTGGGCGGCGCGGCGCTCGTCGGTGATGGCCTCGTCGCGGCCGGTGAAACTCACCGGCTGGAACGAAAGGAAGGGAATTTTCTTGGGGTTGTCGAGCGCGAACTGAATCACTCTGCCCACCTGCTCATTGTTGATACCGTTGATGATGGTGATCACCGGAACGATATCGACGCCGTTCGAATACAAATTCTCGATGGCGCGCAGCTTTACGTCAAACAGGTTGCCGACTTTGCGGTGGGAGTTGGCGGCATTGCCGATGCCGTCGAATTGCAGATATGCATACCGCAGCCCGGCCTTGGCGGCCTTGGCGCAAAACTCGGGGCTCTTGGCGAATTCGATGCCATTGGTGGCGGCCTGTACCGAGGTGTAGCCGACTTCGCGCGCATACGCCACGGCTTCCAGGAAGAACGGTGAAAGCGTGGGCTCGCCGCCGGAGAACTGTACCGACATCTGGCGCTTAGGCTTGATGGTGATGGAATTATCGAGCACGGTGCGCACATCGTCCCAAGTGAGTTCGTGCACGAAGCCGACTTGATTGGCATCCATGAAGCAGGGGTCGCACATCATGTTGCAGCGGTTGGTCAGGTCGACCGTCAGCACCGAGCCGCGGCCGTGAGTGATGGTACTCGAGCCGTGCTTGTGAAGTTTGGAATCGTTATGGGCGCGAATGTCGCGGCCGGGAAATACATCTTCCAGATGCTTGAAGAATGCCGTATCCATCGCCATGACATCTTCAAAGTGTCCATGGACGGCGCAATCCTTCACCATCAGGATCTTGCCATCGCGCTCGATCACCTTAGCCTTGATTTCGCCGGGGCGCGAGTTGTAGAGAATGTCGACTGGCTCTTTGCCGTCTAGAATACGCTGGCGGATCTCGGGCACGCAGCGCGGGCAGAGTGAATCGGTGTCGCGTGGCCATCCCAGCGGCGGCTTGATTTTCTCCCACGATTTCAGGAGCGGCTTATCCGACCATTTCGGCACAAATCCAGGATTCTGGTGGATCTGGTTGAGCGTATCGAATACGGTCCACGCGGCGCTGGCGGCGTACGTTACGGCCTTCTCTACGTATTTAATAGGCTTGTGCATTTTTCTGTGCCCTCCCGATGGCTTAGTCTTACGGCGGCGAACATTGACTGTATTAAGGCCAAGTGCATCATCATAACTCAAAACATACTGGTATGCTTCGAAGTATAGTTAGGGGGCGCTATGGAGACCATAAATTGGCATTAAAACGTTGAATTTATTGGTTGTATGGTGCATGACGGGGTTGAACGGGGGAATCCACGGGATGAACGGCGGCGTTTGTAGTCGTATGAAAGTGAACGGTTTAGATGAAATCGTTGGGTAGCGAGATAGGAGGCATTGATTGATGGCGGCAAGACCCCGGTTTCGGGTGGGGGTATCCGCTCGATGTGGCGATGTCCGCGCATGATCGGCGCCGCCGTGACCGCCTGGCGCCACGCGGGCGACCAGTGTGATGTGCCACAATGTGCTTTCGATCGTCGCCTGCGTCCGCCCAGACGACGCGATTGTGGCGAATCGCGATGGCGTGGCGGTGGTTTCCCTTGTAATACGCGGTTGACGTGGCGCGGCTGCCCGATGGAGGTTGTGAAACGCGAGCGCTAACGACTGGCAGAAATCGAGGCAGGGCCGCTGATAAGGCCAGAGATCGATGAAGGCTAAGAAGCGCGCGCGAATTTGTCACGGGACCTGCTTCGCGCCCGGACTGTTACTGGCCAAGAACTGCTCTAATATCGCTTGGAGTTCGGGTATCCGAAAATAGGCGACGTTCCAGACTTCGTCGAGATCACGCCAATGTAATCGTGAATCAAGACGTCGCGCATGCCGCAGATGGCCTTCCAATCGAGCAACGAGAGGCGGCCACGCACCTCGGACGAAACCGGCTTGGCCGCTTCGCCGATTACCTCGACGTTCCGGATGACGGCGTCCTGTAGTTCCTCCGACGCCATAAATGCATCCCTGCCCGGCGCGATAAAGCGCGCGATACGGTGGCAACGCTCCAGCATGTGGTGAAGGTACAGTCGATCATCCTTCAAAGCGGCGTCGCCTCGCGAAGTATCCTGTCGCGGGCGTACCAGTGAAGGGATTTTTCTGTTCCGACATGGACCTTGATCCCGAGCAGGTCCTGGAGATCTTGAACCAAGCCGGCATGGTCCAACAGGCTCCTACCCGGTTCCCACGCTACCAGCAGATCGAGGTCGCTATCCTCATTGGCTTCACCTCGGGCAACGGAACCGAACACGCGGATATTCTCAGCACCGCGCCGACCGGCGAGCCGGAGGATGTCGTCCCTTCTTTTCGAGCGCAGCGTGTCCATAGTGACCATATCTCCATTGTGCGACAAGTTCACGGCGCCGTCCCGCCAGCCCCGCACAGCCAACCCATTCGCGCCCATCCGGCGAACCACTCCTCGATTGCCGCGGCTAATCGTTCTTCGGTCATGCGGCTACCCTGCATCGTCTTTTCGAGCGCTTCGCCGATCGGCAAGCCTTGCCGCAGCGCGTCGAGCAGTTGGTATTCGTCCTCATCCAGGCGGCGGTAGCATACGAAATCCTCCGCGCGATATACCGCCAAATGAATGGGCTGCGGCTTTAAACGGCGATAACGCCGGACCGTACGATGCCGGTCGCGTCCGGCCACGGCGTTGCTCGCATGCTCGTGCTCCTCGTGCAGCTTATTCACCGCGATGCGCAAATCGTCCACTGGATATTTCAAATCGAGCAGCGTGAAATGTGGCTGCAGACTCAGCTTCAAATCCGGGCCCAGTTCCAATAGATCTTCCGGCCCCAGCGGCTTCCGCGCCGCGCCGTCGAAAGCTTGGATGTGCGCCCATTCGAGGCGCAGCATATCGAGCGCCAGGTCGAGTTGCCGGCCGGCATATTCGGGATGTTGGCGCAGCCATGTTTCCAGTCCCGCGCCCAGATTGCGGAGCGAGAAGGATTCCGACGGCCGCTCGGCCAGATAGGCGCGCGCGAGCCGGTTGAAGGCACGCTGCCCAAGGGCTGCGCAGAGTCCCGGGAAATCGTCGTAAAGACAGTCCAGAATGCGGAACCAATAGCTGCGGCTATAAATCTCCAGGCGCTCGATCGGCGCCAGACGGCTACTGGGCTTGACCAGCGCGTCGGCCTCGCCGCGCCATTTGACGGACATGCCGTCCGACGGCGTGAGCGGCGCCATAATGGCGGCCGCGGTGCGCTTTTGCAACTCCGCCAGCGTCATATGGCCATCGCGGCCGGCAAAAAGCGCTCGGCCTTGCGCGCTTCGGCGTGCACTTCGTCGAACGACGGGATGCGGTCGTCCCATTCGAGCAGCGTCGCCGTCACGCCTGCGCGCGCGATGGCCCGCTCGTAAAGCTTCCAAACCGGATCGATGACCGGGTGGTCGTGGGTGTCCAGGATGTACTTTTCGTACTTGGAATGTCCAGCCACATGAATCTGCGCCACCCTTTCCGGCGGCACCGCATTCAGATAATCGAACGGATCGAAATCGTGATTCTGCGAGGATACGTAGATGTTGTTCACATCCAGCAGGATGCCGCAATCGGCGCGCTCCACCACTTCATTCAAAAACTCCCATTCGCTCATCTCCGAAACATGAAATTCGGCGTAGCTGCTGACGTTTTCCACGGCGATGGGAACTTCGAGAAAATCGCGCGCCTCGCGGATCTTGCGCGCCGTTACTTCGGCGGCTTCGAAGGTGTACGGCATCGGCAGCAGGTCGTGCGTGTAGCGTCCGTCCACGCTGCCCCAGCAGAGATGGTCGCTCAGCCATGGCGTTCGGGTGCGCTTCACCAAGGCTTTCAGCCGCCGCAGGTGCTCGCGGTTGAGCGGTTCGGCCGAGCCGAAATACATCGATACGCCGTGCTGCACCACGCGGTAGCGTTCGAGAATCCGATCGAGTACCGCCAGCGGCCGGCCACCTTCCACCATGAAGTTTTCGGATATGATTTCGAACCAGTCCACCACCGGCTCGCGCTCGAAAATATGCTGGTAATGCGGAATGCGCAGGCCGATGCCAACGCCGTAACTGGTGAATCCGTTGAAGCGATTGGCAGGCATTCTGCGCCGAAAAAAGGTCTCCTAATGTTTAACCGAACCGTCGGTAGCGCAGCCGCCCTGGCCGGCGCAGGCGTTCTTGCCCGCACAGGCGTGCTTCGCCGTGATTCCCAATGCAGCCGCCTTATTCTTTTTGGAGCCGTCGGTTGCGCAGCCGCCCAAGCCGGCGCAGGAACTTTTGCCGGCGCAGGCATGCTTCTCCACTTTCGCGGTGCTCTTGGTACTCTTTGTCGAATCCTGTTTGGATGAATCCTGGGATACCGGAGCGGTCGCGCGCGCCGCCGTTCCGCCGAGCAAGCCGGTGAATGCCGCTGTCAACAGCAGCGAATTCTTCGAAACTTTCATGTCTACTTTCTCCTCAAGTACTGGTGCGATTGTATCGTAAATTCACCGCTTCTTGATGGCTTCCAGCTCGTCGAGAGTGCGCGGCCAGTCCTCCCGCAGCAGGCGCGAGAGCGCGCGGTCGGCCAGCAATTTTCCTCCCGTCTGGCAGGGGGCGCAGTAGTTCGTCTCGTTTGACGCGTACCGGATACGCTGCACTTTGGCGCCGCAGCGCGGGCACGGCTGGCCGTAACGTCCGTGCACGGCCATGCCTTCGCGGAACGCGGTGACTCTTTCGGGAAATCGGCCGGCCGCATCGAGGCGCAAGCGCTCCGTCCAATCGATCAAGGTTGCGCGCGCAGCTTCATACAGGCGCGCACATTCCTGCGGGGTTAACTTCAAAGTCATGGCAATGGGCGAAAGCTGCGCCCGGTGCAGAATCTCGTCGGAATAGGCGTTGCCGATGCCACTGAAAAGGTGCGGGTCGGTAAGGGCGCGTTTGAGCGTGTGATTGGCGGATTGCAGCGCCGCGTTGAACGCTGCCAGGTTCGCGTCGAGAACCTCGATGCCGCCGGCGCTTAGGTCGCGCAGCCCCGCCTCGCCCTCGGCCATATGCAGCGAGGCGCGATGCTGCGTGCCGGCTTCGGTGAGCAGCAGGAAGCCGTTGTCGAACTCGAAAGCGGCCAGCGCATTCTTCGCGAGCTTGCCGCCCGCGGCCTTCCAATGCAATCGCCCCGCGATCTTCAGGTGCAACACCAGCCAAATATCGCCGTTGAAACCGATCGCGATCTGTTTGCCGATGCGCCGGATCTCCTGTACGGTTTTGCCGTACGCTGCCTCTACCGGCGGGTATGTCGAGCGCAGCAGAAACGGTCCGCGGATCAGCGCGCGGATGAACGCGTGGCCCAGCAAGCGCTCGCGCAAGGCTTCGACATATACGGTGACGTCGGGGAGCTCAGGCATGGTTCTAGCTTATACTCACAACCATGGCCTACTTTCTAGCCAAGACCGACCCTGAAACCTATTCTCTGGACGACCTGGAACGCGAGAAGCGCACCTCCTGGGACGGCGTTACTAACGCGCAAGCGGTGCGCGCGATCCGCGAAATGCGCCCCGGCGACCGCGTCTTTATTTATCACAGCGGCGGCGTTTCGGGCGTCGTGGGCTTGGCGACGGTCCGCTCGGAACCGCGCGACGACCCGAAGAATCCGAAATCGGCCGTGGTCGATCTGGAATTCGAGGGGCGCCTGGAGCCACTTACGACGCTGGCAGAGATCAAACAGTCCAAGAAGTTCGAAGATTGGGCGCTGGTCCGCCAGGGCCGGCTCTCCACCATGGCGGCGCCGGCGAAATTCGTGGAGTGGATGCGCGCGCGCTACCCGAAAGCTCACATCTAGCAAACTGCGTTATCTCTGAGGGCAAGCTAAAGCATGCCCCACCTATGGCTTCAGCTGGTATGCCTCGCCCAACTTTCCGGCCCCGGCCAGATACTTGCGCGCGCGCACCAACTCCGCGATCTGGCGCACGTGCCCTAAATCGTGCAGCGTCCACTCGTGGAGCATCTGATTCAGCGTGATCTCGCCCGCTTCACTGTGCAGCGCGACGCGCTCTCCGGCTTCCGCTGGCAAGCTGCGCAGAAACTCGACGTTGGTTTCGCGCTGGTCCTCAAAGTGGTCGAAGGCATCCTCGGCGTCGGCGTCGCGGTAAACGTCGAGATGCATCTGCGCGTCGTCGGCGTCCAGCGCGGGGCGCGTCTCGCTCAAGAACCGGTCGACGCGCGCGCGATAGCAGTGCCCTTCCGAGTGCGACAAATGGGCCAGAACTTCGGCTATGGAAAACCGGTCCGGCGCGGGTTTCCAGCAAGCGTCTTCGAGCGAAAGCTCGCACATCAGGCCGCGCAGGATGTCGGGCGTCTCCGCGAGTAAGTCGAGACAGGGCAGTGTGGCTTCGGGAGTTTCGTTCACTGCCGGTCGAGACCGCCGACCCGGCCCTCCAGTAATTCATGCAGCGACCATGGGCACTGCGGTGGAATCGCCACTTCTGCCGACCGCTCTTCCAGACCGGTCTCCGCGAGGGCATCGCGGACCGCCCGGCGATAAATCTTCTGCAAGTTCTCTTCGGCGTGTCGCCGCAGGCTAGGCGACTGATCGATCTTGTACTCCACCTCGGCGCGTCCTTCGGTAATCGATCGGATCCAACTCTTGCCATCCCGCTCCGGTTGGATACGCTGTTTGATCAAATACTTCGACATGCGATGTAACTGCGAACTGACGGCGGAACGCTCACTGTTTCCCAGATCTTCGATCTCCTCGGCTATATGTTCCAAATCCACTTCATCCATGCGGCCTTGACGCAGCAATTTACTCGTGTGGGCAGCCCACTCGGCAAAGTCCGTATCATAGAGCGTTTTTGTCGCTGTGCTCATGGAATTATGATTACATGCGTGCCGGGCGAGCTCAAGCATACCCCACCACTTCGATTTCCCGTTCGTCGTCTCCCACCGCGCGGATGCGAATCTCGGTACGCTCCGCCGGCAACAACTGCGGAAAGCGCTCGCCCCACTCGATCAACACAACGGCGTCGCGATCGAATAACTCGTCCAATCCCAGCGATTCCACCGCGCGCGCTTCCTCGAGGCGATAGAGATCGATGTGATACGCGCGGCCTTCGCCATATTCGTGGATCAGAGTGAACGTGGGGCTTGAAACTTCTTCCGGCGGGGCAGCGCCCAAGCCGCTGACGATGCCCTTCGCCAGCGTGGTCTTTCCCGCGCCCAGGTTTCCGATCAGCAGGACCACGCCGCGCGGAGGCAGTTCGCGCGCGAGACGGCGGCCTAGCTCGATGGTCTCGGCTTCGGATGCGGTTCGGTAGCTAGTCTTGACGCTATTCACTGATTGGCTCCGGTCCGGTTAGCGTCGGCGATCTTTCGCGGCTGCTTGCGGCCCTAGCAAGCTGGCCCTGCGGGCCACGGCTGGCCGGGGGGCCAGCCGCGGACCAGGGGGTCCGCCCCACTTCGGATGCGCCCCACAACAAAGGAATGGATAGAAGTACGAAGCACTAATCGGCCGCGCACTCCTTTATGGCCTCGGGCAGGTACTTCAGAATATCGGTGGCAATCAGGCTCTTGTCGCTTAACGCACGGGCGCCGATTTCGCCCGCGAGGCCGTGCAGATAGACGGCTGCGGCCACGGCTTCATCCGGCTGACGGGGAAACTGCGCCAGAAGCCCCGTGATCATGCCTGTGAGCACATCGCCCGATCCGCCGGTACCCATCGCCGGCGTGCCGGTAGGGTTGATCCAAGCGCGCCCGTCTGCGAAGGCAATCACCGTGCGCTGGCCCTTCAATACCAGGGTCACGCCGCGCTCCGTGGCGAATTCGCGGGCGGCGCTCAGCCGATCGCGTTGAATGTCGGCGATGGTCTTGCCGCTGATCCGCGCCATCTCGCCCGGATGCGGCGTCAATACGCGGACGCGGCCCTCGCCGTGAAGCCCGTCCACCAGCGCATCGGCATCGAGCACCATCGGCTGGAGGAACCGCCGGATGGATCCCCGCACCAATTGGATCTGCGGTCCCAACCCCGGCCCCATGGCGATCACGGTCATGCTGTCCGCGATCCGGTCAATCTGTTCGAGCGGCTCGGTCATCAACTCGGGAGCGTGCGCTCCGATGGCCTCCAGCGCGCTCTCCTCGCTGGCTACGGTCACCAGGCCGGCGCCCGCGCGCAAGGCCCCCAATCCGCACATGGCCGCCGCGCCGGTTTTGCCGCGCGATCCCGCCACAATCAGAGCGTGGCCGAACGTTCCTTTGTGTCCCGAGGGCGGCCGCGGCGCGAGCAACTGGCGGAACATTGCGGGCTCGAGGAGTTCGAGCCGCGCCTGTGCGTAGAGCGCCGCCGGACTGCCGATGGCCGCGACGATCAACTTACCCACATGGTCGCAATTCGGCGGCAATGCCTGGCCTAACTTTGGCGCGGTGAATGTGATGGTGTAATCGGCGCTGGCAAGCTCGCCCACGGGCTCGCCCGAATCGCTCGGCATGCCCGATGGAATATCGACCGCTACTACGGTTGCCAGCGGAAAACCGCCGTTGATTTCACGGATGCCTTCGAGCATGCGCCCCGCGGCCGGACCCGAGACGCCCGTACCCAGCAAGGCGTCGATCACCAATGTCGCATTGCGCGACTCGGCGGGAATCGCGCGGTGCACCTCGCAGCCGCAAGCGCGAAGCATGCGGTAATTCGCCGCCGCGTCGCCCTTCAGTTCTTCCGGCTCGGCCAATAGGGCCACGCGCAACTGCGCCGCCGGAAATCGCGTGTGGATCTGGCGCGCCACCGCCATGCCGTCGCCGCCGTTGTTGCCCTTGCCGCACAATACCACGATGCGTTGGGCGCTCAGAGGCGCGAACTTCTCGGCGAGAAACTCCACCACGCGTTGCGCGGCGCTTTCCATGAGCACGATGCCCGGGATGCCGGCCTCAATGGTCCGCCGGTCTACCTCGCGCATCTCCGCCGCGGTGAGGATTTTCATATGCGCCGCGCCACCACCATGGTCATGTCGTCCTGCAACTCCGGCGACTTGGTCCATTGGTTCACCGCTTCCATGGTGCGCGCGATGATTTCGGAAGAATCCGCGCCGGCGTACTTCACCAGAAGATCCTTCAATTGTTCCTCGCCATACATCTCTCCATACTCATTCTCCGGCTCCGTGATGCCATCCGTATACGCTACCACCAGGTCGCCGGGCTCCAGCTGCACGGTTCGCTCCTCATATTTGGCCCAGGCGAATGCGCCCACCACCGTCCCGGTGGAATCAAGCGGCAGTATATTCGAGCCGCGT
>Ga0302325_10018833_pt1 | contig 14536 bp, 16 predicted proteins | sample Palsa_T0_2_FD_201948 | JGI IMG/M metagenome (GOLD analysis project Ga0302325, IMG submission 201948) | Peat permafrost microbial communities from Stordalen Mire near Abisko, Sweden - Palsa_T0_2 | ecosystem: Environmental > Terrestrial > Soil > Palsa > Peat permafrost | place: Sweden: Abisko... | reverse complement strand
CGGGCCGCACCCGAGCGTGCGCAGGAAGCTGCGCCGCATCGTTTCGGCCGTGCCGAAGCCGCACCGCTCGGCCACCACGGCCACCGATGCCGCGGTGTCTTCCAGCAGGCGCCGGGCCGTTTCCAGACGGACCCGCTCGACATAGCGGCCGGTCGTCGTCCCAGTCTCCGCCTTGAAGCAGCGGGCGAAGTTGCGTTCGCTCATGCCCACCCGATCCGCCAGGGCCGCCACCCCCAGGTCGGCTTCGGGATGCTCAGCGATCACGTGTTGGGCCTCGCGAAGGGCATCGCGCTCGGCCAACTGGCCGGCCAGCTGGGCGCTCAACTGGGCCTGGTTGGCCGGCCGGTGCAGGAACAGAACCAGTTGCCGGGCCGCCGCCAATGCGACGTCGCGGCCAAGGTCCTCCTCCACCAGGGCCAGGGCCAGGTCCATGCCCGCGGTCACCCCGGCCGAGGTGTAGACGTCACCGTCTCGGACGTAGATGGGGTCGGGATCAACGGTGACCCGGGGGTAGCGCTGCGCCAAGGCGTCGCACCATTGCCAGTGACTGGTGGCTCGCCGGCCATCCAACAGACCGGCCTCGGCCAGCAGGAATGACCCCGAGCAGACCGAGGTGACCCGCCGGCTCACCCCGGCCAGGCGTTGGATCTGGCCGATCAGCTCGGCGTTCTCCAACGCCTCGATGGTGCCCCATCCCCCCACCACCACCAAGGTGTCAACGGGGCCGCGCAAGCTGGCCAGCGAGGCGTCGACGGCGATGGACAAGCCGCTGGTGGTGGGCATCGGACCACCCGCGGGACCGGTCACCGACGCCACGGTGAGCCCGTACTCGGCCCGGCCGACGATGCGGTTGACGGTGGCAAAGACCTCGGTCGGCCCCACCAGGTCGAGGCTCTGGATACCGGGGTAGACCACCAGGACGACAGGTCGTGACCGCACAACGGTGATCATGAGTCACGCAGCTGCCGGCGGCAATGACTATTTTCCCACCATTTCAGCCATCGGTGTCGTGGTCCATTCAGCCTTCTTCAGGCGGGCTGCGGTCGCCCCTCGTAGGTTCGCTGCTAGAAGTAACTGCTCTCGTGCGGGGAGTTGGACAACCTGAGCAACCGGCCGTCATGGAAAGAGCTCCTCGGCGTCGGCTTGGTGTTTGTGGCGCTGGCCACGGTGGCCTACCTGCCTGCCTGGATCGACGGGGCAGGCCACACCCTTTCGTCGTCGGGCAAGGATCCCGGTCTCGACGTGTGGGCCATCGGGCTGGCGGCATGGTCGCTGACCCATGGCGCCAATCCGTTCTTCACCCGGGCTCTCGGTTATCCCTCCGGCGTCAATTTGATGACCAATCCAGGCTTTCAATTCCTCGGGTGGCTCATGAGCCCGGTGACGCTGGCATTCGGGCCGATCGCGGCATTCAACGTGGTCATGACGCTGGGCATTGCCACCTCCGCGTTGGGTGGCTATTACCTGCTGCGCCAATTCGTGCACCGGTGGCCCGCGTTTGTGGGCGCGCTGATCTACGGATTTTCCCCCTTCGTTGTGGCCCATGGGCTGGCCCATCCGGGATGGATTGTGATCGGCCTCCCGCCGGTAATCTTCGCCTTGGCGTACCGGGTGATCGTGGACCACCGTCGCCCGCCGGTACGCACTGGCGCCGCGCTGGGCGCCTTGGCGTGCGCCCAGTTGCTGATCTCGTCCGAGGTGCTGGTGCAGATGTGCCTGGTCGGCTGCCTGGGTGGCGTGGCGTGGTTGGTCCTTGACTATCGCCGTGACCGTGCCCTGTGGCGCATTCGCCTCGGCCGTCTGGCCAGGACTGCGGCGGTGGCAGCGGGGGTCGCGGGGGTGGTCGCCGCCTATCCACTCTGGATGTTCCTGGCTGGACCGCAGCACGTCTCTGGTCCCGCCCAACCCGGCTTGAGCCGGTTCAGCGCGGACTTTCTCAGCCCGATTTTGCCCACCCCGCTGCAGGTGGCCGGCCCGGCCGCATTGGAACGATCAGTCAGCGCCTATGTGCCATTCCTGGTGGAAAACGGGGCGTACCTCGGGGTCGGACTTGTCGCCCTGGTCATCATCGGGGTTGTGTGGAACCGCCGGAACCGACTGGTCGTCGTCAGCGCGGTGTTGGCCGCGAGCTGCTTCGTGGCGGAGTTGGGCCCGAGACTTCGCGTCGCCGGGCACGCCACCGCCCTCCCCCTCCCGTTCGCCGTGGTGGAGCACCTCCCGTTCCTGCAGAGCATGGTGCCGCTGCGTTTCGCGTTGTGGACGGCGCTGTTCTCCGGAATCATCGCCGCCGTCACGCTCCAGCGACTGGGGCTGGTGCTGCGCCAGCGCGACCCGGGTCACGTTCGGGCGGCACTGTCGTGCACGGCTGTCGTCTTGGCTGCTCTCGCCTTCTTGGTACCGCGCTGGCCGTACCCCACGCGCCAGGTAATGGTCCCCGCCGCCATGACCCGGGCCGGCGTCATCCCCGACGGGGCGATTGTCCTCACCTATCCGGTCCCCCGTGTGGCCAGCGACGACGCCATGATTTGGCAAGCCGAGACCAGATTTCGGTTCTCATTGGTGGGCGGCTATTTCATCGCTCCGGGACGCCACCGGGGCGCGTCATTCACGGTCGGCTTCGACGAGGCCCAGCGGTACCTCCTCCAGGACCAGACCGGCCGAGCCGTGGTAGCCACGCCCGCCGTCGTGGCTGTGATCCGATCCGAGCTGCAGGCCGATGGCGTGACCACCATCGTGGTCGTGCCGGTGGGGAATCATCCCGGGGCGGCGATGGCCATGCTCTCAGCCGCGTTGGGCACCGGGGCCCATTTCGTCGGGGGCGACGCCGTATTCAACAACGTGCCGCTCGATCTGCGGAACCTCCCACACCATCGAGCTTTGCGGAAGGCGATCTGAGCGCTCCTTCATCACATCAGGTTGTTTTGTGCAATTTGTATACGTATATGGTCGCGAATTGCACACAATAGATCCCACCAGTCACTCCAGCCACACCACCCCCTATGCGAGCGGCTCTGGCACAACGAGGGCGATGATCGGGCCCACCACCGTGCGGACGGCGCCCACGTCGGGCGCGCCTTCTCGACCCGCGAACAACAGGTGCCCGGCTCCGATCAGCGTGAGGCCGAGGGTGTCGACGTCGGCCTCCGCCACGATGCGGCCCAGTTGTCGCTCCGCCGTGAGGTAGGAGGCGATCATGGCCGTGGCTTCGGTGAGGACCGGGACGCCGGTCGGCGTGGTCTGGCGCAACCGGGCCCGCAGGTCGTCGCGGGAGATGACGAGGCCGACGATCTCCAAGGCAACGTACCCGAACAGGGCGATCAAGGCGCCGGTGAGGTTGTCGGCGACGGTGCCCGTCCCGGCGGATTGGCGCAGGACGACGGACTGTTCGCCGATCCGGCCGATTCGATCCAGCACCAACTCGGCCAGGAAAGCGTCGAGGTCGGCAAAGTGACGGTGCAGCACCCCCTTGGCGCACCCCGCCTCGGCGGTGACCGCTCGGCTGGTCAGGCCGCTCGGGCCATCTCGAAGCAGGACTCGCTCGGCGGCGTCGAACAACTGCTGGCGGGCGTCGGGGATGGCCACGCCGGTCGGCACCGCGTATCGCCTCCTTGGATCGCTCGGGCTCGTCCCGACGGACAAGTGGGCATGTGCCCACTTATAGTGGGCACATGCCCACTATACCGCCGGAGCCCGCTCGCCTGACCGAGCTGCAGCCCCATCAAGCCAGACAGGTGGCGGAGTCGTTCGGCTCGGATCCCGAGCGCTACGACCGGACGCGCCCCCGCTACCCCGACGCCCTGGTGGCGCGCATCGTGGCCGCCAGCCCCGGGCCCAGCATCGTTGACGTCGGCACCGGGACCGGCATCGCGGCGCGGCAGTTCCAGGCAGCGGGCTGCAATGTGCTCGGCGTCGAGGTCGACGGGCGCATGGCCGAGTTCGCGCACCGCAGCGGGGTAGCTGTCGAAGTGGCGAGGTTCGAGGACTGGGACCCGACCGGCCGGACGTTCGACGCGGTCGTAGCCGGGCAGACCTGGCACTGGGTTGACCCGGTGGCAGGGGCGGCCAAGGCAGCCGAGGCGTTGCGGGCGGGCGGGCGGTTGGCCGTGTTCTGGAACGTGTCGCGGCCGTCGCCCGAGGTAGCGGAAGCCTTCGCCGCCGTCTATCGGGGAATCAGTCATGGCTTGCCGTTCAATCCTTGGGCCAGGCCCGCCCTCGACGCGTACTCGACGATCTTGAGCAAGGCGGCCGACGGAATACGAAAGGTGGGCGGGTTCGGCGAGCCCGAGCAGTGGCGATTCGAGTGGGAGTGGACGTACAGCCGGGACGACTGGCTGGACCAGGTGCCGACCCATGGCGGTCACGCCCATCTTCCGGCGGATCAACTCGAAGCGGTGGTGGCGGGCTTTGGGACCGCCATCGACGCGGTCGGGGGCAGCATCACCATGGGTTTCACCGCCATTGTGATCACCGCGTCGCGAACCGCTGGCACCTGATCCGGATCTCAGTAACCTCCGCCAGGGTGTCGTCAGCCACCTGCCGGGCGCATTCGGACGCAAACCACGCAGTGCCGGCCTCGTTTTTCGTTGGCGCCCTCTGCCGGGAGCGTCCATGATCGACTGCTCGACCAAAGGCGATTGATGCTCCTCACGATCTCGACAACCCACGAACCGGCAACCGACCTCGGCTTCTTGCTGCACAAGAATCCTGGGCGGGTGCACTCCACAGAGATGTCGTTCGGGACCGTCCACGTCGTCTTCTCGGAGGCAAGCGACGAACGCTGTACCGCCGCGTTACTGGTCGAGGTTGACCCCGTCGGCCTGGTCCGGGACCGCAAGGGACCGAAGGGGAACGACTTCTCGCTGGACCAGTACGTGAACGACCGCCCGTACGCGGCCTCGTCTTTCCTGTCGGTGGCCATCAACAAGCTTTTTGGCACCGCGCTAACCGGGCGCAGCAAGGAGCGTCCTGAGCTCGCCGACACAGCAATCCCGGTCTCCGCCCACCTACCTGTCGTGCCGTGTCGCGGGGGCGAACCGGTCCTACGTCGACTGTTCGAGCCGCTTGGCTACCAGGTCGAGGCGTCCGCGATTGCCCTGGATTCGACGTTCCCGACGTGGGGTGACAGCCGCTACTTCAGCGTCACCCTCTCCGGAACATGCCGGCTCCGGGACATGCTTGAGCACCTCTTCGTGCTGCTCCCCGTGCTCGACGACGACAAGCACTACTGGGTTGGCCCCGACGAGGTCGACAAACTGCTCCGCCGAGGGGGCGAATGGCTCGCCGCTCACCCGGAGCGGGAGCTGGTCGCGCGCCGCTATCTGCGCCATGATCGACGGCTCACCACCGATGCCTTGGCCCGACTGCTGGCGGATGAGCCCGACGATCCTGACGATCTGGGGGCAGCGCATGACGAGGAAGAGGCGATCGTGGAGAAGCCGATCAGCCTCAACGACCAGCGACTCGCCGCCGTGATCGACCAACTCCAGGCCAGTGGCGCACGGCGGGTCGTCGACCTCGGGTGCGGGAGCGGCAAGCTTGTCGACCGTATCCTGCGAGACACGAACGCCGAGAAGGTGCTGGGCGTCGACGTCTCCTACCGAGCGCTGCAAGGGGCGTCCCGACGACTGCATCTCGACACCATGGCACCCCGTCTACGTGAGCGCGTCGAGCTGGTCCAAGGGGCCCTCACCTACCGCGACCGCCGCCTGCAGGGTTTCGATGCCGCCACGGTGATTGAGGTCATCGAGCACCTGGACCCACCCCGACTAGGGGCTTTCGAGCGGGCCTTGTTCGCCTTCGCTCGCCCCGGGAGGGTGATCGTGACGACACCAAACGTCGAGTTCAACGACCTGTTCGCAACCCTTCCGTCAGGCTCGCTCCGCCACCGCGACCACCGCTTCGAGTGGACACGTGCCCAGTTCGAGGCCTGGGCGACCGAAATCGCAGAACGCCACGGCTACCAGGTGGAGCTATTCGGGATCGGCCCGGAGGACCCAGAGCGGGGAACTCCAACCCAGATGGCGGTGTTCCGGCAATGAAGATCGCGCTCCCCGAACTGTCCCTGGTCGCCCTCGTCGGCGTCTCCGGATCCGGCAAGTCCAGCTTCGCGGCGCGGCATTTCCGGACCACCGAGGTGCTCTCCTCGGATTTCTGCCGGGGACTGGTCAGCGACGACGAGAACGACCAGACCGTGACCAACGCCGCATTCGAGGTCCTGCACTTCATCGCAGGAAAGCGCTTGAAGGAAGGCAAGCTCACCGTGGTCGATGCCACCAACGTGCAGCCGGAGGCGCGCAAGGCGCTGATCACGCTCGCCAAGGCGCACCACACATTGGCGGTGGCGATCGTGCTCGACGTACCCGAATCAGTGTGCGCCGAGCGCAACTCATCTCGACCGGAACGCGACTTCGGCTCCCATGTGCTTCGCAATCAGCGCAGCCAGCTGCGGCGTTCCATGAACGGACTGCGCCGCGAGGGTTTCCACAAGGTCTTCCACCTCGATGGCGTCGCCGAAATCGAAGCGGCCACGATCGAACGCCAGCCACTGTGGAACGACCGACGCGGCGACCACGGCCCATTCGACATCATCGGCGACATCCACGGCTGCTACGACGAACTCGCCGAACTGCTCGGCGATCTTGGCTACCAGTTCGCTCCCGACGGCAGCGGGGCGCAGCACCCAGACGGGCGCCGTGCCTTCTTCGTTGGCGACCTGGTCGACAGGGGCCCGGCGACACCAGCGGTTCTGCGTCTCGCCATGGGCATGGTCGACTCGGGCGACGCCCTGTGCGTACCGGGAAACCATGAGGCCAAGCTCCTTCGAGCGCTGCGAGGGCGGAATGTCACGGTGGGCCACGGCCTTGCCGAGTCGCTGACCCAACTGGCCAAAGAGCCGCCGGAGTTCTCCAAGCAGGTCGAGGAGTTCATCGACTCGTTGGTGAGCCACCTCGTCCTCGACGACGGCAAGCTCGTCGTCGCCCATGCCGGTCTACCCTCCGACATGCAGGGGCGTGCCTCGGGCGCGGTGCGGTCTTTCGCACTGTATGGCGACACGACCGGCGAGACCGACGAGTTCGGCCTGCCGGTGCGCTACCCCTGGGCCGAGGATTACCGGGGCGACGCCACGGTCGTCTATGGCCACACCCCGGTCCCCGAAGCAACATGGCTCAACCGCACCATCTGCATCGACACCGGTTGCGTTTTCGGCGGCCGCCTGACCGCGCTTCGCTACCCCGAACGCGAGCTCGTCTCCGTCGACGCCCACGAGACCTATTGGGAGCCGGCCCGCCCGCTGGCGCCATCAACCGGCAAGACAACCCGTGAGTCCACCGATTTGGACCTCGACGATGTCATCGGCAAGCGCATCATCACGACACGCCTCAACCAGACCGTGACGATCCGAGAAGAAAATGCCATCGCCGCGCTGGAGGTCATGAGCCGCTTCGCCGTCGATCCACGCTGGCTGGTTTACCTGCCACCCACGATGGCGCCGACGGCCACGACCGACCGGGAAGGAATGCTCGAGCATCCGGCTGAGGCGTTCGCGGCATTCCGCCGGGACGGGGTCGCGCGGGTCGTGTGCGAGGAGAAGCACATGGGATCGCGGGCGGTCATCGTTGTGTGCCGCGACAACGAGACGGCGGCCCGCCGCTTCGGAGTAGCCGGGTCCGTTGCGGCGGGCACGATCGTCACTCGCACCGGCCGGGCGTTCTTCACCGACCAATCGACAGAGGTCCAACTCCTGGACAAAGTTCGTGACGCCATCACGAAGGTCGGACTCTGGGAGGCCCTTGCCACCGACTGGCTCGTCCTCGATACCGAACTGCTCCCGTGGTCGGCAAAAGCCGAGGAACTCCTACGCCGGCAGTACGCGTCAGTGGGCGCTGCCGCCACAGCCACGCTCGACGCCGAAGTCGCCGTCCTCGAGGCGGCACTCAGCCGCGGCGCCGACGTCGACGGCCTTCTCTCCCACACGGCCGAACGTCGTGTCATGGCCGAGCGCTTCGTCGAGGCGTACCGCCAATACTGCTGGCCGGTCGAGTCGATCGATGACCTTCGCATCGCTCCTTTCCAGGTCCTCGCGGGCGAGGGCAAGGTGCACGCCCTTACCGACCACCTCTGGCATCTTGAGGTGCTGGGGCGTCTCGCCGACGTCGATCCGACAACGTTCCGAGCAACGGCCACAACATCTCTCGAACTCGACGATCCGCAGTCCGAAGCCGCGGCCACCGCCTGGTGGGAGGAGCTCACCGGCCGCGGGGGCGAGGGCATGGTGGTCAAACCGGTCGACGTGGTTCATCACGGGCCCAAGGGGCTGACGCAGCCGGGCATCAAGTGTCGGGGACCCGAATACCTCCGCATCATCTACGGCCCCGAATACACCGCCGAGGCCAACCTGTCGCGCCTTCGATCGCGTGGGCTCGGCCACAAGCGTTCGCTCGCTCTACGCGAGTTTGCGCTCGGCATCGAAGCGCTCGAACGTTTCGTCGCGGGCGAACCGCTCTACCGGGTTCACGAGTGCGTATTCGGCGTACTCGCCCTCGAAAGCGAACCAGTCGACCCGCGGCTCTGACCAGATGCTCGAGATAGCCCGCTGCAAGGGTCTACGGTCCTGCTCGTCGAGGTCGGCGCGACCGCCAATGGCGCCGTTTCTCAACGTGACCACCGACTCCAAATAATCCGGATCTCGGCTCGGGCGTTCCGGGGTAAGGTCGAGGACGTTGCGGGCCGGCGTGTCCGGTTACCACTCGTAATGGGCAGGTCGAGGGTTCGAGTCCCTCCCGCGTAAGCGATAGCTCAGTGGCAGAGCAGCTATGGCAACAAGCAGGCCGCAACTCATCATCAGCCGCGACAGCGCCACCACCTGGAACCCCATCACATTCTGATCCCACCCGCGAAGAGACCATTGATGCCCTCCACCCCGAACAGGCCCCGCCGGGCGCAGCGACAGCTGCTTTTCAGCTGCGCGCTCATCACAGCACTGGTCGCCGCCGCCTGCACCGGGTCGGGGCACCCGTCGGCCGCACCGACGACGGTGTCGTCGTCCACCCCAACGCCATCCTCCACCGTCGCGGTACCGGCCGCCACCTCCTCGACCACCGTTCTATCGACGCCGATCAGCACCGCCAACTCGTCCACCACCGGTCCTGCCGCCGCCGTTGCGCACTGCCAGCCGGACAACCTGCGGGCCACGGCCTCAGGCCAAGGAGGCGCGGTAGGCCACGGCGGCGAGATCGTGACGCTCACCCTGGTCGGCGATACTGCCTGCACCACCGGCGGCTACCCCGGCTTGGGTCTGCGCAACGCCGCCGGAGCAACAGTGCCCCTGACCGTCGACCGCCTAACCCAAGCAGGTTTCAGCTTCCCCTACGTGAAGCCCGTCGCGATCGTGGTGACCGCGACCACGCCGGCCGAGTTCGGGATCGAATGGGTCAACGAGCCGAACCTGCCGGCCACGACACTCATCGTCACGCCACCCAACGACTTCTCCTCGATCGTCGTCAGCGGTGGCGCAGCCAGCGTGCCGGAGAACTCAGTGGTGGCTGTCACCGCCCTCACCACCTCCCCCCTAGGACCACCCTGCGGCCTCCAGTGCTGAGGACGCGGCGATGAATCGCCGCCGATGGCTACGCCTGTGGCCAGCCGCGCTGCTCGTCGTCGCCGGCTGCTCCAGCTCCCACGAGGCCGCTGTCGCCCCGCGGGCGACGAGCACATCGGCCCAGTCGACAACCGCCACCACGCTGGACGCGCCCGGTTCCTCGACGGTGGCGGCGTTCCTCTGGCCTGGTGGGCGCTGAGGGACTTGAACCCACGGCATCTGCCTTGTAAGGGCAGCGCTCTACCAACTGAGCTAAGCGCCCGGGCCGGACATGCTACTGACACCGTGGAGACGGTCTGCGGAAATCGCGAGGCGACGCCCTACACCCGGATCAGGTCAAGGTGGGAACCGCCAGCCGCGGCCAGTGCCACAAGGTCGTCGGGATCAGAGGTCAAAACGTCATCGCCGTCATCGGCCAGGCAGATGACGGCGGCGTCGATCGCGTCCGAGCGCCCACTCCGAGCCAGCAACACGCCTGCTCGCTTGCCCAGCCGGTCATCCAACGGCCTGATGTCGACGCCCGCGAGCAACCGTGCGACCCTCACCTGACGTCCCGATCCGCCCCGCCAGACTTCCGCCACGACGCCCCCATGGGTCACGGGCGATCGTCCCAGCACTCTCTCGCGCTTGACCAGGGCCACAATCTCGCGGTCACCGCGTTCGACCGCCACGAAGGCGCCCGCGTCAAGAATGAGGGTCACCCTGCGCGGTCTGCACCCAGCGAAGGACCGGGAGCAGTGCGAACGACGACAGCACGGGCGCGTGCTCGGCGAGCCGCCTCTTCCATCTCCCGCTCGGTGATCTGGCCAAACTCCTGCTCGTAGTCGAGGAGGAATGCGTCGAGGGCCCGAAGGCGACGATCATTGTCTGCTCGCAACTGAAGGGCGCCGTTGACCCACGCGCTCAGGCTCTCGGCCTGTCCTTCGGCCACTGCTGTTCGGCCTGCCTCCATAAGTTCGGCGTCCACCGACGCCGACAATCTCTCCTTGCCACGCATACAAATATCCTACGTCTGTTCTAACATCGTAAGTGGAACCGGTTTCGCCGCGCTACCGCAGGTCCTCCTCGGACAGGACCTCGACGCCGGCGGCACGCAAGGCGGCTGCGGTCACGCCCTCCCCCGCCCGGAGCGTCCGGGAAAAAGACCCGTCGTACACCTGGTGGCATCCGCACGACGGCGAACGGGCCTTCAAGACTGCCCGGGTCGCCCCGCAGGCCTCCGCCACCGCCACCGCTTGCGCCGCTCCCCGGGCGTAGAAGTCGCTCACGTCCACGCCATCAGCGGTGCACACCCGCCCGTCGGGTTGGATCTCGGCCGCGGCCCGAGGCGTTGGCAACCCCCCGGCCACCTCCGGGCACACCGGGATAAGCCGGGCCTCGGCACCGAGAGCGGCGACGGCAGACGACGGACTGGCCAGCCCTCGGTGGTTGCACTCGACCCCCAGTAGGCAGGCCGACACGAGGATGACCGGCATGTGCCCATCGTACGAGCGGACAAAGGCCGCCCGACCCGCTTGACGCGGTACCCGGGCGGCCTTTCCCCACCGTTGTCTAGGCGCTGAGCTCGATCTCGGGCCGAGGCTTGGGCGGCCGGCCCCGCTTGCGCTTCTGGGCCAGGATGTGGCCGTTCAGGAACAACTGACCACCCCACACCCCCCACGGCTCACGCCGCTCGATGGCCCCGTCCAGGCAGGTGTCCATCAACGGGCACTTGGTGCAGATCTCCTTGGCCCGGGCGATGTCGTCGATCTGTTCGGAAAAGAACAGTGCCGTCATCGTTCCCGCGCCATCACGACAGCGAGCGTCGGCCCACGACGCGCTGAGGCTGGCCTGGTCGATCAGTTCGTTGAGCAGCTGGTTTCCGAACATCTCGTCACTTCCCCTCTGGTCGGTCTCGCAAATCAGGTCTTGGCAAATCGGGCGAACACTGATAATTCGGGCAAACAAAAAGGCCACCGGGATATCCCGGCGGCCTCTGGCCTCGCTGCGGAAGTGGTGACTGCTGCTACCCAGTCGAACCTTCCGAGGAGCCCTTCGGCCGCACGACGCCATTCGTCTGGCGCTCTTGTGCGTGGGTTCCGGCGGCAACGCCAGACCCTGCCCACGGCGAGATGGTGGCCACGCACGCGAGCGCGCCTGAGCCGCCATCGCCCATGGGCTTCATGGCGTAATGGCTGAGCTTCACCGGGCGACTCCTCTCGTGTGCGTGCATGCCCCAGGGACCTTCCCCGAGTTCCCTGATATGGGATCAGATTGGGGCAAAGTCGTCAAGCGATTTTCGCGATGTAGGTCCGAACGACTACTTCCGAGCCGCCAGGAGCTCGGCCAGCAGGGCCGGCGTGGCGCCCGCCACCGGGGTGCGCCGGTCGGCGTGACCCCGCATCACCAGGTCACGACCATGTGCGTCTGCCACCGAGGCGCCTGCTTCCAGGCACACCAACAGGCCACCCAGGTAGTCCCACGGGCCGTGGGCATCGACACTGCAGTCGAGGTACGCATCGAGGCCGCCGCACGCCACCTGGCACAGGTCGAGGGCGGCCGCGCCCAGGGCCCGGAACTGGCGCCATCCCAGGTGGCGGGGTGGCAACCCCGACAGGCCGATCATCGACTCGCCCAGCACGGCCGCGCTCGATGGCGCGATGGCCGCCCCATCGCGCCATGCCCCGTCGCCCCGAATCGCTTCGAAGGTGGTGCTCGTTGCCTGGTTGACGACCACGGCGGCCAGTGGCCCGTCACGGTCCAGCGCACACAGGCTGGTGGCCCACCACGGAAGGTGACGGGAGGCGTTGGTCGAGCCGTCGACCGGGTCGAGGGCGACCAGGATGGGGCGTTCGGGGTGGTGCACACCCGACTCCTCGGACAACACGCCCAGCCCGGCCCGATCCAGGATGTCGACCGCCACTTGGTCGGCCACCAGGTCGCTGCGGTACTGGCCGGGCCGGGTGCCGGCCAGGCCCCAGTCCTCCAGGCGGCCCAACGACGTGGCAACCGCGGTGGCCACGTCTCGGAACAGCTCGAGTAGGCGGCGGGGGTCGTCCACAAGCGCCGACGCTAGCGGCGGGCTTTCGTCGGCTTGACCGTTTCTGTCACAGGGCGCCGATAGCCTACGGACCGTGGCTGTTATCGACGTCGCCGGGTACGTGGCCGAGTTGAAGGATCACGCGGTCGACCACGGCTTTCACGTGCACGATGAGCGCCACTTCGTGGAGACGTACTCCCTGCGTCAGGCGTGGGAGGTGGATCTGCACCCCGAGGAGGGCTGCGGCGGCCCGCTCGACCTCCACCTGTGCCTGGAGGTCGATCCCCGCACCCTGCTGGCGTTCGAGGACACCGTGGTCGAGCTGCCCGAGGAGGCCGATCCACCGGATGAGTTCAACTTTCCCCTGACGTTTACCTGGGCGTTGCCACCCCTGCCGCAAGGGCCCGACCTGCTGCGCCTGGCTATAGATCTGGCCGGGGTGGGCGGGATCGACCTGCCGCTGGAGGTGTCGGCCATCGATTCGTTCGCCTCGGCCACCGACGCAGCCGAGCGGCGCCTGACCGTGGTGGCCCACCAGCAGATCTCGCTGGCCCGGATACTCGGGGGCGAGGAGTTGCTGTGCGACGTGTTCGACCGGTGCCTGGCGGTCTCGCGCTACCTGCTCGACGCCGCCCCACGGTGGCTGGGCGAAGGCTGAGGGCGGTTCGGAGCCAGGCCTGAGCCGGGCGCGAAACCGCCGCCCGGGAAGCCATCCGGGCGGCGGTTTCTGCGCGCCACCGGCGATTACTGAACTTCGCGCAGCTTGCCCGTCTCGACCTCGTACACGAAGCCCCGGATCTTGTCCTTCCTGGGAATGAACGGGCTGGCCTTGATGCGGGCGATGGTCTGGCGCACATCGGCGTCCGCGTCGGGGAACGCCTCCAAGGCAAACGACGGCCGGATTCCGGTGTCGGCCAGGATGGCGTCCTTGACCGCACCATCGGTGAAGGTCTCCATGCCACAGTCGGTGTGGTGGATGAGGATGATCTCCTCGGTGCCCAGCAGGCGCTGGCTGATGACGAGGGAACGGATGGCATCCTCGCTGGCCACGCCGCCCGCGTTGCGGATGACGTGGGCGTCACCTTCCTCCAGCCCCAGCACCCGGGCCGGGTCGAGGCGGGCGTCCATGCACGCCAGCACCGCTACCTTGGAAGCGGGCGGCAACGCGAGATCTCCCTTGGTGAACTTGGCGGCATAGTCACCATTATTGTTGATCAGTTGCTCTGTTGCGGTCACGATGAGGTCTCCTGTCTTGAATGACAACCGCCATTCTGGACTAAGTCCATCAGATTAGTCAACTTTCGGCAGATGAGAGACCTGGGCGGCCACGATGCGCCAGCCTTCGTCGGTACGAACCCAGGTCTGCTGCTGACGGCCCGTCACCCCCGAGGCGTTGCGTCGGAACTCGGCCGAGGCCACGGCGAAGTCGGTGCCGAACGTGGTGATCTCCACCCGGAGCAACTCGCGGGCCAGGTCCTGGGCGGGTCGGCCCAGGCGGAAGGCGGCGATGGCGGCGTGGCCATACAGGTTCTCCCCGGCACCGAAGCGCAACGCCCGCGGGTCATCCCAGAACAGTTCGTCCAACTTCGCCACGTCGTTGGCCACGAATGCCTGCTCGTAGCGCCGGAACTGCTCGGTCACCTGGGCCACCACGTCGGGGCGGTTCAGCTCCACGGGCCCACCACGGCGGCTCGACACAAGCCCCGGCGCTCCAACTCGGCCGCCACCCGCAGCAGGACCGCCTCCCGATACGGGGCGGCGACCAACTGCACCCCGAGGGGGAGCCCGCCCGGGGCGACGATGGGCACCGTCACCACGGGCAGCCCCACGAACGACAGCGGCTGGGTGTAGCAGCCCAGATAGGGCTGGGTCAGGACCGTCTCGCCGTCCACCACCGCTTCTCGCTGGCCGATCAGGGG
>Ga0302325_10018832_pt1 | contig 14536 bp, 13 predicted proteins | sample Palsa_T0_2_FD_201948 | JGI IMG/M metagenome (GOLD analysis project Ga0302325, IMG submission 201948) | Peat permafrost microbial communities from Stordalen Mire near Abisko, Sweden - Palsa_T0_2 | ecosystem: Environmental > Terrestrial > Soil > Palsa > Peat permafrost | place: Sweden: Abisko... | reverse complement strand
TGAGCAGGTCCAGTTCACGAAATTCGCCGAGGCGGGCTACGCGAGGCTGACTGTTCTGATATTTCCCATCGACGAAATTTCCGACATGGAAGACATCACGCAGACTGTTGCGAGCCTCCGTGACACGGTTGATTGGGTCGTCGTACGCAATCCGGCAAAGATTCCGACTACTAAGTTTTTCGCGGGGAGCCAGCTTGAAGCACGGCTTCGCTCCTACAACGCGGCATTCCTTACCTTGCCCGTGCTGATGGGAATTACCCGGCGCCACTTGCGGGCCTGCGAGGCGCGTGTGGGGCGGCCAATCTCTCCGGGCGAAGCCGTTCGCAATCCAGAAATCAAGATGGATCTCGTCCATCGGTGCCTGCTGGAAGACTGGCTTAAGAAGACGCAACGCGAGTTCGACGCCATCGCCACGCATTTGCTCCCGACCGCAAAAGCGGCTGGTATCGAGACGCAGCCTTCCTCACAGGAAACCTCGACCACCGAACAGCGCGGCGCTGGCCTTAACTTTACCGAAGCGGCATGAATTCAGAACCCGATTCCGAAGACGACGATGCCTCATACCGTTACTGGAAAGCCGCGACCTCGTACCTCTCCACGCCTGCAAAGCGCGAAGCCGCCGAGGAATTCCTGCGAACAAGGCTTGAGGGAGGCAGAGGCGCTGACACTCTCTTTGCTTTGATACTGTTGCTCGAAGCCAACGGCGCGTTCCTGCTATCCATCCCGCAGCGTTACGACTGCGAGCTGCTCCAGCCGCTCGGCAATCTTCTCAACGGTTTTCGGTCTGAGTTCCAGACGCAAGCGGAAAGGCAGCGCCAGACATCCCGCGCCATCAGCCTTGCCCACGACGAGATTGGGCATGCTGCCACGAACATCGGCCAAGTCAGCGCGGACTTCGAAAGGAAGCTTCACGCGGCTGTCCTCGGTATCGACATGAAAGAAGTCGCCACGCGGCTTTCCAATACCTTGGAACATGCCGCGTTGAAGCCGATGGAAACGGTCATCCGCGATCTTGAGAACAGCCGCTCCAAAATGGAGCAGGCCACAGCCTCCGCGCAAACGAGCGTCCAAACATGGCGGAAAGTCCACTTTGGCGGAATCCTCGCCAATTGCCTCATCATCGCTGGCCTCGTAGCATTGATTCTGTCGGGGGTGGCCTATTGGCAATTCAAACATCACTTTGATCAGCGCCTCGCCGCGGAAATCATCCGGATGGACAGCAACTACGGCGCTATCAACGAATTGCTCGGATTCGGCATCGACATTCGTGTCGCCGCGTGGACCGATGCAGATGGCAAGCCAATCCATGACGGCTATATTCTGACCCTGTCTAATGCCGTGGACGCTCGAATAAGAAAGCTTAATGGCAAAAGCGAGGCGACGATATTGGTCAAGCAAGAGACCCTCCAAGAGCAGAATGAGAGGACCGCGAAGAAGCTATAATGAAACAATTCGAGAAATCCGACCATGCGCGCTGATGCTAATCGAGAACTCCGAACTATATACCGACATCTTTGACGGCAACACCCGCGATTCCACCATCGGGACGCGTGTACTTCACCGGTACGCCACCGCGCAGCATCCGGTGAAAAGCTCGGTTCGTCTACTTCAGCGAAAGCGTCCCTGTTCGATTTGGATATGCCCAAGAATCCCGACAGTTTTGTCGGGATTCTGTCGGGATTCCCGTTTGACCCATCTCCCCGCAGTCGAATCCCGACATGGTTGTCGGGCCGTTGTCGGCTATTACGTTCATGGTCTGACGGCAGTGTATTGCGTGGCGCGCCCTTTGCCGGCCCGGCGGACCAATCCTTCGTCCATCAGCTTTCGCAATACCCGTTGTGCTTTGCGTTCATCGAAACGCATTTCCTTCATCACTCCCGCGCTGGTGATGGGCTGTTGTGCCAGGATTACCTGCAAGGTTTCCTTCTCGGCCGCATTCAACCGCTCCAATATCTCCGTCCGCAACAATCGAACTGCGCCTTTGGCGCTCCGATAAATGGTGAGGTTCAGGTAAAGCCCATCGAACACATACTTCGGCACCGGTACTCCATACTTCGAGGCGGCTTCTCCGAGAGTCCTCATCCCAAAACCGCGTCCCTCCACCAGCTTCGTTCCGCCAAACGCAAACTGGAGCTTTGGATTCCGGTTATACATCGGCGCCGTGAACGCCTGCATCTGCTCCACGGTAATGGGAGCCAGCGGAGCGCCCGGACTGCGCACCGTTACCGTGTCCGCGGTCACCACCAAATGACAGGTGGCGCCCACCAGGTCGTAATCGCGATGAACCAGCCCGTTTATGACCGCCTCGCGCACCAGCTCAAATGGCAGCGTGGGCCGCTCTTCACGCGTCATCCGGCTCCGGTCGATAATGTTCGGCAGCTTTGGACGTAGCCATTCCTCCACCAGATCGGGAATAAGGATGGTTGGCCCTTCGAAGTTCTGAATCTCGTGCGTGCCGTCGGGATACTCAATCGTCGCGTTCAACCCGACATGGTGCAGAACATCGCGCGGGGCCTTGCCAAAAAGCAGAAAGCCAAATCCGGTCGGCACGAGCTTCGAGCCGCGGCGTCGGAGCAATCCCTGCTGCTCCAAACGCCGAAGGAATCCGGCGGAAATCGTCTTGTCCGAAATCTTCGTTCGCTCGCGATAGCGTGCCAAAGCGCCTGAGGCCAGGTCTGTCACCTTCACGCCGGCCAGTGCCTCGTCCCACCTCGAAAGCGGCGAAGGCCGGGACGCCTTTAGGTTTCTGGCTTCGGCCGCACGTTTCAATGCCTCGGCGATGAACTTCTCGTTTGCCTCACGAATTTGCTCCTGCAGATCGCGGTCAAATAGGTGAACCTTGATGCCGTTCTCTTCCAGATAACGGATGCCCTGTCGATCCACAGTGGGATCAGGATCCTCGATGCCCACCCAAACCTCGTCAATTCGGGCATTCACGATCCGTTCCGCACAGGCCAGCTTCGGATGCTTCCTCGCTCCCGGTGCACACGGTTCCAGAGTGGCGAACAGAAACGAACCATCGAGCCGTTCCTGCCGATGCTTCCGTTCCAGCAATGTAAATTCGGCATGGTCGCCATGGCGGAGCTCTCCCCGGCACGCCGTGTCCATGGTTCCGTCCGGTTTCACAAGAACAGCACCCACCAGCGGACTTGGCTTCCCGTCTGCGCGTGGCTCGTTGATGGATTGCTTCATCACCTCAATGGCCTTCTCCATCATCTTGCGGGCGTCGAGCTTTCGCTTGGAAGGGGAAGAACTGGTCACCATGGTGTTTGACGGGATTATATCGAGCGGATTCCTGTCCAGCCACGCTCAATTCTCAACCCAAAAACGCCTCTGCAGTATATCGCCCAAGGAGCTGCACCGATGGCCCAACCGAATTCAGCTGCCGGATCGCCATGGCAGTTCGAGACCTCTTCCCGGCGAGACAGCCCGGCCGCTTGCACGAATTCATGGAGAAACTCGAGACGACACGATTCTAACGGCACGCATTATCGAATCTGGCAGAACGGCCGCTGGCCAACCGGCGCCATGTACATCCGCGAAGTGTCGCCACGATCAAATTTTGCATCGCCAACAGTTCCTCGCGGCGAGCCGCGTTCGGGCTACATCCCTTTCCTTGGCACTGAAGTCGCAGGTAATTCGAACTCTGAATTGGAGCAGTCATATCCATTCAATACCCGGAAGCTTACTCCCAACGACCGACGGGATTGCAGCGCCGTGCGGTTTGGTTCGCTCCCGGAGGATGAATCAGGACCTCCGTCGAAGGCAAATTGAATGCCAAACGCGTATCAGTTTTCGAGCGATCTGGGACGATGAAACGCCCTTGTGGATCGCTGCAATAAAGCGGTTCTCGGTCGATCATGGCGAGGTCAAGTCGATGCACACCGTCCAATCCGCGGCAGAGGGTGGGGAAGGCGATGCTACGTCACATCATCGCGACCGCACGACAAAGCGGCATCTCACGTCTTAGCCAAGAGACAGGTTCTGTGAAATATTTCAGTCTGCTCAGGCCGCAGAAGTCGATGAGGTAACGAAATTCTTGGGGTCCGACCGTACGCCCATTTAATCTTGCCGAAGACCTCCGAAGAATTTACGATATATCCCGCGAATCATGAATATCCAAAGCCTGATATACTTCGGTTTATTCAGTATTTCGGTTGGAGCGACACTATGCGATTACTTTGCCCATCATCCAAACAGTTTTGGCCCCGCAGGTAGTACAGCCAACCTGTCTCTTGCTGAGATAGGGGGGTGGTTTGATTGCGCGGGAGCTAAGCCTGTCGACGCTGTAATTGGCCCACTTCCTTTTGTCTTGATTTGGATTGACATGATCCCTTCATTTACTCTCGTCAAATATTTAACTTCCTTTGCTTGCGCCACCCTGCTGATCGTTTTCATTACTAGCCGGATGTGCGCCTTGCAGGAACTCTCGCATTATACTATGCACAGCACGTTTTGTCGGATTAAAAAGGCAGGCGACCGATGGACCCATTTATTCTCAGTGCTATTATTTTGCGCTATTGTAACTTACCCACAGGCATCCTGGCTTTCAGAATTGGTGGAGCAAAGATGGTATGCTCCCCAACAAGGTTTCGACTGGCTAACGCGCGAATGTAACGCCGGTCATCGACTGGAGCTTTCAGGAATAACGTCACCGTTCGTCCGTGTGTTCATTTTACCATCCGGCGATCACTTGCATCTTGCTCATTCTCTGTTTCCGAACCTACCTTTTAATTATCTCCCGAGCCCGATTGGGTACTCGCCGCAAATATCTCAGAGTATCGAAGCCATGTGGCAACTGGATTATTCGCCTTTCGATACACTGACGCGTTGGCACAACTCGAAGATCGGTTGGTATTCCGCCAGTCGACGAAAGCATGCGACCTCGTGGAGGCAGATTCGAAGTTAATATGAGGCTAAATCAAAGCATCAAATATCGAGAGGTTCCACCTTCAGCCTTTGGCTCGAGACCTATTCTCCGTATCAGAGACATCGACGCAGTGTTGAGTAACTATCGTTTATTCCGGGAACGCGCTCATTCCACTGGAACGAGATGCGCCCCCGTTCTGAAAGCGGATGTTCATGGACTGGGGATGGCCGATGTGGCCCCGGCACTTTACGCTGAAGGCGCACGGGAGTACTTTGTAGAGGAAGCCATCGAAGGGGCAATCCTTCGACAGCACCTATCCCACCGAGAAAGCACGATCTATGTGATGGCGGGCTATTTAAAAGGAGAAGAGGGCTTATTCGCCAGCAACTCTTTAATCCCCTGCGTAAACAGCATAAGCCAACTTGTTCGCCTGCGTGACTCAACAAAGGGGCAGGCACCAGTGAAAGTGGCGATTTATTTTGACTGCGATATGAATCGTATCGGATTCAGCCGAGACGAAACCGAAGAATTAGCTCGTGATTTTCGGCTGCTTACAGGCCATTTAGAAGTCGTGATGTATATGAGTCATCTTTACAACATTAAGGGGCACGACCATCGCAACTGTTACAGGCAGCGTGAAATTTTGATTGAGTATCTAAAGCTTTTACCGCGAAGAGATGTTTCACTGGCTTGCACAGATTCTGTAACGTTGCTCCCAAATAAAGACTTCAATTTCGACCTTATCCGCCCTGGTATTGGATTGGTTGGCGGAGCGCCAAACGCCCGTGACGTGATTCCTGGAATAAAATCAGCCGTGGAGTACTACGTTAAACTCTCCCGATCACGGATTGTTGGAAAAGGCTCCACTGTCGGTTATGGAGGTGCATATACAGTTAATTCCGACACAAAAATTGCCATCGCTCACTTGGGTTACAAAGATGGATACGTACGTGCGCTAAGCCGGCTAGATTCCTCTCCGGACAGAGGAGCGTGGATGGCAATAGGCGGAATAAGAGCCAATGTAATCGGCAAGATTTCGCTGGGCTTAACGGCTTTAGATGTTACCAACGTCCCAGACGAAGTCATCGAAAAATTAGGGTATGCTGAGGTTCTCGGCCCTAACGTCGATATGAAGCAGATTGCGGATATCGGCGGGTGTTATGAATTCCTCGCTGCCTTGGGGCGACCGAATCCGAAGATACAAGACTTTACTTTGGACACGTACAAGAAACACTTTAACCATGACGTGAATTGAATTTCTAAAATGCCACCGGACTGCGAACGATTTTGTCTTGATCGATGAAGCAAAATATCCGTGGCCGCTCCTAAAAGAGCCTCGTAAATCATGGGCGTGATCCAGGTTGACATAGTTAACTTCTTCAAGCAAATCCGATGTTCAGTGGACGCGAGGCGCTCGCTCGGTTTCCCACCTCCCCTGATTCAGAGTTGCGACACTCAGGATGAATGTCAAATCTGCCGCGGAGGCCCCTTACACACTTTTGCACGCTACTTATAGAACAGCCATTCTGTCTCTCCGCTCCACGCTGACATCACCTCCTTCCGCGATTTCAGGTCATTCTGGCAGTTCCCCTGTATTGCTCTGTCGTCCTCTTTCAGCCCTTCCCCTCCGCAGGGGCCGGACGCGGGTGCCTATAAAGATTAATCCCGCTCATACTGATCAATGTCCTGTACCGGCCAGTTCCTTTAACCGCTCCAATCGCTTTTGCTCATTTTCCGCCAGCCAGGGGTCTTTGGAAAGCAGGTCGTACGCCCGGTCAAAGAATGGCTTCGCCTCTTCCTTACGCCCAAGCGCCAAATGACACTCGGCGAGTTCCTCGAATACGTAACCGTCCGGATCGAGATGCTTTTGCTCTATTTCGGCGGCAATACACTCCTGAATACTTAATGCTTCGGCGAATTGCTCCATTGCGCGCCTCGTTTTACCGATGGAGTACCTGGCGATTCGTATCCATTGCTCGGAATGCCGTTCCTTGTACCATTCTTCAGCGCGCTGGAATATCTCGATAGCCATCGGATAATTCTGTTTATCGTAGTAAGTCCAACCGATATTGTTATAAAGTGAACCGAGCCAACCCTTGGCTTTCAGATCGTTTGAGCCTTCAGCAATCCCGACTGCCCTTTCGTTCCATTTGAGGGCCTCGATTGGAGGCTCGATGATGCCCATCATATGGGCGGCATCTACCGCCAAATCATCGAGAACCGCCCCCTCCGCTACCTCAAAAGCCCGTACAAACAGCGACCGCGCCTTTGCGCGCTCATTGGAGGAATTATATGCACGCCCTCTCTCTAAAAGGTATCGCACCTGTGTTGCGAAAGAGGCTCCAAATAGGCGCTTTTCGACATCATCCAGAGTTTGATGAGCCGCAGCGAAATTGCGCTGGAGCACCTGCGCGCGCGCGATTTGCGTTTCGATTTCGATGCGATCGTCGGGATTAGTAGCCGCAGCCAGCAATTCTGTGAACCGTATTTCACTAATACCCGGATCTTTGAAATTCCAGAAAGTGTCGAAGTTAAGTGGTGGTGTTGCGTTAGCCATATTTATCGACCAGAATTTTGCGCCAGCCTCTGAGATATGCAGTGTAGCGCGGCATCAGCCCATTCGCGCTCCTATCCACGAAAATAGCCGCAGCATCATGCACATATCCACCAGGATGTGAGCAGTCACCGGCGCCCATACGTTTCCCCGCCACACCGAAATTGATCCAAACACCAATCCCGCGAACGCGGCCCACGCCACACCCCACGGCCCCGCGTAGCAGTGGCCAACCGCGAACGCCACCGCTGACAGCCCTACTTGTGCCACCCGGCCCAGACCGGCCCGACTGATAAGCGTGATGAGAAAGCCTCGAAACAAGAACTCTTCACAAAATCCCGCGGTTAAGGCGGCGAGAATGATAAAAACATTCGGCCACGGCGACACGGGCGGCCTCAGCACCGTCGCCAGGAGCACCATCACTGCTCCGGCGGCTAGGCCGATCCCGAATTCCGCCCACGGAATCTTTGTTTGAGTTCGGAAGACCGAAGAGAAGGAGCCTATATTCCGCGAGAGATGCCACCAGAGCCATAGCGTAACCCATTCGCCGACGATCATTCCCAGCGGCACGATCCAATCAAGCACCTGTTTAGGAAGAGTTCCGCGATGTGGCCCACCCGTAATTCCCCTTTGGGCGAACCACGCTGTGATGCCTAAGGTAATGACAATTGCAATGATTCCTGAGAGCGCAACTGGTGTGAGAATCAGCCACTTCAACAGCGACCTTTTGATCATGGTTATAGGCTTCATACTATCTGCTTTCTTCTTATGGTGCTGCGCTGAGGGCATCAAACACCATTAGTGTGATCGAGTAAAGCACTGCCATGTTAAAAAGAAAAACCCCAAAGTTAATAGTTCCTCGGCGGTAGCGGCTCCACCAACGGCAATGCCATTCCAAAAACACTAACGCAATACTAATCAAGCCACCGATTAGAACATGATTCGAAGACAGAAAGATCAATCCTTTGAAGATTACGGGCGATTCGTTGAAGTTAAGAATGATTCTGCCCGATTTGCGACATATCTCCTGGAGCTTGGGCATTAAAAATATGAGCGCAAAGAGCCAGCAAAATGCTGCAGGCGTTAGAAAGGTGGCCGCCTTGAGATAAGTCGCCCATCGGGGCTCAATGTTTGAATTTGAATTGGCTGTGTTCATATTGGTGACAAGTTGAAGGTTTGGAATACCGGCGAAGGTGAGAATGAAATGTTTGATTGCATCCTGAATTGTCACGCCAATCTTCGTGAATTCGCTCTTCAATACATCGGATTGACCGATCTTCCGGGCGGCGGCCTCAAAAGCTTCCTGGATAGTTACATTTGACAGAGTCTGTTGGTCGATTTCCTCGCGCAGATGAATTTCCAGTTCGGCTAGCGGCACGGGCGATGTGATTCCGGCAGCCAGCATCTCCCTTCGCCAGTTCATGATGGCTTGTTCCAAGTCAAACATATAGCTCCTTTCGCAGGCTTGCCAGCACGCCATGGACCAAGGACCATTGTTCATGGTGTGCAGCCATTGCTGTTTTGCCCTTGCTTTTGATTGAATAGTATTTTCGTTTGCGTCCAGACTCCTTTTCTTCCCAACGCGACTTGATCAAACCGCGGCGTTCCATCCGGTGCAACACAGGGTAAAGCATCCCGTCCGTCCATTCAATCCTGTCCCGGGAAAGCCGTTTTACTTCCTGAATCAGACCATAGCCATAGCTCTCGCCGTCCGAAAGGAGCGACAAAATCAATGGCTCGGTCGAGGCCGCGACAAGTTCCTTCGTTAACATAGCGGCACTATACATTGTGCTGCGATGTATGTCAATGGAATCTTCGATGCACCTCGCCTCCGGGGGCAAGGACAACCGCGTATCCGGCTTCAATATTTCCGCTCCACGCAGGAAACCATCCCATTCTGCGGTCTCGTTCTGTCGCCATTTTAAGCCCAGTTCCGCGGGGGCCAGGCGCAGCGCACCCTGAAGCCACTGTGCTGGCTCCGGTTGCTCACAATGACGTTGTAACAAGTGGCTCGTTTGGCGCACGGTCATCATTTTCATACCTCTTCTTCGTCGACACATGATTGGGCGATTGTCCCGTGCCCTGACTTTGGCAGTCTCGTCAAATCCGGCTCAACGAATTCTTCTTTGGCGCGTGGCGACAAAAACAACTCGGGAGAATAGAACAGTCTTAGAATCTTCTTCTCGCGGAGCTGAGGATGAGAATCAACAAACTCATCCGCCGTCGCCAGCTGGCCGTACGCCTGCACGGTTGCATCGATTATCCATACCCACGCCTGCGTCATCGTATCATGGTAACCGCTTCTCGGCGCGTCCTCCACGCCATTGGCCGCATTGTAGGCGCGGATGCCGTCACGAAGCTTCTGCCCCGCAACCACCGGTCCGAATCGCACTACATACAGATATGCCAACTTTACATGCGCCCTGTGATGCCATTCGTCGAACGGAAAGGTGCAATTCTCGAACTGCTGAGTTAAAAGATCATCGTCACTCATAATTAGGATGTTTAAGTTGGATTCTTGCGGTTGAAAAACACCTCAAACCCCCATTTCCGCACTGTAGATAGCGCTTACTGTCTGCATTACCTCTGCCAGTGAAGTTCTGCCTTCGGCTGCGCGGCGAATCCCATCGCATGCCATTGTCGTCATGCCTTCGCTTACAGCTATCGCTCGCAGGTCCGCAGTTGCAGCGCCACGGGTCAATGCGGCCGCTATCCGAGGCGTCACCTCAAACGCCTCCGCGATAACTGTGCGGCCTTGAAAACCAGTCATGTTGCATTCTTTGCACCCCATTGGCTCGCGAAAGTCTCCTGGTAGCGCCTCCCAAACCAAACCGTTGAACAGTGCGAGCTTTCTGGCCAGGGTGATGAAAGGTTCCGCAGGTTTTCGCGCCATCGAACATTTCGGACAGAGCAGCCGAATTAATCGCTGCCCTATTATCAACCGCGTGGATTCAGCGACCGTGAATGAATTGACACCCGCGTCAACCATTCGGTGCAGCGCTGCTGCAGCTTCATTGGTATGTAAGCTGGTCAGCACCAGATGCCCTGTCAATGCCGCCTGCAAAGACAGGGTAAGCGTTTCCAGATCACGGATTTCGCCCACCATGATTACATCCGGATCGGACTTCAGGACGGCACGCAACGCGCTTCCGAAGGTCATGCCTAATTCCGAACGGACCGGCACTTGCGTAGTCCCGGGCAGCAGATATTCCACTGAATCCTCGACTGTCATCACCTTGAATTTGGATAAGCCGCTAGCGACCTGATTCAGGCAGGAATAGAGCGCTGATGTTTTTCCGCAGCCGGCTGGACCTGTAAAGACAACCGTCCCCCATGGCGAGCCGAGCCACCTCTGAAGCCTCTTCTCGTCCGCTTCGGCGTAACCCAACTGGTCTACGTTGCTCCGAGCCGTTCTTGAATCGAGCAGATGTGCACTTAAGGCCTCTCCAATCGCAACCGGCAGAAACGTGACGCGCACGTCCGATTCCTCGTTGAACGCAGGAAATCTGATCAGGATGCGGCCTTCCTGGGGCCGAGAGTTCTCATGCACATTGCAGCCCGCCAAGGTCTTCCATTGCTTAACGATTGCTGGGAGCAAGCGCACGTCCAGTTCAGTGATGGGATGCAACACCCCATCGAGCCTGTAGCGAAGACTCGCGACACTTTTAGGCTGGGGCTCAAGATGGATATCGCTGGCTCCCATCTCAGCGGCTAGATGAATCATCAGTTTTACTGCCTGGGCCAGCTCACTCTCATGCGCGTCCGCCTTCTCTATCCCCTCTCCCTTCAGCCGCCTACGTAACGTTTCCAGCAATGGAGTGATATCGGCTGCTAAATCAATTTCTGGTTCTTGTCCGCTCAGGAACCGCTTGATGTCCTCGCGATGGAAGCGCCATTGACGGCCTATCTTTGTTCCTTTGAGCCTGCCGGCCCGCAACCACCGATAAAAGGTGGGCCGGGTGGTCTTCAGAATCGCAATAGCACCCTCCATGTCCAGAAGATCGGCGCCGATCTCCCGAGCCGAAGATGCGGCGGGCGACCTCTGGAGCCGCAGCTTTTTACCTTTCATGTATCATAGCATATCATGACGTTCATAATATTGAAAAGGATTTTTTTCGTTCAACGGGGCGGCGTAGGCATGCCGCCTGGCCAGGCATCGCGATTGTGCGAAACCGAGGGATGAAAAACATGGCACAATTCACACGCTTTTTCGGTTTGGCGAACCTTGGTGCTGGCCGAAGCGGGGTCGGGTAAGGAGGCGGCATTGCTGCCGCCCCCTCCCCTTAGAACCGGACTTGAGAGTTTCCCCTCATCCGGCTCAAGCCATTGTGAAGCCCCGCCGCAAGGCGGAGCCGGTCAGCTTGATTTGTTTACCGGAGCCTCGGAGCGGTGCACGCCCAACCATTTGAAGAACGCCCTGTCTTCAAAATAGCCGCGCCATTTGGGATCGAACGGGTTCGCTTCCATTCTGATCTTGATGTGCCGCCTGATTTTGACCTTGCCCGGATCAAACAGGCGCAGCCACACCGGTTCCCCGTTCGACGCCGTATCGAGACGAACGGCGAAGACGCTTCTTCCGTCGAGCCGATGCCAGTACCGTTTCAGGGTCCAGGCACTGGATTTTCCGGAATGCCGGCGCTTCGCCCAGCGCCAGAGGCTCTCGAACATCACCGTCGCAACTTTCTCAAACGTCCGCGTCGCCACCACGTGGCGATGGTAATATGCCCAACCCCGAACCAGCGGGTTGAGTTGACGAATGAGCTGCATCTGGCTCATTCCGCGGCCTTCGCGGATGCACTGCCGTACCTTGGCCAGGAAGACTTCCGTGTTCTTCTTGGCGGGCCGGATGAGCAGCTTGTCCTCGAATTTGCGGATGTTCTGGCCGAGGAAGTCGAACCCTTGCGCGAGGGGCGTGACGCAGGTCTTCTCGGGTGAGAGTTCCAGCCCACGTTCGCGCATGAACTGCTCTACGAGCGGTCGAACTTTTTTCTCCAGTATGTCTTGCGACGCACCGGTGATGATGAAGTCGTCCGCGTATCTCACCAAGGCCACCTTGGGGTTGTAATAGTGCTTCCCTGGCTTCTTCTTTTTCTTGAAAGAAGCCGCGAGAAGGCGTTCCAACCCGTCCAGCACAAGGTTCGCCAGCGTCGGAGAGATGATCCCTCCCTGCGGCGTACCCGCCTCGGTTTCGAATAGAGCCCCATTTTCCATATACCCGGCTTTCAGCCATTTTCGCAGGATTTCCCTGTCCATGACGATGTTTCGGAGCATCCACTCGTGACTGATGTTATCAAAACAGCCGCGAATATCGCCTTCCAACACCCACATGGCGCCAGCCTTGCGGCTGAGCAGGATAAAGCACTGCTCAATGGCGTCCGCCGTGCTTCGGCCAGGCCGAAAGCCGTAGGAGTTTCCGTCCGCAGTGGTTTCCGCAACGGGGATGAGCGCGAGCAGATGCAGGGCCTGCATCGAGCGGTCATGGATCGTCGGGATACCCAGCGGACGAAGTTTGCCGTTGGCCTTCGGGATATGCACTCGCCGCAACGGCTTCGGCTGGTAGCCGCGCCGCCGCAACAAGGCGATGGTTTTATACTTTGAAGCCGGAGTGCCACATACGACTCCATCCACTCCGGCCGTTCGCTTGCCTCGGTTTTCCGTCACCCGCTTCACGGCCAAGGCTTTGCCGTGAAACGAGCAGGTCAGCAGCCGTTGCAAGGCTTTCACCTTGCCCCAGCGGCCTTCCTGAACTGCCTTAACGATACGCGCTTGCAACCGTCGAACCTCGCGTTCGCACCGGGGCCATTCGATCCCCTCCCAGCGCTTGGCCAAGTCGGAGGCTGCACACGCGGAGTGATCCGCGTTCATTTGCTATTTCCTCCTTTGATGGTTTTGCCAGTTCTCTCGTTATCAATGACCCGCCGGAAGTCAGCCCGCTTGCGCGGCGAAGCATCGCTTCTATCCGCCCGATTACCGGGCGGCATTCGCTTTCTCCGGCATCCTCTGCCTGCCATCCCCACAGCCCTCCTTGCGGAGCGGCCTGCCTTCCACAGGCGGGATGTCAGGTTTCCCATGTTTGAACCCAATGACACGGATGATTTAGCCCCTGCCTCTCCACCGGCAGCCGTGGTGTCCGCGTGCTCTTTATTTCGGAGAGCATCCGGCTGCGTCGCCGTTTTTGGCTGAAGCCTGTCAGCGTCTTTGGCTCCTTGAAACTGACGGTGGCTGCGGCAATTCACATATGTTGGGCCTGTCATCCAGCCGATCCCCAGAACCAAGCTGACGCTCTCAGTTTGAAGCCTTCCTCGCGGAAGCCTCTTTCCCCGAAGGGACGGGAACCGTGTCTCGGCAGCTTCCGACCCGACCGTTACCAGTCGCGCCGGTGCCGATAGGCTACTGCGGACGGAACCGCAGGTTCGTCTTACGTATTTCTCATATCGAACAATCATTGGATTCACTTCATGTCGCACGGGAAGGTCTTTCCCTCGCGCCTACTTCGTGCGTCGCTACCCATTCTAACGGGGACACCCCGTAACGCCCCGTTCCACCAGCCGCCGCTCGCAAGCCCGTCTTTATCCGATCGCAGGGGCTGCCTTTGTCTACGAAAGACCCGGCTTGCTCTCCCACACCCGATTGGCGCTTTCGTCTTGTGACTGTCTGCTTCGCTGGACAGCCACCAGTCTGTCGCGTCCGTTTGATATCCGTCAGCGTCCGGTCGAGCGCCATTATCTGGCAATATATAACCCTCTTCCCGCCGCGCGCGCAGACTCCCGCCGTGCTCCGTGCTGGCGCTGCTCCGCACGACGGGAGACTGCGCGCCCCATGCAAGGCGAGGCACGTCGCTGCTCGGAAGCAGCCACGTCACGACGGATGCAGTCGCACCGGCGAATATCAGGGAATCGTGGAATGCAACGGAGCTGCTCCAATCCGAGCAAGAGCGGCGCAGGACAATATGGATGCTGATTCGAACTAGCCGATTTGTAAAAAATCGAACGGACGGAAAGTGCCGACTGGAAGCGGTCAGCGTGTCACCGGAGCGGAATCGCCTCCGTTGCGGTCAAGAGAAAATCCGGCATAACTCGCGTTCCGCTCGGCCTTGCAGGCTCTTATTCCGT
>Ga0302325_10018831_pt1 | contig 14537 bp, 13 predicted proteins | sample Palsa_T0_2_FD_201948 | JGI IMG/M metagenome (GOLD analysis project Ga0302325, IMG submission 201948) | Peat permafrost microbial communities from Stordalen Mire near Abisko, Sweden - Palsa_T0_2 | ecosystem: Environmental > Terrestrial > Soil > Palsa > Peat permafrost | place: Sweden: Abisko... | reverse complement strand
AGGACGTCACTCGTGGACCTCCGGGAGCGGTTTCTCGAAATTCCCCAGCAGACCGCCATCACGCAGGACAACGCGTCCATATCCATCGACTTCATCATCTTTTACAAGGTGGTGGACCCCGCCATGTCCGTGCTCGAAGTGCAGAACTTCGCGGTCGCTGCGCAGAATGTCGCGGCGACGACACTTCGTAGCGTCGTGGGCGACATGGTGCTCGACGACGTGCTGTCGAAGCGGGAGGAGATGAACGCCTCACTTCGTATCCGGCTCGACGATGTCACCGAGCGTTGGGGTGTGAAGGTCACCACCGTGGAAGTCCGGGAGGTGAACCCCCCCGTGGGCGTCCTCGAAGCGATGACACGCCAGATGTCCGCCGAGCGCACGCGCCGCGCCGTAATCACCGAGGCCCAGGGGCAAAAGGAGGCGGCGATCACCCTGGCCGAGGGCAATCGTCAGGCTGCGATCCTCGGCGCCGAAGGGGAGCGTCAATCGGCCATTCTCCGGGCGGAGGGCCTGGCGGCCGGATTGGAGAGGATCTCGACCGTCGGCAGGAATCTCGATGCGACCACCCTGCGGCTGCAGTATCTCGAGACTCTGAAGGATGTCGGCACCGGGCCGTCGACGAAAATTGTCGTCCCCATGGAACTGGGTGGGTTGGTGAGCGGGATTCTGGGCCAACTGTCCCCCCAGCCCCCGAGCGCGGCCGAGAACGGTCACGCCGGGTTGCGCTCCGGCCCGCCCTCACCCGCGCCCGTCGGGCCCGCCGAAATCGAGGACTCCGAGAAGTCATAACCGCGTCCGGCCGCCGAGGCCGGTAGGTAGTACGAGAGCAGGAGGCCGACCGTTCCTCCGCATGATCGGAGCTATGGGCCCCCGCGTCCCCGCCCACCAGATCACGACGCGCAACCTGGGCGCGGCGTATCCCTTTATTGCAGAGACCGGCCTGGGTCAACGTGGATTGGTCATCGGGGATGACCTGCTGGGGGGCTCCTTCGTCTTCGACCCGTTCGAGCTCTGCGCCCGCTCGGGATTCTCATGGCCTGCGCCACGGCCTGGTTGCAGGCGGCGCTGGCGCGGACCGCGTCGGCCGGAGGCGGGCCCGACGGATGGTGCCGCCAGCTCTTCCTCGTCGTCGACGAGAGTTGGGCCATCCTTTTCAAGCTGTGAATAGATCTGTGTCTCGTCCGAAGACTCTAATAGAAGTCGGTCAGGCGTTGTGACCTGCCATGACATGGCACGCCGGTGATCCGATCAACCACAGAGCCTGCCCACATACGGAACAACCGAAGGGTCGGGCTGCTCGCGACTGTTGACGGCCGGGGAACGGCCCGATCTGGGCACCTGTGATGGAAAATTACCGCGGCTTTTTCCCAACCGCGAGATGGATGCCGGTACAGAGCTCCTGATCGACTGCGGTCAGAGAGGTAACAGAAGAAGATGGCCGGCGTCGCTGGTCTGTCCTCAGTCGGCGGTAAAACAGGACTTGACCCCACCAGCTGCGAGGGTTGCCACCTGTCGCCGGTATGTGGCCAATCGGCGGTCGAATCCAGAGGCGTTTCGAATGCCTCACCCCGTTGGTGCATCCGATGCATGCGGTCGACAGACTCGCCGGAAACGAGCATTGCCGACTGGACCGGACGAGTGCCCGCGTCCCCCAATCCCCTCACACATCCATCACGCCTCGCTAACCAGCCGATCATGTGCGGCGCACAACCTGGAGGAGAACGGAAAGGGAGGGGATGGCCATGACGATATTCCGTAGCCTCTTGGCAGGACCGAAATTAGGTGTCGTGGTGATTGTGGCCGCCGTTGCCGTGGTGAGCGCTGGGGGCACGGCCGCCGGCTTTGCCCTGACCTCTGGTGGCGCCTCCTCCATTGCCTCTCCACCATCCGCCACACCGAAAGCCGCGTCAGCCACGTCAGCCCCTGCATCGGCGTCGTCGACGGCGCCGAGCACGACCACCACGGCCGTGCCGGCCATGCCCGGGGTCACCCTCACCGCCCCGGCCGCCGCCCCGGACGCTTCAGTCCTGATCAGTGACACCTGCTTCTACAGCCACGAGGCCAATGACGACCCCATTTTGGATCCGGGCGAGCCCGGCACGTCGATGGCGCACGACTTCTTCGGCAATAGGTCGACCTCCGCCACATCGACCGCCGCCATGCTGGTCGGTGGATCGACCACCTGCTCGACCAGTGACGATGCTTCGGCGTACTGGACGCCGGTGCTCTACCAGGACGGCGTAGCCGTGGCTCCGTCGCGCAATCTCATCTACTGGTCCGGACTGCATGCCACCTCCCCAACGGTGGTGGCACCGCCAGCCGGCCTCGAGATGATCGCCGGCAATGAGAACGCCAGCGCACCCCAGCCCACCTCGGTGATCGACTGGCGCTGTGTCGACTCGACGACGCAGGCCGACTCGACGACGCAGGCCGTCTCCAACGTGCCCGTCAACTGTGCCGGTACCAAGGGCATTGAGCTGCGGGTCACCTTCCCGTCATGCTGGAACGGCACCACGTTGAACGGAGCCAGCCAGACCAACGTGGCCTACCCCGAAACCAGCAAGGCCCGGACCTGCCCCTCTGGCTACCCGGTGCGGATCCCAACCGTGATCTTCCACATCATGTACCCCATCACCTCGGCCGCCGGCCTGACGCTTTCCATGGGTCCCGGGCAGCAAGGCTCCACCGACAGCGCCCACGGGGACTTCATCAACGGCTGGAACCAGAGCGTGCTGACCAGGCTCATCAACGGCTGCGCCGGTACTACCCGTACCTGTGGCCACGTCACCGGATCTGACGCCCAGGTTCGACCGAAGAAGGCCTAGGCACGGGTGCCCCCCCGCCGACTGTGCGATCGACCCCCCCGGTACGCTAGGTGTGTTGCACGTCGGTCCCCCGGGACTGAAAGGGGGGGCTTGATCTGATGGATCACCGCACCGTTGTCGAAGGGTCGACGCCGGAGGCAGTGCGGGGGAGGCCTCGCACACTGCCGGCCCGGCTCCATGTGACGCAGCGCTCGCTGCAGATGGCGCTGGGCCTGGTATGGATCTTCGACGGGCTGTTGAAGTTCCAGCCCAACTTGCTCCGTCCGGCCTTCGTGGCCGAAGTCATCCGGCCGATGGCTGCCGGCCAGCCCAGTGTGATCGGCTCAGCCATTAACCGGATGGCCACCCTCCTCTCGCACGGCACCACCACCTGGGTCGCCCTCTTCGGACTGATCGAAGTCGGTATCGGGGTCGGCATCCTGTTCCGGCGCACGTTGAAGGCGGCGCTGGTGACCTCGTTCATCTGGGGTCTCGGCATCTACCTATTCGGTGAGGGCTTGGGCATGGTGCTGACCGGCCACACATCGCCACTGGCCGGCGCGCCCGGTGCAGTCTGCTTCTATGTGCTGCTCGGTGTGATGGTGTGGCCGACATCGAGGGCGGCTGGCTCACCCGATGCCGTCGGTGGCGCGGCATCGTCGGTCGCCGGGCGGGGTGTCTTCGGGGCGACGGGCGCACTGCTTATCTGGGCTGCCATCTGGTTGTTCGAGGCCGTGCTGTGGGTCCTGCCGTTCAACCGCACCGGCCACGCCATCGCCAACCAGCTCAGGCTCACCGCGCAAGGGGAACCGGGCTGGTACGCCCACGTGCTGACCTCCCTCGGTCGTGCCTTCAACGGCGACACCGTCGAGGTGGCGGCTCTGCTGGCGGCCCTTTCGGTGATGATCGGTCTTGGGCCGCTCCTCTCGCATCGGCCGCAGCGCTACATCGGCCTGGGTATCGGTCTGGCCTTGCTGTACTGGGTCACCGGCCAGGGCTTGGGGGAGCTCTTGACCTTTGGCGGCACCGATCCGAGCAACGGCCCGTTGATCGCTCTGATCGGGCTGTCGGTCTGGCCCCTGGCGCCCGCCCGGGCCCGCATGCCGACACCGGTCGCCCGTTTGGCCACACTGCATCCGGTCAGTGCGATTGGCGCCGCCATTGCCGTGATACTGGTCCCACTGGCGGTCGGCATTGTGCCGGTGGCATCGGGCAGTGCGGCCGGCGTATCGCCGGGCGTTTCGACCTCGGGCTCGAGATCGGGATCGTCGATGTCGGGCATGTCGATGTCAGGGTCGGGATCCATGAAGGGCATGTCGACGACACCGAAGAGCCATCACACGTCGGCGACGGGATCGTCGACCCATGCCATGAACATGTCGGCCATGGCCGGCCTCAATGTGACCGATCCACACTGGAAGTACACCGGCCCGGCACTCCCAGCGGCCGAGGTCACTGAGTTGACCGTGGCCAGTGCTCGGGCCGACGATGGCCACAAGATGCAGACGCCGAACTGCGACGCCGCGCCCACCGCCGATCAGGTCCTGGGCGCCACACAGTACGTGCAGGCCACGTCGGCCGCCGTGGCCAAGTACAAGGACCTCAGCACTGCGCTGGCCGCCGGCTACGTACCGATCACCAACCCCAACTACCCGGTGGTCCACTACCTGAACTACTCGTACATGAACCGCCAGGACATTATGAACCCGACAGCGGTGGACTCCTTGGTCTACGCCACCACCCCCTACGGGCCGGTGCTGGTGGCCGCGATGTACCTGATGCCGGGCCAAGGTGATGGCCCCATGCCCTACGGCTGCCTGGTCCAGTGGCACCAGCACACCAACCTGTGCCGGAACGACCGGACCGGCCGCATTGACGGCTTCACGCCCTGCGCGCCGGGCACCAGTTTCGAAGGACCGACGCCGATGATGACGCATGTCTGGCAGGTCCCGGTGGCCGGTGGCCCCTTGGCCATTGACCCCTCTGACCTCCAGGTGGTGGAGGCGGCGATCATGGCGCAGCAAGAGGGCTTGGCCCCGACCTCCAGCGGAGTGATGCCGCCGGCCTGAGCTGCCGGCTTCCGGCACCGCTTCGTAGCAGTTTCAAGATAAGCACGAGCGAGATTGCCCAACGGGTTAGGGACACCTACTGCGCTGAGGGCAACCGTTCCTTTGCATGATCGGAGCGATTGGTCCCCGCGTCCCCGCCCACCAGATCACGACCCGCAATCTGGGTGCGGCATATCCCTTCATTGCGGAGGCCGGCCTGGGTCAACGTGGGGTGGTCATCGGGGATGACCTGCTCGGGGGCTCCTTTGTCTTCGACCCGTTCGAGCTCTACGCCCAGGGTGTGGTGTCCAACCCCAACATGGTGGTCTTCGGCCAGATCGGTCGGGGCAAGAGCGCCTTCGTCAAGACCTTCCTGTGGCGCCAGGCCGTCTTCGGGCGGAGGTCGTGGGTGGTCGATCCCAAGGGTGAATACGGCGACCTGGCCGCGGCCTGGGGTTGCCGGCCGGTGGCGCTGCGGCCGGGTGGTGCCGTTCGCCTCAACCCGCTGGATCCGGGACCGGAGCACGAAGGCGGTGTCATCGACGGAGAGGGCAGCACGGCCCGCCGTCAGATGGAGCTGCTCACGTCGTTGGCCAGCGCCTGCCTCGGGCGGAACCTGCTACCGCGTGAACGGGCCGCATTGGGGGCGGCACTGGCCACGGCCGCCGCGCGGGCCGGGGTGCCCACGGTGCCCCGCGTCGTCGAGGCGATGCTCTCGCCCACCGCTGATTCGGCCGCCTCATTGCGCACAGAGTTGCGCGACCTGCTGGAGGACGGGCGAGACGTGGCGCTCGAGCTGCGTCGCCTCGTGCACGGCGACCTGGCCGGGATGTTCGACGGGCCCACGACGCCGGGACTCGACCTATCGGCCCCTTTGGTGGTGCTCGACCTCTCCGCGCTCTATACCTCGGCCGCGCTCGGGATTCTCATGGCCTGCGCGACGGCCTGGTTGCAGGCGGCGCTGGCGCGGACCGCGTCGGCCGGGGGCGGGTCCGATGGATGGAGCCGCCAGCTCTTCCTCGTCGTCGACGAGAGCTGGGCCATCCTTTCCAACCTGGGCGTGGCCCGGTGGCTGCAGTCCTCGTGGAAGCTGTCGCGCGCCTTCGGCGTCTCCAACGTGGCGATACTGCACCGGGTAACCGACCTGCACTCGGTCGGGGCCTCCGACTCCGAGCAGGTGGCACTGGCCAAGGGACTGCTGGCCGACTCCGAGACGCGCGTGGTCTACGCCCAATCGCCCGGGGAGTTGGCGGTGGCATCGGATCTGCTCTCCCTCTCGTCGACCGAGGCGGCACTGTTGCCGCAGCTCCGACGCGGCGTGGCCCTGTGGAAGGTCGGGCAGGGCTCGTTCCTGGTACAGCACCGGCTCAGCAATCTCGAACGCAGCCTGGTCAACACCGATGGGGCGATGGCGGCCGGCTGACACGTGCGGGACCATTTCATAGCCCTGGTGCCGTTGGCTCTCGGCGCCGTGCTCTTCGCTCTGGTCTCGTCCCGGGGCTCCCTCTCCCTGCCGGCGCCCCGTCGACACAACGGACGCGGCGCCCGATGGGCCCGCCGCAAGGACCTCCATGACCTGGTCGTCGACCATCGAGCAGCGCATCCGGGTCGTCTGGCTCTGGGCACGGTCCATGGTGTCGTCCGCCCGGCCCTCGTCGTCGCCGAACGGGCCCAATCGGTCGTGGTGGTCGGACCGACCCAGAGCGGGAAGACCACCGCGCTGGCCGTCCCGGCGATCCTGGGCTGGGAAGGCCCGGTGGTGGCGGCCAGCGTCAAGAGCGACCTCCTCCGCGACACCCGCACCCGGCGGAACGAACGCGGCCGCATCTGGTGCATCGATCCCACCGGTGCAACCGGAATGCGGCCGAGTGCCTGGTCGCCGCTCACCCCCTGCGTGGAATGGGTCGCGGCGCGGCGGGCGGCGGCCGATCTGGCGGAGACGGCCAAGGCCGACGGCACCACCGCCGACGGCGAGTTCTGGTATGCCACCGCGGCGAAATTGCTGGCCCCGCTCTTCTTCGCCGCGGCGCGCGACGGCCGCCCCATGGCCGACGTGGTGCGATGGATCGACACGCAGGAGGCGAGCGAGGTGACCCTCATTCTCGAACAGGTGGGAGTGGCGGCGGCATTGGACGCGGCCCGGGCGTCATGGTGCCGCGACGAGCGCACGCGCAGCTCGGTCTACACCACCGCCGAGACGATCCTGGCCCCGTTCGCCGACGCCGGTGACGCGGCGGGCGCCGCCTTCGAACCACCCGACTTACTCGGGGGTCCCCATACGCTCTATCTCTGCGCGCCGGCGCACGACCAACGTCGCCTGCGCGGGTATTTCAGCGCGCTGACCCAGCAGGTCCTCGCCCATGCGTTCGCGCAGGCGACACGCGCCGGAAAGCCCTTGGACCCTCCGCTGCTCGTGGTGCTCGACGAGGCGGCCCACATCGCTCCGCTTCCCGAGTTGGACGGCCTGGCGGCAACCTGTGCATCCCACGGGATCCAGCTGGTGACCGTCTGGCAGGACCTGGCCCAGGTGCGCGCCCGGTACGGCTCGAGGGCGCCGACGGTGCTGAACAACCACAGGGCCAAGGTCTTCTTGCCCGGGATCGCGGATCCCGACACGTTGGACTATGCCAGCCGCCTCATCGGCGACGAGGAGATCACCGTGCCGTCGGTCACCCGCGATCCCGCCGGCGGCCGATCGACCACCTCGAGCCGCGGGCCGCGCCGGCTGTTGCCTCCCGAAGATCTGCGCTGCCTCCGCCGCAGTGAAGCGGTACTGGTCTACGGCACCCTGCCGCCGGCGCGGCTGCACCTGCGACCGTGGTGGGCTATCCGCCGCCACCCTCGGCGCGGACCTCTCGGATGGGGCCGACGACCTGGTGCACGCTCGGTGACTCGAGCCACGCCGTGAGATCGAGGCCGAACTGCACTTCAGGCAGCGGCCCCTCGTCGAGCTCATGGGCCTGCGAGGCCATCCAACGGCCGTCCATCCGCCGCACCTCGGTGAGGACCTCGGCATAGGGGAGGAGGCTGGCGGCCGGCGAGCCGAACCCGAAGACCCGCTCGGAGCCGAGCACGGCGTTGGTGGTGGCCCGGCCGCTCAGGAGACGCCGGTAGTCGTTGCGCTCGAGCTCCCCGGCGTACGCCTCGAGGATGTGGAGCATCCGGGCCAGGTCGGGATCGCCGAATGGAAAGAACACATTGGGCACCGGGAGGTCACCCCAAATCCCCCACATCCACCAGCGAATGGACGGCGGCAACGTCTCGAGCGCCCGCTGCACGCCACGCGCCACGGTTTCGTGCCCGTGGTGCACATCGTGCGGGGACGGGGACACCACGACGCTGGCACCGTGTTCCTCCAGAATCGCAGGGAGCTCGTTGGCCACCCGCGCGGTCGCCCCTTCCAGGTCATCGGGCAACGAGATGTCGAGGGGAGGGTCGAGGACCACGGGCACGAACCGTGCCCGCCGTGACGCCTCTTCGAACTCGGCCCGCCGCCTCTCCCACTGGTCCGGGAAGCCCTGGCTGGCGAGCACGCTCACGACCTTCCACCCGCGATCGAGAAGGTGGAGGAGCGCGCCGGGGCAGCCGAGGGCCTCGTCATCGGGGTGGGGGGCGACGTGGACGACCGTGGGTGACATCTGCACCGCAGGTTATGCGCGCGCCGGTTGGCGCGTTCAGCCGCCGTAGAGCAACGAACCGGGGGTGGTGAGGAGCTCTCCGGACTCAAGCCAGGTCTTCAGCCCGGACAGGATCATCGGCCATCCGCCGTAGAGCTGCTCGTTGGCGCCCTCACGCAACTCGTCATGGGTCACCACCAACTTGCAGGAGTCCTCGACCTGGGTGATCTCCCACGTGACCCGAGAGGCGCCCTCGCTCTTCACGTCGTCCCCCCAGAGCGCGGTCATGGTGTGGACGAGCCGGTGGGGCGGATCGACCTCGAGAACCTCTCCCTCGCCGAGCTGGAGGCCCGCCTGCGCCACCCCCATCTCCAGGCGGGAACCGACGGTCCAGTCGGAGACCACCCCGGCGCCGAAGTTGTACCTACTCCGTATGTCGGGGTCCGTGATCGCCTCCCAGAGGCGCTCGGGCGTGGTGCGGATGTAAATCTCGAAGACCTTTTCCATCTGACTCTCCAGTCTCTGCTTGATCTCGCCGAGCCCTGCCACCCAGGGCTCGGCGTACTTGCTCACCCAACGGTCGTGGACGAGCCTGATCGGCACCGGGTTCAAGAAGTGGAGCTTCTGGCGTCCCCGCCGCCTGCTCACCACCAGACCCGCCTCCTCCAGGAGTTTGAGGTGCTTCATGACGCCGAAGCGGGTCATCGCGAAGCGTTCCTCCAGCTCGCTCAGGGTCTGCCCGTCCCGAACGAACAGTTCGTCGAGCAGGCTCCGCCTCGTCGGGTCGGCGAGAGCCTTGAACACCGCGTCCACATGTGCAGTATAGGTGACTATTAGGTCACATATCAAGACGTCGAGGTGGATTTTTGTGGGCACGCCTCTATCACTCTGGACAGATCACTCTTAATAGAATATTCTCACAACGTGCCACGGAGGAACCGCTCCAACCCGCTGGCCCTGGCCGTGCTCGTCTCCCTGTACGAAAAGCCGATGCACCCTTACGAGATCGCGCAGACTCTGCGGCTGCGGGCCAAGCACGAGAGCGTCCGTCTCAACTACGGCTCGCTTTATGCCGTCGTCGATGGGCTGGAGCGGAAGAATCTGATCAAGGCGCGCGAGACCGAGCGCGCCGGCAACCGGCCGCCCCGCACCATCTATGAGATCACCGAGGACGGCTCCCGGGAGATGGTCGATTGGCTGACCGAAATGATCGGTGTGCCCGCCAAGGAGTACCCGCAGTTCCTGGCCGGACTGTCGTTCATTCCGGCCCTCACACCCGAAGATGCCCTGGCGGCGTTCCAGTTGCGCGCCACCACACTCGAGCTCCAACTGGCCCAGATGCGCGCTACCCTCGTCGCCGCGCGCGATGCCGGACTGCCGCGGCTCTTCATGGTCGAGACCGAATTCGAGGAACAACTGATCGAGACCGAGCTCCAGTTTGTCACCGCTCTCATCAAGGACATGACGTCCGGGAATCTCGAAGGACTCGACATGTGGAATTCCTTCCATGCCGATGGGAAGAATCCTCTGGAGGGGGTGGTCTTCGGGATCGACACCACCTAACGAATCGGGGCCGCGTGTTGAGCCACGCGACCCCGGATCCGTCCAACCACGAGATCGACCCACGAGAGGCCAACGCTCGGGCAGCACCTACAGCGTATGCGACTCCGTCGGTCGAGCTCTACGAAACTCAACCGAAAGGAGCGCGCCCGTGCACGCCCTCATTGAGGCCCAGGGCCTCAGCAAGCGATTCGGGAAGGTGCAGGCGCTCGACGCGCTCGACCTGACCATTCCATCCGGACAGGTGGTGGCCTTCCTCGGCCCCAACGGTGCCGGGAAATCCACGTTCATCCGCACTGTGGCAACGCTGTTGCGCCCCGACAGCGGATCCCTCCGGGTGTCGGGCTTCGACGTCGTGCGCCAGGCTATGGCCATCCGTCGACTCATCGGCCTGGCCGGGCAGTCGGCCGCGGTGGAGGAGATGATGACAGGGCGGGAGAACCTGGCCATGGTGGCCCGCCTCTACGGTCAGGGCAGAAGGACGGCCCGGGTCAATGCCGCCCGGGTGCTCGAACTGGTGGACCTGACGGCGGTGGGTGACCGCAAGGTGAAGACCTACTCGGGGGGCATGCGGCGGCGGCTGGATCTGGGCGCCAGCCTTGTCGGCACACCCCGGCTGCTCCTCCTCGACGAACCCACCACCGGCCTCGACCCGGGCAGCCGTAGTGAGCTCTGGGACGCCATTCGCGACCTGGGCAACGCCGGGACCGACATACTGCTGACGACCCAGTACCTGGACGAAGCGGACCACCTCGCCGCCTACATCGTCATCATCGACGAGGGACGGGTCATTGCCCAGGGCACACCGGGCGAGCTCAAGTCCCGGGCCGGCTCGGACAGGATTGAGTTGCGCACGAGGGAGGTGAGCGACCTCACTCAGGCGGTGGAGATACTCGCCGCGCTCGAGACCGGCACACCGTCGTACGACCAGGCCACCCGTCGTTGCTCCGTTGCTGCGCCGGGGGGCGCGCAGCTGTTGCCCGTGGTCGTGCGCGCGCTCGACGACGCCCGCATCGCGGTGGAGGACATCACACTCCGCCGCCCGACCCTCGACGAGGTCTTCCTCGCCTTGACCGGACACGCCACCCACCAACCCACGCACGACAACAGATTCGAGGAGCACGTCGCATGACGATCAAGACCGACTCCGGAGTCCTTATCAGCGCCCCATCGGGGATCGAGACGGGGCCGCCGGTCAACGCCGGCGCGCCCTTCTTGGTGGCGTCCTACGAGGTGGCGGCGCGCACGGTGAAGAAATTCGTGCGGTCGCCCCAGTTGATCGTGGCCGGGACGGCACAGGGCGCGCTGTTCCTGCTCATCTTCCGCTACGTCTTCGGCGGCTCTATCAGCCATACGGGGTCGCTCACATACGTGGACTTCTTCATCCCCGGCTTCGTGGTCACCAGCGTCCTGTTCTCGGGCATGGGCGCCGCGACCGGCATCGCCGAGGACCTCCAAGGCGGTCTGTTCGATCGCCTGCGCAGCCTCCCGATCCGACTCATCTCGATCATCTCGGGCCGGGTGACGGCGGACTCGTCCCTTCTCGTCTGGAGCCTGGCGGTGACGACGTTCTTCGGAGTCCTCGTCGGCTTCCGCACCCAGAACGGTGCCGGCGCCGCGGTGGCCGCGTTCGGGCTGTGCGTCCTCTACGGATTCGCGTTTTGTTGGCTCTTCATCGGCCTCGGACTTGCTGCCGGCAGCCCGCAGGCGGCCCAGGGGATCTCGTTCCTCGTCTTCCCGCTCTCCTTCGTCTCCAGCGCCTACGTGCCGGTCTCGACGATGCCCGGATGGATGCAGGCCTTCGCCAACCACCAGCCGCTGACCTACATGTCGGACACGGTGCGCCTACTCACCGAGGGCCACGCCACACAGCTGGTGGGCCAGTCATTGCGCGGTTCCCTTCTGGCGTCCTTGCTCTGGTCGGCGGGGATCTTCGTGGTCTTCGCCCCGCTCACCGTGTGGAAGCTGCGCCGGTCCTGAAGCCGCGGAGGCGTCATGTGGCGGTACAGTGCGGGGCGTGGTATCCACCCCGAGCGAAGAGACTCCCGAGCATCCCTACACGCTGTCGATCGATGTGGGTGGTACCGGACTGAAGGCATCGGTACTGAGCAAGGACGGCACCATGGTGGCCGACCGGGTGAAGGTTGAAACCAAGTACCCGATGCCTCCAGACGGGGACACCGGCCTGGTCGCGACGTTGACCGCATTGGTGAAGCCGTTGCCGGCCGCTGACCGGATCTCGTGCGGGTTCCCGGGCATGGTCCGCAACGGACTCGTTCTGAGCGCCCCCCACTTCGTCACAAAGAAGGGGCCGGGCTCCCCGGTGGACGAGAAGCTCTCCGCCGCCTGGTGCAAGTTCGACCTGGAGAACGCGCTGGCGACCGCTCTGGGCAAGCCGACGAAGGTCGCTAACGACGCCGATATTCAGGGTGCTGCCGTCGTCAAGGGAGATGGGCTCGAAGTCGTCATCACTCTCGGCACGGGATTCGGCAGCGCGCTCTTCATGGACGGCCACCTGATGCCCCACCTCGAGCTGGCCCACCAGCCGTTCCGAAAGGGCGAGACCTACAACGACCAACTGGGTGAGTTGGCGCGCAAGAACAAGGGCGACGAGTCGTGGAACGAACGCGTGCGCGAGGCCATCGCCAACCTCGAGGAGCTGTTCTTCTTCGACCACCTCTACATCGGCGGAGGGAACGGCCGCCGCGTCGACCGTGACGCACTAGGCGACGTGTTAGAGCGCGTCACGATCGTCGACAACACCGCCGGGATTCTGGGCGGCGTCAAGTTGTGGGAAATCGGATGAAAGTCGATTCGGCCATGGCGACGGGCCGTTCCGGACGGCTGCGGACCCCATAAGGGCCATGACGAGGAGTGTCCGTCAGAGGCTTGACGAGCTCATGGCCGAGCCGCCGGTGGCTGATCTCGGCTACCCACCTGACCAGAGAGTGATGGCTGCCGTCGTGCTCGGTCTCCAACTCCTGGCTGACTCCATTGACGCAATCGAAGAGCGCATTCAAAAGGGTGATGTCGCCCCTGACAGGTCCGAGCCGGTGGCCCTACCGGCGGACATTGAGGGGATCACGGCCGAGATCGAAGGCATCACGGCGCAGGTCGGCACGCTGGCGAAGCTCATCAAAGAGGCCGCAGAGGACAGGTAGACCCCCGACGTCGGGGCGGGCGGCCAACAGCTCCCGGCTGCTACCGGACGCGGAGTGTTCATTTTCCCGCCACGGACACGTCACGTGCTTCCTGTCACACTGAGGGTACCGACAACGATTGGGATCACAGCGTGGCAGGAGAACTCAGAGGCTGGCACCCGGACCCGTTCGACACGCATGAGTGTCGGTATTTCTCAATGGACGGCAAGCCGACCCGTCTCGTGAGCGACAGTGGCCGCACCTCCCACGATCCGCCATTGCCGACGCCACTCGGGTCGGGCGTCGGCCCGGCCCAACCCAAGCGGTCCGTGCACGATCAACGCCAGATTTCGCCGCAGGTCCCCCAGTCCGGGGCGAACACGACAATCGCGCCCGGGAGCATCGCCTTCCCACCACTGGCGGCGACGCGAGACCGCGAACCGGATCGCCCGGCGATCGGGCAGATCTACCAGTCGGTCGGCGGTGACGAACGGCGAACCGAACTCAACTCGACGGCACCGGTGACCGGTGGGCATGAAGAGGAAAGGCCGCCCGGTCGGAAGCCCGAGCTCCTCGACGTCCTCTTCCCCAAGGCGTCCCCCGCCCGCCGGGCCATGCTGCAGCGCTTTGTGCGCTACGGGTCCGTCTCGGTGATCTCGACTCTGCTGGGCCTGGCGATTCTGAGCGTTCTCATCGGCGCAGTCGGGTATCCGGCGGTATGGTCGAACGTCATTGCGGTAGGGATCGCGACGGTGCCGTCGTTCGAGCTCAACCGAAGGTGGGTGTGGGTACAGAATGGTGAACGCTCCATTCTCCGTCAGGCGGTCCCGTATTTCGTCCTTTCGTTCGCCGGGCTGGTGATTTCGACCCTCGCCGTCCACGTCGCCTCAGACGCCACTATTCACTCGTCGCGCTTGATCCACACCGGGGCAGCCGAAGTGGCGAACGTTGCGTCATACGGCACGCTCTGGTTGCTCCAGTTCTTGTTGTGTGACCGAATCCTCTTCCGTTCGCCGAGCAGGGGTCCGCTACTGTCTGATCGATCTGCTTCACTCAAGAAGCTGCAGTCCAGCGAAGAGACTGTCAGGGTCGACGCCCTCTCCAGCGGGTGAATTCGTAGAGTCGAACTTCAGCCCGCGGTCGGGGATCCCGCAGACAGCGTGGATATCGGTATCGATTGGGAAGGCACGGGCACGTGAACCGCTTCCCCCCAACGGGAGAACGTCACGATCTCGCCTGACACCTTCTGGGCCGTGCCGCCCGATCCCACAGCTTCCACGGGCAGGGAGTTCCCGTGGGCGGCGACGAACAGCGTGAGCCGGGCGATGCCCGCGGGCCCGGTCCCGGAGAGGCTCATCGTGGGCTGGC
>Ga0302325_10018829_pt1 | contig 14539 bp, 15 predicted proteins | sample Palsa_T0_2_FD_201948 | JGI IMG/M metagenome (GOLD analysis project Ga0302325, IMG submission 201948) | Peat permafrost microbial communities from Stordalen Mire near Abisko, Sweden - Palsa_T0_2 | ecosystem: Environmental > Terrestrial > Soil > Palsa > Peat permafrost | place: Sweden: Abisko... | reverse complement strand
CGTACTCGATCATGAGGGCGAGGATGGAGGCGACGTCCGCCGGGGTGCGGTCGTGGCGCTCCCGGGCAAGGAAGTCGACCACCGCCCGACGGTCGTCGGGAGCCGCCGAAGACAACAGGTGGACGAGCATGAGGGTCCGCTTCCCCTCGTAGAGGTCGCCGCACGCCTCCTTGCCGTAGAGCGCCTCGTCGGCCTCCAGGTTGAGCAGGTCATCGGCGATCTGGAACGCAGCGCCAAGGTGAAACCCGAAGCGGACCATGGCGTCGAGGTCGGCCCGCCCCCACGAGCCGATCGTCGCCCCGATGCGGAGCGGATGGATCGTCGTGTACCAGCACGTCTTGCGGAGCACGAGGTCGAGATAGTCGGCCGGACCAACGTCGAGGACACCGTCACGGCGCCACCCGAGCTCGGTCGCCTGCCCCTCGAGGGTCCGACGGATCATGATGTCGAACTCCTCGACGATGCCCGCCGCCATGCGATTCCCGAGCAGCTTGCGGTTGTCGCGCAACGGCGCGTGGGCAAGGTAGGCGAGGGCATCGCCCGCGTTGATTGCCAGAGCCACGCCGTGGGCGGCGTGCAGGGTTGGCCGGCCTCGGCGGAGGAGGCTTCCGTCCTCGATGTCGTCGTGGATCAAGAAGGCGTTGTGGAGCAGCTCGATGGCAACGGCGGAGGGCAGCGCCTCCTCCAACGCGCCGCCGAAAGCGCGACAAGCAGCGAGGCACAGCGAGGGCCTGATCGCCTTCCCGGCGCGGGAGGGGTAGTCGCCGACCAGGTCGTACAGGTGGGCGCTCGGCTCGCTCGCCGGCAGGTAGCCGGCACTGGCTTCAGCCGTCAGCGCGCCGTATCGGGCCAGGGTGGCGAGGGGCTCGCAGGTCATTGGTGCGCGACGGGTGCGGAGACCACTTCCACCCGCAGGACGAGGCTCACCTCGTCCAGGCCTTCGGCCAGCAGATGCCCGTGGTACCGCCCGGGACGGGTGGCAGGGGGAACCGCGATCGCCACGCTCACCTCGCGACTGGTGCGCAGGTCGGCCGTGTCGAGCACGGGAGGGTCGATGTCCACGCAGGGGGCGGCCAACGCCGAGCCGTCGGCGGCCCACAGCGTCGTGGCCCACAGGCGCGTCGACCCCGCCGCCGGCCCGTCGAGCACGTGGAACCACGCCCGCGCGCTGGCACGGCTGCCCGCCGTGACGGGACCGATATCGAGGACGTCATGCCCTTCGGGTCTGGCGAAGCCGTCGGCGCTCTCGACCACATCGAGGAGACCGTCGAGCAGGGCATGGACCATCTCACCTGACAGATCGGCCAGCCGATCTGTCTCCGCGCGGAGTCGCCGCATCTGCTGACGGAACTCGCCCGGCGACGCCGCGCTGGGTGCTGCACCCATCCGGGTCCCACCGCGGCCGGCCTGGAGGAGTCGGTCGACGGCTGCCGCCGCCGCCTCGAGCCCGATCCGGCTCACGTCGGCAAGGGCATCGAACCCCTCGGCCGGGCCGGGGATGCTCATCCGGTTCCCGACGGGCGGAACCCGGTCGTGCCCTCGTGCGCCGGCAGCCCCTCGACCGAGTTGGCCGCCTGAAGACCAGCGAGGACGGCCGCCTCGATGCAGCCGGCGTTGAGCCCGGAGTCGATCCAGTCCCCAGCGAGGTGCAACCCGCCAAACCCGCTGGCATTGGCGGCCAAACGGAAGCGGGACGTTCCGGGGAGCGATTGCACGTAGCGGTCGGAGGGGTCGGTGTTGGCTCGCCAATACTGGGCGTCGAAGGTGCCGCCCGCGAACAGGTCGCAGCGGAACTTGCCGGCGGTGACCGCATCGGGCCACAGGCGGCCGGCGCGCTGGTCGAGGAAGTCGACGGCGCCGGATCGCACCGCGGCACTTTCCGCAGCAGCGTCAGGCGGGGCAGCAGCCGCGACGGCGGGCGGGTCGGGGAGGACGGCGCAGAATGATGCCGCCGTCCGGGGTCGGCCGCCACTGGGCCACGTTTCGAACGGGAGGGTATGGCTCATGGAGGCGAACGTGTCGAACGGGGCGCCGCATCCCGTCATGACCGCGGCACCCCCCTCCCAGCCGAGCGCCCGCTCGTCCTCCATCAGCCAGACCTGGAACGACTGCGTCGCCACGGTAGCTACGTGCTCCACCATGTCCCGCCAGCGTTGGTCAGCGCCGATCAACTCGCCGGCCACGGAGGGGAGCACGCCGATCGACACGGCCAGGACGACGTCGTCGAAGTCCCTGCCGGCGCGAAGCTCGACGGTCCCCGCGTCAGGATGTGGCTGGCGCTGATCCTCGAGAAGCCCGGTCTCGTGGGCGAGCTGGGCGGGGTCGGGTCGGTCGGGAAACACGGGCAGGCGGCCAACCCGGACCAGCGGGTCGTACTCGTCGACGCCGGCGGCCAACGCCGCCTGGCGCCCGAGCTGCACCGTCACCACCGACCGATTGTCGGGGTCGAGACCGATGTGGTCCAGGCGGTGGAAGAACTCGAACCGGACCCCGCGGCGCCGCAGGGCTTCGTACAGCGGCGCGAACACCACGTCGCCCATGCCGGCGCGCATCTTCCAGAAGACGGCGCCGCGATAGGTCAGGAACAGCCGGCCGGTGAGCTGGAGACCCAGCCCGGCAGAGAACGACGGTCGCTCCCGATCGCCGTCCCGGTAGCCGAAGACGAAGTCGTACATGCCCATGACCAGCGGGCCGGCCAGCGTCGAGCGGCTGGCGCCATGCGACTCCAGCCACTGCCTGAAGTCGAGGTCGTCGACGGCGCCATAGCCGCGGGTGCCCAGGCCGTCGGCAAGCACGCCGCGGCCCATGGTGGTGAGCAGGTCGGCGAGGTGGGCGGCTCGCACCGCCGCGGTCGGGTTGGCAAGCGCGCCGGACAGGCCGGGCGCGAATCCGGACCGTTTGGGCGGGCTGGATCGAGAGCTGAGGGCGGCTCGTGGGGGCGGCTCCGGGTCCGGCACCAGGGACTCGGCAAACCGGGCGACCAAGGCCGTCGACCGGGAGATCAGTTCTCGGGGGGAGAGGTCGGAGCCATCCCCATCCCCTGGAACGAGGTCATTCTCCGGGAACCGCGCCATCCAACGCGCCCACCCCTGCGGCCCTTCGTGACCGAGCCCGATGGTGCTCCCGCGGAGGAACGCGTCGTCGAACGTGGCGATGGGTGCTGACGGATCGGTGACGGGCCGGTCAAGCTCGGCGTACACGTCTCGGATCAGGCGGAAGGCATTGTCGTAGTAGCCGGGCCACACGTGCAGCCCGTGCTCCTGGATGCGCCCGTCAGGGCCGCGCGTGCTGGCACCCTTGCCGCCGAGGACGGAGCCGCGCTGGTACACGGTGATCTCGGGGCGCCGTCCGTCCGGCCGGCTCAGCCGCCACGCCGCGGCCAAGCCGGCCATGCCGCCGCCCACGATGGCGACACGGTGCGGCGGCGCAGCTCCCACGACCAGCCGGTCAGGCGGACACGTAGATCTGCACGTTGTCCGCCAGTACCACCGGCGGGTTGGCGCCGTCGACGATCACTGAACCGCCGAACCACCCTGTCGTCCCGGCAGCCGGTGTGGCGGTGATCGTGACGGACGTGGCGCCGGCGGGAAGCGGGTTCGGCGCCACCGCGATCGAGCCGGGGAGCGGTTGCGACGCGCCGTTGACGAAAGCGGTCAGGGTGATGGCGGTGTCGACCTCCTGGGCGGTCACGGAAACCGTCGCCAGGTTGGGAGTCCCCGTGATCGGCTGCGATACGACCTTCCCCGTGCCGCCCGACGATTGCCCGCTGACCCAGCCGGCCAGGCTTTGCAGGGTCGCCAGCCAGGCGTCGGCGACGTCACCCACCACGGCCGTCCACGCCCCGTAAAGCTGGTCGCTGGGAGCCCCGGAAGCGGTCGACCCGGCCTTCGTCGTCCAACAGTTGAGGAAGGACTCGGTCATGGTGGAGATCGGAGACGGGTTGGCCGAAGCTGCGGGGTTCGAGCTGGCGATGCCCTTGATGGCTGCCGCCCACGCGCTGATGGCATCGTCGGCCAGCTGGGCCCAGGCCTCGATGACACTCGCGTAGGTCGACTCGGCCGCCGGAGTGGATGACGGAGTGTTGGTACTTGACGGTGATGGCATCAGTTACGCCTCCTCGGTCTTAAGGTCCTGAACACGCGGTCGCCATGTCGATGCAGAGCTCGCCCCAGAAGGTGGCGCAGGCGAGCGAGGGGAATTGTTGGAGGATCGGGTCGGCGAACGTGATGACCTTGACGGCGGTGACCGTGGTCTGATCCGGCCCGAGGGCGCTCGCATGCACCTCGACGTAGCCCTGGTCGACGCTGATGTCGGCGGTCTTCTCCACCAGCTGGTATGACCCGCGGATGCCGGTGATCACCGACGCCTTGTTGAGGCCAGCGGGGCTGCGCATCGTCTCGAAGATGAACTGCAGCGGGGTTCTCAGGAGGTAGCCGGGGATCAACTCCACCACCTCTTCAAAGGTGCCGATCCAGTCTTCGGCCGGCGCGGCCTTGGCCACGTTCATCCCGATCTGGTTCATCGCTTGGAAGAACACGCTGCACGTGGGCCACCACTCCGGGTTGGGGTAGTGGGCGAGTTGTTCGACCGGCATGCCGATCTCGAAGGTGACGGTCACCACTTGGGCCTCGATACCTTCGACCACAATCGTTTGCGAGCAGTCGCAGACTGGCTTGCTGACCTCCCCGGGGCTGAGATTGAGCGCCGACCCGGCACCGGCGGCAAAGGCCGCCCACGCCGCGGCAGCGTTGGCGGCCGCGGCGGCCGCTTGGAGAGCATCCAGCAGGGTCTCGACCGGGCTGGGGTCGTTGCCGATCGGCGGCCCCGGCGGGTCGGGGGCAGCCGGCGGGTCGGGGGCAGCCGGCGGCGGCGTCGCCTCGATCGAGGGTCTCGGGCCCACGTCCGCCGACGCTGACGGACGGTTGGCAAGAAGGGCATGCAGGAGCCCATCCAGCGCGGGCTCGGCACCGAAGGGCCCGACCGTCCCCTGGGTCATGAACGTGTAGTCGACGAGGGCGTTGAGGATCACCAGGCGCGGCACATGCGCCACGCCGGACGCAGCGGGCTGGACCTGCGCGCCCAGCGCGGTGAACGCCTCCGCTGGCGACATCAACGTGAAGAGGGGGTAGGACGCTGCCAGGCCCTGGCGTATCGCCGGCGCGTCCGGCCGCGCGTCGACCGCCAGGCTGACCAGCGCCCGCCTGATGCCCGCCCCTCCGGCCACCGACCCCATCGCGCGGACGATAGCCGCACTTCGTCCAGACGGGGAATGTGACGTTTGTCTTTAGTGCCCCATTCCCACACCCTGGGACCGCTGGAGTTGCTTGCCCTCGGTCTGGAGCGCGGGAGCCACCATCACTTCGGCCTTCTGGAACTCCTTGACGGTCTCGTAGCCACAGGTCGCCATCGACGTCCGCAGGGCACCGAAGAGGTTGAGCCGGCCATCGTTCTCATGGGCGGGGCCGATGAGGATGTCCTTCAACGTCCCGCGCACCTCCGTGCGTACCCGCGCCCCGCGCGGCAAGGACGGGTGAAACGTGGCCATGCCCCAGTGGTAGCCCTTCCCCGGCGCCTCGACGGCCGACGTGAGCGGAGAGCCAATCATCACCGCGTCGGCGCCGCACACGATCGCCTTGGCGATGTCGCCGCCCCGGCTCATCCCGCCGTCGGCGATGACGTGGACATACACGCCCGTCTCGTCGAGGTGCTGTGCCCGCGCCGCACGCGCATCGGCGATGGCGGTGGCCTGCGGCACCCCGATCCCGAGGACGCCGCGGGTCGTGCACGCGTTGCCGGGGCCGACACCGACGAGGACACCGACGGCACCGGTCCGCATCAGGTGCAGCGCGGCCTGGTAGCTGGCACAGCCTCCCACGATGACGGGGATCTCGAACTCGCGGATGAAGCGCTTGAGGTTGAGCGGCTCGACCGTCTTGGACACATGTTCGGCCGAGACCACGGTGCCCTGGATGACGAAGATGTCGAGCTCGGCCTCGAGCAGCAGCTTGGCGTAGGCCTCGGTGCGCTGGGGTGTGAGCGACGCGCACGCGACCGCGCCGGCCTCTTTGATCTCTCGAATGCGGTGGACGATCAGCTCGGGCTTGATCGGCTCGAGGTAGATCTGCTGCATCCGGGCGGTGGCTTTTTCGTTGTCGAGCTTCGAGATCTCTTCGAAGAGGGGTTCGGGATCCTCGTACCGGGTCCAGAGGCCTTCGAGGTTGAGGACGGCAGCGCCGCCCAGCCTTCCGATCTCGATGGCGGTGGCGGGGCTGGTCACCCCGTCCATGGCCGCACCGAGCACAGGCAGCTCGAAGCGGAAGGCGTCGATCTCCCAGCTGATGTCGACATCTTCGGGATCGCGGGTACGGCGGCTGGGCACGATGGCGATGTCATCGAAGCCGTAGGCTCTGCGCCCCGACTTGCCGAACCCAATCTCGACCTCTGCCACGGCGCACTCTCCCTGCGTCTCGGCTACGGGGAAAGTGCGAGTCTAACCCTAGGGGCGCAGCGCTTTGAGGACCTGTCTGGCGACAGCAGCGTTCATCTCGTACACCACCGAGTTCCGCGCCTTCTCGACGCGTTTGAGGACACCGTCGTCGGGCGCGGCGTCGGCCAGCGCGTCGAGCCCGGCCACGACGGCCCGCTTGGTTGACTCAGTGGCGTCGTAGCCCATCCGGGTCAGGGCCTTGACGATGTCGCTGCGCCCGATCGGTCCGGGGGCGGCTTGGGCGACCACGGTGAGGGCGTCTTTGGTCAGCTCCGATGCCCGCTCGACGGTTTCGACAACCCCGAGATGCTCCTCCTCGCCATCGACGGATGCCAGCCACCGCTTGACCTTCCGGACGAGCTCGGCGTGTGTTTCCCCCTCGAACACCAGCTGTGCCATTGGCGTGAGGCTAGCTCCGGGGCCGCAATTCGACTCGGAGCACGCACTTGAGACCCGACCAGGTGTCGTCGATCGCGCACACCTTGGTGTCAACCCAACCGGTGGGCAGGACGACCTCGCGCACCACGTTGTCGGTGATGTCGCTCGGGAGGCCGGACGCCCGCTTCGGCCACGCCACCCAGATGGCGCCCGACGGGGTCATCTTCGGTGTGAGCTGCGGCCACCTGCGCTCGAGGTCGCCCCGCCGGGTAAAGAAGGCGACGGCGAGCTCGGTGCCGGCACCGAGCCGGCGGCCGCCCTCGATCAGCCCGTCGGGGCCACCGAGGACGGCCACCCGCATCCCTGGTCTGATCCCGAGCTTGTCCGAGAGCGCCCGATCCGAGTACCCGGCCACGCCTCCGGAGTCTGGCAGGCCTCGGGAGGTCTGGCAGGCCTCGGGAGTCTGGCAGGCCTCTAGGGCAACGGACCGTCTTCAGGGCCGAGTTCTGTGACTGTCCCTGTCACCCGGGCCAGCAGCTCCCAGAGCATGCGCCCGGTGGCGCCCCACACGATGTCTCCGGGCAGGTCGAAGAAGTGCAGGTTGCGGGCGGCGCCGCCGATCTCCCACCGCTCGGCGTGGTAGACGCCCGGCGCCAGCAGATCGGCCAGCGCCACGTCGAACGCCCGCTCGACCTCGGCTGCGTTGACTCGCAGCGGCGGGCGGCCAGGGAGCACACCGACGAAGGGCGTGATGAGCGCGCCGCTCGAGAACGTCATGAGTGGGCTCAGCCTGCCGACCAAGGTCACCGTGGCCGGCTCGATGCCGACTTCCTCCCATGCCTCGCGGAGCGCGGCTTCGGCGAGGGTCTCGCCGCCGTCGACCCGGCCGCCGGGGAAGGACACCTCGCTTTGGTGGTTGCGCAGCGTCGACGCTCGCCGGGTGAGCAGCACCCGGGTCTCGCCGGTTTCCTCGAACAACGGCGCCAGGACCGCCGACGGCCTCGGCGCGCCGGCCAATGCAGGCGGCGGGGCCCCACCTGGCGGCTCGACCGGGGTGGTGGTCAGCGCCGCTCGAACCCGGTCCAGGACGAGGCCGGTGCGGCCATCCCGGGGAACAAGCGCCCACGGGGCCGCCGGGCCGGGCCGGGCCGAGGGCGGCCGCGGGATCCGCTGCGGGGGAGGCGGCGCCGGGAGAGCGCCGGTCACTCCGTCGCGTTGGCGGCCTGAGCCCCGGCGGCCTCCTCGAGCAGCACGCGGAGGCTGGCCCGCTTCAGATCGGACAGCGTCTTCCCAGGCGAAGCCTCGCCCCGCTCCCACTCCATCCAGATGCCGAGCAACTTGGCGGGGTCGGGAATGGGGAGATCCATGACGGTCGAATCTACCCGGGGCCACCCGCGACAGCGGCCGGGACACAAGTCCCGGCCGCTCTCAGCGATGCGTGTTTGGGGCCTTACATCATCCCCATGCCACCCATGCCACCCATGCCGCCCATGCCTCCGCCGCCACCGGCGGGCATCGCAGCAGGCGGCTCGGGCTTGTCGGCCACGACGGACTCGGTGGTGAGCAGCAGAGCGGCGATCGAGGCCGCGTTCTGCAGCGCCGAGCGGGTCACCTTGGCGGGGTCGATGATGCCAGCCTTGAGCAGATCCTCGAACTGGCCGGTGGCCGCGTTGAGCCCGACCGAACCGGTTTCGCGCTCGACCTGCTGGACTTGCACGGCGCCCTCGAGACCGGCGTTGGTGGCGATCCACCGCAGCGGCTCCTCGAGCGCCTTCCGGACGATCTGGGCGCCGGTGGCCTCGTCGCCCTTGAGCGACGGCAGCAGTTCGTCGATGGCGGCGCGGCTCCGAAGAAGGGCGGTGCCTCCGCCGGGAACGATGCCCTCTTCGATGGCGGCCCTGGTGGCCGACAACGCATCTTCGATCCGGTGCTTCTTCTCCTTGAGCTCCACCTCGGTCGCGGCGCCAACCTTGACGACGGCGACACCGCCGGCCAGCTTGGCCAGCCGCTCCTGGAGCTTCTCGCGGTCCCAGTCCGAGTCGGTGTCATCGATCTCGCGCTTGATCTGCGCCACCCGCCCCTTGACCTCTTCGGCGTCGCCGCCACCCTCGATGACGGTGGTGTCATCCTTGGTGACGATGACCTTGCGGGCCGTGCCGAGCAGGTCGAGCGTCACGTTGTCGAGCTTGAGGCCGACCTCCTCGGAGATCACCTGGCCGCCCGTGAGGATGGCGAGGTCCTGGAGCATGGCCTTGCGCCGGTCGCCGAAACCGGGCGCCTTGACGGCCACGGCGGACAGAATGCCGCGGATCTTGTTCTGCACGAGGGTGGCGAGGGCCTCGCCGTCGACGTCCTCGGCGATGATCAGCAACGGCTTGGCCGACTGGAGGACCTTCTCGAGCACGGGCAGAAGCGAGTGCACCGAGGAGATCTTGGAGTTGACCACCAGGATGTAGGGGTCGTCGAGGACGGCCTCGAGGCGCTCCGGATCGGTCACGAAGTAGGCCGACACGTAGCCCTTGTCGAACTGCATGCCCTCGGTGAACTCCAGCTCGAGCCCGAAGGTGTTGGACTCCTCGACCGTGACGGTGCCGTCCTTGCCGACCTTGTCGATGGCATCGGCGAGCACCTGCCCGACGGCAGCGTCGGCCGCCGAGTTGGTCGCCACTTGGGCGATCTCGGTCTTGTCGTCGATCTCACGGGCCTGGGACTTGATCGACTCGACGCACGCGGCGACGGCCTTCTCGATGCCTCGCTTGAGGCCCATCGGGTTGGCGCCGGCGGCGACGTTGCGGAGACCCTCGCGGATGAGGGCCTGGGCGAGCACGGTGGCCGTGGTCGTCCCGTCACCGGCGACGTCATTGGTCTTGGTGGCGACTTCCTTGACCAGCTGGGCGCCCATGTTCTCGAACGGGTCGTCGAGCTCGATCTCCTTGGCGATGGTCACACCGTCGTTGGTGATCGTCGGCGCGCCGAACTTCTTGTCGATCACGACGTTGCGGCCCTTCGGGCCAAGCGTCACCTTCACGGCGTCGGCCAGCTTGTTGACGCCGGCCTCCAGGCCCCGTCGGGCCTGCTCGTCAAACTTGAGGACCTTGGGCATTACTTGGCCACCTTGGCCAGCACGTCGCGGCTGGTGAGGATCAGCAGGTCCTCACCATCGATCGTGATCTCCGTCCCGCCGTACTTCGAGTAGACGACCTTGTCGCCCACGGTGATGTCGAGCGGGATCAGCTCACCAGAGCTCTCGGCGCGACGGCCCGGGCCGACGGCGAGGACTTCGCCCTGCTGGGGCTTCTCCTTGGCCGTGTCGGGGATGACCAGGCCGGAGGCCGTGGTTTCCTCGCTCTCGCTCGGGCGGACAACAATGCGGTCATCAAGTGGCTGCAGGGCCATGTCTTCGTAGCCTCCGTGGCATCGGAGCCGGAGCGGGCACGCCCCGGCGTTTAGCACTCACACCTTGCGAGTGCTAACCCTAGCCACGTCGCTGAAGTTGGTCAACCGGCGCCATGCCGTACCTTGGCGCTGCTGTGCCGCACCCGCTCCCTCGCCGTGTCGTCATCGTCCGGGTGGCGGTCGCTGCAGTCGCGATCGTGGCCGTGGCCGTGGCAGGGGTCGCGGTCGCGGTCAGCTTGCACCAGGCCCCGGGAACCGGCCGCCAGGCGACGCCCCCGGCGACCTCGACCACGATCGGCGCGCCCCTGAGCCCGGGAGCCAGCCTCCCCCTGGCCGACCCGCCGTCGACGCTTCCGCCGCCGCCCGAGCTGGCCCCGCCCGTCACGGCCCTCGCTGGCCAGCTCGACCCGATACTCGTCAACACGAATAGTTGCCTGCTCGTGCGCGGTGCGACGGGACAACTGTTGTACGAGCACCAGCCGGCGACGGCCCTGGCGCCCGCCTCGACCCAAAAGCTGCTGGTTGCCGCCGCCGCCCTCGAGCTTCTCGGGCCCAGCTTCCGGTTCACGACCACGGTGGTCGCGACCCAGCACCCGGTCGCGGGCGAGGTCGACAACGCCTGGCTGGTCGGGTCCGGCGACCCGGTGCTGTCCTCACCGGAGTACACGTCGTACCTGGCGCTGCTGCCGTTCACCGCCGGCCAGCCCGTGACAACGCCGCTGGTGAGCCTCGCCACCCAGCTCGCCGCCGATGGCGTGCGCTCCATCCCCGGGGGGATCCACGGCGACGACTCCCTCTTCGACCGGACGCGGTTCCTCCCGACCTGGACGCAGGCCTACATCACCGAGGGTGACGTTGCCCCCATCGGAGCGCTCGAGGTCGACGACGGGTTGGACAGCTGGCGCCCGGTGAAGGTGACCGCCGACCCTGCCGCCCACGCGGCGGGAGTCCTGGCCCGGCTGGCGACGGCCGCCGGCATCGCCACGGTGCAAGGTGCCGACGGCGTGGCGCCCCCGGGCGCCGTCGTTCTGGCGTCGGTCCAGTCTCCGACGCTGGCGGACATCATCACGTCGATGCTGCGGGTAAGTGACAACACCACCGCGGAGATGCTCGTCCGAGAGGTCGACCGGGTCACCGGGGGGACGGGGACGACGGCGGGAGGCGTGGCGGTCGTGATGCGCGAGGCGGCGGCGTTGGGCCTCCCGACGGCCGGGCTGCATCTGGTCGACGGGTCCGGGCTGTCCCCCGAGGACCGCGTCAGCTGCGTCACCCTCCTCGACGCGCTGGACCTCGCCTCCCAGGACCGGTTCGCGGCGATGGGCCTCCTGTCGGTCGCCGGGAGGTTCGGCACGCTCGTCGATCGGTTCACGGGTACCCCGGCCGCCGATCATCTCGAAGCCAAGACCGGCAACATCGCCGACGTGTACGGCCTGGTGGGGCGCCTCGACGAGGGTTCCCCCTTGAGCTTCGCCTTCCTGATCAACGGGCCCCTCAACTACGTGGGCGGCATCGGCTACGAGAACCGCGTCGTCGCCGCCCTCGGTACCTACCCGGCGTAGCAGCCGGGTCCGAGGATCAGGGGCAGGTGCCGAGAATGTCGGCGAAATCTGCCTGCACGTTGGGGGGCACATCGGGTGTGCAGTCGACCTGGGCCGTTCCTTTGTCAACGCTCTCCCAGGTCGAGCCGACGAGGTGCCTGACCTCGCTGAACGCTTGCTCGTCGGTGGTCTGCGGTTGGTACTGGACGGCCGCCCAGGTCTGGTCCGAATCGGAGATGCGGATCAGGCTGACCTGGTACGAGGGGTAGTCGGCATTGCCGGCGGCGAGCAGGGCCGCCTGCTCCCCGGGTGTCGGCGCCCGGTTGCCCGCTGAGGTGAGCATCGTCGAGGTGGTGGCCTCGCTCGTCGTCGTCGGCGCCTCGGTCGTGGTGGACGTCGACGTGGTGGTCGGGGCTTCCGTCGTCGTGGTGGAGGTCGACGTCGTGGACGTGGTCGACGTCGTGGACGTGGTCGAAGCAGGAGGCGGCGTGGCGCCATGGTGTGTCTTGCGCGTGAGGAGGAGGGCGACGACCAGCACGAGCAGCACGACGATCAGCCCGAGCACGATCCAGATCAGCGCCCGGTTGGGATCGTTGCCATACGGCCTGCCGGGCCCGCCTGGCCCCACCGGCCCGCCCGGGCCACCTGGCCCGCCCGGGCCGCCGACCACGGCGGTCGGCGGCAGCGGCGGGATGAACTGCGTCGGCTCATCCGCCGGCATCGTCGGCGGTCGCCGGGGCGGAGGAGGCGGGGGCGGCATCCACCCCGTCTCGTCAGGATCGGTCGGCACCTAGAGACCAGGGAAGTGCAGGCCGGGCACCGCACCTGCCGAGAGCGATGTCGGACCGTCTTGCCTCAGCCGCCACCACGCCGTGGCCGCGACCATGGCGGCGTTGTCGGTGCACATCGACCGCGAGGGGACGAAGGCGCGCAGTCCGTCGGCGATGCACGCGTCGAGCACGCGCTCGCGCAGCGACGAGTTGGCGGCCACGCCGCCCGCCAGGCAGAGCCCGGTCGCCCCGACCTCACGGACGGCGCGCCTGGCTTTGGTCACGAGGACATCGACCACCGCCTCCTGGAACGAGGCGGCGACGTCGGCGATGTTGACGTCCGGATGCTTGCGCACGTAGGTGAGGACGCTCGTCTTGATGCCGGAGAACGAGAAGTCGTAGCCCTCGTCGCGCATCGCCCGGGGAAAGGCGATCGCCCTCGGGTCGCCTTCCATGGCCAGGGCGTCGATCGCCGGGCCACCCGGATAGCCGAGGCCGAGGAGGCGAGCCACCTTGTCGAACGCCTCGCCGGCTGCGTCGTCGATGGTCCCGCCCAGGAGGCGGTAGCGCAAGTGGCCGTCCATGGCTATCAGCAGGGTGTGCCCGCCGGAGACGAGCAGGAGAACGAGGGGCGGCTCGAGGTCGGGCTCCTCCAAGAAGGCGGCGTACAGGTGCGCCTCGAGGTGGTTGACCCCGACGAAGGGCACCCCCCAGGCCAGGGCAAAGGCCTTGGCCGCGCTGACACCGACGAGCAGGGCACCGACCAACCCCGGCCCGACCGTGGCGGCGACCGCATCGACCCTCCCATCACAGCCGGCTTCGACGAGCGCCTCGGCGACGACCGGATTGAGCAGTTCGATGTGGGCTCGGCTGGCCAGCTCCGGTACCACCCCACCGAACCGGGCGTGCAGGTCGACCTGGCTCGAGACCACCGAGGATGCCACCTGGGTACCGTCGATCACGACCGCGGCGGCCGTCTCGTCGCACGACGTCTCGATGCCGAGGATGCGGAACGGCGACACCATGGGGAACGTGGCGCTGCCCGGCTGGACCGCGGTCCCGCTCATCGGCTTCCCGCGCTCATCGGCCGTCATCCACCACGGTGCTCCCGGGGATGCGCTCTTCGATGGCCTCGAGCCTGTGCCGATAGTCGAGGGCGTCGATGTCCTCCGCCCACATCACGAGGGCGTCCTCATTGGTCTCCTGGTAGTAGTTCTTGCGGATCCCGGCCGGCTTGAACCCGAACTGCTGGTACAGCGCCTGCGCCGGATGATTGGACACTCGCACCTCGAGCGTGAGGTTGCGGCTGCCGCGCCGCACCGATTCGCGGGCCAGGAACATGAGCAGCCGGCTGCCGACCTTGTGCCGATGCCACGCCGGATCGACGGCGATCGTTGTCACGTGGGCATCCTCGCCGGTCAGCATCAGCCCGGCGTATCCGACCACGGTGCCGTCGACCCTGGCGACGATGTAGGAGCGCGTGGAACGGAGGCCCAACTCGCTCATGAACAACGCCAGGGACCAGGGGCGGGGGTAGACCTGCGCCTCGATGCGCAGCACCGACCGCAGGTGACGCCGGCGCATCGGCACCAGATGGACCTCGAGGTCCCCATGCTGGTCGAGGGCACGCGCGGCCATCAGGTCACCGGTCGGTGGGGGACGAGCCGGCGGTCCATGCCCATGTCGACGTCGGCGTGGCGGAGGTAGAGCGGCTGCAACTCCCAAGGCTGGACGAACTCCTCGCGAACAGCCCGGGGATGGGCCAGCTCAACGAGCGCGGCCGCTGACGGGTAGGCCGTGCCCGCAGTGGCGGGCTCGACGCCGGCGAGCCCCTCGAACGCGGCCGCGTACCGAATGGCGCCGTCCCCGACGAGCAGACAGTCCTCGCGACGGGCCACCAGGTCGGCGGCGACTTCATCGGCCCGCCGCACCGCTGGCTCGCTGAGGCGCTGCACGCCGCCGGGTACCTG
>Ga0302325_10018828_pt1 | contig 14539 bp, 18 predicted proteins | sample Palsa_T0_2_FD_201948 | JGI IMG/M metagenome (GOLD analysis project Ga0302325, IMG submission 201948) | Peat permafrost microbial communities from Stordalen Mire near Abisko, Sweden - Palsa_T0_2 | ecosystem: Environmental > Terrestrial > Soil > Palsa > Peat permafrost | place: Sweden: Abisko... | reverse complement strand
CGAGGCCCTTTTTCCACGATCTCTATCCCAAAAACACCGCCTTAGGCAAGCATGCACAGTCAAGCAAGCATCCGAGTCACACTCACTCCCAAGTGTGCAAGGTCGAGCGGTCCCGAAGAGGCAGATTTGGAAGAGAATGAGTACAGTACAGTATGCCAGACTGGGAAAAGAGAAGGGGTCGTTGAAAAGCGCGAGGGCCAAGCAAGTCAAGTCGTTTGGTGTTCGGCGAGTACCACCAGCCAGTGGAGTGGAAGTGGATGCCAATGCAATGTCAGGACCAATGCGTCCAGGAACAAAACCTTGCCTGTGAAGCCTTTACGTTTAGGGGGGGCGGACGGCAGCTAAACGTGAGCCTTAGAAAGACTAATTAGTTAACAATACTCCTCCTAGTCCTGCTTCTTCTCGACTTCTACGAGGCTTCTGGAGCCGATTCGGATATGGTCGCCCATTAGGTGCATGAGTCTCTGCGGGAGCTTTGCATGCACTGGGTTGCTGCAGCAGTGCAGCTCTGCATTTCCAAAAAAAAGTCAAATTCTATATATCTACGTCGTTAACACGCCACTTCAGCCATGCCCAGCCCAGCGCCTGGGGTAAAGTCTGCTCGATCCGGTACTTTGTACAACGTTCGCAGATTCTGGGATTTGGAGCCTATCCCTGGCGGAGCGGCACTCTATCTCTCACACTTTCGATTGCTGACCGGGGCCGCATCCCAGCGAGCAAGACCTGTTTGGACCCCTAAATCTGCTCTACCTGGGACAGGCGGCGCAAAGGACAGCGTACGGACTTGGGATCCCCGATTCCCGTCTGCTCCTCTCCCTCCCAGAGGTGCGGGACTTCAAGCCGGCGAGCGGGCCCAACTTCACAAGCGGCGCCGAAGCTCAGATCGTTACCGAAAGCAGGCATGAGGATACGGTCGATACAGGGAGTGGAATCGAGTGTGTTGGACGCGGTGAAGGGTTGGTGAAGGAGTAGATGTGTCCTCTGCTTGCTCTTACTTGATAGCTGCCCAGCTGAGGAGATTCTAGACACTTCTCTCGCCACGTTCTTTTGGATTGATGGCATTGTGGCAGAATGGCTCGCATGAGTGAGTTCGAGGTTTATTCGACTCGGTGGCCGACGGCATCTGCACAATGACGCGCGAGGCGCCACCTCAATCTCACAACCGTCATGGTGTCCTCTGCTCTGCCAGATGGCTTCACCATTTGCCCAATCAGGATGTATTTGGGCCTTGGCTGGTCAGCCCCGCTGTCAGTCCATCCAGGGCGGCCATCACGTGCTAAGCAAAGTGGGCTTGGCACCATCTCAATCTTTTCTTGGCCATGACCGCTTTTGTGCGACCACACCATGCCTCCCGATTCGCTTACTGGCCACGTTCGTGTGAATCGAGCCAAACGGATGAAGGGAAAACGCTGTTAGAGTATGTGGTGCATTTGGCCCCCGATTCGGGCCTTGAAAGCAAGTCCTACCGACAAAAGAAACATCTGAAGGCGGTGGACACAACACCGTAGGCTCCAACACTGGATCCAATCAAAGACTACGGTTGTACTTACGTACGCAAGATTCTTGATCGTTACTGGGTGTTGCACCAATTGAGGCCATGCACGCATGAAGTTGGGAGGAACTACTTTTTGTGCTTGTGACAGCGGTGAACAATTGACCGTTCACAGAGCCACAGAGCAGCGACTAAACGCCAACTTCTTTAAAAACTTGGCTCACTTACTTCGCATGCGTCCCCATCTCCCAATGCAGCTATCGCTCTGCCGGGTTCTCCATCAAATACAACGCTGTTTAGTTCTTGAATGACAAAGTAATTGGTCTCCCTGAAAGTAAAAGCTCCATATTCGAAGGCAGTTAGGTAAAGACGATATTAGGCTCTAAGTTGGCGACCTTGTAAGTGCAAATAGCCTCACCAACTTGGAAAAGTTGCTTTCCTTATGTAAGCCACTTTCTTTATGACCACAGAAAAGGAGAAATATTGAAGAGCGAAAACAATCTCTGAAGGATGTCTTCTGGTGTTTTCAACTCGAGATCTCCAAACTACCAGTAGATCGGACATGGGCCCGGGCGACGGGTACCCTGGCGGGAGCTCCTGCGGGAAGGCTTGGGGAAAAGCAGTGCGGGGATCAGGTACCAGCCCAGCCTCAAGAGGCAAGAAGCTTCACTAGCCGCAGTCATCGCCGCATGATTGTTCCCCGCCATCACCGTCCAACATCCAGCCACCAAACAGCTTCTTCTCTTTCTCCACAACTTTGCTTCCTTTCTTCAATTCAGCATCCTAACTTCCGAACGGCAGGGCAGGGATTGATCCATGCCCAAGACGAGGACTCGCTCCAAGTCCAGATCAAGGTCCCGCTCCCGTAAACAACGAACAGAACGACCCATATTTGCCAGTTTTGTCATTCCCTTGGCTGGTCTACTCAGCGGAGTTACAGCTCGATTGTATGACATGGGGGAACCAGCATCTGCGTCGCAGGCTCACGCGGTTGATGAGCGAGCACCACTCCTTGGAGGCTCGGAGAATGCACGCCGTGAGCCTGAAGCTCCAGCGAAGAGAGCACGCAGATGGGTCATTCGCAATGCAGTTATCATCTTCGTGAGCATCTTGCTCCTGGCCGTCATCCTCGTCCTCTGCATCTTTTTTGGAAGTGAGTTAAATGGTTCAATGCTGCTCCAGTCAATCGGGCTGGCCTTGTGGCGTGGATTGTTGACTAGTTCCTAGGCTACCAATCTAAGAAACCAGCAACCAAGACAGCCCTCTGCTTGACACCCGCATGTGTTCATGCTTCATCCGAAATTCTATACAATCTTTCCCCTGAATACAAGAACTTGGATCCATGCGATGATTTTGAGGAATTGGTCTGCGGGGGATGGGACGAACGCCATGATCTACGCCCAGATCAGGGAGATGCCTTCACTGGGACAATTATGAGCGAGAACTCACAAATGCTTCTTCGACACATATTAGAAGCCCCATATCCAGAAGATTCAGATGTTTGTGCCTAGTTACTGAATGTGGATTGATTCATAACTAACTGTGTTGCAGCACTCAAGCTTTTCTCCGGCACAGCTCCTTCAATCTATCTCCTCGATTGATCAGCAAAACTTTGATAAACTAAAGGCTGCATATGATGCATGCATGGATGAAGGTACCATTAAAAAAGCAGGCATTAAACCTTTGCTGGAGGTCATCCATCAGGTAGCAGAGCTATTCCCTGTCACTGAATCGGCATTCCACAAGCGGACCCTCCTGAATGGAAAGAGCAAGGAGGATATCCCGGACTTGTTGCTCTACCTCAACAAGCTTGGTCTTTCGCCGCTCGTTTCCCTTGGCGCTGGGGCTGATGACAAGGACCCCGATGTTGTTGTGATTCAAGTTTCACCACCTTGGCGAATTGGTTTGCCTGCAAAGAATTATTACGAAGACTCTAAGATTCTGAAGGAGTACAAGGAAACTGTGGCTCAAATCCTTGAGAGTGTACACCCTGAGCATAAGCACGAAAATGCAACTCTACATGCTGAGTGGATGCGCGCAAATGGTCATGGGAAGATTGCTGCGAGGGGACAAGCAAAGGATTTTGCGGACGAAGTCGTTGAATTCGAGAGACAATTGGCTGGCGCTTCCCCAGACCCAGAAGATGCTCAGGATGTTACGGTAAACATACTAGAGCAATGTGAAAAGAGAATGCTGACACCCATGCCCAGAAATACTACAACCCTATGAGCTTGAAGAACGCCGACTCACTTACTCCACAAATTCAACTAGCAAAAGTCCTCAATAGGCTTGCTCCTTCAGACTATACAACTGACCGTCTCATCGTTGCCTCGCCTAGTTATATGAAAAATTTGACACAGATTCTCGGTAATACCTCACGAGAAACCTTGCAGACATATTTTATCTGGAAGGTTGTCCAAGCTTTTGCATCCGAGATTGAAGCGGACGAAATCAAGCCTTACAAGCGATTTTCCAACAAGCTGCAAGGAAAGGTAAGCAATTCGATTCTTCCTTATATTCCATAGCTCACAACTGCAGGATCCCGACTCTGCACCAGAGCGCTGGAGAACGTGTGTAGACCATGTTGATGACGGTCTTGGCTGGATTCTTAGCCGATTCTTTGTCGAAAAAGCCTTCTCAGAAAAGGCAAAGAACTTTGGTGATCAGATTGTTTCTGATATCAAGGAAATGTTCATCGAGAAGTTGAAGAAGACTACTTGGATGGACAAAAGTGTCGTCGAATTGGCTATCGAGAAGGTCCACAAAATCGTTCAAAAAATTGGCTATCCAACTAAGGTGAGAAGTGCATATATGTGGGCTTCGACAACTGCTGACTTTTATCAGAGCCCTGACATCATGGATCCGACAAGTTTGCAGCGCTACTATCAATCTGTCAACATTACTCCCTCCACATTTTTTGAAAATACGCTTTCTATGAGTCGTCTCAGCGTCTCACTTCAATGGTCTAGCCTTGGCAAGCCTGTTGACCGCAACGAGTGGGGAATGACTGTTCCTACAGTTAACGCGTATTACAACCCTCCTGGAAACGAGATTGTATTCCCTGCTGGCATCATGCAGTTTCCAGTCTTCGATGTCAACGTCCCACAATACCTGAGCTACGGTGCATTTGGTTCCGTTTCAGGCCATGAACTCTCACATGCCTTCGATTCTACCGGCCGTCACTATGATCAAAACGGGAACTACACCGACTGGTGGACCAACAGCACTGTTGAAGGCTTCAAAGAACGCGCAGAATGTTTCGTAGACCAGTACGCCAAGTATACCGTCCCAGGGCCCGACGACAAGCCACTGCACGTCAACGGCAAGCTGACTCTCGGTGAGAACATTGCCGATGCAGGAGGCGTTTCCGCCGCATTCGCAGCGTGGCAGAAGCGCAGAGCAGAAACCCCGAACCAAGACCTGCCCGGCCTCGAACACTTCACTCAAGACCAGCTCTTCTTCGTCAGCTACGCCAACTGGTGGTGCGGCAAGAGCCGGAAGGAGACAGCGATCAATCGTATCTACACTGATCCACATGCTCCTAAGTGGGCACGGATTCTCGGCACAATGGCGAACTCGAGGGATTTCAAGGAGAGCTTTAAGTGTAAGGAAAAGAAGCCGGTTTGTGAGCTTTGGTGAACGCTGCGAGATGGTGAATGAGTTTTGAAATGCAGTTCATGGTTAGGATGGTGTTGGATGCATTGTATATTGATTGGAGGATGAATTGTATGGATATTGAAATTGTGGATACTGTATTCTTTGCGCAGTAAAAACCCGTTGCTGTTATTTTGCATACCTAGCTTCTAGCTTGATAGCGCATTGGAGCAAAGGTTTCAAATAATGCATCCGCTCTGTACTTCCAATTTTGCCCAATCAATCTTCATCAGGAAAATGGTCAGTTCATTCAGGGAGGGGGCAGCATGGTTATTAGTTATTAGTTAGTAGTTCGTAGTTCCTCACTCCAGTCTCTACGCTCTAGACTACAGGCCGTTAGTTATTCTCATCCCATGAGATGACAGATCCGCGATAGGAATGGAAGAAACCCAACGAGCTGTATGGATTGAAAGGACGCCAGGCTCGCAGGGCAGCAAATTGATAGGTATGCTTCCCTTTGATGATAAGCGCGTGTACTGCCATTCAGAGGCCCCCATACAGGCTTGTTCTGTGCAGGGTTGGGTTGCGGTCACCTTTTTGGTGAGATGGGGAGGGCGATGTGTGTTCTATTTCCTGGGAGTTTGTGGTTGGAATGGTGGGAGGTTGGGAGGAATGGCGTGTTGATTGTTGAAAGGTTTTGGGTGAGCATGGTTTTAAAGCTTTCTGTTGGCTTGATGAGGGTTGATGGGGAAGGGTGGAATTCGTATCATGTTCAGACTCAGTGTTGTTGTTCATGTACTTGTTCGCATTTCGTGGCGAGAATTTGGAAGACCTGTGTTGCTGTGTCATTGGTGCCTCCTGCGAGTATCTCACTGTAGACATTGGCGGCAGTCTTTGGGAGCGGGTTGAGTTTTGTTGGAATGAGTCGCTGTCATTGCGGGGTGGGGAATCATCGGACTGGTGTCGGCGTCGATAGAGAAATTCGAATGGTTATCCAATGCAGTATAACTACTACCTAGAACATTACCAGTTCTTCTTTGGGCTTGTACGGCCTTAATGGTTGCACTGTGGCCAGCGGCGAGCTAAGCAGCAGTCAGACAGATAAGAACAGATCTGAGAAGCATCATGAGAGACTGAACTTTGGCCGGAAACGGTTCTATCAATTAAAATGAGATAAAGTTTCGATTAAAGTGATGGATTTGAGAGAGAATTGATAGTGATGCAAAATCTCTCGACAAGACGGCTTCGTCAAGTCATTGAAATCTACACCAAAGAATTTCCAAGCAGTAGCAAGTCATAAGGAACCAGGTGTCCAACTTGAGGGAACTGCTTTCCCGACGAGTCCAAGTAACAGCATATCATCCATCCTCAAAACCGATGAGAAACTTCAGATAGCCCGAAGTAACTTGTGCATCTGGAAAATCAATAAAACCATTAACGAGAGAGGCGAAACAAACAACAAGAGGAAGCAGCACAGATGCCCTTACGTCCAAGCTTCGTTGCGCGGAAGTTACTTTTCTGATCAAACTCACTAATAGATAATTGGAGAACATCACATTGGATATAAATCATGCCAAGTAGACAAAACCTCCTTTCAAGATATGGGACTCAAGCGCTCTATGTGCTATGCTTTGGTGAACGTGAAGAGTTGAGAATGGGGAGACGTTTAGTTGCGCACTGACCACCTCCCACTCAAGCCACTCACGTGATGCGGATATTCTTGCACTAACGGCTAGCGAGGCCACAGCCAATTTTCGAGAAAAGAAATCGTCAACTCAGATCTAGCGACAACTCAATAATCGACACCAACGACAGTCGCCATGAAGTGTGAGTCTAGCCCTAGAAAAATTTGGAGCGCAATTATTCGGAGATACTGACTTGAAATTTTGCAGTCCTTAAGGTCGGCCGTGTTGCCATCATCACCCGAGGCAGATATGCCGGAAAGAAGGTAAATTCTCACCCTTCATGATTGCGGTGGACGAACGAATAGACACTGGGCATACAGGACTAGAATTGATCTTGGTTGGATTGAATGGACGGAGTGCTGACGAAAATCTGTGCAGGTCGTGATCATCCAACCCCAAGACACCGGAAACAAGTCACACCCATACCCTCACGCATTGGTCGCTGGTATCGAGCGCTACCCATCCCAGATCACTCGCCGTATGTCAAAGACCCGACAAGCCAAGCGAAGCAAGGTCAAGCCATTCATCAAGGTCATCAACTACAACCACTTGATGCCCACACGTTACACGCTCGAGCTGGAGGGACTGAAGGGTGTTGTTACGGCTGATACTTTCAAGGAAGTGTCTCAACGGGAGGATGCGAAGAAGACTGTCAAGAAGGCATTGGAGGAGAGATACACGTCAGGAAAGAACAGATGGTTCTTCACTCCTCTTAGTATGTTTTTGGGACTTGCTGCATTAGATTGGGCTAACACAAACGATAGGATTTTGAACGATTCTTCTCTGTCATCGGGTCTGGACGGGGTGTTATATCTGGCATTAGTCGAATAACGAGCTAAAGAATGCTGCATTTCACCAACTGGCGTTTTCCCATGAACCATGTATGGCAATGAGCGCGCAGTGAAAATGGAGAAATCATGAATCAACACTCGAAGCATCGAGAAATGTGTGAAATTTTCCAGTCGTCTTCATGCCTCAATGTTATGATTGTGGAACAGGTCGAAGAGCTGACAATCAGGTGCGCGTTTGACACATTCTCTTGATTGGAAACTCCAGCACGCGACTACTCCTGGAATTGCAATGGCGTCAACAAGATATTGCAGCAAGACTGAAGGCTGCACTGTTAACCAACGGTTCACAGTGTTCGAGCTCCGACCTCCTTTCATCCAAGCGGTTTTCACAGGAGTCGTTCTGTTTTCAATCATCTGCAACGTAGGAGGTATGCGTAGCATGTCACACTTAGATTGACCTTCGAGTTCCAAGTGGTGCTGCATTAAAGTTTCTCCCTGTCAGACTTCTCAATCCTCTCTGCTGGGGTTCATTGATATAGCCCGCATTTGACATCAATACAGCGCCAGCTAATTTTCAACTCCAACAACACACACACAATCAACCACACACGATCACAGGTTTCCAACCCTCTCTTCCTTCCTCCGACGCCACAAACTTCTAATCTTTCTTCTTCTGACTCTGTCCCTTGATAAGTGTGCTCAAGTCCCCAACCGGCAACTGCGCGAGGAATGGCAAATCCAACGTCGCAAACATAATAACCGCCAACAAATACCACCCACACATTGCTGCAACAAAGAAGCTACCACCCGTGGCCTTCAGCAATGTCGCAGCAACAGCCATCCCTTTGGCAGCTGTCCAGAACGCAGCAGCAGCCAAGCCAAAACCGAGCGTTGCACCGGTGAAGATCAGTACGAAGACAATGTTGGTGCGGAGAGAGCAGATTAGGAAGATGAGGGAAAGTAGCCCCATAAAGAGGGCATAGAAGGCGAATGAGGAGGCGAAGCCGGGTGTTTGTGTTTGTGAGCCATCTGTGGTATATAAGCTGACGGCGCCGTAGAAAGGTTGGAATGTTGCGGCAAAGCTTAGGAAGTGGGCTCCGTATCCTGTTTACCGTTTGTCAATATTCATTTGGCAGAGGGCATTGTCTGGCCTACCGAAGAAGACAACTGCGGGGAAGGTGTTGCCTAGGAAGAACTCCAGGAGTGCAGACATGACCAGAAGGAGGCCGCCAAAGAAGTAGTTTGCTCCTCTGCCGGAAACATCAGCATTTAGTTCTTGAGAAGAGAAGAGAGAGCAACATACACTGTTGCACTCAAACCAGTTGCACCTCTCCAGCCCATCAGTTCAATAGACAACGGCGAAAGAGCAACAACGAAGCCAACTAATGCTCTACGAGATGTCAGCTTATTCCTTGGACGGACCAATGAGAATTACATACACTGGTGTAGGATTGCCAAACGTTTTTCTCAAGTCCCCTTTAACTGCATTCTCGGGGGAGAGGTAGAGCTTCTCGAAGAGCTCTGGGGATATACTAATCGACTCGAGCTTTCGGAGGTCATTGTCGGAGTTGGAAAGTTCAGAATTCATTTTGAGGATTTACTGAAAAGGCTTTTACTCCGAGACAGTTATTTTCGAAATGTCCCTTCGCTTGATACTTGAAATGGAGAACTGAAAACCAGAGCAGCACAGCAGTCTTGATATAGTCTGGGGAAATGGCATTCTCCCAACTTCCCCGTGTTAAGAGTAAGCTACGAGTCTTCATATCTACTATTCAGTAGCTTAACATGCGCAAAATAGCAAAGATCATCTCTTCCACCCCGTGCTCAACGCCTCTAGCCCTAAATAACCCTTCCCGACAAACCCCCTCTATTCCCGACCGGCTTCCATCTCGGTAATCATCCGCCAAGTACCACAAGCTCCTCTCCCACCACTTAAACAACACAGTACACCTAAATAGGCCTCGGTGACATGGAGATCTGGTGCTAGCGGTACTGTAGTGCGTCAGATCCCCGCATCCCCAGATTCGCTTCCGCTACTGGGAATATCAAGGTGCTGTTAAGAGGAGACTAGTGTGTCTTGTCTGTGCAAACTTGCGGAAATTGATCGGATGAAGGTTTTCTGGGAGAAGTAAGGAGCACGACTTGTACTTGTTGGAAGTTGATCCAGAAGGATTGAAAAAAAATCATAATGTAAGTAGCTTAAACAATTGTCCAGAATATTTGGAACATTGAGACTTGAAAAATCGACTATCAAATTACAGGCACGGAAACTTGAGATGTAAAGGATTTTGAATAATCAACAGAAGAATCGGATGAGGTCAGGAAGATAGGAAGAAGCCACTGCACGAAATTGGTTTTATGAAGTCCATTGCGCTGATCCATCTATGTAAAATGGCTTGAAATCCCTGTCAAAGCTCCGCTGCACAAAGTTCCGCCGATACTAGGAGAATGCCGCTCTCCTTCACGCACCGTTATGTCAAACGCAACGCTGAATGACAACGCAACGCTGAATGAAACCATGAATGACGACCGAACGTTGAATGACAAACCAACGCTGAATGAAACCATGCTTGCTCCCTCCCGTTCTGATCGCCCCTTTTCGATTCCGCCGAGCATCATTACTGACAAACGCTGTCCTCTAGAGCTCAATGCTCCATTATTTGGGGAACATCTGCGGTGAATATTCCATGCTGTACCTGCGATATTGTGAAATCCGAAAAATTATTGTGGTCTAACTTAATTTGAGATTGAAAGGAAATCTAAGAGCAGTATTGAGTTGTCTACCCAATAAATAATGACCCCTAGTGCAGATCTGGGAAGTGCCTGCACACCTCGAAGACCCGCACCAAGAAAGAACTAAAGGAGGGTTCATCGGGACTTTGAAGCTTGACCTTTGGCTGCTTGACCTTTAGCTGCTGTACTCCGGGGTGCTGTGAAACCACTATCCTTCTTGCCTTTTCGTTTTGGGGGAATTGGTTTCTTCGGGATTTTGTCGGTAGGAAGCCCATTACTGGCATAGTCATGCTTGGGAGTCTTTCTGACAGAAAGCATGGTGAAATTTGGCAAGGGCCACTCTGGGTTTTCTTTTATGTATTTCTTGAATGTCTCAACTTCCATACTGTCCCCCTTGGAATTTGTGAAAAAATTGTCGAACCTTGCACTCATCTTGCCTCTTACTTTACTATTACCCCATTTTCCACCACCTCTGCCGTTCTCTGAAAGTGCGTACGGTCTCGAAAGCGAATAATGTTCCGGGTCTTTGTCGTATTCGAACCTGCTATTGTCGAGCATAATGATGATCTTCTCTATGCTGGGCACCTCTACCACCAGGCGGTAGAAATGGAGGAGCTTGCTTGGCTGGCCGGCACGTGGGAACAGAATCCTATCCAATATGCAGGCAGGGATACCGATGTACTTGATGTTCTTGTTTGCGCCACCGGTTCTCTTCTTGGAGAGCCTTCTCAAGTAGCTAATGAAATTCGGGAACGCACACAAATTGACAAAGTAAAGTGTGTCAATGGCGAAGTTGATCCAAACAGACCTAGCAGAATGTGGCAAGCGTGCCTTCATACCTTCAGTAAGTGGTAGATGGGATTTGACCAAGCAGTATTTGCGTTCAGCTTCCTGGCGAGACTCTTTGCAAACGTGGAGAGCACTCGGAACAGGGCCGGCAGTAAGAGCATAGTCATGAACAATGTCATCATTGTAGATATGGTTCTCCCACTTGGCGCGGATTAGTCGAGGCTCCATCGTCAAGTTCCAGATGCGAAGTCGAAGCTCCATTGGGAGTCTGCGGAAGTAGTTAACGAACTTTTTGGGAGCCATTTTTGGACAGCGATGAGCACGAATGACTGGACTGGAAGCTTTACGGCAAGAGCTATTGCGGAGGATGGTGGGCTGCAGAGCGGTTTGTGACGGATGGGACGCAAGCTGTGCGAGATGTAGTGCTAGTTTTATTGCAAATGCCGTGGTGATATCGAGTGTTTATTGACGATCTGGAATATGTCCACTTTGTTGCACTTTTTCATTTGTAGAGATATGCGTTGGTTGGATGAAAGGACAGACAAGGACTCGGGTAGTGCGGTGTCAGGGGCTTTGCAGGTGCGATCCGAGAGAGTTTGTCGGACGAGGTGCTGCAAAGAGATGTTCTGGTGGATATGTCCGTTAAATAGATTCACATCCAAAGAGTATTTCAGATGGAAAGTTTAACAACTTGAATCTTGATCTTGATCTTATGCTTGATTGCTACTCCACTGAGTATTCTCGGGTGGTGTGGTATTTGAGAGTGAATCCAATTGTTGTGCCTTAGCTGGAGCGGTCGAATGTCGTTGACGAGAGAAAGTGTTTAGCTCCAATGAAACTCGAAGACAGTCTTCTTGGATTTGCTACTGCAAGTTTCGCAAAAGAAAATGGCGGAACCTGGATGGTTGTGTTGGGTTGTGCTTGGAAAAAGCGGGTACAGACGTGTTTATGCCTGTGGTCGATATGAGAGAGAGACTGAGATTGGTGTTGTTGTAAAGGCGAGATAAGATGGAGGAAGAAGTGATGTTGGGAACCAAGTTGGATTTGAAGCAGAGCCGAGAATATGCTGCTCTTGGGTTACCGTGGAGGAGGCGGTGGAAAGTTGAAGAGGCAATACTGAGGTAGAAAACGATGCCTCTAGCAACAGTTTGTTAGAAGAAATGCGCTTGTCGGATAGAGCACTAAGAAGAAGCAAATTGCCAGTCGAAAGGTGATATCAACAAGGGGATCATAGGTAGTTATGGTTCTGTGTGAAACAGTTTGATCTAGGAAATGATGTGATTTGGATATGAAGAGTAGATAAGGATGTACATATGGGTGGCTCAGTGTGTGGTTATCATTGTGAAGAAAAAGTTGTTCAGGTGATGGGGGCAACGTCGGTTAAGTATGTGAGAGAAAGAGGAAGATGGATTCGCTTGAGGACGCTTTCCCACTTGAACCGAAGTGACCTATAGAGTAGCCGATCGTTCCTTCCGAATAGATACCCAAGATGTCTTACAGATTTCAAAGAGAAAGAAGTGAAGCGCAACGACAAGGGCAAACAAAGGTGAAGATGAAAGTGTTGTGACTATTCGCCCAGACCCTGGTTTGGCAGCACAGAATCAGTATGAGCCACTTGGTGAACCAATGCACAAGAGCCGAAAATTCTGGAGCACACAAGAGTCACAGAGAGGGGTTGATAGATAACCCAGCTTTGATTGCCCCAACTAACTCCTAGGCCATGCATATAGCAATTTGAAGAGTGTTTTTCTTTCCCTCGAAACCAAAGCAGATTCCACAAAACTTTAAAGGCACCAAAAGTCCATGCATATAGCTTTGTGTGCGTGCTAGTAACCGCAACTGCTTTTCTGGCTACCCTTAAAACTAGGATGTTTCCGTATTAATTCCTTATAGAAGCACCACCTACTTAAACAGGCTACTCACCGGCCGAGAGCTCCACTTGCTTAGGGCCCCAAACCAAGCTTTTGCTTCTTGATCCTTGGAAACACGCCAATGAGTACAAGAACTGCGGCGATGAGTACAGCCCAGAGCTTAATATCCAGCGTCGTCTTGTTGAAAGTGGTCTGCGTGGCTGCTGCAACGGTAGCCAGGAGGAAGACCAAGACTACGTAACCACTGATTCTGTGCCACTTGTAAATCGATTTGGCGTTTTCCACTCCGCCATATAACTGGGGAACAAAATATTGCGTAAACCCAACAATGGTCTGAATTGCCAGGAGAATGTATGTGGTAAGGCCGAGAATGGCATGGGGAGATTCGAAATGGGTCCCATTATGGTTGAATTTGTTTACTTCGATAACGATCAGGCCTGCAACAAGGAAGTCGAGTCCAAAATTGTTTAACCAGGCGTGAGCGATCGTTCCTTGCCTTTTCTGGTCTGCGGTATGTGTGGGCTGGAGGATAAGAATCGATTGTGTGAGGACTAGAATACCAGCGGAATTGAGGAGAGGATGTGCGGAGAAGAGCATGAGGGGGCTGAGGAAGATGCTAGCCCAAACGGAGGCAGTGAGGAGAACAATGCCAGCTTGGGCAATAACAGCTGTGCCTACAGATAGGTTAGCGGAGATCTTGAATAGCTTGTTAGCAGAAAAACTCACCTATGATGAGGTTTTTGTACAGAGGCTTCCCTTCCGGCTGTGAGGCATCACCAGCTCGTCCAAGTAGAGGTTCCTCTTCTCCCCGCCCTTCCTGAGCAACGACATCTGGAATTCCTGTAGCAGAAGCCATGTTGATTGGAGATCGTAGCTGCGTTCCGAGATTGCTTCGTCACAGACTGTATGTTGGAGATTTGAAAGGTTATTGGGAGAACGGGGAAGCTAAACAGAAGAGCATTAGATGAGGGTGGTACGTTGTTTAATTTCGAATATCGGGTGCGGGCATCCTTGCACGTGGTACATAATGACGCTGGTGAGGCCAAGCTTCGGCCAATCAGAATGCTGCCGTGGTAAGCTGATTCCATAAGCCTGACGGATTGCGCAATAAAAGGACTGAAGCTACAACAATCACCTCCACGAGCTGAGTTGTGTCTTAATCACAGCCGATCACGACTTCAACAGATGTAGCACAGTATTTTCACTCACTCTATTTACTTTCTCTCTCATTCCAATCAAAAGACTCGTCAGACATCCAATGACGGGGCTTATCGATATCGGAGCTGCCCGATGGCTGCACCAATGAATTCTTCTATTACTCGATGAGAACTGAAATCTTCCCTTTAGTTTTCTTTTTAAAGAGTGGGCGTGCCATTAAGGTAATTGACATCTAACGACTTCCTATACATCTTACAATGCCTTTCGAATCTGAATATAAGCTTGAGGATGTTGCTGCCGCACCAGTTCCTGCTGACAAAATCGATGCAACATTTCGTTCGTCTACTATAGGTCAGTTTCACCTCCTTTTGCTTTTGTTTCTCAGACAATGCGGGGACTTTGAAACATTTATATTTGTGCTTCCTG
>Ga0302325_10018826_pt1 | contig 14539 bp, 9 predicted proteins | sample Palsa_T0_2_FD_201948 | JGI IMG/M metagenome (GOLD analysis project Ga0302325, IMG submission 201948) | Peat permafrost microbial communities from Stordalen Mire near Abisko, Sweden - Palsa_T0_2 | ecosystem: Environmental > Terrestrial > Soil > Palsa > Peat permafrost | place: Sweden: Abisko... | reverse complement strand
AAATCGTCGTCTGACCCGACCCAATGCTGCCGTCGCTGGTGAAGCCGTCGGCCATCGCGACAAAACTCGTGACCGAATCATTCAGCTTGAATGTCGCGGTGGCGATGCCGGTGGTGGGATCGGTTCTTACCCCAGCCGACCAATAGAGGGTTTCGGTGAAATCGGTGCGCTCGCCGGGTTGATGGGCGCTTTCCAGATCGTGGGCATAGATGCGGATTGGTGCTGGCGGCGGCATCATGGGCCGCATCATTATCAGCCGCCGAGCCGCCATTGCGGTTTGGGTGGCTGCATCGAGGTGGAAATCCGTGGGCGGCAAGTCCGCTACCCCCTGGTCTTTTTGAAACTGGCCCGTAGCGGCGGAGCTATCTGGCGCGGCGGCGGGCGATGCTGTGGCTGCCGTCGCGTTGACGGCGACGGAGTCGGACAGGGCAGACCTATCTGCCTCGTCGACAGCGCCATTCAACATCCTATTTCGAAACACAGCGCCGCCGACCGCCCCACCGCCGCCGCCGAATCCAAATCCTCCTCGCGCTGCGATTCCATCAAAAGCAACGACCGGCTGCAAATCCGCCATCGCCCGCCGGCCCGCATCGCCCTGAGCGGCGACGAATTTGGCAACATCTGCTGTTGCAAACCGCCGCCAGCCTTGCGTGCCCAAAAGGAGATCGGTCGCCAGCGGAGCTTTTTGATCGGATGGGTCCAGATAGATATCCGCATCCGCCAGTTCCCTGACATCGTTCTCGAGCATCACCATCGCGCCTAATCGCGGAGCGCGCTCGCGCTTCTCGATCATCTGGAGAATGCTCTGGTCGGCCACCGTAAGCCCCACCACCGCGCCGACCGGCTTGCCATCGTCGTCAGTGGTGGTGACCGTGAGCTTTGCCGAATCGGCGGGGACGTAGCTTGATTTGTCGGCTTTGACGCCGATATGCAGTCCCTTCTGTGGTTGGCGGAAAACCAGCCGCTCGGCCAGCGGAGTGCCGGCTTTGTCGGTAACGGTAGCGATCAAGATGCCATCGGCATAAGCCGGTGGCGTCAGGCTGATCTCCTGCGACTGCCCAGCCGCCAGGCTCACGGTCAAGGAAGAGATTTCCGTCTGATGCTTGCGCAGCGTGATCACATAGTCGCCCGCTGTCGTGGAAGCCATCTCCAACTTCACCGGCTGACCCTTTTGATAAACATCCTGATTCGATTGCAGCACCAGCCCCTGCGATTTGACCTCGGGCAATGAGAACAGTTTTGCGATTCCCGCCGGCTGCGACACTTTCAGCGAATACTGCTGCCCCACCAACGGCGTAAATGAAAACCGCCCGCGGCCTTCATGCTCGGTACGAACATCGGCGATCGTTTTGCCTTGTGAATCGACAATCGATCCCACCAAATCCGCCGGTTTTTGCGACGGCAATCGCGCTTCCAGATATACACGGTTAGCCAAACCCGCGATCAGATCGCCCCCTTCGGGATACATGCGAACTTCAACTGAATTCACGAGAATGGGAATGCTCTTTGCGATCGGCTCCACCACGCCGCCATCAGTGATCGCCAAGGATAGGGTGCCGTCCCCTTTTTCGATTGTGGTTGGCAGGGCGAATTCCACCGAGCAATTGCCGGCGGCGTCGATCTTGGTTGTGCCGGTGTACGCATCCGCCCCATCCACAATCGCATTCACATTCACGCTCGCGCCGGCGGGCAACCCGCCCTCGGCTCGCTCGACGTGCATCGATGCCTTGACGGTATCGCCCGGGCCGTATCCATCGCGCAGAAAAATAATCTCTCCCTTCAATCGCGGAGCGCGATACGCCCGCACTTCAAACTTTCGCTCGGCCGGCGGGAATCCGTTGTTCGGAAAGCTGACGGTCGCCTTGTACTGCCCTCCTGCCGCATCCGGGGGAACATCCCAATTCAGCCCCGCCACGCTTTGCTCGCTGTTGGCCCAACTGCTATAAAGAATCTCGCCCTTGGGCCCCGTGATTTGCAACATTGCCGTAGCGATTTGGTCATCCGGCAAAGGCCGGTGATCATCCGCACCGAGCACCACCGCCCGGAGGTATACCCTTTCCCCATCGCGATAAATCGGCTTATCCGCGGACAAATACGCCAAAGAATGCCCTCCCGTGCTGCCGGCGCTCATATCCGCCGCCCCTCCCGCCTCCCGCAGCCACACCATTGGCACGATCACACAAATCGCAAGCAAAGCCCACAGCATTCGACGAATAGCCATAGCAAATCCTCCAGATCACATTCGCCCCCACTGCTCCGTTCGACGCGGAGTCCCGACAATGGTTCCAATTAATTTTTTCGAATTAGGAGGCTCGGTTAAGAGTGTACAAACAATTGACGCTATCACCCGACTGTAATTACAATGTAATTATGAAGACAAGAACAGCCCATCGATTTGCTGCGACCAAGACGACGAAGCATAACGCGTCGAAGGCCAAGCTGGTGCGAATCGGCAATTCGCGCGGGGTCCGCTTGCCCAAAGCGGTGATCGAGCAAGCCGGACTCACCACCGACATCGAGATCGCCGTGCGCGATAATCAAATCATCATTCGATCAGCCCGAAACGATTCGCCACGAGCGGGTTGGGAAGAGCAGATAAAACGGGGCCTGCTGGAACATGGCGAACACGCTGACGAGGAATGGCTCAATGCGAAAAGGCCGACCAAGTTCGACGAAAAGGAGTGGACGTGGTAGCGGATCGCTTTGCGGTTTACCTCGTGCGCCTGGGAAATCTCGACGCCGCGGCCGCATCGCGGGTCGTCGCGACCCTGGTGGAGATGTTCCGTTGAGGGGCTCCGGTGTACCGGCTGCACGTGTTCTCCGCGGGCATCGAAACCAGACCGGCGGTAGCTGACTTTGCTCGAAACTGCCGTTACACTCAATCCATCCATGAAATCTCCCCACACCGCGCTATCTGCGCTTATCGTTTCGATCACCATCGCGTTGTCTTCCGCATCGGCATTTGCCGAGCGCGTGACCACCGACTTGGCAGCCGATTGGAAATTCATCAAGCAGGATGTCGATCCATCGGCTTCCACGGACGGGTGGGATGCCGTCACCGTTCCACATACCTGGAACAATCTCGATGCGCAAAAGGGCGTGCTCGGGAATCCGGGTATCAAGGGGGGCTACTTTCGCGGGGCATGTTGGTACGCGCGGTCGATCGATGCGCCGGCGGATTGGAAAGGCAAGCGGGTCTTTGTCCGATTTGAAGCGGCCTCGATCGTCGCCAAGGTGTACCTCAATGGCGAATCGATCGGTGAGCATCATGGAGCGTTCACGGCATTTTGTTTCGAGCTGACGTCACATCTGCGACTTGGGCAGCCCAACGAATTGCGCGTTCGGGTGGATAATTCGCAGCAGAACGATGTGCCGCCCCTCTCGGGTGATTTCAATATGGATGGGGGGCTCTATCGGCCGGTGCACTTGATCGTGACGGATGCGGTTTGTGTCACCCCGCTCGATTCCGCTTCGCCGGGAGTTTACGAAACGATCAAATCGTTGGACGATCGGCACGCAACCATTCAGATCAAATCGCTGATTTCCAATGGGGAGACGACCGAGCAAGAGGCACAGGTGGAGGCGATCATCAAGGACGCGCAGGGCGGGGATGTCGCACGGCTCACGCTGTCTGGAAATATTCCCGCGAGCCAGACGCAGGCCATAACCCAGACCATCGAGATTCCCAATCCGCACCTGTGGAACGGGAGAAAAGATCCCTATCTTTATTCCGTCGCCGTACGAATCCATCGCGGAAATGATGTGGTGGACGAAGTCGTGCAGCCGCTTGGACTGCGAACGGTCGCGATCACGCAGGAGCAGGGGTTTTTGCTGAATGGCAAGCCGTACCCGATCCACGGCGTCAACCGGCATCAGGATAAGAAAGACAAGGGGTGGGCGCTCCTGGCTGAGGATCATCAGGCCGATGCCCAGATACTTCTGGATATGGGCGTGACGGCCGTGCGGAACACGCACTATCCGCAGAGTGGAACGTGGCACGATCTGGCGGACCATAATGGGCTGCTCCTATGGGATGAAGTTTCACTGGTGAACACGATCCGCGACACTCCCGAATTCACCGTCGGCAGCGAAACCGAAGCCCGCGAGCTCGTGTTGCAGCTTTACAATCATCCCTCGATTTGCTTCTGGGGAATCTTCAATGAACTGGGCAACGAAAAAATGCCCACACCCGACACTTTGCTTAAGCAGGTCAAAGCGGTCATCAGCGGATTGGATTCCTCGCGCCTGATCGTCGCCGCCAGCGACCACATGACCAAATCGTACAATCTGGTTCCCGACTGGACCTGTTACAACGCTTACCCCGGCTGGTATGGCGGCGCGCCCCCCGGACTCACCGGCACCATCGCGAAATTCTCCAAGGAAGTCGGCCATCGAATCGCACTCAGCGAATACGGCGCCGGCAGCAATCCATTCCAACATCAGGAAGGCCCGCTCACGTGGCTCGGTGGGAAGATCGCAAAGAACCCATTACATCCCGAGGAATATCAGGCCGCGGTTCACGAGGCCGACTATGCGCAGATTGCCGACAATCCGAATTTGTGGGGGAGTTTCCTTTGGGTGATGTTCGATTTTCCCGCTGCCCCGCGTCACGAAGGCGGCACAACAGGCCTCAATGACAAGGGCATGGTCACACAGGATCGATCGGTGAAAAAGGATGTGTATTTCTTCTATCAGGCCAACTGGACCGACGCGCCGATGGTCTACATCGCTTCGCGCCGAATGACGCCGCGAACGCTTCCGACTACCGAGATCAAGGTCTATTCCAACTGCGCAAGTGTCCAGTTGAAAGTAAATGGTAAGGCCCTGGACGAGGTCCAGCCCGACAAGGTGCACGTCTTCCGCTGGGAAAATGTGGCGTTGCAGATGGGCGACAATCAGATCGAGGCAACTGGAACCGCTGACGGCAAGACGGTGCAAGACCAATGTGCGTGGACCTTGCAGGCGCCGCCCAGCACGGCCCCGACCGAAACGCACTGACCCTCGAAGCCGCTGGGTTTGCTTGTTAAAGAGGCGGCAAGGGTCTGGGCTGCGGTCCGGTATACAAACTTCTGGGCCGGATGATGCGGTTGTGATCCTGTTGCTCGGTCACGTGCGCCCCCCAGCCGGCCACGCGGGCGGCGGCGAATACGGGTGTATTGAGCGATTCGGGCAATCCCATCATGTGGAAGATCGGGGCGGCGTAGAGATCGGCGTTGCCGAAGAGATTCTTCTCCTTCGCCATCACGGCTTCGAGTTGCTCGCCCACGCGAACCCATTGCTGCTGGCCGACGCGCACGCCCAGCTCCCGGGCGATTTCGCGCATCACATCGGTGCGCTTATCCCCCTTCTTGTACACGCGATGGCCAAAGCCCATGATCTTCTGCTTGCGCGCCAATCGATCGCGCACCCACTGATCGACATTCGTGGCGGTTTCCAGATCGTGAAACATTTTCATCGCTTCTTCGTTCGCTCCGCCATGGAGCGGTCCCTTGAGCGCCGCCAGCGCGGCGGTGCACGCTGCGTAGAGATCGGCCAATGTCGAGGCGGTGACGCGAGCGGCGAAGGTCGATGCGTTGAAATCGTGCTCGGCATAAAGTATCGCCAGTTTGTCGATCACCTTCACTCGCCAGCTTTCCGGCTCCTTCCCTTCCAACAGATAGAGAAAGCTGGCGGCAAAGCCAAGATCATCGCGCGGCTTGATCGGTTCCTTTCCGTCCAGAATCCGCCGCGCCGTCGCGGCCAGCGTTCCAAGGCGGGCGACCAGACGCGTCGATTTGCGAATGTTGGCGGCGTGAGACAGATCGTTCAGCTCGGGATCGAACGCGCCAAGCATCGAGACGCCGGTGCGGAGAACGTCCATCAGCGTGGCGCCGGTGGGCTGAAGCCGCAGCATCGCGATCACCAGCGCGGGTAGCGCGCGCTCGGCCACCAACTCCGCGCGGAACGATTTCAAAGCCTCGGCCGTCGGCAGATCGCCATGGAGCAGCAGATAAGCCACGTGCTCGAATGTTGCTTCGCGCGCCAGATCGTGTGTGTCATATCCGCGATAGAACAAACCGCGGTCGCCATCGACTAGACCGATCGCCGATTCACCGGCAATGATTCCTTCCAGGCCCGGGCTGTATGCGAGTTTTGCTGCTTCGGTCATTGGTCCTCCATCTGGGAATTGTCCGGCCATACATCGGCCTGTGGATCATACTTCAATGTGCGATAAAGCTCATCGCGTGATTGCATGCGATCGAGCCATGCCCTCTGTGTTCCATCTCGATGCAAATCGGCGAGCAGTGTGGCGCTGGCGAAACTGGCAGCCCGAAAACAGGATTGTGGGAAGATGGCCATTCGGTATCCCAGGGCCGCGAGCTCCTGGGTAGAAAGCAGCGGGCTTTTGCCGAATTCGGTCATATTTGCCATCAGCGGAGCATCGACCGCTCTTGCAAATGCCTTAAATTCGGCGGCTGTCCGCAATGCCTCAGGGAAGATGCCATCAGCGCCGCTTTTTAGATAAAGGTGAGCCCGATCTACGGCGGCGTCGAAACCCTCCACCGCGACGGCATCGGTGCGAGCTATCAAAAAAAACTGATCATCCCGGCGCGCATCCACCGCGGCTTTGAGTCGATCGGCCATGTCTTGTTTGGATACGACGGTCTTACCCGCGAGGTGGCCGCAGCGCTTGGGAAACTCCTGATCTTCTAAATGCAGCCCGGCTAAACCCGCGCGCTCAAACTCGCGCACGGTGCGAGCCACATTCGAAGGCCCGCCAAAGCCGGTATCCGCGTCAGCGATCACGGGTATGGAAACGGCATCGGCGATATATCCGCAGAGGCGTGCCACTTCGTCCAGACCGAGCAGCCCGATATCCGGCACGCCGGCGGTCGCATTCGCCAGCCCGGCACCACTGATGTACGCAGCCTGAAATCCGGCAGCTTCGATCAGACGTGCGGTGTACGCATTGAACGCGCCGGGCATGGCAAGACAGCCGGATTTGATCAAACTGCGAAAGGTTGCTGTACGATTCGATCCCACGAGCGGACATCGTACAGCGGGCATGCAATTGTGGCACGGAAGGCATAATTCGGTAGAGATAAATTTCGGGATCGGTGGTAGCCAATCATCCGGAGGCGATTTCGTGTCCAGAGGAGATGGTCCCGCATTCCGGACACCGACCGGGAGTGGCGCGCAGGTCGTAACCACAGACAGCGCAAAGGCCAAGGTTGCGGCATCGAAACCTGATGACTCGACGCCACGGCCTAATGATCAGAATCGCCACGATGCCAGAGAAAAGACAAACGGCCCAAGCCGGTGTTTGAAAATCAGAGTCACCATCGAGGAAAAAACCGCGGCGGTGCATGAATATAATGAATTGACACTGACGGTTCTCGTAATTGCCAATGAACCAGGCCTGCGTTGGAGGCCGCCGTTGTCCATATTCGAGTACCAGCGGACGGGTATAATTTTTTGCCAATTCCGCTGAAGCGATGTTCCAACTGAAATTGAACTGCCCACTGTGACTTAGCACATGAAAGATGCAGCGATATCGCCCGCTCGTGCCCTGGTCTCGGAACAAACAATTCCACTGCTCACTGACATAATAACTTCTGGCCCAAAATACTGCCGTTCCCACAGTCATTGCTAGCGACAGTCCCGCGACAAGACTGAAGAGAAGGCGTCTCACGCGAGAGAGTGTAATCGACTGCCGCACCGTTCCGGAAACTCGTTTTATTGTTGGTGGCGAGACTCCCGCGCGATCATTGAATGCCGGCACTATCGACCGGGACAGCGCTCGCGCTGCTCCGCCGCGTCTTCAGATACTGCACCACCGGCGGAATCAGCGACACCGCCACGATCGCAAGAATCACGATCTGGAAATGCTTCTGCACGAACAGATTGTTCGCCAGCAGGTAGCCGCACGCCAGGCAAACCAGCACCCACAGCGCTCCGCCGACAACGCTGAAGATTTCGAAGTTGAAAAAACTCATCCGTCCGATGCCGGCGACGAACGGGGCGAATGTGCGGACGATCGGCACGAACCGAGCCAGGATGATCGTAAGTCGGCCATATTTTTCGTAGAACTCGTGCGCTTCGGTGAGGTGCTTTTTATTGAGCAATTTGGATTGGCCATGAAACACCTTGGGTCCCAGGCGATACCCCAGCGTGTAGTTGACAATATCCCCGGAATTGGCTGCCACGATCAGCAACAGCGCGACGATCGGAAAACTGATGGCGTTGCTGATTGCACAAACGGCCCCCACCGCAAACAGCAGTGAATCGCCCGGCAAAAACGGCCAGATGACCAGGCCCGTTTCACAGAAGATGATCGCGAACAGCACCGCATAGAGTTTCAGCGGACCGATTTGAACGGCCAGATCGTCTACCGAAGCCGGGCTCAAATGCACAAGCGTCGTGATCAATTGATGCAATAAAACCATGCGGTCTCCCGAGGCGTTATCGGCTCAACCGACCGGCCGAGTTAATTTCCGGCCGAGTTCATACCGGGAGATACGTGCTTTGTCTCGCCCCGTGCGTAACACGGGCATCCCGCCCCTGCCAGCGATGTGATGGGGCCAGCGCTCTGGCATATCGACAGGACTGCTCGATTGTGGATCGCCGGCATTGGCCAGACGCCCATGTTACGAGGTTCGAGGCAGCTCAGGAGAGATCGGTCCTCACCATTCACCGCCGCGGCGGGCCCAGCAGCCACAGCTTCTGCCCCGCCGCAATCGCGCGGCCATCATCCAGCGGCTCGATTTCACTGAGCCCCGGTGCCGCGAAATGGGCGATCAATCGCAGCGGCTTGGGGCCGGTCAGATCGAATATGCTCACCAAATTGTACTGTACAGCGTACAGCAGCCCGTTCTTCATCTTCAGCGAGTTCCATCTCAGCGCTTTTCCGCCGAAAATTTCCTGTACCAGGGTTGGATTGAATTTTCCGACCAGTTCAAAATGGGCCGCATCATCCGTGAGCGATTTCAGGCGAATTTCTTCAAGAACCGGAGGCCGCGAGTATTGCTGCGTGCCCTGCTCAACCATCCGGCACCACGTTGATCCATCGAAGGAGCCAAAGTCGCCTGCCCGATCATAGACGGCAATCGCGAACCGGAGCCGCTCCGCCGCCGGCATGCCCGGCGTCGCAGGCAGATAGATCGTCGGCTGTTCATCCGCAACGACGCTGTAGCGCGTCGTCCATTTGATCGGTTCGTCGCTCAGAACGTTGGGATGCATGGGATCGGAAATATCAAACGTAATGGTGCGCTCGCCCACAACGTAAAGTCGATCGTGCCAAACATGGAGGTATCCAAACGCCGTACTACTTGTTGGTCCCCGCCACAATTCAATCGGCGATCCTTGTGTAGTGGGCGTGCCCGTCGCGTCGGACAAGACCGTCAGCGTCTCGATGCTGATGCCATTCTCTTCGGGATCGTCATCATCGACCCGGTAAATAATCTTTGGATTCTGCTTGCTCCGTGCGGCGACAATGTCGGGCCGGCGGTACGGATTGTCGCGACTCCGCACGTGCTCGGAACCGAGCGTCAGCCGGCCTTCGGAAAAGGCGAATGCCTGGGAGAAATATTGCCAATCGTCCACTCGTGGCTGATACGGCGTATACGGAGGGTTTCCGATCCAGCTCTGTGTTATTACGTTTCCACTCGCACCTGATATTTCGATAGGTTCAAAGTTCGAGATTTGGCGACCCGGCGGCAGATCGACTGAACTCAACACGGGCAAATTCGTCCCCAACTGATACGACGCCGATTCCAGAAGAATCAAAAACGCCGCCGATGCCGCGCCGTAGATCAGCGGCTTTTTCGATTCAACGTGCAATCGGAATCGCACGCCGATCAGGCCGATCGCTCCCATGACCGCCGCGATGGCCAGCATTCCAACAGCGAACATCGGTAATGGGCCATGCCACAGATCGCCGAGTTTCGAATAATCTTGATCGGACAGCTCGAACAACTGCCCCACGTTAAACCGCGCAAACGGCGGGAAAACGACAGGGAGAAAATAGATCAGCAGCATCCCCACCACCGCCACCGCGGCCGCGTGGGCGGTTTTGTGGAAGAAACACCCGCTGGCGAACGCCGTCGCAAAAACGGCCATCCACAAAAATGAAAGCGATAGCGCCACCTTCGCCTGAGAAGTATCGTACGAGCAGTAAAGTTCGACGATCAGCGGCACGCCGCAGGCGAGCAGCACCACGCCCAGTCCCACGAAATATTTGATCGCGAACAACCGCAGCGACCCCATCGGCCGCGACTGCCAGAAATCCTCGAGTTTGGTTTGCAAATCCCGGCAAGTCGCCGCCACGCCGACGACGATGGCCAGCAATGGCCCGCAGAACATGATCCACGGCGATGCCCAGAATTCGAAGCGATGCGCATACATCGCCTGCCCCTCAATTCCACCGATGATCGGCAGCCCGATGAATAATCCCCAGGCAATCCAGAGGAACAGCCGCGTCTCGTGCCATTCTTTCCAAACCAGTGCTCGGATTTCACGCATAAATGTTTCTCCGCATCGTCGAAACACGATTCCGTTTTAGCCAGGCCCGGAAGGGCCGGGTCTTCGTCCTCGCCCTTCCGGGCGAGGCTAAAAGGGACACTTTGCTCGCATCACGCCATCTCATTCGCATCGCGACTCCTTCGTTTAGCCGTCGCGGCCACGCGACGTGTTCCCGTCATCCACACAACGCCGCGTGGCCGCGGCGGCTAAACGAAGACGCAACCGAACCCATCCCTTCAATGCTTCGGCGGCGGGCCGAGGAGCCAGAATTTAGGGAAATCCAGCCACCGTCCGCCTACTCGAATTACCTTCGCGCTATCCACGACAACTCGGCCATCATCCAGCATTTCAAAGTTTCTGATTCCCGGCGTGCTGAAATGCGCGATCATGCGAAGCGGTTGCGCGGCCCTCAAATCAAACACATCGAGGCAGCTGTATTGGGATGCGTAAAACAGCCCATTCTTGATCTGCATCCGACCGAACCCCTGCTCTCCGGTAATCCATTGCACGAGACTCGGGTCGTACTTGCCGATGATGTCGAACTGGGCAAGATCATCGCTGAGGGACTTCAGACGAAATGCCGCTAACCCGACGGGTTTGCGTCCGTCAGAGCTGGTGCGTTCATCGCAATAACACCAGTTCGTTCCATCGAAGGCACCCCAGCGACCATTATCATTGAACAAATCCAGCGCAAATTTCAGCCGCTCGGTAGCCGGCAAGCCCGGTCCCGGCGGGAGATGCACCAACGGATGATCAACCGCGAGGGCCTTCCAACGCGGTATCCACACGATCGGTTCATCGCTGACGCGCTTTGGGCGCCCGGGGTTTGAGATATCAAACACGATCGTCCGCTGTCCAAACACGTACAGCCGGTCATGCCAGACATTGACCCAACCAATTGCCGTGGTCTTAGGTGGTCCTCGCCACAGCTCAATGGAAGGGGCGAGACTCGAGAACGATCGCTTTGCGGCAGACGAAATGCACAGGCTGTCTACCTCATCGTCACCGTTTTGTGGATCCTCGGCATCGACCCAGTAGACCACGTTCGGATCTCGCTGGCTCCGCGCGTATCGGTGATCTGACGACGCATACCCCTCGTCTGGAGCCAAGGCGCGTTCAGCGCCCATTTCCAGCCCACCGTTGGAAATCCTGAAAGGCTGCGAGAAATATTCCGAAGCGTCGACGTCTGGCGACGGGCCAGGTATGTAGTGCTCGGTGGTAACGGTTCCACTCGTCCCGCTCAGCGAGAGGCCAACAACTGTTCTGTCCTTCGGCAAATCGAGCGAACCCAACACCTGTAGGTTAGTTCCCAATCGATACGAGGCCGACTCGGCCAGGACAAGCATCGCTACCGAAATCGCCCCATAAATGAGCGGCCGTTCCGATTCGATGTGCCAATGGAATCGCACGGCAGCGATTCCGATCGCGCCCATGCCCGTCGCGACCGCAATCATGCCCAATGCGAATTCCAACAGAGGGCCGTTCGAGAAAAAACCCCGCCCCCAAATTATTGAGTCAAAAGGATCAATCGCCTGCCCCACGCCAAATCGCTGCAATGGCGGGAACACGATCGGCAGAAAATAGATCAGCAACACCCCGACCGCTGCCACCGCTGCCGCGTGAGCGGCTTTGTGAAAGAAACATCCGCTGGCAAACGCCGTCGCGAAGGCCGCAACCCACAAAAACGATAGCCATAACCCTTCCTGTGCCTCCGAGGAATCGCGGTTACAAACGAGTTCCACAACCAGCGGCACGCCACAGGCGATCACCACGACCATCGTCCCGACAAGATACTTGACGATGAAAAGCCGCAGCCCTCCCATCGGGCGCGATTGCCAGAAATCTTCGAGCTTTGGCTTCAGGTCCCGGCAAGTTGCCGCCACTCCCAGGACAATCGCCAGCAATGGCCCGATTAGAATCACCCATGGCGCCACATAAAGCTCAAACCGCCGCGCGTGCAGCACATGCTCCTCAATTCCCCCGATGATCGGAAGTCCAATGAGCAATCCCCACGCGATCCAGAGGAACAGCCGCGTTTCGTGCCATTCTTTCCAAACCAGTGCTCGGATTTCACGCATAGATGTTCCTTCCGCGTCGTCGAGACACGATTCCGTATTAGCCAGGCCCGGAAGGGCCGGGTCTTCGTCCTCGCCCTTCCGGGCGAGGCTAAAAGGGATGCAATCGCCCCCATCCCCTCAATGTTTCGGCGGTGGTCCGAGGAGCCAAAGCTTGTCCCCGCCGGCGATCGCGCGGCCGTCGGGAAGCGCCTGGCAAAACGCCAGGCCCGGCGATGCGAAATGGGCTACCAGCTTCACTGGTCCGTTGCCGCTCACGTCAAATACATTCAGGAGGCCTCGCGACATCGTGTAGAGCAAGCCGTTCTGAATTTGCCGCGAGCTGAACCATTCGCCGACAGACATCGATTGGATAATGCTGGGCGTGTACCGCCCGGCGAGTGCGAATACCACACGATCATCGTCCAGTGATTTGGCGCGAAAGACATCGAAGTTCGCCCTTTGAAAGAACAGGCAAATCGTGCCGTCTGAGGCCATGCTGCCGGATGAATTGATGATGTTTGTGAGAAACTTTCGCCGCTCATCTATGGGCAGGCCCGGCGCGGGAGGAAAAAGAAAAGTCAGCTTCCCATCAACGTTCCCGCCCAGGAGCCGCCAGTCATTGGCCTCATCGGTTAGCTGGCGCGGGTGCGGGGGATCGGAGGTGTCAAAGACAATCAATCGCTTGCCAACAATGTAAAGCCGGTCGCGGAATTGGTAGAGATATCCCGCTGCGTCCGCATCCCAGCGAGTGTCCGGACCGGTCCATAGATCGACCGTGGTCATATTCATTGGTCCATCCGGACGTTCATGCCAGGTCACGATTAGCTGCGACGTCCCGACGCTGTCTGATGGGGCCCAACGGACGCTGTAGTTAACCAAAGGATCGCGATCGCTGATCACAAAATGAGCGCTGGCGTGCGCGGTGTCTTTGGTGAGATCGATCGCTCCCAGCCCCAGCGATTCATTCGAGACAGTCAACGATCGCTCGTTGGACTGCCATGGGTGACCATTGCCTTTGATGCGACGCAAATAGAGGGTCGTTGAAGTCTGGCCCACCACGGCATTGTCGGCAGCAGCGTCGGCAGGAAGGTCGAGCGTTGAAAGGACCGGAAGATTGGTTCCCAGTTGATACGACGCGGAGCCGACCAACACGAGGAATGCCGCGCAGATCGCGCCGTAGATCAGCGGTTTGCCCGACTCAATATGCCAATGAAATCGCACGGACAACAGCCCGAACGCCACCATGACAATGGCGATTCCCAGAAGACCTGAAACGGCGGCGACCTCCAAGGCGTTCTCATCGAGCACGCCGTCCACGCTGAAACGCTCCAGCGGTGGAAACACAATCGGCAGGAAGCAGATCAGCATCGTCCCCACGGTCACCACCGCCGCGGCATGCGCCGGTTTGTGAAAAAGGCACCCGCTGGCGAAGGCCATCGAAAACAACGGCAATAGCAGCAGCGATAACCCCACCCATACGGAGGCCATGTCCATCAAAGTCCGATTGTGTTGCGAGAGGCATTCGACGACCAACGGCACACCGCACGCGAGCAGGATGACCGATATGCCCACCAGGTATTTGACGACAAACAGCCGAATGCCGCCCAAAGGTCGCGATTGCCAGAAGTCTTCGAGCCTGGGTTGGAGATCGCGGCAGGTTGTCGCGACGCCGACCACAATCGCCAGCACAGGGGTCAGAATCATCACCCAGGGAGATGCGTAGAACTCAAACGCCTGAGCGAATAGCACGCGCGCCTCGACGCCGCCGATGATCGGCAGGCCGATGAACAGCCCCAGCGCGATCCATAGGAACAGGCGCGTTTCGTGCCATTCTTTCCAAACCAGCGCTCGGATCTCACGCATAGATGTTCCTTCGCATCGTCGACACACGATTCCGTTTTATCCAGGCCCGGAAGGGCCGGGTCTTCGTCCACGCCCTTCCGGGCGAGGCTAAAACGGACACTTTGATCGCATCACACCAC
>Ga0302325_10018825_pt1 | contig 14539 bp, 10 predicted proteins | sample Palsa_T0_2_FD_201948 | JGI IMG/M metagenome (GOLD analysis project Ga0302325, IMG submission 201948) | Peat permafrost microbial communities from Stordalen Mire near Abisko, Sweden - Palsa_T0_2 | ecosystem: Environmental > Terrestrial > Soil > Palsa > Peat permafrost | place: Sweden: Abisko... | reverse complement strand
CAAATTCGACGGGGCCAGCATTTCCCTGATCTATGAGAACGACCGGCTGTTGCGGGGGGTTACCCGCGGAGACGGGGTGGCGGGTGACGAGATCACAACGAATATCCGGCAGATCCGGTCTGTGCCACTGTCAGCGGCCTTTTCGCGTTATGGCATCCAGCTGATCGAAATCCGCGGCGAGGTATTGATGAACAAGAATAACTTTGCGAAATACAATGCTCAGCTGGCGGAGCAAAATATCCCACCGCTCGCCAACCCCCGGAATGCGGCTGCCGGATCGTTACGGATAAAGGACCCGAAGGAAGTGAGCCGCCGGAACCTGGAAGCCTTTCTCTATCATGTCAGCTATTTCACGCCTGCTACCGACGATGTTGCCGTGACCACGCACAGTGGTACGCTGAAGATGTTATGGGACCTGGGGTTTCGCAGTCCGCAGAAAGAATTGAGGACGGTGAAAGGTATCAGGGCTGTCATCGATTATTGTCATGATTTCGAGGCGCAGCGGGATGGATTGCCCTATGAGATCGACGGGATGGTGATCAAGGTCGATTCCATTGCCTTACAGGAAAAAATGGGCATGACGACGCATCATCCCCGCTGGGCGATCGCCTTTAAGTTCAAGGCCAGGCAGGCGACGAGCATCCTGCGGAAAGTGGAGTTCCAGGTGGGGAGGACAGGGAGTATTACGCCTGTCGCCAAAATCGATCCGGTGCCGCTGAGCGGTGTGACGGTCGGGTCTGTCTCACTGTTCAATGAGGATGTGGTCCGGGAAAAAGACTTGCGGATCGGGGACCATGTGCTGGTTGAGCGGGCGGGGGACGTTATCCCATATATAGTCAAGCCGCTGGCGGAATTACGTACGGGGAAAGAAACGCTCATTATCTTTCCTACCCACTGCCCGGTATGCGGAGATAAGCTGGTGAAGCCGGAGGGAGAAGCCGTGTGGCGCTGTGTCAATATCACGTGTCCGGCACAGGTGGTTGAACGGATCATCCATTTTGCCAGTAAGGACGCCATGGATATCCGTAGTTTGGGGGAGGCAAATATCAGGAAATTCTATGAGATGGGTTTTCTGACGGATATCCCGGGCATCTATCGTTTGCCATTTGACAAGATCCGGGTGTTGGAGGGATTTGGGGAAAAGAGTGTCCATAACCTGGAGGCTGCGGTTGAGGCCTCCCGGCAGCAGCCTTTGCACCGGCTGATCTTCGGACTGGGTATCCGTTATGTTGGGGAAACGACGGCCAAAGTGCTGGCTGCAGCCATCGGTCACCTGACGGACCTCGCGGGCTATTCCATTGAAGATCTTCAGGCGCTGGAGGACGTGGGCCCGAAGGTAGCCACGAGCGTTTACCAGTTCTTTCGCAATCCCGACAACCTGCACCTGGTCAAGGAACTGGAATCCCTCGGCCTGACCTTAAAAAGCGGCAAATCCACGACTGTAGCGGAAGGCAACCTGAATGGCCAAACGTTCTTATTCACCGGTACGCTGAGCCGGTTGAAGCGGTCGGACGCCGAGGAGTCGGTGGAAAGAAATGGCGGGAAGATACTGAGCGGAGTCAGCAGCAAGCTGAACTACCTGGTGGTGGGAGAGGATGCCGGCAGCAAGCTGGAGAAAGCCAAAAAGATCCCCTCCATCCATATACTCACGGAGGACGAGTTTATTAAACTTCTCGCGGAGCGCTAACGGAGGGGTACATATAAGAATATTTTCTTACGTTACTGGTAATTCGAAATTCTTTTTCGTAACTTTAAGAAAATTGTAGGCATGATTAGAAAACTTACCGGCGAAGTGTGGAAACCATTGCAGTTTCCCGGCTGGAAACAACTCCGAAAAAAATACGCTTTATCTTCCCTGGGTCGCGTTGCCAGCTACTCGGAAGATGTGGTGGCCGACGGCAAATTGCTGAACGGCAGCCTTACTACCGGTTACAAGACCTTGAATCTTCACCGGCCGGGCAATAACGGCACTCTCTACATTCATCGGGAGATTGCGCGTCTCTTTTTGTCTAAGGCGTCCCCTAAGCACAAGTATGTGATCCATCTGAATCACAACAAGCTGGAGAATGCCGCTAAAAATCTGAAATGGGCGACACTCGAAGAGATGATCGATCATCAGCAAAAGAGCCCTGCAAAGATCGCTTACAAGAAAGTGCAGGCAAACCGGACCGTGGGGCTGAAGCTGACTGCTTCTCAGGTCAAGACCATTAAGAAAACACTGTCGAGCAAGAACAGGACGTTGACCATTAAGAAGCTGGCTGAGAAATACAAAGTCAGTGAAATGACCATGTACCGCATCAAGAGCGGAGAGAACTGGGGAAGGATTAAATAGAACGACTAAAAAAATTATGCTGCAAGCGTCTACTCTCACATTTCTGAAAAACCTCAAGAAGAATAATAACAAGCCCTGGTTCGAAAAAAATAAATCTGTTTACCTCACTGCGAAAGAAGATGTGGAGCATTTTGTAGAACGACTGATCGAAGGTTTTGGAAAAACAGATACCGATATAGCACCGCTGCAGCTCAAAGATTGTACCTTTCGCATCTACCGGGACGTCCGTTTCTCCAAGGACAAAAGACCTTATAAAGCCAATATGGGCGCCTATCTGAATAAAGGCGGCAAAAAAATGCCGACTGCAGGCTACTATTTCCATTGCGAGCCGGGCAGCTGCTTTGTTGCCGGTGGTATGTGGATGCCGATGGCGCCGGAGTTGAGCAAGGTCCGCCAGGAGATCGACTATAGCTTCACGGAATGGACGAAGATCCTGGGAAGCCGGACATTCAAGAAAATGTTTGCCGGCGGGTTGGACCAGACGGACATCTTATCCCGGCCGCCCAAAGGATATGAAGCGGAGAACCCGGCTATCGACTACTTGAAACTGAAGAGTTTCGTGGTCCGCCATCCGCTGACGGATGAGCAGATGGTATCCCGTTCGCTGTTGAAAGAGGTGATGGCCACTTTCGATGCGATGCGGGACTATGTGCATTTTCTCAACCGGTCGATCGAGTAATGATGCGCGGGCGCGGCCGGGCTCGAACTACAACAAACCTTTTTCCACCAAATATTCTGCAATCTGTATGGCATTGGTAGCGGCCCCTTTGCGGAGGTTATCGCTGACGACCCACATATTCAGCGTATTGGGCTGCGTTTCGTCCCTTCTCAGTCGGCCTACGAAGACTTCATCTCTTTCATGAGCGTCCTTGGGCATGGGATATAGCTGTGCGGCGGGATCGTCCACGACAATGACACCGGGTGCATGGCTGAGCAGGGATTTCACTTCCGGCAGGTCGAAGTCTTTACCGAACTCTACATTCACGGCTTCACTGTGACCACCCATAACGGGGATGCGGACGGTAGTGGCTGTTACCCGGATGGTATCGTCGCGCATGATCTTTTTTGTTTCGTTGACCATCTTCATCTCTTCTTTCGTATACCCATTATCAAGGAATGAATCTATCTGCGGAATGGCATTGAGGTCGATCGGGTATTTATAGGCCATTTCGCCCTGCAGCCCCTTCCGTTCGTTCATCAGCTGGGTGACGGCCTTGACGCCGGTTCCAGTAACGCTCTGGTATGTGGATACGACTATTCTTTTGACGCCATATTTTTTGTGCAGGGGATTGAGGGCGACGACCATCTGGATGGTTGAGCAATTGGGGTTGGCGATAATCTTGTCTTCCCTGGTCAGCGCGTCGGCATTGAGTTCGGGAACGATAAGTTTTTTGGTAGGGTCCATGCGCCAGGCAGAGGAGTTATCGATGACTGTGATGCCGGCTGCCGCGAATTTGGGCGCCCATTCGAGGGAGGTGCTGCCGCCGGCAGAGAAGAGGGCTACGGCGGGCTTTGCTGCAATCGCATCGGTCATGCTGACGACCTTGTATTTCTTTCCTTTGAATTCCACTTCTTTTCCGACGGATTTTTCGGATGCGACGGGAAGTAGTTCCGTTACGGGGAAATTCCTTTCTGCGAGGACTTGTAACATTTTGGTGCCTACCAGGCCGGTAGCGCCGACGACTGCAACTTTCATTTTTTGGTTTTTAATATTATGCAGGCCTGGGCCTGCGTTAAAAAAAGAAGCCCCCCCGTAGCGGGAGGGCTCTTGATATGTTGTTTATACAAAACGATCAGAACCTGTCCCGCTTCGGGAAGACCTTCTTAATCTGCTTTGTATTTTTCATGATCTGCATTGCGGGGCAAATATAGAGACGAAGTTTTAATAAACCAAATCAAAATGGGTCGCAGCCTGAAGGGCAGGGGCTCAGACTAATTTGATATCAAAGTTGACCAGATCCACGAACTGCCTGATCCTTGCATCGATATCTGCGCGGGTAACTTCTTTCAGCCGGGTGGGACCGAACTTCTCCACGCAGAAGGAGGCCATGGCGGACCCGACGATGACGGCCGTCTTCATATTTTCGAAGGAAATGTCCTTAGTATGGGCCAAATGGCCGATAAAACCGCCGGCAAACGTATCGCCTGCGCCTGTGGGATCGAATACCTCTTCAAGCGGCAGGGCAGGCGCTACAAAGACCTGGTCTTCGTGGAAGAGGAGTGCCCCATGTTCGCCTTTCTTGATGATCAGGTAGCGGGGACCCATCTTCATGATGGCCCGGGCGGCCTTAACAAGGGAATGCTCGCCGCTGAGCTGACGGGCTTCGCTGTCGTTGACGGTCAATACATCTACCATTGCCAGCAGCTCTTTCAATTCCGGCAAGGCGATATCCATCCAGAAATTCATTGTATCCATAGCGATCAGCCTGGGGCGCTGCTTCATTTGCCGGATCACGCTTATCTGTACGGCCGGGGCCAGGTTGCCGAGCATCAGGAACTCGCTGCCCTGATAGCTGTCAGGCACCACGGGTTTAAAATCACCCAATACATTCAGGTCTGTCACCAGCGTATCGCGGGTATTCATATCCATGTGATACTTTCCGCTCCAGAAAAAAGACTTTTTATCCTTAACGATCTCTACGCCTTCGAGATTAACGCCCCTTTTCTTCAGTTCGTCCATCTCTTCTTTGGCAAAGTCATAACCGACGATGGAGACCTGGTTAATGGGCCGGACAAAATTACTGGCCGCATACGCTACATAAGTAGCGGCGCCACCGACGATCCAGTCCGTTTTTCCAAAGGGTGTTTCGATGGCGTCATAGGCCATGGACCCGACAACAATTAATGCCATGAGGAGTGTTATTTTGGGCTGCAACCTACATAAAATTCTTAACTTGCATCACTAACACTCGTTAGTCAGATTCCCATGGCCAAGATTCAAAGCAAGAAGAACAGCACCAAAAAAGAGGTGATCATCGAAAAAGCTTCCCGCCTTTTCAGGGAAAAAGGGTTTGGGGCGGCCTCGATGCGGGATTTGGCGGAGCATGTGGGGGTGGAGGCTGCCAGCCTGTACAATCATATCCAGTCGAAGTCGGAGATCCTGCAAACCATCTGTTTTAAGGTGGCCAATGAATTCCTGACCAATCTGGATGCCGTCGAGTCCAGCCCTCAGCCTACCCTCAAAAAGATGGAGGCCATTATCCGGCTGCATATCCGGATGATGCTGGACCGCTATGAATTCGTCTATATTTCGGATCATGAATGGAGGCACCTGCCGGAGCCTTATCTTTCCAATTTCCTCAACCAGCGGCGCAACTATCGCAAAAGACTGGGCGACATTATTGAGGAAGGCATTGCCAGGGGGGAAATAAAACCCATCGATCCCTATACGGCTGTGCTGGTGATCTTATCGGCCATCAGCGGAATAGATTCCTGGCAACGGTCCCGGAAAACCACGAGCGCTGAGGCCCTCGAATCGAATATGGTCAAATACCTCATAGAGGGGTTAAAGAAATAAGGGGGGACCACGGGTCCCCTGACCGAAGGTCAATTATTAGCCCCTTTTGCGCCGAAGGGGTAAATTTAAAAAGAACCCTGAGGCGCAAAAGAACTATTATGGCGAGTCATTTCAGAGCATTAACGGTTGAAGATGTCCGCCGGGAAACAGCGGAGTGCATATCGGTAGCCTTTGCGATCCCTGCCGGCTTCCGGGAGGAATTCCGGTGGCGCCAGGGGCAGAATATCACTCTCCGGACCAGGATCAACGGAGAAGAGGTCCGCCGGTCATATTCCATTTGCAGCAGCCCGCTGGACAACGAGCTACGCGTGGCGATCAAGAAGGTACCGGGGGGCGTTTTTTCTACCTATGCAAATGAACAATTGCAAAAGGGGCATGTCATAGATGTGCTGCCTCCCAGCGGCAAATTCTACACGGAATTGCTGCCTGAAAACCGCAAGCGGTACCTGTCCTTTGCTGCGGGCAGCGGCATTACACCCATCCTGTCACTGATCAAAACAACGCTGGCCGTAGAGCCGGACAGTCATTTCACGCTGGTGTACGGTAACCGTCACCGTGGTAGCATCCTTTTCAGGGAAGAGTTGGAAGGGTTGAAGAACCGCTATATGGACCGGCTGTCCCTGCTGCATATCCTTAGCCGGGAGCAAATGGATAGCCCGCTCAACCAGGGGCGCATCGATACAGTGAAATGCGGGGAGCTTTGCCACCGGTTGATCGATCTGCGGGTGGTGGATGAGGTCTTCCTCTGCGGACCGGAGGAGATGATCTTTATGCTGAAAGGCTGGCTGGAGCAACAGGGGGTAGAGGCTCGGAAGATACATTTTGAATTGTTCCATACTCGCGGAAGTGCGGCAGGCGCGGGCAGCGGAGCAGCAACTGCGAGCGCGGCCAAGGTTGCGGGGACAAGCGGCGGGGACAAGATTAGCCGGGTGACGGTGCGGCTGGATGGCATCAGCCATGATTTCAATCTGCCTTACGACGGGTCATCGATCCTGGATGCTGCGATGATGGAAGGGGTCGACCTGCCCTTTGCTTGTAAGGGCGGGGTGTGCTGCACCTGTCGGGCCAGGCTGGCAGAAGGCCAGGTGGAGATGGAAGTCAACTACGCGTTGGAGCCCGATGAATTGGCGGCGGGATTTATCCTGACCTGCCAGTCCCATCCGCGCACGGACAGGGTGATCGTCGATTATGATTCGAAATAAAAGGCAGGCTAATCCCAGGTTTTTTCTCCCTTTTTCATTTTGTCAAGCGTACTCTGAAGGTCGCCTTTTTCTGCATCAGGAGTCAGGCTTACCGCCTTTGTCTCCAGGGCTATAGCTTCGTCCTTTTTGCCGAGCTTATAAAGAACATTCGCGTAAGTGTCCATGAACGCCGGGTCGGCGGTCTTCAGGCCTTTGCTCCAGTTCAGGATATCCGAAACGCAGGTCATGTCAGGACAGCCCTGGAAAACAGCCCAGGCGATAGAATTGAGATCGCCAATACTCATATGGTCGCTATATGTCTTCATGTAGGAGACCATAGCCTTCTCGAAGTCAGGCCAGTCTTTCTTTGAACGATAATAATTGACTTTGATACGGGCCGTCATTTCATCTGCCTGAGCAGGTAATTTCCCGGCTATCATGGTGTGGACTTTTTTCCAGTCGGGCTGCTGGTCATTGCCTGTGCTCATGTTGACCGCATTCGAGACAAAAATCGATCTTACTTTAGCCTCTGCCATGCCGTCGCCCATTATCTTATCTATTTCTGCCTCATGATTAGCAAACAGATCAAAATAAGTATCAGTGATCTTGGTGGTACAGGCATCGGCGAGCATCAGCGCATCGCGATTCATCAGATCGGTCTGAGTAGCCAGGTATGCGGCGGCTACCGTCTTGCTGTTCTCTCCATCATATACCTGCGTACACTCAAGTGCCAGCCGGCGAAGAAAGCCGGAGTCACGGCGACCTTGCTGAAATTGGCCCAGTAAAGTATAATATTGCCGGGTGCTGTCGAAAGAGCTTCCCAGATCGGTGATGAAATTTTGAGCGGTCCTTCGGGACCCTACTATCCGGTGTAAGGGACTTCCGTCGGGAGCGAAGATGAGATAGGTTGGATAAGCCCGAACGCCATATTTGGTTGCGATGTCATGGCCGTCGGTATACCATGCCCTGACGATGTCGTTGTCGGCCTTTGTCGTGTCGAGCTGTACACTGACGCTGATGAATTTATCGTTGAAATAATCTCCGGATTCTTTCTGCGGAAAGATCTGAGTAGCCATGTATTTGCAGGGACCGCACCAGGTAGTGTAGCAATCCATGAAGATATACTTGTTTTCAGCTTTGGCCTTGGCCCGGATGGCGGTCCAGCTCAGGCTGTCTTCGAAATGCACGCCCTGGGCACAGGCCAGGAAGGGGATCAGCGACAATAAGAGGAGTAATTTTTTCATGTCGATAAGCTTTACATAAATATACGCCAAAAAAGGCTTATAACGGCCGGCCCTGAGGGGACCGGCCGCTGCGAAAAGTATGTCGAGCCTAACGGGAACGCTGTCGCGGATGTCTTTAGTACCCCGGGTTCTGCGACAGATTCTGATCGAGGTCCATTTCAGACTGGGGTACAGGAAAAAGTAATTTATTCTGGGTCACGTTATAGCTCAACGGATTCCCTGAAGGATCTACCTGGCTGTTCATCAGGTTGATCGTATACTGGCTACCGAAGCGTAGCAAGTCCGTCCAGCGCCAGCCTTCCAAAGCCAGTTCCAATCTTCTCTCGTTGAGAATGGCGGTGGCGACATCCGTCTGGGCAGAAGCGGTCGTGGCGGGCAGGTTGACGCGGGCCCTGATCTGGTTGATGAGCGGAATGGCCTGGGCTGTCTGGCTGGTGTTGTTGAGCGCCTCTGCCTTCAGCAGGATAATATCGGCCAGGCGAATGAGGATTTCATTGTCGGGGCTGTTGTAGCCATCGGCCTGCTTCCATTTATAGGCATAGGGCACCGGGCTGGTCGCCGCGGTGTAAGGGGGCGGAATCGCAATCGTATCCTCGGGCAAAGAAAAATACACCGATGCCTGGAGCCGGACCGAATCGCCGGCTGTCCGGTAAGCCTTGATCAGGTCGTTGGTACATTCATTGAATTTGGCGTAGTTATCACCGGTGAGCGAATAGGGCAACAGCAATTCCGGACCATAATTCGTGGTACCGGAGACCGTACTATGCTGGATCTCGAACAGCGATTCCACGGTGTTGGGGTGATTGCCGTCGAAGAGGTTGGCATAGTTGGGCACGAGAGCATAATATGTATTAGCCAGCACTTTGTTGCAATAGATGAGGCAGGAGTCATATTTTCCTTGCTGGGCGTAGACTTTAGCCAGGAGACCTTCGGCTGCGCCCTGGGTGGCTCTGCCGTTATTGGGATTGCCGCTGCCGGCCGCCAGCAGGTTCGAGTCGGCGGAGATCAGATCCTGTTCGATCTGCGTGTAGACGCCGGCAGCTGGGGTACGGGCCGGATAAACGTTACCATTGTTAGTGATGACCAGCGGCACATCTCCATAGGTGGTCACTAAATAGAAGTAGTGGAGCGACCGAAGGAACTTTGCTTCCGCCAGGATCTGAGCTTTACGGGTAGTACCGTTCCAAACAGGGTCATTGATAGCAGGAACGTTGTCTGTCACGGCGTTGGCGTTGGCGATTCCATCATACAATCCCTGCCAGTCACGGGTGACATTGCCATTCAGCGCCGTCAGGGCAAAATTGTCTATGCCGAAGTTATCGGGGTTATTGCCGCCAGCATAGCAGTTGTCGGCCCACACGTCTCCGTTGGTCATGTAGTCCCAGATATAAAATTGTTGATAAAGGCTGTTATAGGCTCCCGCGAGACCGGCCTCAGCGTCCTGGGCAGTTTTATAGAAATTGGCCGTTGTCAGTGTCGATATGGGTGTCTTATCGATGGTCTTGCTGCATCCGGAGGCAAGGGCCATGGTCGCTACAAGGAGTGGAAAAGTGATTGATCTATTATTGATTCGCATATGAATGCATTTTTGAGTTAGAGTGTGATGTTGGCACCGACCGTATAGATCCGCGATTCGGGATATGTTCCATAATCAATGCCCAGTGCAGTCGAGCTCGTCCCCTGCTGGTTGACTTCGGGGGTATAGCCCTTGTAATGGGTCAGGATGAACAGGTTCTGTCCGGTGACATAGATGCGAATCCCGGAAACGCCGATACGGGTGAGCCCGCTATTGGTAATATTGTAACTCAGCGTGGCAGCCTTTAGCCGGAAGAAGTCACCGCTCTCGACAAACCGGGAAGAAATACTGGAGTTCGGTTGGCTGTTGCCAACCTGTGGATCGCCAAAAATAGCTTTAGGTATATCGGTGATCTGTCCCGGCGTCGTCCAGCGCTTCAGCACGGCGGTGGATGCGTTGTTAGCTGTGGCCATGCCTTCGGTCTCGATACGGGTCGCGTCGAATATCTTGTTGCCTCCGACGCCATCGAGCAGCAGGTCCAGGCCAAAGCCCTTATAGTTAAAATTGTTCAGCCAGCTGTAAATGAAGGTCGGCAGCCCGCTGCCCAGGTAGGTGCGGTCATTTGTGGGATCGATCACCCCATCGTGGTTGAGATCGGCAAAGGTCTCATTTCCGGTGCTCGGATTAACGCCGAGTGCCTTGTAACCCCAGAAAGCGCCAAGGGGCAGGCCATTCTTAACTACGGAGACATATTGGTTGGTCCCCGTTCCACCGAACTCAATGCCGCCATAATAAAAGATCTCGCCCGAATCCAATCCGGTAACTCTGTTCTTATTGAAAGACATGTTGACTGTACTGGTCCAATTGAAGTTCTTTGTTTTGAAAATCTCGCCTGTCAGGCTGAATTCTTCTCCTCTGTTACGATCATAGCCCGGCAGGTTGACCAATTGCTGACCGTCGTCATTGCCGCTTGTGGCAGGCAAGGTGAGCGGGAAGATAAGGTGCGTGGTCTTTTTGTCATAATAATCTGCTGAAAGGCTTAGGCGGCCATTGAGCACGGACAGGTCGAAGCCCAGGTTCAGTTGCTGACCGGCCTCCCATTTCAGACCAGGATTGCCGAGCGGGCTGGCCAGATTTACGCCCGGAGTGGTGGCGCCGCCGAAAATATAGGGGGCACCAGGGTTCAAAGCGCTGTAGGAAGGGTAGTCGGTGACGGAAGTCGGTGGCAGGTTACCGGTCTCACCCCAGCCGGCGCGGAGCTTCAGATCCTGGATAAATTTGGAATCCTTCAGGAAATCTTCCCGGGACACTCTCCAGCCGACCGAGAAGGCGGGGAAGTAACCCCATTGGTTGTCGATACCTAAGCGGGATGAGCCATCCCGGCGGACCAGGGCTGTCGCCAGGTATTTGTCTTCATAGGAATAATTGATCCGTCCAAAATAAGAAAGGTCAGCCCAATCGGTTTGGTAGCTGTAGACGGTTTGGTTGGAGGTCGCTGCATTGAGCGTCGGTACAGCGGCCGTCGCGAAACCGCGGCCGGACTGGCTGTTTTGGTAATACTTTTCATTGATCGTCTCTGTACCAATAACGACGTTGAAAGTACTCAGCCCGAAAGACCTGTCCCAGTTGAGCGTATTGTCCAGGGTATACCTGAACACTTCCTGACTGGTATTCGTACCCTGCCCGTCAATCGAGATCCCATAGGGATTGTTGAAAGGGTCGAGGAAATAATTGTAATTGTACTGCTCGATGGCGATGCCGAACTGCGAACGGTATTTCAGATCGAAAGGCAGCTTGATATCTACATGGACGTTGCCGATCATATTGTTCTCTACTTTCGAGTTCGTATTGTCATAAATATTACCGACGGGGTTATTCGTGCCGTCGAAGTTGGGGGCATAGACACCGGAGGAATTGAACACCGGCACGATGGGTGGAACGGTCAGGGCTGCAAGTACGGTACCCCCATGCTGCGCCGAGGCGCCGTCGGGGATAGTAACGTTATAAGCCCGGTTGTAGGAAATATTGGCGCCCGCGCTGAGCCAGTTGTTCATCTCCTGGTCCAGTTTGAGGTTGACCGAATACCGTTTGAAGTTGGAGGTGTGGACGATGCCGTCCTGGTCGAGATAGCCCATGCCGAGGAACCAGGTCCCTTTCGGCGAGCCACCGGAGAAATTGGCGTTGGCTCCGGTCTGCATGGCGGTATGATAGACCAGGTTCTGCCAGTTGGTATTGGCGTTCAGGTAGGAAGGGATCGTCGGCTCTGTGGCACTCGCATTGGTATATTCATCGTTCATCAGCGATAAGTACTGGGCGCCGTTGAGAACAGGCAGTTTTTTCAGGATCTGCTGCATGCCGGTATAGGCGGTCACATTCGTCTGGGTCTTTCCTTTGGAGCCATGTTTGGTGATGATCTGTACGACACCGTTGGTACTGCCGGCGGCTCCGTAGATGCCTGCGGCAGAGGCGTCTTTCAGCACGCTGATCGACTCGATGTCATTGGGATCGAGGGTATGGGTATCGGTGACTTGTACACCATCGATGACGTACAGCGGTTCTGCGCCGTTAGGCGATGCAATGCCCCTGACGCGGACGCTGAAATCTGTGCCCGGTTGACCGGAGGGCTGAAATACCTGCACGCCGGGGGCTTTACCTGCCAGCACTTCCGAAGTCGAAATGACCGGGCGCTGGCTGACGTCGGCGACGCTGACTGTAGAGATAGCCGACGTAATGTCCCCCTTTTTCTGCGTGCCATACCCGATGACGACGACCTCGTTCAGTGATGTATTGGTGGCGGTCAGCCGGACATCGATGACGTTACGGCCGCTTACAGTTTGTTCCCTGGAGGCGTAGCCGATATAGGAGAACACGAGGACGGCGCTATCTTCCGCGGTGATGGAATATTGCCCTTTGGCATCCGTCGTGGTGCCGGTGGGACTGCCCTTTACCTGTACGGTAACGCCGGTCAGGGGTTCGTTATTATCCCCTGTGACCGTACCCGTGACCCGGATAGCCTGGCGCCGGAGCTTCCCGGAGACCACTACGATGAGGTTATTGTCCAGGAATTTGAAAGTCAGATCGGTCCCTTCGAACAGGTTCGCCAGGGCCGTTTTGATGCCGGTATTCTGCCAGTTGACATTGACCTTTGTCTTCATGGACGGCAGATCATAGTTATAGAGAAAGCGGAACTCTCCTTTCCTTTCGATCTTGTTCAAGACTTTGGCGATCTCGGTTTGCTGAACATTGAGGGTAATGGCCCCCTGTGCGTGAATATCCGCCCTCGCCTGCAGGATACCCAGCAAGATAAACAGCATGGAAAGCTTCATAATAACAAACAATTTAAAGAGCAATCGTAACCGACCCCTCGTTATGAGGGGTAGCAAATTTTTCATACTTTTACTATTAAGGATTAACAAATGGGAAACCCGACCGCCCTCCCAGTTGGTCAATGGTTTCCGTTATTCTGAACGGGGAATGCGCTAACATTTCCCGTTTTTTATTACGCTTCTTTGTGGGGGCTGTAGTTATGGCCCTGCGACTCAGCCGGTGTTGTTATTTTTTTGCATATAGTTCAATTTCATTCCCGTTGATTTTATAATTAAAATCCCTGGTCAGTTGGAGTTCTCTGAAGGCTTCTTCAACGGTCTCTTTTTCGAAGATCCCGCCGAAATGGTAACTATTAAGGATGGTATCGCGGAGGTCGATTTTGACGTTATACCACCGTTGCATTTTATCGGCCAGTTCTCTGAAGCTATCGCCGTCGAATACAAGCCGGTTATACAGCCATGCGGTCTCCACCTTATTGCTGTCCGGGATATCCTGCCGGATGCTGTTGATGGCGATATCAGGTGATACGGAGATATGAGCACCGGAGCCGGACGGGGAATTGCCGATACGGTTTTGGGTGGCAAAAGATTTGCTGAAAACCAGCTTATCATTGGGTTTGAGAATGATCCTGGGCGTACTGGGATTGTCTTTCCTGCTGACTTCGATTATTCCCTGGAGCAAGGTTGCCTCGATCGTCTTATCCTGAGAATAGGATTTGACAGCAAAGGAAGTGCCCAGCACTTTGATGTCGATAGATGAAGCGTGTACGATGAACGGCAGTTGTACATTTTTTACCACGTCGAAGTAGGCCTCGCCTTCCAATGTGACTTCCCGGTTATTCGTATTAAAATCGTTGTTGTACTTCAGCCGGCTGTTGGAATTAAGCCATACCTGGGTACCGTCCGGCAGTACCATTTTCGTCCGGGTACCGGCCCTGGCCAGCACTTCTTCATTGTGAACATTATGCACGGGCTGAAAGGACGGTGGCTGGGAGAGGCGGCTGATCCCCCATACCAGCAATATGCAGGCAGCGGCGGCGGTGGCTATGAGCCATTTTCTTCGGACGGAGTGGCGAATGTGGTGGAATGGCGTCAGGTCTGCGGAGGATTCCATCATTTTGAGGAATCGCTGATCGAGGTCCGGATCTCTGGCAAGGTGGGGCGCGCCGGCGACCGGCGGATTCCTAAAATAAGAGAGCAGGATATCGAACAGATAGTGCCGGTCGGGAGAATGCGACAACAGATCCTGCAGTTCCTCTTCTTCTTCGGGAGAGGCTTCACGGGAAAGGTGACGGGACATCAAAACCCATATGCGGTTGTCTGGAGTCATATAGCAGGCTCTTCTATTACGTGTAAAGACAATGAAATGAGAACGATCTACTAAGGGAATGTTAAAAAAGATTTGACCGTCGGCCGGCGCTTT
>Ga0302325_10018824_pt1 | contig 14540 bp, 8 predicted proteins | sample Palsa_T0_2_FD_201948 | JGI IMG/M metagenome (GOLD analysis project Ga0302325, IMG submission 201948) | Peat permafrost microbial communities from Stordalen Mire near Abisko, Sweden - Palsa_T0_2 | ecosystem: Environmental > Terrestrial > Soil > Palsa > Peat permafrost | place: Sweden: Abisko... | reverse complement strand
TCCCGTAACCATAAGTGGGCCGCCATGGACAGGTTCCTCGACAGCTGCAAAAAAAATGACATTGCCGTTCACGGCCTGTTGGGGAACCATGATGTCATGTGGAGCAGAAAAAAAGGCGAAATCAACTTTCAGCATAGATTCCCGGATCTTGTAGACACCGGTTATGTAAGCATTGTCGACTCCATAGCGGTCATCATGCTAAATTCAAATTTTAAAAAGCTATCTGCTAGTGAAATCGATCATCAACAAAATTGGTATACTACCACGCTCACACGCCTGAACAACGACAGCGCCGTTAAGACGATCATCGTCAGTTGCCACCATGCGCCCTATTCCAACAGCCTGATCGTTGGCTCTTCCACCCAGGTGCAACATTACTTTCTGCCTGCCTTTATCCAATCCCCAAAATGCAGCCTTTTTATAACAGGCCATGCCCACGCTTTTGAACATTTTAAGCGCTCCGGAAAAAATTTCCTGGTAATTGGCGGTGGTGGCGGCCTTCATCAGCCCCTGGATACTTCAGCGAAAGCGATCCCCGATGTCGCCTCCGGTTACAAACCCATGTTTCATTATTTATCCATACAGCAGACCGGTGATAAACTATTGCTCACTTCCCACTTCCTCAGGCAGGATTTTTCAGGTATAGAAAAAGGCTATTCATTTGAAATAAAGATGTGAATATTTATCATTCTATCTTAACCACCCCCTCCGCCACCTTGGGAAATAGCGTAAATATCTTTGAGTCATGCCCCGGAACGATATACCTGGGACTGCTCACCATGGTTTTCATCCGGACCATCGCCCTGACCTGACCCGCTGAATCCCAGGTTCCGCCCGCCGACGCCGGCCGCAGATGCTCCAGGCTATAATAAACCCAGATATTATCCGAGGCAAGGATTACCTTGTTCAGCCCCGTTTCCACCAACACATATTCTGAATTGAACGTGTGCCTCGCACCCGTAAATACTTTTATCCCCGGAATAATTTCTTTATCATCGCCGTCGACCAGCGTCAACTTACCCGCAAGATTCAGGTCGATCAGCATCCGCATGTCTCTCTTATTGAAGCCGCCGTTATTGCCGCCTTTTTGCCAGGCAGCACCGACACAATAATTAAAATCTTCTTTTTGCATCCAGACCTGGGCATTGGGGAATAAACCAAGCCCGTCGATATGATCCCAATGCGGATGACTCAAAATAACATCCGTAATATCCCCCGCTTTCAGCCCCAATTTTGACAAAGTCGAATCGGGCCGCATATAATCTACCATATCGAAATATTTTGCCTCAGGAATATCTTGTAAAAACCCGGCATCCAAAAGAATATTCCTGCCATTATCGCCCCTGATCAGCCAGATCATAAAATACATATTGACACTATCGGTTTGAGGTCCGCCAGCGACAAAACCCGACACCGGGAGCAGATGGGCCACCCCCGCAAATTTCAGTGCATACACCTTGTAATGTTCCGTTTGCGACCACGACTTTGCCGAAATAGCAAACACCGCCAGAAAAAGGAGCAGGATAGTCCTCATTTTTTTATTTAAAAATAAGGCTTTATCACATCCTCCCAAAGCCGCTCATCCCAGCGCCCGTCAATTCCCGCTCCGCCCCATAAACTTATCCGCCCACCCGATAAAATATTTCACATTCGGCCCGTCCGTATGCCCCCCATCATGCTGCCGCCACGCCAGCTGCCCATCCAGCAGCCCGACATTGACCGGCGGCATTTTCTCCGTCCGGTAGTCATTGGACACACCCAGGTCTTTTGCCCCCAGCAATTTGAACACCGGCCCCGCCGCCACCGCCGCCATATAACTGCCCTGCTGATCGAGCCATTTCGGATCCCCCTGCCCGGGGAAGCCATAGCTGATAAAGGTCAGCCGCGGCGCACATAGCGCGATCAGCTCATGCGAATCTACCGGGAGATCTTTCGCCGTCTTCGCGCCAAAGCTGGCCTCCGAAGCGCCATATTTCATAAAGTTCCCGGCCATCCAGTAATATTCGCCGCCGGTAAGACTTTCTACGGCTTCACCCCAATTCCGCCGATGCAGCTTGGCGCCCCCTTCACCCGATGACCCGATAAGCCCCATGGCAAAACGGGGTTCAAAGGCAAGCGTCACCAATGCGGCCTTCCCATACCGGGAGACTCCTTCGATCCCTACATGCATGCTGTCCACCATCGGTTCGTTCGCTTCCAGGTAGTCCAGTGCTCTCGCCGCCCCCCAGGCCCAGGCACGAAGCGCCCCCCAGTCATCCGGCTTACGCGGTTGCCCCTTGTTGACAAGCCCGATGATCCCCCTCGTGATCCCGGCCCCATTGTCCGCCTGTATGCTGTTGGGATCTATAAGGATATATCCCCACCCGTCCGCGATCAGTTGTTGAGCCGTCGGCGGATCACCCGCGGGACGCGGCAGACCAAAACCTGCCGGTGCCTGATTGGCTATCGGGTCATATGCCGGATAACGATCGAATATCTGCTGCAGTTCCGGATGGTCCCTGACCAATAACTGCTTGATCGCGGCATTGATCTTGTCCAGGTCTTCCGCCGGCGGCTGGGTGGGAGCGGGTAGGGCGCTGCGGGCAAACATCATCAGGACAGGCACAGGCCCTTTGGCATTGGCTGGTAAAACAAGCGTCATATTGATGTTGACATCGATAAGCGGATAGGCCGAATTGTCGACATGACCGATCAGCTTCTTGGCAACAACCGGCATAAAACCTACAAACTCCCGGTCCGTCACGACAACGGTCCAGCTAACCCCCGGCACACCCGCGGGAACCCTGCCATACACCTCCCGCTCGAAGTCTTCCACGATCTCCTTTCGCCGCACGCCCCACCACGCCGCCGGAGCAGTCACCCTCACCCCGTTTTCTAACCTGAGGACATCCGGTAGATCCGGATAAGGGTTGGCCAGCGCCGTGTCATAGTTGGCATGGTTCGGCGCTTTTTCATCGCCGCTCGGTCCCGGCCGCAGCGCCTTAATACCCAGTTGCTTCATCATGTTATCATGGTCCTGCTGCGCGGTAAAAGTCACTGGCGGCGGATATTGACCCTGACCGGGAGATACCTGCTGGCCCATGCCCTGCTGCGCAACGCCATGGGCGGCGATGGCAAAAAGCAATACAAACAATTTCTTCTTTTTCATATTGGCTGATTATGGTTGTTCTGCTGTCATAAAAGGAGAGGCCGGCAGGCCTTCTTTATTGTATAAATTGGCGCCTTCCGGATTGTCGGCCCAGGCGTACCGTACATAAACAGGGTTGGCTACCTCATCGCTCGACACAACGACTTTGTCGCCCTCGATCCGGGCGTCCGCCCAAACGAACTTTTTATCCGCACCGGCAATCGCGAAGAGATGAAGCTCGCCACCCCCCTTTACCACCAGACCGCTGCCGATATTAGTAAAGGAGATGATGATCTTATTACCGTCGATCCTGGCTGACTGATAGATCGGGCCGGAGGAGACAAGCTCTCGCTCTCCATACGCGACCTTCCTCGCGGCCAGCGCCAGCCGCTCACCTACATCCTTTTTGTCCAGCGGATGAATGTCGTTCCATTCCCCAACATCGATCGCCACAGCCATACCCGTCCTGGGGACGGCCAGGGCATTGAGTTGGGTTTCCCTTAACTCCGCCCACTGACTTTCGACAGGAGAATATTGCACCTCCATAAAATTCGGTAGCTGCACAAAGAGAAAGGGTAAATCACCCTCCCGCCATTTGTTGCGCCAGTCCCTGATCAGTGCGGGCAGCAACCTGCCATATTCCCGCGGATTCCCGGCATTCGCCTCCCCCTGATACCAAACAAATCCCTTGATAATGATATGGGTGGCCGGCGCCACCATGGTATTGTACAGGCCGGTGGGTTCGTTCTGCGCCGAAAAAGGCGAAGCCCCCCCGCCAGCGCCACCACACCCGCCACCACCACAACCCCCCCCGAAACACCCCGGAGCGAAGACCTCCCCGACCTTGTACTGCCAATCCCCGCGTATATCTATATGCGTGACCCCATCGGTGAGCTCATACCGCTTATCCGGCACAAAACCGCCTTTCCCGGCCGTGTTCGTAACACGCACAACCAACAGGTTCTTCCCGGCCTTCAACAGGCCAGCCGGTATCTCATACCGACGCGGCGGATACTGATAAGTGATATGACCCACCTCGACAGCATTGACATAGGTTTCGTCCGCGTCAATGATCCGGCCGACAAATAATTTGGCAGCCTTCCCGGCCATGGATGCGGGGATATCGACCTCCTTCCGGAACCACACGACGCCATTAAGCCCCTTGACGCCCTGGTCAGCCCAGAAACCGGGCAGCCAGAAATTGTGCCAGCCCTCCGGGATATAGTTGACCGCCCACCATTTAACGGAGTCCGCCAAACCCTGATCCTGACGACGAACACCCCGCCCCCCCGCATCCCCCGCAACCCGTTCCCCCACATCCCCAACACCCCGCCCGCCCATATCACTCGCGCCCCGCCCCCCCGAATCCCCAACACCCCGCCCCCCCGTCTCACCCCCCTCCTTAAACCGCGCAACCCTCTCTGCATACGGCGATATGCCTTTCAACCCCTCCGCACTTATCCAGGCCTGTATAGGCGTACCCCCAACGCTTGAATTGATGATCCCGATCGGAATATGATACCGCCGGTAAAGCTCCCTGGCGAAAAAGAAACTGACCGCCCCAAAGGCAAGCACAGTCGCCGGCGTGGCTTCCATCCATTTTCCGGGTGGAAGATCCTCCTGTATTTTGCCGACATCGGAGACAGTCGGAATAAAAAAGTTTCGGATCTCCGGGAAGTCCGCCCCCGCAATCTCCTCCGGATATTTCTCTTTCACCCGCTCCATCGGCAGCACCATATTTGATTGGCCCGAGCAGAACCAGACGTCCCCTATCAAAATGTCGTTTAGGAGGATGTGGTTACTGGCCCGGATGTCCATCGTATAAGGCCCCCCGGCCTTCATCGGGGCCAGCTGCACCTGCCATACCCCGTCAGACGCCGCGACGGTCCTGTACTTTTTGCCGTTGAAGCTAACGGCTATCCTTTCGGCGGGAGCCGCCCAACCCCAAATGCGAATGATGGTATCCCGCTGCAGAACCATCTTGTCCGCAATTAATTGAGGCAATCTCACCTGCGCGACAGGAACAAAAGGCTTCAGCAAAAGAAGGAGGGAAAACGCAAGGATGAACAGCTTATCTTGACGCATAATAGTACCCATATTGCAATCGGTTGCATTAAGGTACGAATGTTCTTTTTCCCCACCAAAAACACGCCCTGCTTCGCGCCCCGCCCAAGCCCCTGCTTCCCGCCCTTCCAGGCAATTTTTCTAATTGCGGCGAATTCGCCGTAATTAACTTTTTTCCAAAAACACACACACGTCCCCCCACGACCCACCCTCCCCCCACGACCCATGCCCCCCCAAAAAATTCACCCCTCCCCGGCCCCGCCCTAAGCCACCAACATATAAGCTTTTAGCACCCGCTCTATTTCTTCCAGCCGGAACGGCTTGGAGATAAAACTATTCATACCCGCCCGGAGACAGCGTTCCTTATCTTCCTTCATGGCGCCGGCGGTCAGCGCGATGATAGGAATATTGTTTTGCGTATTAGACTGCGCACGGATGATCTGCGTGGCTTCCAGCCCGTCCATTTCAGGCATATTGACATCCATAAAGATGATCGTCGGCTGATGTGTCTCCAGCAGTTCAAGCGCCTCTTTTCCGTTGCCTGCCTGGATGACGGTAAAGCCCATTTTGGACAGCACCTCCGAAATCAGCAGCATATTGACCGGCTCGTCCTCCGCTACCAGCACGCTGGCATGATCAGTCAGCTTCTTGATCTCCGGTTTTGGAGCAGCGCGAAGACAGTCCGCTTCCCCCTTTCCAAAGATGGATTGCAGGATATTGTTCAGCTCCTGCATCTTCACCGGCTTCGATAAGAACAGATCGATCCCCGCCTGTTCAGCGTCTTGCATACACATACCCTTATCCAGGGAGGACAGCATAAGAATAAAAGGCTGCGGACGACCTTTTAGACCCTTTAAGGACTGCTTGATCTCCTTTACCAGCGTAATGCCGTCCATGACCGGCATCTGGTGGTCCGTGACGATGAGATCAAATAGTTGATCCTCCTTAACCGCGGTCGCCAACACCCGCAGCGCATCCGGGCCGCCGGTACAGAAACTGCAGTCAATCCCCATATAGCCGAAAATATCCTGCAGCAGGTGACAGTTGGTGATATTGTCATCTACAACCAGCACCCGCCGCAATACCGGCCGCTGGATCGCCGGCGCCGACTCCATTTCATCCAGGACTTCCGGCGCGAACTGTAAAGTGAACGTACTGCCTTTCCCGGACTCGCTCTGCACATCCAGCGAGCCTCCCATCATATCAGCCAGGTTCCTGGCAATGGTAAGCCCCAGTCCCGTGCCTCCATACTTTCGGGTGGTGGTGGAGTCGGCCTGGGTAAAGCTTTCAAATATTTGGCCGATCTTTTCGGGTGCAATACCGATACCGGTGTCCCTGACGGAAATAAAAATCGGCTGAAATTTCCTCTCGCCCTCTCCATGACTGACGGCCCCTTTTTTGACGGACACGACGACTTCCCCCCTCTCCGTGAACTTGATGGCATTGCCCAGGAGATTGATGAGTATCTGCTGTATCCGGACCGGATCGCCCAGCACCTGCACCGGCAGCAAAGGATCTATTTCGCAAATAAGCTCGAGCTTTTTCTCAAAAGCCTTTATGGCCAGCGAATCCACCGTATCTTCTACCAATTGGCAAAGCCGGAAAGAGGTATTTTCAATAGTGAGCTTCCCGGCTTCGATCTTGGAATAATCCAGGATATCATTGATAATGCCCAGCAGGTTATAGCCCGAACGGTGAACGTTCGCCAGATATTCACGCTGTGACACCTGGAGATCGGTGGTCAATACCAGGTCGGTGAACCCGATGATGGCATTCATCGGCGTTCTCAGCTCGTGACTGATATTCGCCATGAATTCACTCTTTGCCCTGCTGGCCTTTTCCGCTTGCTCCCGGGCCCGCCGCTCTTCATCCCTCGAAAGTGCAAGCTGGCTGGTGCGATGGTCTACCTCTTCCTCCAATCTTTTCTTCTGGAGTCTGATCGCATGCAGACGGAGCCGGTGAACGGCCACGACGATCCCCATGATGACGACGGTAACAAGAAGCCTGAACCACCATATTTGCCAGAAAGGAGGCGTTACGGTCAATTCAATGCTGGAGATGGATGGAGACCAGTTCCCCTCATTGTCCCAGCCCTTCACTTTAAAAGTATACCGCGCAGCGTCCAGGTTGGTATAGGTCGCCGTGCGCTTGGTGCCGATATCGTTCCAGTTTTTGTCGAAGCCTTCCAGCATGTAGGCATAATGTTTTTTTGCCGGAACGGTATAATTCAGCGAAGCGAATTCAAAGGAAATGACCGAGCTTTTATAAGAGATCTCGATATCCCTGGTCTCGGTAATATTCTTTTTTAATGGGGAGATATCCTTATTATCAGTGGAGATGGGCACTTCCTTGTTAAATAGCCGAAGACCCGTGAACAGCAGCGGAGGGTCATAGGCGCTCTCTTTGATACTATCCGGAAAAAAAGCATTGAATCCGTTCACACCGCCAAAATACAGCGCCCCCGACCGGCTTTTGAAACAGGAATGGGCCTTCCATTCATTGAATTGCAAACCATCCGCCACCGAGAAATTTTTGACCGCCCCCGCTCCCGCCCCCGCTCCCGCCCCCGCTCCCGCCCCTGACCCCGCCCCCGCCCGGAGATCGATCCTCGACAACCCGATATTGGAGCTGACCCAGAGGCGCCCCTTATTATCCTCCTGGATCCCAAAAATGACGGCCTTCGCCAGCCCCCCGATGGGTAAAGAGTCGCTAAAATGGCCCGTCTTTGGATCCAGGCAATTCAGGCCGTCTGCAGTACAGACCCAGATATTCCCCCTCTTATCTTCATAGACATAATTGATCGTATTATTACTCAGGCTGTTTTTTCCGGCCTCATAGATAAAATGCGTAAAGATACCCGTACCTATATCGAGCCTGTCCAATCCTCCACCAAAGGTGCCGATCCATAAAATACCCTTGCTATCCACCAGCAACGAACTGATATCGTCGCTGCCGGGACTGTTGGGATTGCCGGCGTCATGCTTATAGCGGAAAAAAGCTTTCTTTTTGCTATCATATTTGCTCAGACCGCCGCCAAACGTTGCAACCCAAAAATTGTTTTGCCTGTCTTCCGTGATAAAATATATATTATTCCCCCCAAGGCTGCTGGCGTCGGCAGGATCGTATTTAAACTGCCTGACCACTTTCCCATCTCCGTTCATAACCGTTATACCATCACCCCAGGTCCCCATCCAGAGATTTCCATCATGGCCCTCGCATAGGGCAAGCACATAGTTGCCGCAGATACTGTTCTTGTCCGTAATGCTATGGGTAAAATGAGTGAAACGGCCCGTTACCGGGTCGATCCGGTCGAGACCGCCGCCGTCCGTGCCAATCCAAAGATTGTCCCGGCTGTCTTCCAGTAAGTCAAGCACATTGTTATTGCTAAGGCTTTCGGGAGAAGAATTATGTTTATAATGCGTGAACTTATTCGCTGACTTATTAAATAAATCGACCCCGCCATCGTAGGTGCCGACCCACATATTTCCCTGCGGATCTCTATAAAGAGCATAAATGGAATTATTACTCAGGCTGGTATTGTCAATATCGTCATGGGAATAATTACGAAATTTTTTCATGCGGGGCTCCAAAATACTGATCCCCCCGTTCTCCGTTCCGACCCACAAATTGCCCTTATCATCGTCTTCCAGGGACAGCACCACATTACTGCCAAGACTATTGCTGTTGCGCGGATCGTTCCGGAAATGCCGGAAGCTGCCCCGCCCCACTCCACCCGCCGTTCCACGCCCCGGATCAAACAAGTCCAGGCCGCCGTCCCGGAGACCGACCCACAACTGCTCCTGCCCGTCATTAAAGAGCCTGGTGATGGTATTGCCACCGAGAGAGGCAGCTTCCTTATTCCGGTGTTGCCACCGCATAAAGGAATGAAGCTTCCGGTCGAACAAATTTAGCCCGCCATGCGACGTGCCGATCCATATCTGATGATGGCTGTCCTCAAGAATGGCGGATACGTTATTATCGCTCAGACTGTTTCCATTCCTGGCATCGGTAGAAAAGGAAACCACCTTCCCTGTTCCCGGTTCGAGCACAAATAAGCCCCGGTCAGTTGATCCGATCCATAATCGCCCGGAATCATCCAGCATCAACGCATTGATCAGGTCGGCATGAACGATCTCCCGGTAATGTACAAACCTGTCCCGCGATCGGTCGTACCGGTTCAACCCGCCGCCTGCGGTGGAGACCCAGATATCCCCCGTTTTATCTTCTACGATCGCCGTGACATGATTACCACTCAGGCTTAAGCTGTCGTCAGCGGCATTTTTATAAACCACAAAACCATACCCGTCATATCTATTCAACCCTTCACGCGTTCCAAACCACATGAAGCCCCTGCTGTCACGCAGGATACAAGTCACATTGCTTTGGGACAAGCCCGCATCCGTCCCGATATGCTCGAATTTCAGATTCCCGGCCTGTGGAAAGGCCATCAGCGCGGCAAGCTGCAACAACACAAAAGGAAGATATTGGATAGGCCTCATAGTGACAAGACAATTAGGCAAACCTTGAACAAACGGAACCGGGCAAACCGGGTATATCCCCAAACCCCCTTATCGGCCTATACTAAGTGTTTACATGTATTAAAACTGCCAGATTACCCGTAAAATCTTAAATATCCTCCCATCCCAACCCCACTGTTTCAAGTTTGGGGAGTGATATAATTCTTCATGGCAGTTGGCGCCCTGCCAAATCTTATTTTAAAAGCACGGCTGAAATGAGAAGGATTTTCAAAACCGCTTTCAAAAGCCGCCTGACTGACCGTTTTATTCAGATTACTCATCAAGTGCAGCGCATGATGCAATCTTTTCTCAAGAAGCCACTTGCCTGGAGTACTATGAAAAAGCTTTTCAAAATCCCTTTTAAAAGCCGACAAGCTGCGGTTACTTAATTCAGCATACACTTCCAATTTCAGGTTATAACAAAAATTATCCTCCATTACCCTTTTCAGTAATATTGTCTGTGGTTCATGTAACAAGGAGCAGAAATAGGACAACAGGTCTTTATTGACAGCATTATCCGCGATGTTCAGGACAAGCTCCTTGAATTTAAGCTCCAGCAGCGAAGCGTCGGGGTCCTTTGTTTCCGAAAAATAGGAAGACATCGAAAGGAAGAAGCCCTTCAATGTTTCATTTGATTCCAGCAGCATGACGGGTTCGAAATGCTGCTCATATTTTACCAAAGGTTTTGACCTTGTATGTAAGGTGTCGCAGATAAAGTCGTCCGGGATAAAAAACAATAGCACACAAAACCCGGTATCCATTAATTGTTCTAAAATAAATCCTCCTTTTCTTACAAACACACAGCTATCCTTTTGAATATCGTAAGAACCCTTTGCCGTATGCCAGATCTTACGACCATCCACTACATAAAACAGGTAATTATATTGCGTCCACAAGCCCGCAAACCGGGTTTTCATCAGCCGGGCTTCCATCGGGCAATTAAAGGCGGTGATGAGTGATTTGCCGCAATTAAACTGCCGATAGTATTGTGGATGCTGTAATACGCGTTCAAAGAAATTTACCATGACAGCTAAATTTATGAAATTTTTCCAAACTTCAGCCGCTGACCTTTTAAGTCACATATTTGAACCGCTAAGTCATCGGCCGGTCGCCGGCAATTGCTATTATTGCATAAATACTAAGAACTGTCTATGCTCCGGGAAAGAAATGCGATCGTCGATATGCAAGGTGCCGAATTCAAACAAGCCGGCTACCGGTTGATTGACCAGATAGCTGACTTTATCGATAATATCGGCCAAAAACCGGTTACCGCAAACGCTTCTCCGGCAAAACTTTCGGCGATTATTGGTCATCATTCGCTTCCTGAATATGGTAAAACGGCAACAGAGATAGTAAACCATGCTGCCGAGCTTTTATTCAACTACTCCCTGCTAAACGGTCACCCGAAATTCCTGGGGTATATTACTTCCTCCGCCGCTCCGATTGGCGCACTGGCGGATTTACTGGCGGCCGCTGTCAACCCAAATGTCGGCGCTCATGTATTAAGCCCGGTTGCTACGGCAATAGAACGGCAGGTGGTTAAATGGCTGGGCGAATTTATTGCCGTTCCCGCCTGCTTTGATGGCCTACTGGTCAGTGGAGGCAATATGGCCAACTTTACCGCTTTTTTCGCAGCCCTTAACGCAAAGATCCCGGAAAGAAAAAAGGAAGGCGCCGCGGGTGCCGCCGATAAATCGTTGATCTATTGTTCCGGGATGACGCATACCTGGATTGAAAAAGCTGCGTCGCTATCCGGACTGGGCGCCAATTCGATCCGTTGGATACGGGCTGATAGCGCCAACAGGATGGATATTGCCGCTTTGGAACAAACCATACAGGAAGATAAAGGGAATAAACTGCGGCCCATCCTGGTTATCGGCACAGCCGGGGATGTTAGCACAGGCGCCGTAGATGATCTCAAAAGTATCGCCGCCATATGTAAAAAGCATGACTGCTGGTTTCATATCGATGGGGCATACGGAATGCCTGCCGCGATAATACCGGAACGGCGGGGCCTCTTTGAAGGCATGGCAGACGCCGATTCAATTGCGCTTGACCCGCATAAATGGCTGTATGCGCCGCTGGAAGCGGGATGCACGCTGGTTAAAGATCCCAACCATTTAATTCAAACATACAGCTCGCATCCGCTCTACTATAATTTCAACAACGATGATGAACCGGAGGCACGCAATTTCTACGAATACGGCTTTCAGAATTCACGTGGGTTCAGGGCATTAAAAGTATGGATGGTATTGCAACAGGCCGGAAGACGGGGCTATCTGGAAATGATTGCTGCGGATATCCAACTCGCGGAGTTGCTCTTCCGGCTGGCTTCACAGCATGCAGAACTAGAGGCGGTAACTCAAAATTTAAGTATTACCACGGTAAGATATTGCCCGCCCGGATATCCCGAAATTGACCTGAACAAACTAAACGAGCTTTTATTAAATGACTTGCAAGGTAACGGAGAAGTGTTTTTGTCGAATGCCGTTATCGGTGGTAAATATTGTTTACGTGCCTGTATCGTCAATTTCAGAACGGCTGAAAAAGATATTGAAGAGATGGTGGAAATAATTGTGCGCGGTGGACGCAAAGTTGCAGAAATCATTAAAAATAAATCAATATGAATCCAAACAAAGCATTATGGGAAAAAGGCGACTTCACCAGGATCGCCGACAGCATGCGGGCAAGCGGTTCTGCGCTCGTCGCCCAACTAGGCATCAGCAGGGGGCTTAAGGTACTGGACCTCGGTTGCGGCGACGGCACCACGGCCATTCCTGAGGCAAAACTCGGAGCCGAGGTTTTAGGGGTTGACATCGCAGGCAATCTCGTCGAAGCAGGTAATGCGCGGGCAAAAGCAGAAGGACTTACCAATTGTACATTCCGCGAAGGTGATGCAACTGACTTGCAGGAATTAAAGGATCATAGTTTTGACCTGGTCGTAAGCATCTTTGGCGCTATGTTCGCACCGAGACCCATGGATGTAGCAAGGGAAATGGTCCGCGTTACCCGTGCCGGGGGAAGGATCGTAATGGGAAATTGGATACCGGGCGACCCCACCCTGGTAGCACAAATACTAAAGATCAGCTCCGCCTATACACCAACGCCGCCCGAGGGCTTTGTCAGCCCAATGTTGTGGGGAGTGGAGAGCCATGTAATAGAACGCTTTGCTAACGCCGGCGTGGCAAAAGAGGACATATCCTTTATGAAGGATACGTTTAACTTTGAAATCTCTTGCACCTCCTCGGAACTTGTCGACAGATTCAGAATCTACTACGGCCCTACCATGAATGCATTCGAGGCAGCCGAAAAAAATGGTAAGGCGGCGGATTTGCAGCAGGAATTGGAAACGTTGTTTAGCCGCCAGAATAAAAGCGCCTCTGGTGACACCACGTTCATCCCGGCCAATTTCTTACGGGTGACAGTTATATGCAGATAGTACGAATGTGTCCATCTCATCCTGGTCGTTTTATCACCTTACCCTCCTTCATGACAAAATCGACCTGCTGAAGGAGCGTAATGTCTTCCAGCGGATCCCCGCGTACAGCGATGATGTCCGCAATAAACCCTTTTTGGATCTGGCCCAGGGAGTTTTGGACGCGAAGCAGACTGGCGGCATTAAGGGTGGCCGTTTTGATAGCATCCATCGGCGCCAGACCCGCCTTCTTGACATAATATTCAAGCTCCTTGGTTTCGTTGATATCCCAGGGACAACTGCCGATATCCGTGCCCATAACGATGGGAAGATTTGCCTTGTAAGCCCGGTTCAGGTATTTGTACATACTATCGAGCCAGGGTCTGGGATGGCGTGCGATGGTCAATAGGGTAGGACACCAGAATGTTCCGTGCGCAAGGGCCAGCCTGATAAGCGAATCATTAAAATGGCTGCCATGTTCGATCGACCGGACCCCGGCTGCAATGGCCAATCCGATACCGACACTCGTATTGGCATGCGCCGCCACATCCAAACCCAATTTTTTCGCCTCCCCGACAATGGCCTTCATTTCTTCAGCGCTAAAAGTGGGAGTGATAAAGTCCCCATACATTTTGATCCAGGTTACTCCCCGGGAATATTGCTCCCGCACCGCTTTGACGCATTCGTCGACACCCGTGGCAAATTGGGTGCCATAGGGCAGGTCGATCGTCCAGTTCTGATCGCTGGCAAAGGGGAGGTACATCCCCGTGGCTGCGATGCCTTTCCCCGCCGGGAAGATCCGCGGTCCTTCGACAAAGCCGGAATCCACCGCCCTGGCCAGGTCCACATCCGCAAAGCCCGCACCCTCCGAGCAAACATCCCGCAACGTCGTAATCCCATTGTTGATGGCCGCCCGCAGATGCTTGACCGCGCGTAGCGCCCGGTAGGAAGGGGAGTGATCATACAGATCCTTTTCATAATCGCCCGGGACGCCCAGTAAATGCGTATGGACATCCATCAGCCCGGGCAGCAGGGTCTGCCCCTTCAGATCGATGACGATGGCCGAATCGGGAATTGTTCTGTTGAAATTGACATCGATGATCTTGCCCTGGCTCACGATAATGGTTGGGTTGGGTAGGGCATGATCGCTTTTGCCATCGATAAGACGGTCAGCTAAAAGGGCATAGGTCTGGGCGAAACCGCAGCGAGACACGACCAGCAACACGAAGATTAGCAGAAATTTCATAAAACCGGGATGTTTTTATTTATTTGCCGTCAATAATTCCGAATAAGGCAGCTCGCCTTGCAGGTATTGCGCCAATTGGGTACACGCAATCTGCGCAAACTCCTCAAAAACCTCTTCCACCGTCCAGCCGATATGCGGCGTCAGCACGACATTATTTAAGGACCGTAAGGG
>Ga0302325_10018823_pt1 | contig 14540 bp, 11 predicted proteins | sample Palsa_T0_2_FD_201948 | JGI IMG/M metagenome (GOLD analysis project Ga0302325, IMG submission 201948) | Peat permafrost microbial communities from Stordalen Mire near Abisko, Sweden - Palsa_T0_2 | ecosystem: Environmental > Terrestrial > Soil > Palsa > Peat permafrost | place: Sweden: Abisko... | reverse complement strand
TCACCCCAGGGATGTCCGGCTATTCGAGACGGCGCGCGACAGCTTCCACGGCGCCGGCCATCGCTTCACTGGCTTTGCGTAAATTCCTTACCAGCCGAATGATTCCCGGCACCATCGCGGGATTGCGCGCAAGCGCCGCGGCGGCCTTGAGCGGTCGCACTTTACCGTTCTCATCCGCGAAGCCTGCGCCAGCGAGATCGTGTTCGACGGTATCCATGATCGTGCGGATCGCGATGAACGGAATGCAGCGCGCCTCGGCCTCGAACGCAATGACCGCCGTCTCCATATCAACCGCGATCGCTCCGGTAGCTGCACCGGCGTCGCGTTTTTCAGCCTCCGTCGTCAGCGGATATTTCACCGTGAGGATCGCGCCTCGCGCGTGACGGATTCCGCCTGCGTCCAACGCGGACGACGCCCATTCAAAGTAGTCGAGTGGAACTTCGATTGTGCGCGCCGGGTGCGTGCTGTCGCCCGCCCGGGTCATCAGGCGATCGCCTAGAACGACATCGCCGATTTCGAGCTTGTCCGCGAGTGCGCCGGCGACGCCCGTCAGGATCACGCGATCGACATTCCGAACTTCGTCGAACGCGCGGCGTGCATTCTCCACCGCGCGCCGGTTGCCGATACCGCTCGCGACCAGCGCAACCTCGGCGCCCCCGATTCGCCCTCGAGCGCCAGTCAGCCCCTTTATATTGAGCGCTTTTGGCGCGCCCAGCTTTTTGCGTATTGGCTCCAACTCGGCGCCGAATGCGCAGAAAATCAAGATCAACTGTAGATCCTTCAGCCCAATCTCAAACTTAAATCGGACCGCGCTTGAGCACCGGGACCGTTCCAAGCAAAATTAGCCCAATGCGCTGGACCAAGTTGCCGAGAGACAGGTGTGCGATCAAGGCCGCGTCCGACCGTTCGATCGATGAGTGATGACGTTCGTATCGACCCACCTGACAGCACTGTCCCGGAGTTCCCTGCAATCTCTATAGTCCCCGGCAACCCCTCGATTGATCGAATGACTTCTCACGCGTCGCCGGCCACTCGCACGGTCATCATTACCGCCGACGACTTCGGTTTATCGCGCGAGGTCAACGCCGGCATCGTGCGCGCACATCGCGAGGGTGTCCTCACCGCGACCAGCCTGATGGTAGCGGCGGCTGCACGCGACGAAGCGGCGGCGCTGGCCCACGAGAATCCGCGGCTCGATGTGGGACTCCATCTCGTCGTATGCCGTGGGCAGAGCGTACTGCCACCCGCTCGTCTCGCCGGGATCGTCGATGCATCGGGCAATTTTCCCGACAGTTCTGTCGGCGCGGGTATGCGCTACTTCTTCAATCGCGAGATTCGCACCAGGTTGCGCGATGAGATTCGAGCTCAAATCGAACTTCACCTCCGGCTGGTCGGCCGCCTCGACCATGTTGACGGTCATCTCAACTTTCACGTGCATCCGGTTATCGCCGATATACTGCTCGATCTCTGCGCCGAGTACCACATCCCCTGCATTCGCCTGCCGCGCGAGCCGGTGTTTACGACGCTGGCGCTGGCTCGCGATAACGCAGCGCGGAAGATTTTCGAAGCGGGTATTTTCCATGCACTGTCGCGCCGCACCCGTCGGCTGATAGCGGTGCGCGGTATGCGCTCCACCGATTGGCTCTTCGGACTCCATCAGAGCGGGAACCTCACTGAGGAGTATGTGATCGGTGTCGTCGCGCGGCTGCCTCCCGGCCTGACCGAGCTATACTTCCATCCGGCGACGGATCTTGGCGGCGCGCCGCCGACGCTCGAAGCGCAGCGCGAGGTCTCGATTCTGACCAGTCTGCGCGTTCGGGCCACGCTGGAAGGGCAGGGCGTCGGGCTGACGAATTTTGCCGAGATTGCGCACACGGCAAATGCCGCGCCGCCGCCGCGCCGCAACGGCTCGAAGCTCGCCTGAACTCGCCTCAAGCTCCTCTTTACGATTAGAATGCAGACTTTGGGATTGCGTCCCGTTGACCTCGATCAATTCGATCTGGAGAAGATTACCCGATGTTCGATCAGGAGACGTCGATTAGCGCCGCCGAGGCATTGGAATACCGGCTGCCCCCCAACGTCACGCCCTCACGTTACGACCTGACTCTCACGCCCGATCTGAAGGCCTTCACCTTCGACGGCACCGAGATCGTCGCGATCACCGTGCACGAGGCGACTGCCGACATTGTGCTCAATGCGCTCGAACTCGAAATCGACGGCGCAGTGGCGGAGCGCGGCGGCAAATCACTTGCGGCCCAAGTGGATCCGGAGCCCGCGCGCGAACGTGTCCGATTCCATTTTGGCGAGCCGCTCGAGCCCGGGGAATGGACACTTCGCATCAAATTTCGCGGCGTTCTTAACGACAAGCTGCACGGTTTCTATCGCAGCCAGTACACGGATGCCGCCGGCAAATTGCACACTGTCGCCACTACCCAGTTCGAGGCGACTGACGCGCGCCGCGCCATCCCATGCTGGGACGAGCCGGCGCTCAAGGCGGTTTTCGGCGTGACCCTGATCGTTGACGAGGATCTCACAGCGCTCTCCAACGCCGGCATCAAATCAGAACGCAAGCTTGGCGGCGGCAAAAAAGAGGTCGTGTTCAAGGACACCATCAAGATGTCCACCTACCTGCTCGCCTTTATAATCGGCGAGTTCGAGGCGACCGCGACCGTCGATGCGGGCACTCCGTTGCGCGTGGTCCACGTTCCAGGCAAACGCGCGCTCACCGGATGGGCCGAACAGATCGGCGCCTTCTCGCTCAAATTTTTCGCCGACTACTACGGCATCCCCTATCCGGGGGACAAGCTCGATCTGATCGCGATTCCCGATTTTGCCGCCGGTGCGATGGAAAATCTTGGGGCGATCACATTCCGGGAAACCGCGCTGCTCGCCGACCAACATGCCGCTTCACGCGCCGAACTCGAACGCGTCGCGGACGTGGTCTCGCACGAGAACGCGCATATGTGGTTCGGCGACCTCGTCACGATGCGCTGGTGGAACGGCATCTGGCTCAACGAAGCCTTCGCCACCTTCATGGAGATGCTGGCCGTCGATGCGTGGAAGCCGCAGTGGAAGCGCTGGGAAAGCTTCGGCGTTTCGCGCGGCGCCGCGATGGCGATCGATGCCCTGAAGAGCACGCGCTCGATCGAGTACACGGTCCTCAGTCCCGAAGACTGCCGCTCGATGTTTGACGTGCTGACCTACGAAAAGGGCGCGGCCGTCCTGCGGATGCTGGAGCAGTTCCTTGGCGCCGAGGTTTTTCGCAAGGGCATCTCGGGCTATCTGAAGAAGCATCAGTACAACAACACCGAGACTGGCGACCTCTGGGATGCACTGGAAGCTGCGAGCGGGCAACCCGTTCGCAGCATGATGGATACGTGGATTTTCCAGCAGGGGTTTCCGGTCGTCAGCGCGGCTCCGACCGCCGACGGGCACGGCCTCAAAATCACGCAGCGCCGGTTTTTCTTCGCGCCGCCGGAAAATCCCGAGCCCCAGCTTTGGCACGTTCCGGTGATGATTCGCGCGTGTACGGACAAGGGCGTCGAGACCCACAAGCTGCTCCTGACCGAGGCCGAGACCACGCTTCAACTGCCGGGCAAGGTCGAGTGGGCGTTGGTGAACGAAGGCGGCCACGGCTTTTACCGGGTGCGCTATTCGCCGGAACTGCTCGCTTCATTGACAAAGAATCACAACGTGTTGAAGCCCATCGAACGCTATGGGCTGGTGAGCGATACCTGGGCCGCGACGGTCGCTGGTCTGACGCCGCTCGCGGAATTCATCAAGATGGCGCGTCTGTTTCGCGACGAGACCGATATCAACGTCTGGCGCGCATTGATCGGAGCCTTCGCGTACCTCGACATGATAGCTACGGAGCCGCAACGGCTGGCGGTTGCCGCCGCGGTTCGCGAAATCGTTGGTCCCGCCGCCGCGCGCCTGGGATGGACGCCCGCTCAAGGTGAAGACGAATTACAGGGGCAGTTGCGAGCGTCGCTCCTTAATGCGATGGGTACGATTGGAGAGGATAAGGCGGTACAGGCTCGCGCTCGCGAACTTTACGACGTCTGGCAGCAGGATCCCGCCAAGGCCGATCGTGACCTGCAGCCTGCGTTCGTCAGTATCCTCGCGCATTCGGGGGACGCAGCTCGCTATCAAGAATTCAAGAAACACTTTAAGTCGGCGCGCACGCCGCAGGAAGAACAGCGGTACTTGTTCTCGCTGGCAAATTTCCGCGATATCGCCTTGTTGCGGAAGACCATGGAGATGACGCTGAACGGAGAGGTCCGTACGCAAAACGCGCCCTACCTGCTGCATTCGCTCCTCGCCAACAACGTCTCCCGAATCGAAGCGTGGGAGTACATCAAGCGCAATTGGGAGGCTATCGTGGGCAAATTCCCTGACAGCGCGCTACCGCGAATGTGTGAGGCCATCAACGGGTTGCTCGACCGTCAGAAGGAAGTCGAGGAGTTCTTCCATCAGCACAAGGTGCGGCTCGGCGGTAAGCTGATCGACCAACACCTCGAGCGCCTGAGTGTTGCAGTCGCTTTTCGCCAGCGCGAAGGGGCGCAACTGGAAGCGTCGCTGAAAGCCTGACGATCTCCGAAAGCGGTGGCGCGGCGAAACTCAGATTCGCCGCGCCACATCTCATTCCTAATGTAATACTTTAACTATGTGCTGCGACCATCCGCCGCGGTTCCGGCTGCTCGTGCCCGAGCACCGGATGCGGCCGGTAGGGTTTTTCGATCGCCGCAATCTCTTCCGCACTCAACTTCAGCTCAACCGCCTCGATCAGTTCCTTAAGGTGTTGGGTCTTCGTCGCGCCGATAATTGGCGCGGTCACGCCCGGGGCATGCACGATCCACGCGCATGCGATCTGCGTGGGCGATACGCCGCGCTGCTCCGCCACCTTCGTCACCGCATCGGCTACGTCGTGGTCGCTCTGATCGCGATAGAGCCGCTTGCCGAATTCGTCGGTCTCGGCCCGCTTGGTCGAAGGCTTGCCGTCACCCGGTTTGCGGCTATGCGCGAACCATCCGCGCGCCAGTGGACTCCACGGAATCAATCCGACGCCCTGATCGATGCAGAGCGGATTCATCTCGCGCTCTTCCTCGCGATAGATCAGGTTGTAATGGTTTTGCATCGCGATAAACCGATGCCAGCCATGTTCCTTGGCCGTGTACAACGCCTTGGAGAATTGCCACGCCGCCATGCTGCTGGCGCCGAGATAGCGGACTTTGCCCGATCGCACCAGGTTGTCGAGCGCGTCCAGCGTCTCCTCGATTGGGGTCGCAAAGTCCCAGCGATGAATCTGGTAGAGATCGATGTAATCCATCTTCAGGCGGCGCAGGGAATTCTCGCACGCTTCGATGATGTGCTTGCGGCTCAATCCGGTCCGGTTCGGACCGGGGCCCATCCCGCCCCACACCTTGGTCGCCACTACGATGTCATCGCGCGACGCCATCTCGTTCAGCCATCGCCCGGTTATCTCCTCGCTACCGCCCACGGAGTAGACGTCCGCGGTATCGAAGAAATTGATGCCGGATTCGAGCGCCAGCGCGAAATGCTCGCGTGCCGCGTCGGCGTCGAGGGCCCAATCGCGGCGCATCGTCCACGACGGCAGTTCCCCCCCGCCGTATGTCATACATCCCAGGCACAGCCGCGAAACCGTCGTTCCCGTGTTGCCAAGTTTGGTAAATTGCATTGCCGCTCCTCTCCGTGCGGGACGCCAATCGGCGTCGCGCGCCACGGGCTCGATGTCCCGCAGGCCGTGAACAGTTGATGTGTGACACCGGGCGAGCTCGCGACCCGTGCGGGCAAGTCTGCGAGCCGCGTCAGGAGTTTAGATTACTTCGAAATTCGCGCGAATACGCTTCACCTGTCAAGCGTGTCCGCAGCGCGCGCCTGCCAGCTCGGACAACATGCTAATAGTGCCTCGATTTGCGACGCTTGTTCATCCTCGCCGCACAACCTATGCTCTCCGGGAAAGCTTGTTTTTCCAATGGCTGACTGGGATCCAGATCTCTATCACCGATTTCGCGGCTATCGTGCCGAACCCGTCGAGTTAATCTTCGCACGGCTCGCACTCGAGCGCGCGCAAAGAATCGTCGATCTCGGATGCGGGACCGGCGAGCATACGGTGAAACTTGCCAGACGCGCTCCCATTGCGACAGCTCTCGGCATTGATTCGTCGGCGGCTATGATCGAACGCGCAAAGGCCTTGCGCGAAGGCCTCAGTGACGATTTAAAGCGACGGGTCGATTTCGCGCGTGCCGATATACGCGATTTCGCAGCTGACAGCAGCCACGACATCATTTTTTCCAATGCGGCGTTGCAATGGCTCGGGGATCATCCGGCTTTGCTCGCGCGATGCTTTCGCGCGCTTCGTCCAGGCGGCATGCTTGCTGTTCAAATGCCGGCGAACGATCGCGAAACCGCGCAGGTGACGATCCACGCGCTCGCCCACGAGCCGCGATGGAACGAGGCGCTTGGCGCGATCCGCACGCCGTCGGATCGATCGGTACAATCGCCCGAAGAATACCATGCCATGCTGGCGGCGATCGGCTTCGTCGATATTGATTGCCACTACCATACTTTTCGCCATCCGATGAGCAGCCCGGCCGAAGTCGTCGAATGGTCGCGCGCCACTGTGCTGCGGCTCTATCTCGATCAACTCACCGCCGAGCAGGGTGCGGCCTTCGTTGAAGAACTCACCCGTCGCCTCGAAGTCGCATACGATACCACCGGAGGGCTCACCTTCGAATTCCGCCGGCTCTTCCTGTTCGCAGGCCGGGCGGTGAGTCAGGCTGCTGCGAAGCCGGACCGACATTAGATGCCGCGCGCGACCATCATGCCGTCGCTGATCGCGCATGGCGGTGCGGGTGGCCGCGCACCTGCCTCCGAGCGGGCGGCGCGAAAGCGGGGAATGCTAACGGCAGTAAGCCACGGCGCTGAGATTTTGCGCGGCGGCGGATCGGCCCTCGACGCGGTGATTGCCACCGTCGTCGCGCTTGAAAACGATCCCCTCTTCAATGCCGGCTATGGTTCCGTACTGACCACGGCGGGGCGCGTCGAGATGGATGCGGCGGTGATGACCGCGACACGCTCGCGGCCCGCTCAGGATGAGGGGGCCGCGAGCGTTAACGGCGCGCTCGCCGCGCTCGGCCCTGCGGGCCGCCGCTCGTCGCGCGCCACGTTAGTGCAGACTCATGCGGGGGGCGTCGTACTCGTCGAGCGCGTGCGCAATCCGATCGCGCTTGCGCGCGCCGTGATGGAACGCACGCCGCATCTCCTGCTCGGTGGCGCTGGCGCCGAGCGCCTGGCTCGGCAGGCCGGCATAAAGTTATGCCGGCCTGCCGACCTCATCAGTCCGCGCGCTCGCGAGCGATGGCTCGCGGCGCGCGAGGCGCTGGGACGGCTTTCGCCGTCCCAGCGCCTCGCCACGGATGCGGATGCCGACGCCCACGGCACCGTCGGCGCCGTCGCCCTCGATTCGCGCGGCGATATCGCCGCCGCGACTTCGACCGGTGGCGTCTCCGGCAAGCTGCCCGGCCGGATCGGAGATTCCGCTATCGTCGGCGCCGGATTGTTCGCCGACGGACGGGGCGGCGCATCGGCCACCGGCGAGGGCGAAGCGATCATGCGCGTCGTCCTCTGTCGCGAGGCGGTCGTCTCACTCGCTCGTGTCGGCGGACGGGAACACGCGCAGGCCGCGGCCGAGCGCGCGATCGCCATATTGGCCAAAACCACCGGTGCCCAGGCCGGCATTATCGTCATCAATGCTCGCGGCGAAATTGGGTACGCGCACAGCGCCGAAGTAATGGAGGTAGCCTGGTTCGGTCTCCCCGGCGGCGTTTTCCATCGGGTCGTTCAGCCGATCGTCAGGAGCAGCGGGCAAGCGGAGCACGCGCGCAGTTAGGAAGCTGCAGCCTCATTGATGTCGCTATCAGGCAGCGCTGGAATTTTCGTTTCCAACCGCGCAGCAGGCGTTGCCTCGCGACCTGCGATGCGAGGTGGATTTGCGAGACTCACATCAATCGCCATGGCCTTTGCGATCGCGATCACAATCCTCAGCCTGGGTGTCGCCGCGCCTTTCGACAAGGATGCGGAATCGCAGTCGGCGCAATGGGTTGTCGATATCGCGCATCATGGCAACTGGCTCTTGCCTCATGATTACTACGGTCTGGTGGAGCGCAAGCCGCCGCTCTTTTACTGGCTCGGCGCGATCGGCGTGAAACTCTGCGGGGGCAGCGTTGACGAGGCGCGAGCGCGGATGCCCTCCTTGATTGCCGGAGCCGCCGTCGCAACTCTGATAATGGACTGGGCTGCCGCCGACCTTGGCGCGCCTATCGGATGGCTCGCTTTCTTCTTCCTGCTCGGCATGTATGGCTTCGCCGCGCGCGCCACCATCGCCCTCACCGACATGCTCATGACGTTCTTCCTGATGGCGGCGTGGCGCCTAGTTCGTCCACTGCTCGATGGCGCAAACTCTTCGGCGCGTGCGGTTGGCGCTGGCCTCATTCTTGGCCTCGGCATCCTCGTCAAGGGCCCGGTGATCGTGGTTCTGATTGCTCTTGCGACCGCGCTCTATCTCGCGGCGGGCCGCGTCAACCCGCTACGTCTCGCGGCCCGCGGCTGGCCGTGGCTGCTGCTCCTGATCGCACTGTCGATTGCCGCCGCATGGTACGTTCCGGCCTTCATCGCCGGCCGCTCCGACGCCTGGGGCGGGGTCTTCGTTGACGAGAATTTCGGCCACTTCCTTCCAGCGAAAATGGGGGGTACGGGCGAGGCTGCCCGGCCGATCTATTATATCGTGCTACGGCTGCTGGGCGGCACGATGCCGCTCAGCTTGCTCCTGCCGGCGCTAATTCTGGCTTTCGCAGTCTCCGCTTTTTCGCCGTTGGCCAGGCCCGCGATGCGCTACCAGCTCGCGATGGTGGTGGCGGTTATCCTGCTTTTTTCCGCCTCGAGCGCAAAGCGCGACGACTACATCCTGCCGGCGATTCCACCGCTCGCCATTCTCTTCGCTGCACTCTTCTCCCGAGCGCTTGACTCGCCGGCCATGGATTCTGCTTCGGACGATTGGTCTTCTCGGATGGGCCATTTTTCATCCGTTCCGATTGTTCGTGATCTTGCCGCCGCCGTCATTGCCGCCGTGATGATCCTGGGGGTTGCCGCAAGCATCGTCTATGCGCGAATGGGTGGCGGCGCTGACGAAATCGGTGCGCGCCTCCAGTCGAGCGATGCGTCATTCGCAGCGATTTTCATCGCCGGCATGGCGCATCTGCCACCATCCTTCGTGGCGTTCGTAACCGCCGTTGTTATCGGCGCTATCGTAGTTGTTTCCGCCCTCCTGCGCCGCAGTCCTCTGCGGACCGGCACTGGCATCGCAGTTCTTTGCCTCGCAGGAAGCACGTTGTGGACGGGGATTCTCAAACCGCAGGAAACATCGACGCGCAGCCTGCGGCCATTCGCGGATGAAGTTAAGGCGCATGTCGGTCAAGCGCCGCTTTATCTGGCGTTTATGGATCCCGAATTCGCCTGGTATTACGGCGAAGGCGTGCCCATAGTGTCCCGGCCGATGGCGCGATCGGGACCCGCGCCGGGCGCGAACGTATTTGTGGTCTCGCGTCCCAACGAACTGGTCCGCTTCTCCGCACCCGTCCGCGATGCGTTGATTCTGGTGCTACCTTCGAGCGCGCTCGGCAGCAATCCGCCCTCGCTCTATCTGCTCGGCTCGACGGAGGACATTCGCGCCACTCCGCACACTGCGTTACCGCCGCAATCCTTGCTTCCGCCAGGCAAACCTTGATTCCTCGTTGGTTGATCGCGTGGCGGCGTTGGCGGCGGCCGTTTTTCCTTGACGCATTTCCGACACGCGACGCTAGGGGTTTTGCATCTCGTGTTTCAGGTCACCGATCTGCGCCTGCAGCTTCGCGATGTAGTCCTGCTGGATCTCGATCTGCTTCTCGAGATCGAACTGGCTTGAATTCCAGTCCGGCTCATCCGAGGTGTCAGGCGCGGCGTGAGTGGCAGTCGCTTGAACACTGCCGCATTGCGCAAGCGGTGTTTCCTCTTCCTTGCATTCGTTGAGCTGAGCGCGCTCGTTCTGTAGCGACACGATCGTCTGCTGCTGCTGGGCCAGCGCGTCCTGTGTATTCTCAGTCCGCTCCTGCGCCTGCTCACGGTTTTTGATCAGCGCGATCGATCCCGCCGTCGCCGCACCCAGGTAGCCGCCCGTCGCCGCGGTCTGGGGCGATCCGGTTACCAATCCTCCCGCAAGCGTGCCGAGCATCCCTCCGGCCGCTGACTGCGCGATTCCATCGACCACTGGCGGCATATCGCGCACCACGCATGCTGCTGTCGTACGATCTTCGACCTGCACCACTTCGCCGCTCACGGTGGTGGCAGTGCCTGCATCGTTGTCATTGACGTTTACGCCGATCACCGCGTCGGCGTCATTTGGATATTTCTGCAAAGCGAGGGCGCGCAGCCGGTCCGCCATCGTCGAATCGCCGGCTTCAACGGTCGCTTGTGCGAATGGCTCCGTCACATTGATCGGGCCAAGATCGCGGTAGCACTGCTCGGACAGCGTTTCACCGGTGACATAAATGTAGCGGTTGGGATTGGCGGTGCGCGGGGCTTGCGCTTGCGACGCGCATGCCGTCGCGAGCATCAGAATACCGAAGAGGCTTTGCCGCGCCGGGAACTTCAACCGAATCGCTTTCAGCAGCATGGTGGAACAGCGGGCGGGATGCGCGAGGCTATCATCTGCCCGGCGATCATACCGCATCCCGCACCGGGTAGCAGGTCGAAGGGAAGATTTCAGCAGCCGCCAGTCGATCGCTGACGAGCGCGCCAGCCACGGCGCAGGTGGGTGGCGCGCCCTCAGTATGCGGCGAGTCGATGATCCCCCAGGCGCTACGAGGCCCGGCTATCACGAGAAGGTACTTACTCGTCTGCCGGTGGAGGGGCAGCCTCGTCGGAGCTTTGGCTGCCAGCGTCGCCAGAAGCCTGATGGGCGGCCTCGAAGTAGCCGCGGACGGTCTGGCGATTGTTTTGCAGGTTGGAATACAGCGTCGAAGCCGCGGCCAGCTGGGTGGACGAAAGTTGCCCGCACACATTTTGCGCGACCGCATCCTCGTCCTGGATCGCCTTCAGCTGAGCTTGTGACAACGCGGTCTCATACTGCGTCAAAGAGGTATTCTTTGCGAGGATTTGCTGCGCGAGATTGTTCTTCGCCGTCTCTACGGCTTGCATATCGGTGTGCAGTGAAGAGCCTTTGAGCGTTGACCATAGAGTGCTTTTCGCTGATTGCGGAGTGACGGCCATGCACGCCGCCAGGGCCGGCGAACCGTGATGGTGTTGGCCGTGAGCGCCGAAAGCATGCGCGGAGACGGCGAGGCCGAGAACCGCGGCGCCGGTAACGGTAACGATAAATGGTGATAACTTCGTCATAAAATTTACTCCTCGAAATCCATGGCGTCGGTCCGCCAGCATTGTTTGCGACACAGTTGATCGACGGCTTAAATCCGCAAAGGTTTCACGCGGTACCTGGAGACGATCAGCGCGCGTGCGAAGTCAAAGGGGGACGGGAGAGTAGGGGGATCGATTGCCTGCTCCCGGCTGAAGCGGATCTCAGAAGGCGCGGAAACTCCTAGTTTGTCGAAGGTCAGGCGCGATTTTTCTATGCGGGGCGGGCCGAGGCCTCGATCGGCATCGCATCGCCCCGGCTGACGACGCTGTCACGGGGGCCGTGTTTCTCATCGAGATAGGGATGGTCGAGGTTATAGTTGAGCCCGCGCGATTCCTTGCGCGCCATCGCGCAGCGCACCACCAGTTCCGCCACCGTGACTAGATTGCGCAATTCGATCAAATCGGAATCGATGAGGTGATCCCAATAGTAACTGTGGATCTCTTCCTTGAGCATCAGGATGCGCCGCAGTGCGCGCTCGAGTCGCCGATCGCTGCGCACAATGCCGACGTAGTTCCACATCAGCCGGCGAATCTCCTCCCAGCTATGCGTGATCAGCACCCGCTGCTCGCTCCGGATCGCGTCGCCGGGATCCCATTCCGGGAACGCAGGTGCCAGGCCCTCATCGTGGGTCAACTGTTCGCGCGCGGCCTTGAACGCGCGCCGTCCCATGACGGCGGCTTCGAGCAAGGAATTGGACGCCAGCCGGTTGGCGCCGTGCAGGCCTGTCATTGCGACCTCACCGGCCGCGTAAAGCCGCGGGATCGCGGTTCGCGCCATCAAGTCGGTCACCACCCCTCCGCACATATAATGCGCCGCCGGCACGATCGGAATCGGACCCGTAGTGAGATCGAAACCGTACGACAAGCAACGCTTGTAGATATTTGGAAAGCGTTCGCGGATGTAAGCCGGTTTATGATGGCTGATGTCGAGATAAACACAGTCGAGCCCGAGGCGCTTCATTTCGGAATCGATTGCCCGCGCCACCACGTCGCGCGGCGCCAACTCGGCGTCCGGATGATAGCGCTTCATGAATGGGGTGCCGTCGGGCAGGCGCAGAATCGCACCTTCGCCGCGCAACGCTTCGGAAATAAGGAACGACTTCGCCGCGGGATGATACAGGCAGGTTGGATGGAACTGATAGAACTCCATGTTGGCGATCGGTGCCCCCGCCCGATACGCCATCGCCACGCCATCACCCGAAGCGATGTCCGGATTGGTGGTGTACAGATAGACTTTGCCCGCCCCGCCGGTCGCCAGCAGGGTCGCCCGCGCCACGATCTTTCGCACCGACAGGGTGGCTTTGTCGAGCGCGTACACACCCCAGCAGGCTTGCGGCTGATAACCGGCGCCGCGCTCGATGAGCAGGTTGATCGCCACGTGATTCTCGAGCACATGAATGTTCGGCCGGGCCTTCGCGGCTTCGCCCAGTGCGCGCATGATTTCACGGCCCGTCAGGTCCTGCGCGTGCAGCACGCGGCGATGACTATGGCCGCCCTCGCGGCCGAGGTCGTATTCGTCCTCGCCGCCTTCATCCACCCGCGTGAAGTTCGTGCCGAGCGCGATCAGTTCACGCACCGCCTCCGGACCGTCGCGCACGATCGACTCAACGGCTGCCCGATTGCACAGGCCAGCGCCCGCGCGCAGCGTGTCCTCGACGTGCGATTCGAAGGAGTCATCGACGCTCCACACACTCGCGATTCCGCCCTGCGCGTAGGCGGTGTTGGCCTCATCGCTGGCCGCCTTGGTCAGCACCGTAACGCTGCCGATGGCCGAGGCCTTGAGGGCGAAGATCATGCCGGCGATGCCGCCGCCAATCACCAGGAAGTCGGTGCCAGTGGGAGTACCATTTTTCATATTGTCAGCGATCAGCGCGGTAATTTGTCCACACTCCTCGTCGGACGGCGCGGCAGACGATCGGCGAAATCCTGATTATGAAGATTTCGTACTGTGTCTATTTTAACATCAAGTTCGCGCGACTGTAACAGTTAAGCAAAACCGCTTTCAGCGCGATGTATTCGCAATCGTCAACCATCTTTTACTTTGTCCAACCATGATCACGCATGCGGCGGGCTGTATTGAGAACGTCGCCGCGATCAGTTGAGAAGCCGTTTTGCTTTCGGCCGAATCCGAATTGCTCCCGCTCCGCCGATACCTTAGAGTTAGAGGCATTCGAGCAAAGATGCCGCGAAGGGCATCTGGAAAGGTATCTGACTGATAGGCGAAGGATTCCGGTGTGACGTTCACTGCTCCCAACGTCCTGACCTTCATGCGCATCGCCACGGTGCCGCTGCTGGTCTATCTGCTGACCTTCACCGGGCCGGTCCCCTCCGCGATTGCGGCGGGTGTTTTCTTCCTCGCGACGATCACCGACTATCTTGACGGCTATATCGCGCGGGCCTACGGATCCGTCACCAATCTCGGCAAATTCCTCGATCCGCTGGCGGACAAGCTGGTCGTTACGGCGGTGCTGATCATGCTCGCGGCAATGCCGCGGTCGCCACACGTACCGGCCTGGATGGTTGTAGTGCTGGTGTCCCGCGAAATCCTTGTCACGGGTCTGCGTGCCGTTGCGGCCAGCCGTGGGCGGTTCGTGGGCGCCGAGGATCTCGGAAAGTACAAAATGGCGCTGCAGTCGATAGCGCTGCACGGCCTCCTCATCAATTATACCTACTTCCACGTGGACTTCTTTGCGGCAGGCATGTTCCTGTTATGGATGGCGACGGTGCTGACGGTATGGTCGGGGGTCGATTACTTCATCAAGTTGTGGAGCCTCATCGCTCCACGCCCCCGGTCGGCGGTGGCTCGACGCGCGGCTGTTTGATCGCAGGCGATATCACGGGACGGGTACGCCGCCTGCCTTCCCGATCGACGTCAGGAACGAATTGCGCAGGGGGGTTCCTGAACGGACGATGAATTGACAATAGCCCTGCCGACCAATAAATGATCTGATTCTGACCGGCAGAAATGGCGAGCGGGTGTAGCTCAGTTGGTAGAGCGTGTGCTTGCCAAGCACAAGGTCGTCGGTTCGAAACCGATCACCCGCTCCACAGATTCCTCAACGAAATCGGAA
>Ga0302325_10018822_pt1 | contig 14541 bp, 9 predicted proteins | sample Palsa_T0_2_FD_201948 | JGI IMG/M metagenome (GOLD analysis project Ga0302325, IMG submission 201948) | Peat permafrost microbial communities from Stordalen Mire near Abisko, Sweden - Palsa_T0_2 | ecosystem: Environmental > Terrestrial > Soil > Palsa > Peat permafrost | place: Sweden: Abisko... | reverse complement strand
GCCCACGGCCGGGCACGCCACCACCGCGCAGCCGCATGCCAGTGCCCGCACGAGCGTTCCGTGGCCGGCGTGGCAGACGACGACGTCGCACAGGGGCATCGTGCGCGAGTAGGAGACCCAGTCCACCATGTGCGCGTTCGCCGGGGCCGGCAGCGGGTGCGCCGGCAGGCGGCGGTTCCACGTCGCCAGCACACGCACCGGAGCGCCGGCGAGCCCCTGCAGCGCCGCCCGCAGCATTCGCTGCTCGGGATCCTGGGCGGTCGATGGCGCGATCAGCACCAGTGGATCATCGCCCGGCGGGAGCTCTACATCCGCGGCCGGCGGCTCCCACATCAGCGGTCCGACCACATGCACGTGGGCAGGCCAGCCGCGGGGGTACTCAAGCTGTGGGAACGTCGCTACCAGCGCCAGCTCGCGGCTGATCCCGCCATGGGGGTGCTCCAGCGGACCCAGTCCCAGCTGCGCCCGCGTGCCGTTCAGCTCCATGCGTCCCAGCTCCAGGCCCTTGTCGATGGGCCCCTGGGCATGGCGCCAGAAGCTGCGGCCCAGCCGCGTGCGGGGCAACCGCGCGCCCAGCGAGTAGATCGGGAAGTCGCGCTCGCCCGCCGGGTACACATGGGGGATGAGCGTTGCCCATGGCACTCCGCACAGCTCCCCCGCCAGAGCCGGCGCCAGCGTCAAGATGTCCGCAACCACCACTTCAGGTTGCAACGAGCGCACCAGTGGGACCGTGTCCCTGGTGGCGTGCACGACGGCCTCGTAGAACTCCAGCGGCTCCCCGGCCGGGCCGCCGGGGGGGAACACGCGGTACTCCGGCGCCGGCGCGAACCTCAGACCCTCGGCCTCTACATGCTCACGCCAGCGCGTCCACGTCTGCAGTGTGACCTCGTGGCCGCGCGCCGCCAGCGAGCGGCCCAGGGCGATCATCGGGAAGGCATGGCCGGGATCGCCGAAGGCGCCCAGCAGTATCCGTCTGGGCCTCACCGCCGGCTGGGTTCAGGCGGCGAGCTCTGCGATCAGACGCAGCTGCTCGAGGCGCTCCGGGGCCGTGAACGCGATCGGCGTGACACCCAAGGTGCCCACCCCCGCGTCGCGGTAGATCTGGAGGCGCTCCCGTACCACGTCAGCCGGCCCACACAGCGACACCATGTCGATCAGAGTGTCCGGTATTGCCGCCATCGCCTCCTCGCGCTTTCCTTCCAGATAGAGGTCCTGGATCTGCTTTGCCTCCGCCTCGAAGCCATAGCGACTGACCAGCTGGTTGTAGAAGTTCTGCTTGCGCGAGCCCATGCCGCCCACATACAGCGCGATGAACGGGCGCATCCCGTCACGCGCTGCCTGGAGGTCGTCGGTCACGAACACCTGGACCGTCGGTGCGATGTCGAACCCATCGAGGCTTTTCCCAGACCGCTCGGCGCCTTCCTGGAGCAGCGGGCGCAACTCCGCCACATGCTCCGGGGAGAACAGCGTGGGAATCCAGCCGTCGGCGATCTCCCCGGCCAAAGCGGTGTTCTTGGGGCCGATCGCCGCGAGGTAGATCGGAATCTGCTCCTGCACCGGCGAGATCGTCAGCTTCAAAGCCTTGCCCGGCCCGTCCGGCAGCGGCAGCTCGAGCGTCTCGCCGTGGAACTCCACCCGCTCGCGCGCAAGCGCCATGCGCACCACCGCCACATACTCGCGCGTGCGCTGCAGCTGCTTGGCAAAGCGCTGCCCATGCCAGCCCTCCGCGACCTGCGGCCCGGAGGAGCCGATTCCCAGGATCATGCGGCCGTTTGACAGCTGGTCGATCGTCGCAGCCGTCATCGCCGTCATCGTCGCCGAGCGTGCCGGCATCTGGAAGATGCCCGAACCGAGCCGGATGCGGCTCGTCTGGCCGGCCAGCCAGCCCAGCACCGTGGCGGTGTCCGAGCCGTACGCCTCCGCCGCCCATACCGAGTCATAGCCCAACCGCTCCGCCTCCTGGACGATGTGCAGCTGGTCCTCCGAGCTGAGTCCCAGGCCCCAGTAGCCGATGTGCACGCCGAGCTTCATGCCGCCACCCTACAGGGCCGCATCGCCCGGGCGGATGAACATCATCTCCGGGATCACGCACGTGGGCGAGAGCTTGAGCAGGTAGCGAACCGCCTCCGCGATGTCCTGCGGGCGGATCATCTCCTCAGCCGGCACATACTCCTTGACGATATCCGCCATCGGCGTGTCCACCCACCCGGGGCACAGTGCCGTCGACTTGATGCCCGCCGAGTTCAGCTCCGCGTTCATCGACTCCGTCCAGCCCATCACGCCATGCTTGCTCGCCGAATAAACGCCGTTGCCCCCAAAACCCCGCTTGCCCGCTATCGATGCCGTGTTGACCACCAGTGCGTTGCGATGCTCCGCCCCCGCGGCCTTCAGCAGCTCAACGCATTCGCGGTAGAACAGCACGATCGAGCGCAGGTTCACGTCCAGCTGCCTGTCAAGCCACTTGGTCTCGATCTCCCCGACGGGCGATGCGAAGCCGAGACCCGCGTTGTTCACGAGCGCGTCGAGGCGGCCGTAGCGCTCGCTGTGCGCGCCGACCACCTTCTGGATCTCCGACTCCTCCGCCAGGCTCGCCGCAACACCGTGGACATTAAAGCCCTCCGCCGCCAGTCCCGCCACCGCCTCCTGGAGCTTCTCAGGCCTCCTCGCCGCCATCGTCACCGCGAAGCCCTCCTCGCCCAACACCCTCGCGATCGCCAGCCCGATCCCGCTCGACGCTCCCGTCACGATCGCTGCGCGCTCAGCCATTGCGCTCCTCTCTTCTGTGGTGGGTGGTCCGACCGCACGACTCTCCAGCCCGCCACAACCAAGCAGGCAGCCTCTCCGCCGCGGCCCATCCCGGCGAGAGCCGGGACCCGGCAGCATCCCATAACCCACTGCTAGCGTCTGGCCCTCGTGTTCGGGCCCCCCGCCTGAGCACGAGGCGGGCCCGTAGCTCAGTTGGTCAGAGCTGCCGACTCATAATCGGTAGGTCCCTGGTTCGAGTCCAGGCGGGCCCATCTCGGTCGGGCGGGTGCTGTCGGCTCGAATTCCGCATTGGAATGCGCAATTCAGGGGTGACCCGGGGCTTCAGCGAGGGGTACTTGCGAGCTCGCCGAGCGCCGGCTGGCCGTCGCCGAGGCCCTGTGCCCGTTCGCCCAGGGCCTGGGTGCGCTCGTCGTTGCCAAGCGCATCGATGAACACGGCCACCAGCGCGATCCCGAAGACGAGGACCTCGATCAGGCACATGCCCCCGCCGGCGAGCCGCTGGTCGGTCGCCGCCGAGATCCCATACGCGCGCGGTGCGCCCGCGTAGAGCGGATAGATGGTGTGGTTCAGCCACGCCAGGGGCAGGCACACGAAGGCGCTCACGCCCCGCGAGAAGCCGAGGTAGCCCAGGCGCGCCATCCCGGTCTCGCGCCGGGCGCTCGGCAGTGGGGCGATGATCAGCCACCACAACGCGAAGCCGGCGTAGAACAGGCTGGCGTGCTCGAACGCGTGCAGCAGGGGGTGCTGCGCGGTGTAGTCGAAGATCGACGGGACTGCCCATACCCATGTCGCGAGGGCCCACGCCGGAAGCGCCACCCAGGGCTTGGTGGCGAGTGCCCAGAAACGCCCAACCGAGCCGCGCGGCGCGACCTTCGTGAGCATCCCGCGGGGAAGGCCAAGCGGCAGCACCGGCGCACGCAGGCCGAGGATGAGAAGCGCGGGAGCGATGTCCGTGAGCAGCGTGTGCTGAAGCATGTGGGCCGACAGCAGCCACCTGTCGCCGATCTCGTCGATCGGCGATATCAGGGCGATCACCAGCACCAACAGGCCGGACCAGTAGAACAGCCAGTGCCCCGGCCCCACCGGCTTTCCCGTCCTGAGCCGGACGCGGCGCAGCATCGAGACGTACCAGGCACCGGCCGCCACCAGGACGATCAGCATCAGGGGGTCGAGATTCCAGCTGCCCCAGCCGGGAGCGCCATTCATGGCGGGCACCCTATCGCAAGAAACCCCGGCTTGGCACACCGGTCAGGCGAGTGCTGCGCCGCTGCCGCCAGCCGGCAAAAGAGGTGCACGAGCGCCTTCCCTGCTTGACGCCTGAGGGCCCGTATAGTAGCGTGACCCCCAAGGACTCAGTACGCACTAGTCGCTCCGGACTAAGAGGGCCGGACGTGTGCGGGACCCCGGGGAGGGGGGAGATGGAATTCCCAGCACCACATCGCGCCGGTCGTCGCTCCCATTTAGGGCAGATCCTGCTCTGCATCGCGCTTGCAGCCGTGTTTGCCACGGCGGCGGCGGGCTCTGCGTGGGCGACCTCCTACGGAGCCATCTCATGGGGTGACGGCGAATATGGAGAGCTGGGCACGGGCAACACGAACAACAGCCATCTGCCGATCCCCGTCTCGGGACTCAGCGGCGTCACCGCGGTGGCGGCGGGGGGCATGCATGGCCTCGCCCTGCTCAGCAACGGCACGGTCAAATCCTGGGGCCTGAACGCCACGGGACAGCTCGGCGACGGGAACATCGCCAGCACCTCCTCGCCGGTCGAAGTGAAAGGGCTGAGCAAAAAAGTCATCGCCATCTCCGCGGGCTTCGACGATAGCGTCGCTCTCCTCGAAGGTGGGACCGTGGTGGACTGGGGCGACGATGAATTCGGGGAGCTCGGGAATGGCAAAATGGGCGAAAACGTCTACAGCGACGTCCCCGTTGAAGTGAAAGGGCTGACTGAAGTCGTCGCCATCTCCTCCGGCGGGGATCACAACCTCGCCCTTCTGAAAAACGGCACCGTCAAGGCCTGGGGATTCAACGAATACGGCCAGCTCGGGAACGGCAGCAAAACTACTGCCGACGAACCCGTCGAAGTGAAATCGCTGACGGGCGTCAAAGCGATCGCTGGAGGCGGTGACTTCAGCGTCGCCCTGCTGGAAGCCGGCACGGTCAAAGCTTGGGGCGATGAGGAATTCGGGCAGCTCGGCAACGGCGTCAGCGGGGAAGGCAAAGAAGGCGAACCCAAGGGCAGCGATACCCCTGTGGCCGTGAGCAGCCTGACCGAAGTGTCCGCCATCTCGGCCGGGGGGCTGCATACGCTGGCCCTCCTCAAAGCCGGCACGGTTAAATCCTGGGGCGCCGGCGACGACGGGCAGCTCGGCAACGGCGCCACGAGCATGCAGACGACGCCCGTGGCCGTGAGCAGCCTGACCGGGGTCAGCGCGATCGCCGCCGGCTACATTCACAGCCTTGCCCTGGTCGGCACCAGCGTGAAAGCGTGGGGCGATAACCACTCGGGAGAGCTGGGCAACGGGAGCACGACCGACAGCGACGTGCCCGTCGCGGTCAGCAGCCTCTCTGAAGTGGTCGGTATGGACGCCGGCAACGAATTCAACCTCACCTACGGCACGCCGGCCCCCGTCGTCACAAAAATAGAACCCAGCAAGGGCCCCGAAAGCGGTGGTACATCGGTGAAAATCACCGGCACCAACCTGACCGGGGCGACTTCCGTCAAGTTCGGCTCAAACAGCGGCACGAGCGTTGTCGTGCACTCCGAAACAGAAGTCACGGCGACCTCCCCGGCGGGCACCGGTGTGGTGGATGTGACTGTGACCACGCCCGTGACCACCAGCCCCACGAGCACGGCCGATCGCTTCACCTACAGACCCGCTTCAGCTCTGCAGACCAACTTCAAAGTCAATGGAGTGCCCGCGGGGCTCACCAGGATTCCGGTGCTTCATCTGGGCGAAATCACGCTTGAAAACCAGCTTCTCGGCAAGGTCAAATGCCTTAGCGCCGCCGGGGGGAGCCTTTGGAACGAAACCGAATCGGGCTTCCAGAGTGGCTTTGAGAACATAGAAGCCTTCACCACCTATCACTGCAGCTCCGAACCCGCCTGTCCAGGGGAGTATCTGACCGCCGAAGAACCTGTGTATCTGCGCGAAGAAGAAAACGGCAAAGGCGAAAAAGTCAAGACCGCCGAGCGTGGGGGCTCGGGGGTGCCGTGGTACGGGGAATTGAGCGGCAAAACAAACGCCAAAGAAGAACTGGAAGTGAAGCTTGCGCTCAGGGGCGTCAAGCTGACCCTCATCGACCCCTGCGAACAGGCCGAAGTGACCTTCGAAGGGACGCTCGAACCGCTCGTCTCAAACGGCAAAAAAAACGGGCTCAACCCAGGACATTTGACCTATGAAGGCAAAGGTGGCAACACCGGGCACCTGATCAGCCCGCTGCTGCGCCTGGAAAGCGAAGCCGTCGCCCTTCTGTACATCTCCGGCGAAACGAAATCGGTCGGCGAAAAAGTACAGCTGATCAACGCCGAATAGCCGCGCCCCGGTGGCTTCGGGCCCGGGCGCCCCGGCCGCTGAGGAGCCCTCCGCCCCGCCGAATACGCTCAGGCCATGCAGCCCGGAGAGCGACTGGCGGTGATCGACCTGGGGTCCAACTCGTTTCGCCTGGTCGTGTTCATGGCCGAGCGCAACTGGTGGAAGCGCACCGATGAGATCTATGAGCCCGTCCGCATCGGCGCCGGGCTGGCCGCCAGCGGGAGGCTGGGCGAGGAGCCGATCGCGCGGGCCCTGGCGACGCTCGACGTGTTCGCGCAGTTCTGCCGCGCCAGCGAGCTCGATGAGCGCTCAATAGACGCCGTTGCCACAAGCGCAATCCGCGACGCCGAGAATGCCGAGGACTTCCTCCTCCGTGCCCGCGAGCGCTCGGGACTGCCGATCCGCGTGCTGAGCCGGGACGCCGAGGCCCGCTACGGCTACATCGCCGCGATCGACTCCACGACGCTCACCGATGGCTGCGTGCTCGACCTGGGCGGCGGGTCGCTTCAGCTCGTCCGCGTCAGCCAGCGCCTTGCCGGCGATTGCGGCTCATGGCGCCTGGGTGCCGTGCGCATGACCGAGCGCTTCCTGCCGGCCAACGGCCCCGCCAAGCGCAGGCAGCTCGAGGAGCTGCGCGAGCATGTGGCCGGCGAGCTGAAGCAGGCCTCCTGGCTGGGCAGCGGCAAGGGCGCCGCGAACGGTGGCCGGCTGGTTGGCATTGGCGGCACTGTGCGCAATCTCGCCGCCGCGGCCCAATACGCGGCCGGGCTGCCCTCCAACGGTGTTCAGGGCATGGTGATCGGGGGCGAGGAGCTGGAGGAGCTGGTCGGCAGGCTGGCGGCGCTGCCGGCGGGCCAGCGCAGCAGCGTCCCGGGCATCAAGCCGGCCCGCGCCGACGTGATCCTGGCCGGCGCCGTGGTTTTGCAGGGTGTGCTTCAGGCGGGGCGCTTTGATGGCCTGGAGGTGACCGAGGCGGGCCTGCGCGAGGGGGTCTTCTTCGAGCGTCTGCTCGTTGACCGCGACCCACCGCTGTTTGACGATGTGCGGCGAGCGAGCGTGATGAACCTGGCTGCGCGCTACCAGGCCGACGGCCCCCACACCCAACATGTCGCATCGCTTGCGCTCGGTATGTTCGATTCGCTCGCCGGGCTGGGGTTGCACGACGGCGAGCTGCGCGAGCGCGAGCTCCTGTGGGCGGCCAGCATGCTTCACGACATCGGCATCTCCGTCGACTATGACGACCATCACAAGCACTCCCGCTACCTGATCCTCAACGCCGGCCTTCCAGGGTTCTCGCCGGTCGAGGTGGCGATCGTGGCCCAGGCTGTTCGCTACCACCGCAAGGGAATGCCCGACCCCGGGCCGCTCGCGAGCCTATTCGGGGAGGGCGATCTCGAGCGTCTCGACCGCTGCGCCGCGCTGCTGCGCCTGGCCGAGGATCTTGAGCGCTCGCGCGATCAGCTCGTTCGCCGCACGAGCCTCTCCCTGCTCGAGGGCAGGGTCGAGCTGCGGCTGCTGGCCGACGGCGAGTCGGCTGTGCCCCGCTGGGCGGCAAGCCGTGAGAGTGAGCTCTTCGCGCGGGCCTTTCATCGCGACCTCGCCGTGGCAGCGTGACGCGCCGGCCTGTCAGGAGGCACTGAGCGCACGCTCACGGCCGGAGCAGTCGAACAACGTCAAGCCGTCCAGGGACGTGCCCCGGCCCTGCCACAGCGGCCCGGGCACAACGCGACAGGCGCGCAGCACGGCCAGCGTGCCACGATTGCCGCCGCGGCTTGAGAACTCCCCGCCAAGCAGCACGTAGCGGGCCTCTCCCCGCGCCACCAGCCGAGCAACTCCCGCGCCGTCCAGCACAGGGTCAGTGCCGCTGTAGCCACTGATCGAACCCGCATTCATGCCCAGCAGGATGAAGGGGGCGGCGGTGGTGGCGGCGTCGGTGAGGAGCGCCCAGCGCGAGCCGGGACCGTGGCTGTCCACGTAGCGGATCAGAGAGCGCGTCCTGCGCAGGTCACCCGGGTCCAGGCCGACCCCGCCCGCACCGCTGGCCTGCTTGGGCCCGGCCGCCGGGAAGGTGCCCTCGACGGGTGCCAGCCACGTTGTCGAGGCGTACGCCGTCGGGGCGATCAGCAGCAGGCCGAGTGTCAGGGCCATGGCGCCCTTTGCCGGGCCTCGCCACAGCAGCACGGCAGCGATGCCCAGCGCCGCGCCGCAGCCCAGCACAGGGACAAACCAATGCATGTAGTGCTCGCGCTGCAGGAGCACGATCTGGACCGCCACCGTTGCAGCGACTGCGCACGGCGCAAGGATCGGCAGCCAGTTCCGTGGCCTGCGTCTGGACAGCTCCACGAATGCGCCCGCGCCCGCCCCCGACATCGCCGCCGTCCCCGGCGCCAGGGCCGAGATGTAATAGGGATGGACGATGCCCTTGGACAGACTCAACACGGCCGCCTCCACCAGGAACCAGCCGCCCAAAACCATGATCGCGGCCAGACGGGGATCCCGGCGGGCGCTTGCAAGCCGGGCCCCGCGCCGGCTGTCGAGCAGCACCAGCGCAAGCGCCGCCAGCAGCCCGAACAGGGCGAACGGGAGCATCCAGCCACCCTGATCGCCGAGGCCAACGCCGAGGAGGCGCAGCGGGCCCGGTGGCCCGCCAAAGGGGATCGGGTTCCTTTCCCTGCCTTCGCGGGGCGGCGGTGAAGTGGGCTGAGAGTTCGGTGGTGGCACGAGGGCCGGACGCGCTGTCCTGGGCGAGCCCCGGTGGTGGCGTGGGTGGGCGCCCGGCAGGGGCAGCGGTAGCGGTAGCGCCACCAGCGCTCCGTAGCCGACGGGCACCTGTCCCGGACCTCCCACCTGCCCGCCGACGCGCCCGACACCGTTGTATTCGAAGGTGAGACCGAGCTCTGAGTTGTTGTTCGAGCTACCCACCCACGGACGTTGTGAGGCCGGGGTCAGTTCGACGAAGGCAATCCACGAGAAGGAGATCACCACCATCAGCACGCCCGCAGTCAGGAGTTGGCCGGCACGGCGCGGGAGGGACCCCGGGGCGCAGAGAAGGTATGCCAGGGCGATCCCCGGAACGACGAGGTAGGCAGCGAGCGTCTTGGTGTTGAAGGCCAATCCCACCAGCGCCGCGCACCACAGCAGGCTGCGCCAGCGCCCCGTTTCGCACGCGCGCAGCGCGGCGCCGGCGGCGAGGATCATCAGCAGGATCAGGATCGGGTCGACGCCGTTGTCGCGAGACACGGCGACAAATGAGGGGAACACCGCCAGCGACAGTGCCGCGGCGAGCGCTGCGAAGACGCCAAAGCGCGTGACGAGCAGGCGATAGAGCAGCGCCACGGCAAGCACCCCCGCGATCGCCTCCGGAAGCAGCAGGCTCAGCGGCGTGAATCCGAACACCTTGGCGCTGGCTGCCTGGACCCACAGTGCCAGCGGTGGCTTGTCGACTGTGATCAGCCCTCCCGGGTCAGAGGAGACGAACACGAAGTTGTGCAGCGAGCGCAGCATCGAGCGCACGCCCGCCGAATAGAAGATGTTGGCGTAGCCGTTCTGGGACAGGCGGTTCAGGTTCAACAGCGCCGACAGCGCCAGCACGGCCACGAGCGCCGGATAGCGAAGCCGAGAGGTCATGGGGTCGTGGCGCAAGCTGCGCGCGCTACGCGGAGAGCGCCCCCAGCAGCCGATCGAGGTCGTCCTCATCGTTCCAGGCCCCGACCGACGCCCTCAGCCAGGGGTGCCCCGGGATGTTTCGCACGATGATCCCCTGCTCGGCCAGCCGGCCTCGCTCGGCCTCGGGATCGGCACTGGTGAACGACACCAGAGTGCTCTCCCCGCGCGGCGCCGGCTCACGACCGTGCTCGGCCAGCAGCTCGGTCAGCCGCGCGGCGAGGGTTTGGGCGCGCGCGTGCACCAGCGTCCAGTCGGCTGCCTCCAGCACTCCCACGGCGGCAAGCGCACAGGCGAGCGTCTCGGCGCTCAGCGCCGGTGAGTCCAGGCGCCTGGCATCCTCGTGCAGCTGGGCCTCCAGGCCCGCTTCCGGGTCGGCCATGTTGGGGTACCCGCGCCTGGTGACCGCGACCCGCTCGCGCAGCTCGGGGCTGATGTACAGCATTCCCGTGCCATCCGGCCCGCACAGCCACTTCTGCCCGGCCCCGGCGTATGCATCGCAACCCAGCGCCTGCACCTCCACCGCGATCGCACCGACTCCCTGGGCCCCGTCCAGCAGCACCGGCACATCAACCTGCGCGAGCTCTGCCGGCGCCAGGCTGCCGCTCACCCAGCCGACGTGTGAGCAGGCGAGCAGGCGCGTGCGTGGCCCCACGGCTTCAGCGACCTCGCTCAGGGGCACTTCCCGGACCGCCACGCCGCGAAGCTCGCGCGCCGCAGACAGGGCCCCCAGCAACCCCGGGTGCTCCTCGTCGCTGGTGACTATCTCATCGCCTCTGCCCAGCTCCAGTCCACCGATCGTCTGAGCCAGGCCCTCCGTTGTGCACGTCGTCAAGGCGACGTCCGCGCTGTCGCATCCGAGCGCAGTGGCGTAGGCCCCGCGCAGCCCTTCGCCCAACTCCTTGCGCCGTTCGAAATGGGCCATTGCCCGTCCCAGCTCGGCCTCCCGCGAAAGCTCCGCTGCAGCCGCAGCGATCGCGCTCGAGGCAATCGGGCCGTCCGTGCCGGCGTTCAGATAGGCGAGCTTGGCCAGGACCGGAAACTCGTCGCGGAGCGAAGATATATCCACCGGCAGCGAGCATAATGGCTGCGATGTCCACCGACGCTGCCCGGACACCGCTGTGGACGCCGTCGGCTGAGTGGTGCGAGCGGGCCGAGATGACGCGATTCATGCGCTGGGCCGGGAGCCGCCGTGAGCGCCCGTTCGCCGACTATGACGAGCTGTGGCGCTTCTCGGTGGAGGAGGTCGAGGACTTCTGGGCGAGCATCTGGGAGTTCTTTGGGGTGCGGGCGTCGCGGACGTACGAGCAGGTCCTTGACTCACGGCGCATGCCCGGCGCACGCTGGTTCGCGGGCGCCGAGCTCAACTACGCCGAGAACATACTGCTCGGCGACCGCGATCCCGATGCGCCGGCTCTGCTCTACGCCTGCGAGAGCTCACACGCCGAGGAGCTGAGCTGGCGCGAGCTCTCGGCGCAGGTCGCCGCCACCGCGGCCGCGCTCCGCAACCTGGGAGTGGCGCGCGGTGATCGTGTGGTGGCCTATATGCCGAACATCCCTGAGACCGTCATCGCCTTCCTGGCGGTCGCCAGCATCGGGGCGATCTGGTCGAGCGCGGCACCCGAGTTCGGGGCGCGCAGCGTGATCGACCGCTTCGCCCAGATCGAGCCAAAGGTGCTGTTCGCGGTCGACGGCTACCGGCACGGTGGCCGGGACTTCGACCGCACGGCAGTCCTGCGCGCGATCCTCGAGCAGATGCCGACCGTCGAGCATGTGGTGGTGCTGCCCTATGCCGGCGCGGGCGGAGAGCGCAGCGGCGGCTCGCAGCCAACGGGGGCTCCCGCGATGATCACCTGGTCGGAGCTGCTCGCACGTGGGGAGGGCGCCGAGCCGGCCTTCGAGCAAGTCCCCTTCGAACACCCCCTGTGGGTGCTCTACTCCTCTGGCACCACCGGCCTGCCCAAGGCCATCGTCCATGGCCACGGCGGGATTCTGCTGGAGCAGCTCAAGAAGGGCCTGCACCTCGATCTGCATCCCGGGGACCGCATGTTCTGGTTCACCACCACCGGCTGGATGATGTGGAACTTCCTGCTCGGGTGCCTGCTCGGCGGCGCCGCCATAGTCCTCTACGACGGCAGCCCTGCCCACCCTGACCTGGATGTGCTCTGGGAGCTGGCGGAGCGCTCAAGGATTACCTGCATGGGGGTGAGCGCCGGCCTGCTCGCCAGCTGCGAGCGCGAGGGCATCGAGCCGGCGCGCGACCATGACCTGAGCGCCCTGCGCGCGCTCGGCTCGACCGGCTCGCCCCTGTCGCCGGAGAGCTTTCGCTGGGTCTACGGGCACGTCGACAGTGACATCTGGCTGTTCTCGACCAGTGGCGGAACCGACGTCTGCACGGCATTCGTGGGCGGTTGTCCGCTGTTGCCCGTCTACGAAGGTGAGCTGCAGTGCAGGATCCTCGGCTGCGCGGTTGAGGCCTGGGACGAGGACGGCCAGAGCCTCGTGGAAGAGGTCGGCGAGCTGGTCATCACCCAGCCCATGCCCTCCATGCCGCTCTTCCTCTGGGGAGACACGCCGGGTGGCGAGCGCTTGCGCGAAAGCTACTTCTCGATGTACCCCGGCATCTGGCGCCACGGCGACTGGATCCGGATCACCGACCGCGCAGGCGCGGTCATCTACGGTCGCTCGGACTCCACCATCAACCGTCAGGGCGTGCGCATGGGCACCAGCGAGATCTATCGGGCGGCGGGGGCCGTCAATGAGGTTCTCGACGCCCTCGTCGTCGACGTTCCGCGCGGCGAGGGCGAGCTGTGGATGGTGCTGTTCGTGGTGCTCTCCGAGGGCGCTGCCCTCGACGAGGAGCTCAGGGGCCGGATCGCCCGGCACATCCGCGAGGACTGCTCGCCGCGGCACGTCCCCAACGAGATCCTGCAGATTGAGGAGGTGCCGCGCACGCTCTCCGGCAAGGTGCTCGAGGTGCCCGTGAAGCGGATCCTGATGGGCTCGCCGGCGCACGAGGCGGCGAGCGTCGACTCGCTGGCGAACCCGAAATCGCTCGACTACTTCGTGAAGCTGGCCAAAGCCCTGTAGGAGGAGTGCGAGGCGAACACGTCGAACAGAGCGGCCATGAAACGCCTGGCCACTCCTCCCAGCGATCGTCCGGCGACGAACGGTCGCACACACATGAACGGGTCCAGCAGCCACACGCCCAGCAAGGTGGCGTCGGGCCGCGCGTCCAACGGCAGCGCCGGCACTGCCGGGCATCAGAGCCTCTCCAAATACATACAGGCCCGCTTTGACGAGTGCTCGCGCTCCCAGAAGGATGTCGCCCAGTACATCGTCGACCACCTCGACGAGGCGGCGTTTCAGACCGCCGAGGAGCTGGCGCGGCGCGCGAACACCTCCAGCTCGACCGTCGTGCGCTTCTCACAGGCGCTCGGCTTCGAGGGCTTTCCCGAGCTGCAGGCCGCCGCGCGGGAGGAATATCGCCGCTTGAACGCCAAGGCGGGAGGCAACGACGGGAGCCCAAGCTCGGCTCCCCTGTTCGCGCTCGACCAGAACGAGTTCGAGACCGCGCTCGCCGCCGATCACCTCAACGTGGAGGACACCGCGCGCAAGATCTCAAGGCGCTCCGTGGACGCCCTCATCGAGGAGATCGCAGGCGCCGAGAAGGTGCTCGTCGCCGGAACCGACCAGATGGCCTTCTTTGCCAGCTACCTGCGCCACCTGCTGATGCTTCTCGATCTCCATGTCGACGTCGTCGCCAGCCCTTCACAGGAGGCGCTCAGTCGACTGGGGCGGATCGACGAGGGCACGCTCGTGATCGGGCTGTCCGCCGGGCGCCCGCACCCGCTGGTGGTGCGCGCGATGAAGCTCGCCCGCCACCGCAAGGCGCACACCGCCGCCATCACCGACGCAACCCTCTCCGAGGTGGCCAAGCTGGCCGAAGTGAAACTGTATTACTCCTCCAACGGGCCGGCGTTCGTGCGCTCGCACACCGCGCTGCTGAGCCTGATCCAGGCGCTTGCCTACGGCGTCTACGCGCAGGACAGCGCGCAGTATGACGACCGCATCAAGGCCTTCCGCTTGAAGTAGGAGCGCGGCCTGCAGTGGCAGTAATGCCTGCAGGCGGCGGCTAGACTAGCCTCAATGCGCGACGAGGCGACATTTCGGGTCAAGCGCGGCCTCGCCGAGATGCTCAAGGGTGGGGTGATCATGGACGTCGTCACACCCGACCAGGCCAGGATCGCCGAGGACGCGGGTGCGGCGGCCGTGATGGCCCTGGAGCGCGTGCCCGCCGACATTCGCCGCGACGGAGGCGTCGCGCGCATGTCCGATCCCGAGATGATCGAGGGGATCCAGCAGGCCGTGAGCATTCCCGTCATGGCCAAGGCGCGCATCGGGCATTTTCTGGAGGCCCGCGTGCTGCAGGCGCTGGAGGTGGATTACGTCGACGAGTCCGAGGTGCTGACGCCGGCCGATGAGAGCAACCACATCGACAAGTGGGGCTTCACCGTCCCGTTCGTCTGCGGTGCCACGAGCCTCGGCGAGGCGCTGCGGCGGATCGGAGAGGGTGCGG
>Ga0302325_10018821_pt1 | contig 14541 bp, 16 predicted proteins | sample Palsa_T0_2_FD_201948 | JGI IMG/M metagenome (GOLD analysis project Ga0302325, IMG submission 201948) | Peat permafrost microbial communities from Stordalen Mire near Abisko, Sweden - Palsa_T0_2 | ecosystem: Environmental > Terrestrial > Soil > Palsa > Peat permafrost | place: Sweden: Abisko... | reverse complement strand
GCGGTGTTCGAGATCGTGATCGACGGCGTCTCGGAGGCTGCCGTCCGCGAGTGCATGCGGCGCGGCCTGCACGCCGCGGCCGCCGCCGGGGCCAGCCACCTGACCGCCGCCAACTTCGGCGGCAAGCTCGGCGAGTTCCACTTTCCGCTGACGGACCTGCGCGATCCACCGTGAGCATCGCCCTGACACTGCGGGACGCGCCGCCGGCGCGCATCGATGCCTCGCCGCTCACGCCCGAGCGCTGCAACGCGCTCAACTCGATGCGCGTCGCGCAACTGCCGCTGCGCTGCGGCCGGACCACGCTCACCGTTGGCGAGCTGTTCAGGGTCGACGGCTACGTCGGGGATACAACGCTGACGCTCGCCGGTGATCTGCGACTGCTGGACGGCATCGGTGCCGGCATGACCGGTGGCCGCCTGACCGTGAGCGGCGACTGCGGCGATCGGGTCGGCGCTGGGATGCGAGGCGGCGAGCTGACCGTCAAGGGCGGCGTCGGCGCGTACGCGGGCTGCGAGATGGCCGGCGGGGTGCTGCGGATCGGCGGCGACGCCGGCGCTCGGCTCGGCGGCGCCTATCCAGGCGCCCGGGCCGGCATGACCGGCGGCGAGATCGTCGTGTCCGGCCACGCCGGCGAGGAGGCCGGCGCCGGGATGCGCCGGGGCCTCGTCGCCGTCGGCGGCCGGGCCGGTGACGGCGCCGGGCTGCGGATGCTGGCCGGAACCGTGATCGCGCTGGGCGGCCTCGGCGACGGCGCCGGGCAGGGCAACAAGCGCGGCAGCCTCGTCTCCGGCGCCCCGCTGACCCCGCCGCCCGAGCGCTACGCGTTCGCCGTCGACCGCTACCGTCCGCCGGCGCTTGGGCTGCAGCTGCGCCGGATCCGGGCGCTCGGGTTGACCGTCGGCGACGCGCTGATCGCCGGGACCTGGGCGCGGTGGTCGGGCGACCTGACCGAGCTGCGCCGCGGTGAGATCCTGATCGTCGACGAGGAGGAAAGCCAGTGAGCGTGTCCATGAACCAGCGAATCGCCGGACTTGTCGACGCGGTCGTCGCCGACCCCGCGATGACCGAGACGGCGGCCGCGACGCTGGACTCGGGCGCCCGCGTGATCGACTGCGGCGCCAACGCCCGTGGTGGGCTGAACGCGGGGCTGGTGTTCGCGGCGACCTGCCTGGGCGGGTTCGGCCGGGTCGAGCCCGCGCCCGTGCGCGTCGGGGACCGGACCTGGCCGGGGGTCGGCGTCTCGGTCGACCGACCGGCCGCTGCCTGCCTGGCGTCGCAGTACGCGGGCTGGAAGCTCGAGCACGAGAAGTTCTTCGCGATGGCATCGGGACCAGGCCGGGCGCTGGCTCGCGCCGAGCCGCTGTTCGAGGAGCTCGCCTGGCGTGAGCCCGACGGCACCGACGTCGCGATCCTGTGCCTGGAGACATCGCAGACGCCGCCGCCGGAGGTCGTCGAGAAGGTCGCGAGCCGGTGCGGCGTGTCACCGGAGGGGGTCACGTTCCTGATCGCCCCGACCGCCTCGATCTGCGGCTCGGTCCAAATCTCGGCGCGGGTGGTCGAGACCGCGCTGCACAAGCTGCACGAGCTCGGGGTCGACCCCGAGCGGGTCCGCTACGGCTGGGGCTGCTGTCCGATCGCGCCGGTCGCCAAAGACGACCCGACCGCGATCGGGCGCACCAACGACGCGGTGCTGTACGGCGGCACCGTGCACCTGTGGCTCGAGGGCTCAGACGATGAGGTCGCCGAGCTCGCCGGCAAGCTGCCGTCGTCGGCGTCCGACGCCTTCGGGACCCCGTTCGGCGAGCTGCTGAAGGCCGCCGACTGGAAGTTCTACGAGATCGACCCGTTGCTGTTCAGCCCCGCCGACGTGACGCTGACCAGCACCGAGTCCGGGCGCGCCCACCACGCGGGCGGGCTCGCGCCCGACGTGCTCGAGCGCTCGTTCGCCGGTTGAGCGCGCGGCTGCGCGTCGGGGTGCTCGGCGCGTCGGGCTCCTGGCACACGCGCCGGCTGTTGGAGGCGTTCGCGGCGCGCGGTCACCGGACGGTCGCGCTCCCCGTGACGCGTCTTCAGTCAGAGATCGACCAGCACGGCGCCGCGCGGCTGCTCGGCCCCGACGGCGTGGCGCTGGACGAGCTTGACCTGCTGCTCGTCCGCGGGCTCCCACGCGGGTCGTTGGAGCAGGTGATCTTTCGCATGGACGCCCTGCACCTGCTCGCCGAACAGCACGGCGTCCGCTGCGTCAACGGCCCGCGCGCGCTCGAGCGCACGATCGACAAGTCATGGGCGGGCGCGATGCTCGCCGCCGCCGGAATCCCGACCCCGCCGACGATCGTCTGCGAGCGCCGCGAGTCGGCGCTTGACGCGTTCCAGCGGCTCGGGGGCGACGTCGTCGTCAAGCCGCTGTTCGGCGCGATGGGGAACGGAATCGTCCGGATCCAGGACCCCGATATCGCCCATCGCGTGTTCGGGGCGCTGGAGCTCGAGCGCGCCGTGTACTACCTGCAGCGGACGGTCGACAGGCCCGGTCGCCGTGACCTGCGCGTGCTCGTCGTCGCCGGTGAGGTGGCGGGCGCAATGGAGCGGGTGGCCGACTCATGGCGCGCGAACGTCGCCCGCGGCGGCCGGCCGCGCGCCGTATCGTTGACCGCGGCGCAGCACGACACGGCGGTGGCGGCCGCGGCCGCGGTCGGCGCCGACGTCGCGGGCGTCGACCTGCTCGTTGGCTCCGACGCCGAGATCGTCGTCCCCGAGGTCAACGGCATCCCCGGCTGGCAGGCGCTGCAGTCGGTCTGCGAGCGGGACCTGACCGCGGCCGTGCTGGATGCCTGCGAGGGGCTCACGTACGGCTGAGCGCGTTCTCTGGCAGGTTGCTGCGGAGTGTCCGCAGCGATTCACCAAGCTTCGGCGCCCCAGACCGTGATCGCACCGCGTGCAACGCCGTCGCGACCAGCACCCCAGCCGCGCCTCACACCGTGATCGCGCCGGCGTGCAGCGCCGTCGCGACCAGCACCCCGGCCGCGCCTCACACCGTGATCGCGCCGGCGTGCAACGCCGTCGCGACCAGCGCCCCGGCCGCGCCGGCGCGGGTCAGCGCCTCCAGGTCACGGTCGTCACGGACGCCGCCGCCGGCATAGACGTCGACGCCGGGCAGCGCCGCCACGAGCGTCGCCACCGCCTCCAGCGGCGGCCCGGCGCGGCTGCCGACCAGCGCCAGGTCGATCACCAGCAGCTCCCGCACCCCGATCGCCTCGGCCAGCCCGGCGGCCGCCTCCGGCGCTTGACCCTCCAATTCAGAGCGTGGGGAGATCAAGCGGCCGTCGCGCAGGTCGACGCTCAGCACGAGCGGCGGTCCGCCGACGGCGTCGAACCCCGCCCCGGTCAGCGACTCGGTGCCGACGACGTTGCGCGCCGCCCCGGCTTCGCCCAACGCCGCCGCCGACTCGGCGCTCACCGCGCCCGCGTCGACCCACAGCTCCGCGACCGCCGCCAGCCGCCGCAACGTCCGCACGTCGGCGGGCGCTCCCGCGATCGCGTCGAGGTCGGCCACGTACAGCCGGTCGGACCCGGCGTGCGCGCACAGCGCCCGCGCGACCGCCACGGGCTCTGCGCCCTGCACCAGCGGGCTGCGCAGCGGCGCATAGCCGGCGCGGTCACCGCGCCGGGCGTGGACGACGATGCCGCGCTGGAGATCGAGCACCGGGACGATTCGCACCGGCGGGATTATCATCGCCGGATCGCAGCGCCCGCCCAGCCCGTGATCGGACTCGACGTCGGCGGCGCCAACTGCAAGGCGGCCGTCGTCGACGATCACGGCCGCGTCCGGACCGTGTCCGAGCCGTTCGAGGTCTGGCGCTCGCCCGATGACCTGGCGGACGCGATCACGTCGGTCATCGGCCGGCTCGGGCTCAACGGCGCCTCGGTCGCGCTGACGACGACCGCCGAGCTGGTCGACGTGTTCGACGGCAAGCGCGCCGGCGTCCTGCACGTGCTGGAGGCGGCGCGGCGCGCGCTCCCGGGACGACGGCTGCGCGTGATCACGACCTCCGGAGAGCTGATCGAGCTCGATCGGGCACGCGCCGAGCCGCTGGCGTGTGCGGCCGCGAACTGGGTCGCGACGGCGCTGCTGGTCGCCCGCTCGCTGCCGGAGGCGATCCTCGTCGACTGCGGCGGCACGACCACCGACGTGATCCCGATCGTCGGCGGCCAGGTGGCGGCGCGGGGACGAACCGATCTGCAGCGGCTGCTCGCCTCCGAGCTCGTCTACACCGGCGCGCTGCGCACCAACATCGCGGCCGTGGTGCCGCGGGTGCCGATCGGCGGCCGTCCGTGCCCGGTCTCCTCAGAGCTGTTCGCGATCGCGGCCGACGCCCACCTGCTGCGCGGCAGCCTTGACGCCACGCGATGCACGTGCTCGTTCCCGGACGGACGCGGGCCCGAGCCCGAGCACGTGCGCGCGCGGCTCGCGCGCGTCGTCTGCGCCGACCCCGACCAGCTCTCAGCCGGCGATCTGGACGCGATCGCGGGGGCCGTCCACGACGCCCAGGTCGCCGCGATCGCCGACGCGTTGGCGCGCGTGGCGGCCCGGTGTGACCCGGGCACGCCGGTGATCGCCGTCGGCGTCGGGGCGTTCCTGGCGCATGCGGCCGCCGTCCGCTGCGCCCTGGACGTGGCCGACCCGGGTGCGTTGGCGCTCGCCGGCGTCGCCGGCGAAGTGGCCGCCTGCGTCGCGCTGTCGGTGCTCGGGCGTGAGTGAGCGTCCGCCGATCCCAGGAATGGCGAATCGACCCCCATGTCCGGGGTTGATTCGCCATCCTTCCTCGCCGCTGGTCGTCAAGGTCGGCGGCGGGCTGCTGCGGGCAAGCGATCTCGGAGGGCTGCGGCACGCGTGCGCCGATATCGCCGCGCAGGCCGAACGAGGTCCGGTGCTGGTCGTCCCCGGCGGCGGGCCGTTCGCTGACGCGGTCCGCACGGTCGACCGCGAGGGCGAGCTCGGTGATCGGCTGGCCCACCGGCTGGCGCTCGCCGCGATGGATCAGCTCGGCGCGGTGCTGCGCGAGCTGCTGCCCGCCGCCGAGCCGATCGCAGCGCTCCAGGCGCCGGCCGGGCTCGGGTTGCTGATCGCCGCGCCGGCGTTCACCGCCCGGTCCGACGTTCCCGAATCGTGGGCGGTCACCAGCGACTCTCTGGCGGTCCTGGCCGCGGGCGCGATCGGTGCCGAGCGGGTGATCCTGCTCAAGCCGGTCGACGGCGTTTTCGAGACCTGGCCGCCGGCCGGCCCGCCGCTTCCCGCGCTGACGGCCGCGCAGCTACGGGCGCTGCAGCGGGCCGGCGAGGGCCGCGCCGTTGACGCCTACCTCCCGGAGGCGATCGAGCGGACCGGCGTCACCGTGATCGTGCGCGCGCCCGGCCCGGACGCGCCCGCCGGCACGCAGATCACCCCGGGCTGACGGCGACCGCGCGCAGCTCGGCGACCGCCGCCGCGACGAGCTCGGCGTCCAGCGACCCGCCGCGATCGCCGCCGCGGCAGACGGCCGAGCGCACGCCGACGATGTCGGCCGTCACTCGGCCCAGCTGTCCGATCCGCAGCTGCCCCGCGACGCCGAAGCTGCCGCCGGCCGCGCGCGTGCGCGCGACGAGATCCTGCAGCGCCGCCGGCGACAGCGATCCATACAGTCCGCGTCCGTCCTTGACCAGCGTGTCGACCAGCGCACCGGCGATCCCCGTGCGCGCCACCAGCTCGGGCAGCAGAGCCGGAGCGAGCGCCGGAGGATCGGCCGCCGCGGCGTCCGCGTACGCGGCCGCGATCACGGCGGTGTCGGGCGGGACCGAGTCGATCACGGCCGTGACCAGCTCCGCCGCACGATCGAGCCCGCGCACCCCGCGCAGCCCGAGCTTCACGTAGTCCGCGCCGCACGCCACCGCCCCCCGCGCCGCCAGCGCGGCGGTGTGCGGGAGATCCGGGAGGTCGCCGAGCGCGACGCTCACCGGCACGGCCCCGCCGACGGCCGCCACCACCTCCGACAACGTGCCCGGCGACGGCGCGCCGAGCGCCCCCTCACGTGGGTCCTTGACGTCGATGATGTCCGCCCCGCCGGCCAGCGCCGCCCGCGCCTCGGCCGCCGACACGACGCTGACGAGCAGCTTCACGACGCCCGCAGCCCCGCGTCGGCGTGCGCGCACATGGCGCCGCTGCGGTCGAAGTCCGCGACCGTCGCCGACGCGCCCGCCAGCCCGGCGAGGCCGCGCGCGACGTCGGCCGCCCGCTCGGGGCCCGAGACGATCCCGTACACGGACGGCCCCCACGAGCTCTGGCCGACCGCGCCGACTCCGAGCGACTCAAGCGCCTCGATCAGCGGCGCCGCGCTCGGGTGGAAGATGCCGCCTTGGCGCTCGGCGAAGATCGCGCCGATCTCACGCTGGATCTCCGACAAGGCCGCTCCGAACTCCTCGATGTCACCCCGTTGCAGCCCCGGCAGCAGCGAGGTCAGCAGCAACCGGGCGACCGACGGCTCGGCCGGGCGCGAGCGCTCAAGCTCGCCGAAGAAGCGCTCCTCGGCATCGCCCGAGAGGCCCTCGGCGTCCGCCGGCACCACCAACACACAGCGCCATGACGCCGGCATCGGGCATCGCATCAGCAGCGGGCTGACGCCGCCCTCCCGGCTGACGCCGGCCTCGACCACCAGCCCGGGCGCGTCGAACGTCCAGGCGCCCACGCTCGAGCGCGCCCCGCGACCGCTGGCCCACGCCAGCAGCTCCGGATCCGATTCCCGCTCGGCCAGCTCGCAGATTCCCCGCGCGACCGCCAGCCCCAGCTTCGTCCCCGAACCGAGGCCCACGTGCGCCGGGATTGCCTGCCGCACCTCCAGCTCGAGCCCGCCCGCGATCCCGAGCGCCGCGCGCACCGAGCGGGCGAACGCCGCGGCGCGGTCGGCCTGCGGCCCCGACGCAACCACCCCGTCGCCAGCCGGCCCGGATCCGCCGAGCGCCCACCGCACGGCCACGACCACCCGCGGCGCCTCGATCGCGACGCCGAAGCCACCGAACCGGCGCCTACCCAGTCCCGCCGGGTCAATCATCCCGAGATGCAGCCGCGCCGGCGCGCTGACGACGACCTCGGTCATCTCCGCCCCGCCACATACGCGCGGACGAACTCCATCGCGGCGAGCTCACGCGGGCCGGCGGTCCGGTCGACCAGCTCCTGGAGCCGGTCCAGCTCGGCACCGACCTGCTCGGCGCCCAGCCACCGCAGGCGGGAGGCGACGATCGACGCCTCGACCGCGGCGTGCCGGGCACGGCAGAGGCCCATCGGCGGCTGGGTCCCGGTGCCCGATGCGACCACGCGCGCGCGGACCCGAGCGCGGGGCAGCTCGTCGTCGCCGGCGACGATCTCGGTCACGACCAGCTCACGCCAGGCGCTGCACTCCTCGATCACGTCGCCGGCGATCTCGTGCGCGGGACGGGTCTCGGGGCGCGGGTGCCCGAGCGCGGCCTGCACGAATAGGAGCGCGTCGTCGGTCAGGTGGGTGACCGCCTGGCCGTGGCCGCGCAGGTTGCGCAGCGTGCGCGTGCCGTTAAACGGCCAGAACACGACTTCGTCGGCGCCCCAGCGGACGCCCATCGCCGCGCAGTTGACGCCGCCGTCAGGTCCGCGGGTGGTCATGACGGTCTCGATCAGGGGCCAGCGAGCGTGCTCCTCAGCCAACAAGGCTGAGGAGCTCCTGGCGGGTGCGCGGATCGTCGCGCAACGCACCGCGCAACGCCGAGGTCACGGTCCTCGCCCCCGGCTTGCGCACGCCGCGGATCGTCATGCACGTGTGCTCGGCGCTGAGCAGAACCCCGACCCCGCGCGGCGCCAGCTCCCGATCCAGCCAATCGGCGATCTGGACCGTCATCCGCTCCTGCAGCTGCAGGTCACGGGCGAACAGCTCGACCACCCGCGCCAGCTTCGAGAGCCCGATGATCCGGTCGCCGGGCAGGTAGGCGACGTGCGCATGGCCGACGAACGGCAGCAGATGGTGCATGCACAACGACTGAAACGGGATATCGCGTACGAGCACCAGCTCGTCGTAGTTGCCCTCGTTCGCGAACGTCGTGGCGGTGAACTCGACCGGAGTCAGCAGCTCGGCGAGCGAGGCCGCGATCCGTCGCGGGGTCCCGGCCAGATCCGGCGCGTCGACGTCGGCACCGATCGCGCGCAACAGATCCTCGGCGGCGCGCTGCGCGGCGGCCACGTCGATCTTGGACGGGTCGACGGTGCGCCCAACCCGATCCGCGGCCGCAGCCCTGCCATCGCGGCCTCCGACGCTCATCCCGTGCAGGCTACCGTCTCGGCTCGCCAGATCCCGGTCACTCATCCCCCGCTCCCGCTGCTCAGCCGGCTCGCGAGCTCGATCAGAAGCCGCACCCCATAGCCGCTGGCGCCTGGCCCGAACGCGTCGCCGCGATCCTCGGCAAGCAGCGCCGGGCCGAGCATGTCGACGTGCGCCCACGGCCCGTCGCCGGCGAACCGCGCCAGGAACGCGGCGGCGAACACCGAGAACCCGAGCCCTTTGCCGGCGACGTTGCGCAGGTCGGCGACGGTCGACTCAAGCCACGGCTGGTAGCGCTCGTGCAGCGGCAGCGGCCAGGCGAGGTCGCCGGCGGCGTTGCCCGCGTCGACGACCGCGTCGCGCCACGTCACGTCGGTGCCGAACACGCCGGCGTGCAGATCGCCGAGGGCGTCGGGCACCCCGCCGGTCAGCGTCGCCAGATCGACGAGATGGGTGGCGCCGTCCCGGCGCGCGTACCACAGCGAGTCGGCCAGGATCAGGCGTCCCTCGGCGTCGGGGTTGATGACCTCCACCGTCAGCCCCGCCGCGGTCGTGATCACGTCGGTCGGGCGGATCGCCGCCGCGCCGAGCATGTTCTCGCAGGCGGGCACGAACCCGGTGACCGACAGCGGCAGCTGCAGCTCGGCGATCGCGCCGAGCGCCGAGATCACCGCCGCCCCGCCGGCCATGTCGGCCTTCTGGCGGACGATCTCAGCTTTGGATTTCAGGAAGTAGCCGCCGCTGTCGAACGTCACGCCCTTGCCGATCAGCGCCAGCCGGGGCGCAGCCGGCGCGGTCGGTGGCCGGTGACGGAGCACGAGCAGCAGCGGCGCGGCCGCGCCCGACGCGCCGACGGCGGCCAGGGCGCCGAGTCCCGCCTGGGCCGGCTCGACGAGCTCCAGCTCGAGCCCGGGGATCTGACCCGCGCGCCGCGCCAGCTCGGCGGGCGACATCAGGTTGGCGGGCGCGTCGACCAGCTCACGCGCGGTGTTGCACCACCTCGCGACGAGCGCACCGCGGGCGCAGGCGGCGGCGAGCCCGGCTGACTCGGCGCCGCAGATCACGAACCGCCGCACGCCCTCTCGTGGGGCACCGTCGCCGCGCCAGCGCCGGCCGTCGTAGGCGCCGAGCACGGCGCCCTCCGCCAAGGCTCGCACCTGCTCGGAGGCGGGCACCGGCGACGAGCGGTCAAGCGCCCAGGCCACCGTCGCGCCGGAACCGGAACCGGAGCCAGAGCCGGAGGCCGAGGCGGGGCCCAAGCTTGAGCGACACGCCCGCACCGCCCGCGCGGCCCCCGTCCGCAGCCCCTCCACACCCTGCCCGACGGCGATCACCGCCAGCGGCGGCCCGTCGGTGTAGACGGTCGCGACCGGGTCGGCATCGGCCGACGCGCGCTCAGGCGCCCCGAGCTCGGTGGCCGGCGCGCCCGCCGCCACCGCGATCAGGTCCGGTCCGACCGACCTCGGGTCATGGGCGCTCAGCTGAACGTGCATCGTCGGAAAACCGCCAGGTGGGAGACACTCGCGATGTAACTGCTGTAACATCCGGCGAGCCGATAAGGACTCTAGAAGGGAGGCCAGTCATGCAGTGGACGAAGCCTGAGTTTGAGTTCGTAGAGCTGTGTTCCGAGGTCACCTCCTACCTGTATCACCGGTAGGAGTCTGAAGCAGGCGTAGCCCCTGGGCCATTTGCCCGGGGCTCACCGTCCCGGTTCACCGGCGTTTGCCGGCCACCCCGGGGCTGCGTCACTGCTTCGACCGCCGCGCGTGCACGTACGGATTCTCGGCTCAGCCGCCGGCGGAGGTTTTCCGCAGTGGAACTGCCACTGCGAAATCTGCGAGGCCGCGCGCGCCGGGCGACGGGCACAGCCGCGCACGCAGTCGTCGCTGGCGATTCGCGGCGACGACGGACCGTGGTTCCTCGTCAACGCCTCGCCCGATGCACGCCAGCAGCTTGAGACGCTCGTGGGCGCCGACCGGGGCTCCGACGAGTCGCGCGCGGGCCCAATCGCCGGCGTGCTGCTGACCGACGCCGAGATCGACCACACGGCCGGGCTGTTGTTGCTGCGTGAGTCCGGCACCCCGGTGCACGTGTACGGGGACGCCGGCGTCGAATTCGCGCTGCGCCGCGGATTTCCCGTGCTGACGATGCTCGAGCGCTATTGCGGCGTGCAGTGGAGCACGCTCGCCCCCGGCCACGCGACCGAGCTCGACGGTTCCAGCCTGACGGTCGAGTCCTTCGCGGTCGGTGGCGACGCACCGCGCTACCTGGACGGATCGGGCCTGGAGCTGGAGGCCAGCGGCCTGGTCTTCCGTGACCTGACGACCGATGCGGTCCTCACCTACGTGCCGGGCCTGGCACGGTTCGACGACGAGATCCGCGACCGCTTCGCGGCCAGCGACCTGGTCCTCGTCGACGGGACCTTCTGGACCGACGACGAGCTGCCCCGCCTCGGTTTCTCGACGCGGGGTGCCCACGACATGGGCCATCTGCCGCTGTCGGGCCCGGGCGGCACGATCGAGGCGCTGTCGGCCTTGCCGCGGCCGCGCAAAGTGCTGGTGCACATCAACAACACCAATCCGATCCTGCTGGAGGACTCCCCGCAGCGCGCCGAAGTCATCGATGCGAACATCGAAATCGGGTATGACGGGATGGAGATGCGATTGTGACCGGCGAAGCGCTCACCCAGGAGGAGTTCATCTCGCGGCTGCGCGCGCAGGGCGGCCGCTACCACAACCTGCATCCCTTTCATCGCCGGATGGACGCGGGCGAGCTCAGCCGCCAGGAGCTGCAGCGGTGGGTGACCAACCGCTTCTACTACCAGAAGTGCATCCCGCTCAAGGACGCGGCGATCATGGCCAACTGCCCCGAGGTGGGGATCCGCCAAGTCTGGATCCAGCGGATCATCGACCACGACGGCACCGCATCCGAGCCGGGCGGGATCGAGTCGTGGCTGGCGCTCGGCGAGGCGCTCGGCGTCGGCCGTGACGAGCTTGCCTCCGAGCGCCAGGTGCTCCCCGGCGTGCGCTACGCGGTCGACGCGTACGTGAGCTTCGCGCGGCGCGCGCCGTGGATCGAGGCGGTCGCCTCGTCGCTGACCGAGCTGTTCGGGCCGGCGGCGATCAAGGTCCGGCTGCAAGCGCTTGAGCGCCACTACGACTGGATCGACCCCGCGGGGCTGCAGTACTTTCGCACCCGGCTGCAGAAGGCCCCGATCGATGCCCGCTATGCGCTGGAACTGACCGTGCAGCGGTGCTGTCGCCGTGACCAGCAGGAGGCGGCGATCGCCGCGCTGCGCTTCAAGACCGAGCTGCTGTGGGCGCAGCTGGACGCGATCGAGCGCGGCGATACGCAGCCGGCGGGGACCGACGGATGACGCGGCCGCGGCTGGTCACCGGCGCTCGCCTGCACTTCGACGCGGTGCGCTCCGAGCACGTGCTGCTCGTGCCGGAGGGGATCGTGCGGCTGAACCCGACCGCGGTCGCCGTGCTCGAGCTGTGCGACGGCGAACGGGACATGGACGCGATCGTGGGCGCGCTGTCGGAGCGCTACGCCGGTGCCGACGTCTCAGACGACGTGCGCGGGATGGTTGATGCGATGCGCGACAAGGGGCTGGTGGTCGATGCCGGCGCCTAGACCGCTCACCCTGATCGCGGAGCTGTCCTACCGCTGCCCGCTGCGCTGTCCCTATTGCTCGAACCCGCTGGAGATCGGCGCGGCGGCCTACCGAGACGAGCTCGCGACCGAGGATTGGAGCCGCGCGTTTCGGCAGGCCGCTGAACTGGGCGTGCTGCAGCTCGCGCTGACCGGCGGCGAGCCGATGCTCCGGCGAGACCTGCCGCAGCTGTGCGCGGCCGCGCGTGATGCCGGCCTGTATTCCTCGCTGATCACCGCCGGCACCCTGTTCGACGAGGCGCGCGCCGCCGAGCTCAAGCGCGCGGGGCTCGATCATGTGCAGATCTCGATCCAGAGCCCCGACCCCGCCGACAACGACCGGATCGCCGGCAACCGCTCGTTTGAGAAGAAGATCGCCGCGGCGAAGCTCGCCAAGCGGCTGGACTTCCCGCTGACGATCAACTGCGTGCTGCACCGCCAGAACCTCGACCGGATCGATCAGATCCTTCAGCTGGCGTTGGAGCTGGGCGCGCAGCGCTTGGAGCTCGCCAACACCCAGTACTACGGCTGGGCGGTCCCCAACCAGGCGGCGCTGATGCCGACCCGCGCGCAGCTGGAGTACGGCGAGGCGGCGGTGCAACGGTTCCGCGAGCGGGTCGGCCCCGCGCTCGACGTCCTCTGGGTGCTGCCCGACTACTACGAGGACCTGCCGAAGCCGTGCATGGGGGGCTGGGCGCGCACCGCGCTCGTGGTCGCGCCCAACGGAGACGTGTTCCCCTGCCAGGCCGCGAGCACGATTCCGGGCTTGACGTTCGACAACGTGCGCGCCCACCCGCTGGAGTGGATCTGGAACGAGTCCGAGGCGTTCACGCGCTTCCGCGGCACCGACTGGATGCAGGAGCCGTGTCGCACGTGCCCGCTCGGACGCCAGGAGCAGGACTTCGGCGGCTGTCGCTGTCAGGCGATGCGGCTGACCGGTGACGCGGCCGCGACCGACCCGGTCTGCCGGTTCTCGCCCGAGCACCACCGGGTGCTCAAGGCACGCGAGGCGGCGCCGGACGGCGAGTTTGTCTACCGGACGATGCGACCGATCGCCGACGGCGTCAGGTAGCGAGGTATCTTCGCAATCATGCTCGACCAGCAGCAACCGCAGCTCACCCGGTGCCGGCGGTGTACCTGCATGGTCGAGATGTCCGACGGTCGCTGCCCGATCTGCGGCGCCACCGACGCCGACTTCGACTCCGGAAACGGGCACCGCGGTCAGTTCGCGAGGCTGAGCACCTACTCGGCGATCGTCGCCAGGCTGCAATGGGACGCGACGGTGATCGACCTCACGCGCGACGCGAGCGCCTGGCCGACGCTGCCGGACGAGCGCCGCGCCCGGCTGATCGCGCTGCTGGCCAGCTTCTGCGTCGCCGAGGACGCGGTAGCCGAGCACCTCGAGCCGTTCGCCGGCGCCACGGACGACACGCTGCTGGCGTGGGTGCTGTTCCTGCAACGACGCGACGAGACCCGCCATGCGCTGTTGTTCGACCGGATCGCCGCCGAGGTCCTGCAGCTGCCCGGCGACACGGCCGCCGATCGCCGCGCCGCAGCTCGTGCGCATGTGCCGGCCGCGGTGCTTGAGCTGTTCGAACAGACGCTGCCCTCGCTGGCCTCCGCGCTCGCCCGCGGCGACGTCGATCTCCAGCAGGGCATCAGCCTTTACCACATGCAGCTCGAGGGGGTGGTGTTCACCGCCGGGCAGCGCGCGCTGCTGGCGGAACTGGAGGACGACGCGCTGCCGGGGATTCGCGAGGGCGTCACGCGGGTCGACCGAGACGAGCGCTGGCACATCGGACTCGGGCTGCGCCATCTCAGCCAGGCGCGTCCGTCGCCCGAGCAGATCGACCAGCTGCTGGCCGACGCCGAGACGGTCGTCGAGGTGTGGGGCGACCTGGTCCCGGCGGCAACCAAGCGCTACGCGGTGACGATGTGCCACCGCCGGCTATCGGCCGGCGGTCTGCTGCAACCCGCCGCGGTGTAACGGCGCGCGCTCAGCGATACGGAAGCTCGGTGCCGAGTCCGAGCGACCGGGCCTTGTCGAGCATCGCCTCGCCGAGCGCGACGTCGGTGATCGACAGGCCGCGATGCCAGAACAGGATCGTCTCGGTGTCCGACTCGCGCCCGGGCCGGGCGCCGCAGACGATCTGGCCGAGCTCGGCATGGAGGTTGTTCTGGCTCAGCCGGCCGGAGTCGACGTGGGCGCGCAGCGCGCCGAGTGGACCGGCGCCGGCCTGGCCCCAGTCGTCGACGACGATCTTGTCCATCACGTCGGTGAGGTCCAGCGCCACCGCGCTGACGGTCCCGTACGGCACGACCAGGGCGCCCGGCTCGATCCACTCGGTCGCAAGCAGCGGCGCCGGCTCGGTCAGCCGGCTGGCCTCGACGACCACGTCTGAGCCGCGCACGCACGACTCCCAGTCGGCGGTGACCTCGATCGGGTGAGCGAGGTCCTGCCGGAGCCGTTCGGCGAACGCCAGTCGGCTCTCGGGCCGCCGCGAGTGCACCCGGATCGTCTCAAGCGTTGGGAGCACCCGCGCGGTTAGCCGCACGTTCCAGTACGCGGTCCCGC
>Ga0302325_10018818_pt1 | contig 14541 bp, 10 predicted proteins | sample Palsa_T0_2_FD_201948 | JGI IMG/M metagenome (GOLD analysis project Ga0302325, IMG submission 201948) | Peat permafrost microbial communities from Stordalen Mire near Abisko, Sweden - Palsa_T0_2 | ecosystem: Environmental > Terrestrial > Soil > Palsa > Peat permafrost | place: Sweden: Abisko... | reverse complement strand
CCCCCCGTAGGGCCCAGGGCATCAGCCATCCCGCCCGCCGGGCCGCCGGCAACCCGTGCGATGTGACGCCGCGCGGCACCCAACCCGTGCAACGCCACACCGGACGGGTTACCCGAGCTGATGCCCCGGACCCACCCCCCCCCGCAGTGCCAGGACATCAGGCGATGGGGCTGCCAAGTTAACGGCTCTGTCTCACTTTTTACAGTCCTCAGGCGCGATCGGGGAACTTGCTGAGCGAGGAGTCATTGATTGCCGTCGCTGATGGCGCGGAGCCCACCTGGGTCCGCTGTCCCATGGATAACGACCAGTAGGAGGCCGACGGCAGGCCCCCGGGGGGCCAAGCCAGGAACCTGGCTAGACCAGGCCGGCCTGCAGGGCGAGGCGAGTGAGGTCAGCGCGCCGCCGGCAGCCCGTCTTGTCCCGGATTCGGTCCAGGTGAGAGCTGACGGTGCGGACGCTGATGTACAGATGCCCGGCGATCTGGGCATTGGTGCGTCCCTGGGCGACCAGCGTGACGAGTTCCTGCTCCCTGGCACTGAGCCGAGGCGGCCCCGGCGGCTGCGGTCGCCGAGGGTCCTGCTGATCGGGGACTGCGAGCATGATGGCGAGCTCGACGGCGGTAGCCAGGGTCATCGCCGCGCCGCGCTGCTCGGCGGCCCGGAGCCGATCCGGTCCCAGCCCGGGCGCGATCGTGCGCACGTATTCCTCGCGGCGCAGGGTGTCCTGCGGCAGGTCGAGCATTCCTTCCTCGCGCAGGAACGCCGCGTAGGCAGCCCACAGCGTGACAGCCTCGGCGCCGCGGCCCGTCGCCGCGCACAGGAACCCGCAGGAGTCCAGGCAGTTGGCGAGGATCAGCCGGTGGCCCATCCGCGTGGCGAGCCGGGCGAGTTCCCGCAGGTGCAGCGCAGCCTCCGGCAGGCTGCCAGCCGCCACGTCCAGCTTCATCATTTCGTCCAGGCAAAGTGCCTGGTCATAAAGATCCTCTGCTGCCCGTGCCAGGGCCAGCCCGTCCGCGCATATGCGCTGCGCGGCGGTCACCTCGCCGGCCGCCTTTAGGGCAACCGCCAGGTCAATGGCGCAGTATCGGGCGGTGCTGCCATTGATGCCCTCCGGGTCGATCTGGCTGGCTTGCTGTGCCCACTCCAAGGCATTTCCGGCGTCACCGGTGTACTGAGCCGCGATACCGAGACTTCTCAGAGCCCTCGCCTCGGCGGCCGGGTAACCGATTTCGCGGGCCAGGGCCAGGGCGCGGTAGGCGTCCGCGGCCCCCTCCGGGACTCGGCCAAGGAATATCAGGCTTTGCGACCGGCCGGCCAGCGCGTCAGCCACCATCGGGGAGGGGACGCCCGCTGCCAGAGCGTCACGGCACGCGGTAAAATGACTCAGCGAACCGGCCATGTCGCAGTTGGCGAGAGCCACCCGGCCCAGCCAGAGTTGCGCGGCGCACCACGTGTTGCCGCCCGGCTCGGCACGCGCGGCGGCAGCGAGGAGCAGCAGCTGCCCGGCCGCCGTCCGGCCCCGCGCTATCCACCAGGGCGCCAGGGCGATCGCCAGGCGCAGCCCTGTAGCCGGGTCGTTTTCCAGCGCCCACGCCAGGGCCTGGTGCAGATTGGCGTCCTCGGCGTCCAGCCACCGGGCAGCGGCCAGTTCCCCCGTGCTGGTATTCAACGCAACCACGGCCTTCTCCGCCACCTGAAGCGCATACCCTGCCAGCGCCGCGGCGGCTCCGGGCTGGTCTCCGGACTCGTCAAGCCGGTCAGCCCCGTATATGCGCAGCGTCTCCAGCATCAGATAGCGGGCCCGGCCATCCGGTCCCGCCCGCGGCGGCACGAGCAGCGAGCAGTCCACCAGCCGCAGTACCACCGTTCTCGCACCCGCTCCCGCAACGGCGTCCGCGGCCTCCAGCGTGAACGGGCCAGGGAACACCGCCAGCCGGCGGAAGACATGCTGCTCGTCCTCGCCGAGCAGCAGGTAACTCCACTCCACCGCCGCCGCTAGCGAGCGGTGCCGCGGCGTGGTACGGCCACCGCCTGCCAGCAGTGCGAACCTGTCATTCAGGCAGTCCACTAGCTGCGACATCCCCAGCGACTCCACCCGAGCGGCGGCCAGCTCGATCGCCAGCGGCATGCCGTCCAGCCGCTCCACCAGCCGGGCCACCACCGGCCCGGACTCGGCGTTGAGCGCAAAACGCGGGTCCGCCTGGCGGGCCCGGTCAGCGAACAGCGCCATCGCCTCCGACACCCCGCCATCGGTGCCGTCTGGCAGCGTCAGCGGCGGCAGCCGGTACCTGGACTCCCCGGCCACCCCCAGCGGTGCCCGGCTCGTCGCCAGCACCCGCACGTCATCCGCGGCGAGCAGCAGCCCCTCGCACAATCCCGCCGCGGCCTCGGCCACGTGCTCGCAGTTGTCCAGCACCAGCAGCACCTGCTGGTGCGCGAGCACCCCGGCAAGCGACTCAAGGACTGACCTGCCAGGCGCCTGCGGTATCCCCAGCGCCGCGGCCGCCGCGGCCGACACCAGATCCGGCTCCCGGACGCCGGCCAGCTCCACCAGCCATGCCCCATCGGCGAACCCGGCTGCTAGCCGACGGGCGACCTGGCCGGCCACTCGGGTCTTCCCCACGCCTCCCGGCCCGGTCACCGTCACGAGGCGGAACTCGCCTAATAGCCCGGCAATCTCCCCGACTTCGCCCGTCCGGCCGACGAAACTCGTCAGCGACGGCGCGAAGCCGTGCATCTCGCCTGCCACCGGGCCGGCCGCAGCTTGCGCCACGCTCAAACCGTACGGCAGGAAGCGGGCCAGGCGACAGGCTTGCCACGCGACAGGCTTGCCACGCGACAGGCTTGCCACGCGACAGGCTTGCCACGTGGCGGCCACCACAGCCCACCACCAGCCCCCGGTCACCGACGGCCCCCAGGCTCGCCGTAGCCCAGCGGCGCGCCTTCCTAACCCGGCGGCGCGCGTGGAGCTGCCTCGCACGGAACCCGCGAACCGCCGAAATCTCCGAGATCAGGAAAATTACTAGCCTGTGACCTGTCTTGATAGTCTTCCGCTCCCTCGGCGGCGCGAAAGATCGAGCTTGTCTATAATTCTCGCCATGCTGGACGTGACGAGGCTCCGGGTGCTCGTCGCCGTGGCCAGGTACGGGTCGGTGACGGCCGCGGCACGGGCGCTCAACTACGCTCAGCCGTCCGTCAGCCACCACATCGCCCGGCTGGAGGCGGAGACCGGCGCGCGCCTGCTGCAGCGAGCCGGGCGCGGCGTCCGGCTGACCGACGCCGGGCGGCTCCTCGCGGAGCGAGCGGAGGAGATACTCGGCCGCCTCGACGCTGCGGAGAACGAGCTCGCCGCGCACGTCGGGCTGCGCGAGGGCAGGGTGCGGCTGGCGGCGTTCCCCTCGGCGCTCGGCACCATCGTCCCAGCGGCTGCCGCTTGCCTGGAAGCCGAGAGCCCCGGGATGGACCTGATGCTCACCGAGGCCGAGCCGCCGGAGGCACTCCGGATGCTCAGGGCCGGCTACGTGGACGTCGCGCTCGTCTTCCGGCACTACCAGGAGACCGCGGACGACGGCCCGCCGAGCGGGGACGATGAGGGCGCCCGCGGCACGCTTCTGCTTGACGAGCCGGTGCACCTGGTAACCGCGCTGGCTGCCTCGCGGGGCGAGTCCGGTGCGCCCGGCCCGTCCGGTGCGCCCGGCTCAGATGACGAGCCCTGCCCGTCCGGCAGGATCGGCGCAGCCGACCTGGCCGCCTACGCGGGGCACCGCTGGATAGCCGGCTGCGAGAGATGCCGCGGCTACTTGCTGCGGCAGTGCGCGCTGGCGGGCTTCACTCCGAAGATCGCGTTCACTACCGACGATTACATCGCCGTCCAGGCACTGGTAGCGGCGGGTCTCGGGGTCGCTACCCTCCCCGATCTCGCGCTGCGCTCGGCCCGGCATCCTGGTATCTCCACCGCGGCGATCAGCGGAGCGCGCCGGCATGTGTTCGCGATGACCTACGGGGAGCCGCCCGATCCGCCGGCCGCGGCGCGGCTCATCGACGTGCTCATGCGGGCAGCCAGGCCACTCAGCTCCGTGGTTTAACGGGCGGGCGCGAAGCTCTGGACCGCGGTCCTCAGATTGCGCGGCCCTGCCCGGCCCAGTAGGGATCCCGCAGCCGTCGCTTGAGCAGCTTGCCGCTGGGGTCCCTGGGCATCTCGTCAATGAAGTCGACCGACCTCGGCCACTTCATCCTGGCCAGCCTGCCCTCCAGCGAGCCGATGATCTCCGCCGCGAGCTGCGGTCCTGGCCGCGCGCCGTCCGCGGCCTGCACTACCGCCTTGACCTGCTCGCCCCACTCCTCGTCGGGGATGCCGAACACGGCGACGTCGGCGACCTTGGGATTCATGATGATCTCGGCCTCGATCTCGGCCGGGTAGATGTTGCTGCCGCCTGAAATGATCATGTCGGCCTTCCGGTCGCAGAGGAACAGGAAGCCGCCGGCGTCCAGGTAACCGATATCGCCCACCGTGAAGAAGCCGCGGAGCCTGCTGGCGTCGGTCTTCGCCGGATCATCCTTGTAGGCGAACGTGTCGGTGCCCATCTTCATGTAGATCGTGCCGGCCACCCCGACGGGGCATTTCTCCCCAGCATCGTCGGCGACCATGACCTCACTTATCGGCCACGGGGTGCCGACGGTTCCCGGCCGGGCCAGCCAGTCCCGCGGCGTGGCGATGGTCCCGCCACCCTCGGTGGCCGCGTAGTACTCGTATACCCGCGGCCCCCACCAGTCCAGCATCGCCTGCTTGATTCCCACCGGGCACGGCGCGGCTGCGTGGATCAGCCATTTCATCGAGGACAGGTCGTAGCGGTTACGCGTCTCCTGCGGCAGGGACAGCATCCGCTTGAACTGCGTGGGCACCATGTGCGTGTTGGTCACCCGGTAGCGCTCGACCAGCGCCAGGGCCTGCTCGGAGTCCCAGCCGTCCATGCACACGAGCGTGTGACCCAGATGGATGGCGCCGCCGCCGAACACGGTCACCGCCGTGTGATAGTTCGGCGACGTGATGAGATGCACGTTCGGCGGCCCGGAGGTGATCCCGAAGAACTGCAGCAGCGCTGTCCCCAGGGCGGCCGCCTCGTCCGGGTCCAGCCCGGACAAGTCGCGCCGCACCCCTTTCGGCCGGCCGGTGGTGCCGGACGTGTAATGCATGGCGCTGCCGGCGGTCCGGCCCTCCGGCATGCTCTCCGGCTGGCCCGCGCGGAGGTCCTCGACCGGGGTGAAGCCGGGTACGTCGCCATAGCCAAACCTGGCATCGGCCGGGAGCCCCGCCAAGTCGGCGGCCGCAACGCCGGCGGCGGCGAATCGCTCGTGCACGAAGAACGCCCGTGCCTCGCAATCCCCGACGATATGGGCGATCTCCGGGCCGGTGAAGTGCCAGTTGACCGGCGTGAAGTACCAGCCCGACTGGAGCGCGGCGAGGTAGAGCTCAAGCGGGGCTACCCCGTTCGGCAGGACGGCGGCGATGCCGTCGCCTGGCCGCAGGCCGCAGGCCCGGAGACCGTGGGTGATCTGATGGACCCTGGCCAGCAGTTGGGCCGCAGTGTGCCGGGTGCCATCCGCCTCGACAACCGCGACCCAATCGGGATTCTCCTGCGCGCGCCGCCAGAACCCGAGCGATTCCAATGCCCACCTCCCTCCTGGCAGCACGCCTCGTGAAAAGCGGCGCGCAGCCGCGGTGGCGCATAGCGGACCCAAGACGGAAGTAGAGCACGCCGAATTCCGGCGGACAAGGCCCCGCCATGCTCATCGAGCGCCAACTCGCCCATGGCGCAGCTCCGCGGTTCTTTGCCAGCTCACCCCCAGCAGGACAGGACCTTCGGGCCGCGTTCAACGAACTCCGCGAGATGGCTGACCGCAACCAGTGGGCTGCTCCGGCGGCCACGACCTGCCAGTCGACCGACAGCTCGATGGCTGGCTTCGGCCACGCGGTCGCGGCTGGCTGGCGCGGCTCTCGCGGAACTGCCGGGGATAGACGGCGGACATGACACCTTGCCAGGCAGCCCGCCCGCAACTTAGACTGAACATTCAGTCAAACGCGTCAGGAGTACGCAATGACCACCCAGCAGGCCTCTCCGATCGGGTCGCGAGCCGACCAGCGGACCGGGGCCCCGGTCAACCTTTCCGAGATCATCGCCAGGCAAGAGGAAATCTTCACCCGGCGGCAGCCAGAGTCGCGCCGGATGGCCAGCCGGGCCGGCCACGCGCTGGCCGGCGGCGTGACATCGAGCTGGCAGATCACCCGCCCGCAGCCCGTCTGGCTCAGCCACGGCAAGGGCTCCAAGATCTACGACGTCGACGGGAACGAGTACGTCGACCTGCATGGCGGGTACGGTGCCGGGCTCGCCGGGCACGGCCACCCGGCGATCGTCGAGGCGGTCCGCGGCCAGGCGGCGCTCGGTACCCATTTCGCTCAGCCGACGCGCGGCGCGATCCTCGTCGCCGAGGAACTGTCCCGCCGGTTCGGCCTGCCGCAGTGGCGATTCGCCAACTCGGGCACCGAGGCGACAATGGACGCCGTCCACCTGATGCGCGCGATCACTGGCCGGGACCTGATCATCAAGGTGGAGGGCTGCTACCACGGCCATCATGACTCGGTCCAGGTATCGGTCTGCCCCGAGGCTGACGATGCGGGACCGGCGGACAAGCCGGCCCAGGTGCCGTCAAGCACGGGCATCCCGCGGGCGATCATCGACCTGACGCTCGTCGTCGGCTACAACGACCTGGCGGGCGTCGAGCGGCTGCTCGACGAGAATCCCGGCCAGGTCGCCGGGATGATCATCGAGCCGATCATGATGAACGCGGGGATCATCCTGCCCGAGCCGGGTTACCTGGCGGGGCTGAAGGAACTGCTGAACTCCCGCGGCGCCTACCTCACCTTCGACGAAGTCAAGACCGGGCTCACCGCCGGGCCGAGCGGCGCCACCGGGGTGACCGGGGTCGTGCCCGACATCATCTGCCTGGCCAAGGCGATCGGCGGCGGCATCGCCGTCGCCGCCATCGGTGGTACCGCCGAGGTCATGGCGCACGTGAACGACGGCGAGTACGAGATGGTCGGGACATTCAACGGCAACCCGCTGGCGATGGCCGCCTGCCGCGCCATGCTCTGCGAGGTCGTCACGCCCGAGGCCTACCAGCGGATCGACGCGCTGCGGCTGCGCGCGGTCAGCGGGCTGCGGCGCGAGATCGACCGCGCCGGGCTCGACGCCCAGGTGGTCGCCATCGGCGCCAAGGGCTGCGTCGTGTTCACCAGCGCGCCCGTGCGCGACTTCCGCAGCTTCCTGGACATCGACGACGCCTACAGCCACGCGCACTGGCTCTTCCAGCACAACGGTGGCGTCTTCCTGCCGCCGTGGGGGAAGATCGAGCAGTGGCTGATCTCCGTACAGCATGACGAGGCGGACATCGACCGGTTCGTTGGTAACTTTGCTACGTTCGCGACCGCAATGCGAGGATAGTCTGACCTGATATCTGGAAGATCCTGCGCTAGCACTCGTCGTGGTAGTACTCCTAGCGGTAGGACTTCCAGCCTGACGGATCGTTCAATCAGGACCGCCAGAGAAAGGGGTGAGCCGCTTGCACCCCAGGGAAGGCTGGCAGGCCGACGGGGCGCCCCGGCTCGGCTCGCCGACCCGCCGCGGCTTCCTACAGCGCGGCGCGGCGGCGGCGCTGCTTGCCGCCGGCGGCGGCGCGCTGCTCGACGCGTGCGCGCCCGCCCTCGCGGGCAACGTCACGGTGCCGCTGCCCCGGCCGAACAACCCGGTGACCTGGCCGGTCTTCAAGGACAACCTGGCGATCGCGAGCGGCCTGCCCCCCGAGCGCGGCGCCACGCTGCAGATCTTCAACTGGGTCGCCTACGTCAACCAGGCGTGCGTGAACAATTTCCAGAAGAGGTACAACTGCAAGGCCGAGGTGACCACCTTCAACACGATGGACGAGGCGCTGGCCAAGCTGCGCAGCGGGCTGACTTTCGACGTCTTCATGGGCGTCACGGTCGACGTCCTCGGCCAGCTGATCGAGTCGAAGCTGATCCAGCCGGTCAATCACAGCTACCTGCCGAACATCACCCAGGAGTGGCCGGACTTCAGTAATCCCTTCTATGACCGCGGCTGGCGGTACACGGTCCCGTACACCATCTACACGACCGGGATGGCATGGCGGAAGGACCTCGTACACGAGAACCCGTACACGATGCGGAACCCGTGGGCGATGCCCTGGCAGGGAAAGTACAAGGGCAAGGTGGCGATCCTGGACGACTACCGGGAGGGGATCAGCCTCGGCCTGATGAAGAACGGAATCTTCAACCTGAACACGACCGACCGGCGCCAGATATCGCTCTCCCGGCAGTCCCTGCAGGACCTGGCGAACCTGGTCGACGTGCACATCGACAACAACGACTACACCGAGGTCCCGACCGGGCAGATCTGGATCCACCACGCGTGGTCCGGCGACATGGCGGCAGCCGGGGAGTACATGCCCAAGGGCGTCCCGGTGGAGGTCGTCGGTTACTGGTTCCCGCCCGACGGCAACGGCCCGGTGGCGAACGACACGCTGACCATCCTCCGCTCGGCCACCAACCCGGTGCTCGCCCACCTGTTCCTGAACTACCTGATGGACTTGCCCAACGCGCTGGAGAACATCAGCTACAACGGGTACATGCAGCCGCTCAACGAGATCACGCCGCAGCGCCTGGTGAAGGAGAAGATCCTGCCGCCCAGCCTGACGTCCACCGCGGTGCTCCCGTCCTATTTCCGTCGCGGCGTCGGCGAGCTGCAGCTGCCCGTGGACGCGGACGCGCTCTGGCAGCAGGCCTGGCTGGTCGCCAGCAACGGGATTTAGCATGCCGACCGCGCCGCCGCAGGAGCAGCCCCCGCCGGCCACCCCGGCCAACCCGGCCAGGCACGCGCGCGGGCCACGCCGCGGCAGCAGGGCACAGCCGGTCAGCCTGTTCTGGGTCGCGCTCGCCGCCCCGGGGATCCTCTGGCTCGCCCTGCTGTTCATCGTCCCGTTCTACGCGGTGCTCGCGATCGCGGAAGGGCAGCTCAACCGGCTGACCGAGTCGCCCATCGCGCAGTACAACCCACTGCGCTGGAGCTCGTCAAACGTCATTAACGTGTTCCACGATCTGGTCGGCGGCACTGCGTTCGCGGGCCCGATCGTGATCAGGACGATCGTCTACGTCGCCGCGGCCTCGCTGCTGTGCCTGGTGCTCGGCTACCCGGCCGCGTACTTCGTGGCCCGCTTCGCCGGCCGGCGCAAGGGCCTGTTCCTGGTGCTGCTGATCGCGCCGTTCTGGATCAGCTACATGATGCGGATGCTCGCCTGGATCGACCTGCTGCAGACTGACGGATACGTGAACAGGGCCCTGCTCGACGTGCACCTGATCAGCCAGCCGATCGACTGGCTGGGCGGCAAGGGGATCACGGTCATCTTCGGCCTGGTCTACGGCTACATTCCGTACCTGATCCTGGTGCTTTACGCCGGCCTGGACCGGATCGACCCGTCACTGATCGAGGCCGGACGTGACCTGGGGCTCGGCCAGGTGCGCACCTTCATCCGGGTCACCCTGCCGCTGTCCAGGCAGCCGATCCTGACCGGCATGCTGATCACCGTGCTGCCGATGCTCGGCGACTACTTCACCAACCAGCTGCTCTCCGGCGCGCCGAGCACGTCGATGATCGGCAACCTGATCGAGGGCCAGCTCGGCACGCCGGGCCTGCAGGGCCAGGGCGCGGTGCTCTCGCTGCTGCTGCTGGTGGTCCTGCTAGCCCCGATGATCTACTACGTGGCGGCGACCAACAGATCATCCCGGGAGGCAGCGTGACCGCGACCCGCGCGACGGCGGCCGCTACCGGACGGACCGGCGCGGCGGCGCGGCGGCGCGGCGCCACCAGGATCGCGCCGTGGCGCAACCCGTGGCGCCATCCGGTGTTCCTGGAGAGCTTCACCTGGCTCTACCTGATCTGGTCGCTGGTGCCGATCGCGCTTGCCGTCCTGTTTTCCTTCAACAACGGGAAGTCGCAGGCTGCCTGGCAGGGATTCTCCTGGCGCTGGTATTTCACCGACCCGGTCAACTCGGTGCTGCACAACACCGCGCTGCACGACTCGGTCATCCAGACCGTCCGGCTATCGGCCTACACCACGGTGATCGCGGTGCCGCTTGGCGTGGCGTTCGCGCTCGGCATCAACCGCTGGCGCGGGCGCACCTCGTCGACGTTCAACTTCGTGATGATCCTTTCCTTCGTGGTCCCGGAGCTGATCTTCGGCGTGGCGATGTTCTTCGTCTTCACCGTGCTGTTCAGCTTCGTGCATCTCGGCACGCTCGCGGAGACCCTGGGCCTGGTCACCTGGAACGTCAGCTGGCCGGCGATCATCGTCCAGGCACGGCTGGTGACGATCGGCAATCAGTACGAGGAAGCGGCCGCCGACCTCGGGGCCACCCAGTTCCAGACCATGCGCAGGGTGCTGCTGCCGCTGCTGACGCCGGCCATCTTCGCCAGCGCTGTGCTCGTCTTCTCCAGCGTGATCGACGACTTCGTGATCGTCGACCTGCTGTCCTCCAATGTGGGGAACACGCCGATGTCGGTCTACATCTACTCCCAGCAGCACGGCGGCAACGGCGGGCCGGCCCTGAACGCGCTCGGCACGATCATGCTGGCGATGTCCTTCGTCATCGCGGTCGCCGGGTTCGTCGGCTACCGCATCATGACCCGCGGCGAGCGCGGCGACGCCAAGCTGGCGCTCACCACCATCGCCGGAGCCTGACCGCCACCACCATTGCCGGAGCCAGACGGCCCGCCTCGCCGCGGCCGCCCGGCCGTTGGCCGCCCGGTCCTCAGGAAGCCGACGGGGCGAACGGCTTCAGGTCGTTCGCCTTCATGAAGGCCGGCAGCGAGTCGTACTCGAACGCGTGCCAGAAGCCCACGCCGACGGCGTGGTTGAGTTGCACGACGCTCTGGCCGCGTACCGCGGCGGTTCCGAGGTACGGCGCGGTGCCGAAGACGATCCGGCTCGTCTGCAGCCCGCTCAGGCTGAGCGCCAGGTGCAGCATCGCGCTGACGCTGAGCGTGCTATCCACGCTGACCGCGCTGGTGAGCGAGTGCATGACCGAGCCCGCGCTGAGCGGATCGGCGAGCGTGCCAGTCCGGCGAAGCTGCAGGAGCACGCCGCGCAGGTACTCCTGCTGCCGTTGCTCAAGGCCGACGTAGCCGCTCAGCAGGTCGTGCCGGTCGGTGACATACTGCAGCGCCTCGGTGCCGTTGAGATGATGCGGACCCGGCGTCCAGGTCACCTTGCTGGACGGGTCGTACGTCGTCACCGGGATGTTCACGGTCACCCCGCCCAGCGCGTTCGTCAGGGCGCTGAAACCAGCCCAGTTGATGATCGCGAAGTGGTCGACCCGCACATCGGTGAGATGCTCCACCGTCTCGATCATCAGCGCTGAGCCGCCGTCGAGATATGCCGAGTCGATGGTGCCATGGCCATGGCCGGGAATCGGCACCCACGAGTCGGACGGTATCGACACGACGTAGGCGCCGGCGCCGCCGGCGATGAGATGCACCAGCATCAGCGTGTCGGAGCGGGCACGCTGTCCGCTCGCCGCGCTGCCGCTGGCCGCGCTCCCGCCCGCCGCCAGCCCCGGCGACGTGCTGTCCAGGCCGCCGACGAGGAACGTCTCGTCCTTCGCGGCAGGGCCGGTCGGCAGCTGCGCCCGCGCCGAGTCGGGTATCGACGCGAACGGGTTGCCAATCCGGTGCATGCTGCCCAGGTCGTGCCTGGCCACCAGGTACGCCGCCGTCCCGGTCCCGGCGATGATCACGACAAGCGCCGCCAGGCTGATCAGCACCACCTTGCGTACGCGACGACGCCGCGACGGGCGCAGCGGGCCTTCCTCATCGGGATCCCACGGCACCTCTATTACCGGACGCCGCGTCCTGGTGCCCGGGTCGGTATCCTCCGGATCGAGCTGACCCCGGCGGCCCGCTGCCCCCTCCGGTGTCCTTGAACCTTCCACCCGTTCTTAACCTCCCCGCGCAAATGCACCCGGCAGTCCCCGGGGAATCAGTCGCGCACTCCGACTCAGATGTCTGGCGGCGAAATCTGGCGGTTTATTCGCAGCCAGCCCCGTATTTAAGCACATTATCGCCCAGACAATGCGTTCTGTCATGAATTAACGATAAAAGCTCTCAGGCCGGCCCGCTGGCGGCGATCAGCTGACCTTCAGTGCGTCGTCGTCCGCCACCTGCTCCGGCTGGCCAGAGTCGGCCAGCACGCGCAGCGCGTCCGGCGCGAGGAACGCGTGCACCGGTGTTCCCTGGGTCAGCTGCTCCCTGGTGCCGTCGTTCTGCAGCAGCACCTGGAGCTCCGCCCCCGGCGCCAGCCGCAGGATCACCTGGGTGGCGGAGCCGAGGTATACCAGCCGCTCGACCATGGCGGGGACGCGGTTGGGCCCCGCGGAGCCGAACTCCTCCACCCTGACCCGCTCGGGCCGGATCACCGCACGGGCGCGGCCGACCGTTTCCGCCCCGCCGTGGGTGACCTCAAGGACTGACGCGCCAAGCCTGACCTGGCACCGGGCGCCCGGGCCGCGCTCGACGACGTCGACCTCCATGAGATTGGAGACGCCGAGGAAGTCCGCCACGTACGTATCGGCAGGCTCCTCGTACACCTCGTGCGGCGCGCCAATCTGGACGATCTTGCCGCTGCGCATGACCGCGAGCCGGTCGGACATGGTCAGCGCTTCCTCCTGGTCATGCGTCACGTAAAGGAACGTGATGCCGACCTGCTCCTGCAGCGCCTTGAGCTCGACCTTCAGCGACCGGCGCAGCTTGGCGTCCAGCGCGCCGAGCGGCTCGTCGAGCAGCAGCACCTGGGGCTTGAGCACCAGCGCCCTGGCCAGTGCCACCCGCTGCTGCTGGCCGCCGGAGAGCTGGCCGGGGCGGCGCTTGGCGAACGAGCGCAGCTTCACGAGCTCGAGCGCCTCGTGGGCCCTGGCCTCCAGCTCCTTCTTCTCCACCCGCCGGCCGCGCAGCCCGAACGCGACATTCTCGAACACGGTCAGGAACGGGAAAAGCGCATAGCTCTGGAAAACCGTATTGACATTGCGCTTATGCGGCGGAACGCCGGACACGTCGACGTCATCGAGCAGGATCCGGCCGCCGGTTGGCTGCTCGAACCCGGCGATCAGCCGCAGCGTGGTGGTCTTGCCGCAGCCGGACGGGCCGAGCAGCGAGAAGAACTCGCCGCTGGAGATGGTGAGGTCGATCTCGTCGACGGCGACTTCCGCGAAGCGCTTGGTCAGCGCGACCAGCTCAATCTTGCCACCAGTCACTTCGGCTACCTACCCTTCGGACGGGGCCTGCGGTTGATGCCGCCGGGGCCTGCGGTTGACGCCGCGCCTTCCCCGGCCCGGGCTCCACTCGAACCCCAGCTGGTTCGCGACAAAATGCATGCTTAGCTCGTAGGCGCCCGCCGGGTCAACTACCGGATCCTCCAGCGCGATCTGGATGGCCAGCCCGTCGAGCAGCGCGGACAGGCCGATCGAGAAGTCGGCAGCGTCCAGGTCACGGAACTCGCCGGCTTCCTGCCCGGCGAGCACCAGCGAGGCGATCATCTCCCGCCAGCGCTCATCGGACTTCTGCCGGACGCTGGCGACCTCGGGGTTCCTGGCCGCCTGCGCCCAGAAGTCCAGCCAGAGCAGCCACGAGCTCTGCGGCTCGGGATCGGCCTCGGGCAGGCAGCTCATCGCCACGATCTCCTCGATCCGCGCGGCGGCCGTCGGCAGCGATGCCAGCCGGCGCTGGCCGTCCGCGTACCAGGTATCCTCGGAGTACCTGATCGCCTCGGTCAGCAGCTGGTCCTTGGTCTTGAAGTAGTAGATGACCAGGGCGGGGCTGATCCCGATCCGCTCCGCGACATCCGCGATCCTGGTATCCGGGTAGCCGCGCTCGGAGATGACCTCCAGGGCCGCGCGCAGCATCTGCTCCCGGCGCAGGTCGGCGGTTCCCTGGGCTGCGACTCCCTGGGCTGCGACAGCCTCACGAACCTGGTCTGTCATCGCGGCAATCCTCTCCGCCTCTTGTCAATAACGTAGCAGCTTTTTAGACTGAACATTCAGTCAACTCTCAATGCGGACTCGCGGCCGCGCCCGGAAGGGCCGGTGGCCGCGCCCGGAAGGAAGTCGCAGTCATGGCCGCAACATACGACGCGATCGTTGTCGGCGGAGGGCACAACGGACTTGTCGCCGCCGCGTACCTGGCACGCTCCGGCGCCAGGACCGTGGTGCTGGAGGGACGGCACAAGACCGGCGGCGCCGCGACCACCGAGGCGCCGTGGGCCGACGCGCCCGAGTTCAAGGTCACCCGGCTCTCCTATGTGATGAGCCTGATGCCGCCGACGATCATCAAGGATCTCGATCTCGCCAGGCACGGCTACCAGATCTACCCGATGGGACCGTACTACCAGGCGTTCGCCGACGGCGGGTCCATCAAGCTCTACGCCG